>Ga0207646_10002139_pt1 | contig 23620 bp, 23 predicted proteins | sample KBSK5502metaG_FD_184343 | JGI IMG/M metagenome (GOLD analysis project Ga0207646, IMG submission 184343) | Corn, switchgrass and miscanthus rhizosphere microbial communities from Kellogg Biological Station, Michigan, USA - KBS K5-50-2 metaG... | ecosystem: Host-associated > Plants > Roots >... | reverse complement strand
GTTCCGGCCGTGGGTCTTGTCGTTGCGGGGGCGCACCGCTCAGGCGGCTCCACGACGGGATCGGGGAAACCCGTCTCAAGGGCATCATGCGATCCTCGTGGCGAATCGAGCGACGATCCGCGAGATTCGACGGCACTTTGTGCTTGACGCCAACGTTATCCTGCGCCACATGAGTTCCGGGTCCGAGCCGGGCTCGACCCGTCGGTGCGCACCCTCCTGTCGGCGCCGACGGCTCGACCGACTCGCGCGGGGGGCCGCGACGCAAACCGGGGCGACCGCGCCTACAGGAGGAACAGGCAAGCGTGTTCCAGGACCGTAGCCTCATCTGCCGCGACTGCGCAGGCGAGTTCACATTCTCGAGCGGAGAGCAGACCTTCTTTTCGAGCAAGGGCCTGCTCAACGACCCCCAGCGGTGCCCGGCCTGTCGGGCAGTCGCCAAGCGCGCCCGGACCGTCGGCGCTCCGCGCGAGTTCCATGCCGCGATCTGCGGTAGCTGTGGTGGCCAGGCCATGGTCCCGTTCGCTCCACGGAACGATCGGCCTGTCTATTGCAGCACCTGTTTCGACAAGGTCCGGGCCGGCACGATCAGCACATCCGTGACCGTTTGAGCGACGAGCTCATCGCGCTCTCGCATCCGCGACCTCGCAGCGGAGGCCGGCCCGATCGGGGCCGGCCTCGCCGATTCACGGACTAGACTCTTCGTCGAGCTGTCTGCTTGAGGAGTCGATTCGCATGGGCGTGATCATCATTCGGGAGATGGTCGGACGGAGTCCGAATTCGTGGAGCGATGCGGCCCGCCGAGCGGTCGAGACCGCCTCCAAGACCGTCCGCAATATCCAGATGGTCGAGGTCGTGAAGTCAACCGCCGAAGTCCGCGACGGCGAGATCGTCGAATACCGCGTCGAGGTCAAGATCGGCTTCGAATACGAAGGCTGACGACCAACCGCATCCGCGATCGTCGCGCGTGGGTGCGTCAGCGCAGGGCGCAACGCCCCGATGGCGTGTCCAGGCGCGCCAGCCGTCGATTGCGAAACCAGGGTCATCCCGCTTCGGCGTAGCGCTCGCCGGCGTACGAGACGAAGCGGGTCTGCTTCTTCTTGAAGTAGAGCTGGATCTCGCCGGTCGGGCCGTTGCGATGCTTGGCGAGCTTGAGGTTGATCACCTCGCCGTCCTGGTCTTGGTCATCGCCCGGGCGGTCCTTCTCGCGCCACAGGAAGCAGACGAGGTCGGCGTCTTGCTCGATCGCGCCCGACTCGCGAAGGTCCGACAGGCGCGGCTCTTTTGACTCGCGCATCTCCGGCTGGCGGCTGAGCTGGGAGAGCGCGACGACGGGGACGCTCAGCTCGCGCGCCAGCGACTTCAGCCCCCGCGAGATCTCCGAGACTTCCTGGACGCGGTTCGCGTCGCGGGTGGTCGTCTGAGCTTGCATCAGCTGGAGATAGTCGACGATGACGAGATCCAGGCCTGCTTCGGCCTGGAGCCGGCGGGCCTTGGTGCGGAGCTCCATCGTGCTGATGTTCGGGGTGTCATCGATGTAGATCTGCGCCTCCGAGAGGGCGTTCATCGCCGGCGCGATGCGGGCGAAGTCCATCTCCTCGAGGAAGCCGGTCCGGAGCCGCTGGCTGTCGATGTTGGCCACGCTCGAGAGCAGGCGCAGGACGAGCTGCTCCTTGCTCATCTCGAGGCTGAACACGCCGACGCTCTTGCGCTCGCGAACGGCGGCATGCTCGGCGATGTTCAGCGCAAAGCTCGTCTTCCCGACGCTCGGCCTGGCCGCGAGAATGATCAGGTCGCTCTTCTGGAGACCCGTCGTGAGGGCATCGAGGTCCGTGAACCCAGTCCGGACACCGCTGATCTCGCCACGATGCGCATGGAGGTAGTCGAGCCGGTCGTACGCCGAGTGTAGGAGCGAATCCAGCTTGGCGAACCCCACGTCGATCCGCTTTTGGCTCACCGCGAAGAGTTCCGCCTCGGCCCGGTCGATCGCCTCCTGGATCTCGGCGGGATCCTCGTAGCCGATTCCGGCGATCCTGCCCGCCGCACCGATCAGGTTGCGAAGGACGGCCTTGCGCTCGACGATTCGCGCGTACTGGACCGCGTGGACGGCAGTCGGCGTGGAGTTCGACAGGCTCGAGAGGTAGGCGCGGCCGCCGACCCCCTCAAGCTCGTTGCTTCGTTCGAGTGCCTCGGACACCGTGACGATGTCGATCGGCTCGCGTCGCTCGAACAGCTCGAGGACGGCCTCGAAGATCTTCCCGTTCGCCTGCCGGTAGAAGTCCGCGGGGCGCAGGAACTCGGCGACTTCAACCACCGCGTCACGGTCGATGAGGATCGCGCCGAGGACCGATTGCTCGGCCTCGAGACTCTGGGGCGGCAGGCGATCGATCACGGGCACCTCGAACGGTGACGGCAGGCTGTGTCACCTCCAGTGTCACGGCCAGCCCCATGCGCCCGGTAGGGACTTATCCCCAGACTGCGTCCACGAACTGCCGCTCCGACGACACCGCCTGTGGAAACCCTGTGGACGACTTCTCGCGCTCGCGCGAATCTGCGAACGGCCGGTCAGGTGGCCTCAGGCCAAGGCGCCGCCGAGCACGCGATCGAGCGCACCGGAGCGAGCGCACAGCAGTGCGTGAGCGAGGGCGCGGAGAAGGCAACGCCGGCCTGAGGCCGCATCACCGGCCCGCCGTCAATCGAGCCGCCGAATCACGCCGATGAGCTTGCCCTGAATGCGCACATCGTCATAGAACTGCGGCGGGTACTCGGGGTTGGCCGGCTGGAGGCGGATCCGATCCTTCTCCTTGAAGAAGCGCTTGAGCGTGACCGCGTTCTCCTCGACCTGGGCGACCACGATGTCGCCGTTGCGGGCGGTGTTCTGGGGGCGGATCAGCACGAAGTCGCCGTCGGCGATGTGGGCCTCGATCATCGAGTCGCCCCGGACCTTCAGGACGTAGGCATCACCGGAGGGAGCGAGCATGTCCGGGATCCCGATCGTCTCGGACGCGTCGGCGTAGGCCTCGATCGGCCCGCCTGCGGCGATCTCACCGACGACCGGCAGGACGTGGGCCTCCATCGTCACCGATTGAGGGACGAGCTCGGCCGCGAGACCCAGACGGATCGCCGCATACGGGGTGAGGCGGATCGCGCGCGACTGCGCGGCTCCCCGCTCGAGATACCCTTCGCGCTCGAGGATCAGCAGGTGGTGGTGGACCGCCGACGTCGACGCGAGCCCGACGGCCTTCGCGATCTCACGGACCGACGGCGGGAATCCCCGGGTGCGCAGCGTCGCTGCGATGAAGTCGAGGATCCTGACCTTTCGGTCCGCATCGTGCTTGGTCACCGGGGCCTCCTTGTCCCTGCATGATACCGAACGGACGTTCGATGTCAAGGCGATCGCCGGGACCGCCGTCGGCGGCTCCGGAAGGCAGCCCTTCGATCGGTCCCAGCCGGGCTGATAGACTCGCGATCCCCGGCACGCGATCGCGTATGCGCGCGACGTTGCTGGTCGACGAGAAGGGATCGCATGGCACGCGGATCGAAGGGCAAGGGTCGTCGATCGAGCACGCTCGGGCGCGCGCTCGGGTTGATGGCGTTCATGCCGCTTGCCAGCCGCGCGCCGCTGTACGCTCGCCTCATGCTCGCGCTGGTCGTCGACGAGCGGACGCCCGCGGCGCGCAAGGCGCTCCTCGCCGGCGCAGCCGGCTATCTGCTGATCGGGCGAGACCTGATCCCGGACGAGATTCCGATCCTCGGCGGGCTCGACGACCTCGTCGTGGTGGTCCTGGCGGTCGACCTCTTCCTCGAGGGGATTCCCAGGGACCTGCTCGACGAGAAGCTCGTCGAGCTCGAGATCGATCGAGTGGCGTTCGACCAGGACGTCGCCCGGATCCGGCGGTTGACGCCGGGCCCGGTTCGCAAGACGATCCGGCGCATTCCGGAGCTGATCGCCCACGCCAACGCGGCCCTTCAGCAGTCGGGCGTCGGCCCGCGGGTTCGCGACTGGATCAACAGGGAGGAACGAACCGCGTGAAGGTCATCCTGACAAAGGACGTCGACAAGCTCGGCAAGAGCGGCGAGATGAAGCAGGTGGCCGACGGCTACGCCACCAATTTCCTCATCCCGCAGGGCGTCGCCGTTCCCGCCGCCGGCGGTGCCTACCGCGCCTGGCAACACGACATCGCAAGTCGCGAGGACAAGCGAGTACGCGAGCGAGCCGACGCCGAGATCGCCGCGACCCGGATCGCCTCGACGACCCTCACGATGGGCGTCAAGGTCGGCGAGGGCGGCAAGCTCTACGGCTCGATCACGTCGAAGGACATCGCGGACGCCCTTGCCCGCCGGGGGATCGAGGTTGACCGCCACAAGATCGATCTCGACGAGCCTTTGAAATCGCTCGGCACGTACAAGGTCGCGATCAAGGTCTACGGCGGGTTGTCGCCCGAGGTCACGATCGTCGTCGAGCCGAAGGGGTAGGGCGGCGGAGCGCGGGCCGCGGCCGCGGCCGCGAACCCTCCGAGCGTCCCTCTGTCGTCCCTCGGCAATCGGGCCAAATTCCCGCCCGAGGACCGTACGGCACGGTCGTGATCACGAGTAGCGGACGTTTGGCCGTCCCGTCAGCTGCGCGCAGCTGATTCCGACGCGAATCCAACGCACATTGGCCCCGATTCCCAATCCGACCGTGCCCAAGGGTCTGGGTGGGGGAATGTGGCCCGATCGCCATGGTGCTGGCCCAACGTGCGGGCCGGCGGCTCGGGGAACGCGAATGAGAACATCCGGTCGAAATCCTCGACACGGATGCGATGATCACGTCGTGACCCGGACGATCCTCCACGTCGATCTCGACGCCTTCTTTGCCGCCGTCGAGCAGCGTGACCACCCCGAGTTGCGCGGCAAGCCGGTGATCGTCGACGGCGGCGGCCCGAACGATCGCGGCGTCGTCAGCACCGCGAGCTACGAGGCGCGGGCCTTCGGGGTCCACTCGGCGATGTCCCTGCGCGAGGCCGGCCGCCGTTGCCCGACCGGGATCTTCCTGCCTGTGGACGGCGCGAAATACCAGCTCGCAAGCAAGGCGGTCCTGGCCGTCCTCCGCCGGTTCACGCCGCTCGTCGAGCCGATCTCGATCGACGAGGCGTTCCTCGACGTGACCGGCTCGCGCGTGCTGTTCGGCGACGGTCGTGAGATCGGCCAGCGGATCAAGGACGAGATCAAAGCGTCGGTCGACCTGACAATCTCGGTCGGCGTCGCGACGACCAAGCTCGTCGCCAAGATCGCGTCGGATCTCCGGAAGCCGGACGGGCTCGTTGTCGTCGAGCCGGGCGACGAGGCGACGTTCCTGGCGCCGCTCGAGATCCGGCGGCTGTGGGGCGTCGGCGAGAAGTCGGCTGTTGCGCTCCGCGAGTACGGCGTCCGGACGATCGGCGACCTCGCGGCACTGCCCGACGATCTCCTGATCCGCCGCTTCGGGAAGTACGGCGCCGCGCTCGGCCAGCGCGCTCGCGGGATGGACGACGATCCGGTCGGCGGCCGGGACGCCGCGAAGTCGGTCGGCCACGAGCACACCTTCGACGTCGACACATCCGACCGCGAACAGATCGAGCGGACGCTGCTGGCGATGAGCGAGGGCGTCGCCGGCCGGCTCCGCGACGGCGGCGTCCGGGCGTCGACGATCACGGTCAAGATCCGCGACACCACGTTCCGGACGATCACCCGCCAACGGACCCTCCCGGAGCCGACCGACCTGACCGATCCGATCTTCCGGACCGCGATCGAGCTTGCCCGGCCCGAGGTCCGCGGTCTGCGGATCCGGCTGCTCGGCGTGACCGCCACGGGTCTGGGTGAGCGCGACCAGCTCTCGCTGTTCGGGGCGGACGACCCGCGCCGTCGCAAGGTCACTGAGGCCGCCGACGAGGTCCGCCATCGGTTCGGCGAGCGGGCGATCACCAGGGCCCGGCTCGTCGGCTCGCGCCTGCCGGCGCCCTTCGAGCGGGACCCGATGACGCCGGTCGATCCGCGCTCGCTCGACGGATCCACGGGCGATCCCGAGGGGGATCGAACGCACCGATCGGACGAGGATCGTGACAGCCTAGATGACACGACCGCCGCGGAGGATCGCTTCGACGGGACTTGACATCGAACAGGTGTTCGATGCAGGATCTCGCAAGAACCGAACAGACGTTCCAGTCGCCGGTGTGCCCCGACGACGGACGCGAGCCCAAGCGATCCACCTGCCGACGCTCCCGCGCCGGCTCTCCGCAAGGAGCCTGGAATGGCAATGATCAGAGTCGAGCCCGTCGAGGTGCACGTTCGCACCGGGTGGTTCGATGGCAGCCCACGAGAGATCACGTGGGGAGACGAGCGTCTGCCGATCACCCGCCTCGCGGCGGTCCGCGAGGAGGCCGCGGCCTTTCCGGTGATCACCGGGCCGCGGACGATGTTCGAGGTCGAGACCCCGAGGGCGCGGTTCGCCCTCACCTATCAGCATCGCTCTCGCCGGTGGACGATCACGGCCCTCGACGAGGAGCGGCGCGCAGCCTGACGTTCCTGGGGGAACCCAGGCCGCGCGACCTGAGGAGGTGGCCCACCTCCTGGGATCGGTCGGATAGCGGGGCGGGCGCACCGGTACTGTGCCCGCTCCGTCACCGACCGCGACTCGGACTCAGGCGCTCCGAGGGTGGCCCACCGCCACGTCGGCTCGCGACGTAAGTTCAACCCGATTCCGGCCACCGTCCTTGGCCCGGTACAACGCTCCGTCGATCCGGGCGAACCACGTTTCGTTTGAATCATCGAGATCCGCAGCCTCGATCACGGAACCGCCAATGCTGATCGAGACGACGCCGTGGGGCACGTTCGCAGGATGGTGAATCGCCAGATCCAGGACCATCGTTCGTAGCCGGTCGGTCGCCGCAGCGAGCCCCTCCAGGGTCGGGACGGACAGAATCACCAGGAACTCCTCGCCGCCCAGCCGATACACGGCATCGGTGGCGCGCAGGGAGCCCTGGATCGCCCCGACGACGCGGCGCAGAACTTCGTCGCCAGCCGCGTGCCCAAGCGAGTCGTTGATCGCCTTGAACCGATCGAGGTCAATCGCGACCAGGCCGTAGGCAAATCCCGACCGTTGGATATGGGCACGGACCGCGCGCAGGTCCTCCTCGAGTCGCCGGCGGTTTCCGGCCCCGGTCAGGGGATCGGTTCGGGCAGTCAGCTCGAGTGCGTGATGCGCGCGCTCGAGCTCGACCATGTCGATTGCCGCCCGGCGCTGTAGTGCCCGGATCCGCTCGAGCTGAGCGAAGCTCCGGATCTGCGACGCCTTGAGCAGAACGTGCCCGGCAAGGCTCGCTCCAAGCGATACGAGGAGGACGACCACGAGGTCGCCGCGATCCTCTGCCGTGAACGAGGCGTTGGGATCGAGGATGAAATAGCCGACCGCCACGAGCGTGTAGGCCAGCAGCCATCGGACGTGGGTCAGCGTTCGCCACGGCACGACAAGGGAAACAAGCACCGGAATCACGAGGAGATATCCCGCCGACTGAACGGCCAGACTCGGAATGGTCAGGCCCGTGACCGCGGTACTGACCGCCACACCGATCGCGACAACCCAGGCAACAGGTTCCGGGTAGCGGCGGAGGCGTCGCGGCAGGAGCAGCCAGCCGGCAACGGCGAGGCCCGTGGTCGCGACACTCAGGGCGAAGGCCATCGTGGTCTCGCTCCCCTGGAGACCGAGCAGGGCGAGGGCATCGAACGCCACCGCGACAGCGATGACGAGGAACCCGGCCCGACTCGCGCTCCGCGTGCGTCGGCGCTGGACCGCTCGGAACCGCTGACTGCCGCCGACGACAACGTAGTCGCTCGATCGGATCCGGTGCAGCCTCGTCGTCAGCGTCGCGACGCGATCGTCCGGCTGCGCAACGGCATCGGTTGCGCTGAACCGGCGTCGGCGCATGACCCGTGGCGAGATCATTGGGGCACGGTAGGCGTCGGGCGGGAGTCGGTCCCACCCCCCAATCGTCCTCGCCCAACCTGATACGCGACGGCGATCGAACCATCTGCATCGCGCGATCGTGCGTCTCGGGTCCCGGCGCGCCAACCTACAATCGGCGAGATGGCAGACCCCACCGCCGGCTCTTCGTTCCGCGATCTGACCCTTGGCGGGTTCGTCGACGACCTCGCATCCGCAGCACCCGTCCCCGGAGGCGGCAGCGCATCGGCCGTGGGTGCGTCGCTCGCGGCGGCGCTCGTGGCGATGGTCGCCTCGCTATCGGAGGGTCGCCCGAAATACGCGGCACACGCCGACCTCCATCACCGGAGCCAGGCCATCGGTCGTCGGCTCGCGGCCCGGTTCCTCGACCTGGCGGACGAGGATGCCGAGGCCTACGCCGAGTTCGCGGCCGCGATGAAGCTGCCCAGGGACAGCGACGACGAGCGCGCCTCCCGGAAGTTGGCGCTGAGCGTGGCGGCGAAGCGGGCGGCCGAGGTGCCACTCCGGACGGTGGAGGCGTGTCTCGAGCTGGTCGCGGCCGCCGAATCCCTCGTCGGTCGGAGCAACCCGAACGCTTCGAGCGACCTCGACGTTGCCACGCTTCTCGGCGAAGCGGCGGCCCGCGGCGCGGCGGCGAACGTGCTGATCAATCTGCCCTCGGTCGACGACGATTCGTTCTCCGGTGAGGCGACGGCTCGGGTGATGGCGTTGCTCGCCAGCATCGAGGAGATCGTTTCGTCCGTCCACGCCGGCGTCCGGAGCGGAGCCTCTCGCGACCCGCTGGAGCCGACGCCGGCATGAGGGTCTGATCGGGTGCCACGCGGAGGTGCCCGACTGCTCCAGGGCGGGCCGATTGCCACCGAGATCCGCCAGGCGGTCAGCGAGGATGTCGCCGCCTACACCGAACGGCACCGGCGGCCGCCCGTCCTGGCGGTCGTCATCTGCGGCCGCGATGCCCCGTCGATGGTCTATCTCGGCCAGATCCTGCGGAGCACCGAAAAGGTCGGCATCGAGGGCCGGCTGGTCGAGGTCGACGGAGAAGCGTCGGAGGCAAGCGTCGTCGAGGTGATCGACACGCTCAACGCCGACCCAATGGTCAACGGGATCATCGTCCAGATGCCCCTCCCGCCGATGATCCGGCTTCGAAGCATCGTCGACGCGATCGATCCGGCAAAGGACATCGACGGCATCCACCCGCTGAACGCCGGGCTCCTGCGCCTTGGCTACGACGGCTTCCTGCCGGCCACCGCCCACGCCGCGGTGGAGATCCTCCGCCGCTCCGGGATCGAGATCGAGGGCAAGCGGGCGGTCGTGGTCGGCCGGTCCGCCGTCGTTGGCATGCCGGCCGCGTTCCTTCTCGTCCGCGAGAACGCCACCGTGACGGTCTGCCATCGGCGAACACGCGATCTCGCGCGCCACGTGCGGGATGCCGAGATCGTCGTCGTTGCCGCCGGCCATCCGGGCCTGATCCGGGGGGACATGGTCCGGCGCGGCGTGGTCGTCGTCGATGTCGGAATCAACGTGGTCGACGGAGCGATCGTCGGCGACGTCGACTTCGAGACCGTCCGGCGCGTGGCTTCGGCGATCACCCCGGTGCCGGGCGGCGTCGGTCCGTTGACCAACGCACTGCTGCTTGCCCACCTCGTCCGGGCGGCTCGCGGCCAGGAGGAGGCGACCGTCGGAGCCGATCCGCTCGACGTCGTTCCGCCCGGCGCGCCTGTCGACGCGTCGGCCGCGGCCCATGCCACCGTCACCCGAGACCGCGTCGCCGCCAGTCGAGGAGTTCGATGAGCTTTCCCTCCGATCTCGAGATCGCGCGCTCCGTGACCCCGCGCCCGATCATGGATGTCGCGCGCAACCTCGGCCTGCATGACGACGAGATCGAGCCATACGGCCACACGAAGGCGAAGGTCACCCTCGCGGCCATCGAGCGGCTCGAGGTCGAGCGGCCGCGCGGCAAGTACGTCGTCGTCACCGCGATCAGCCCGACGCCGCTCGGCGAAGGCAAGTCGACGACGACGGTCGGGCTGGCGCAGGGGCTCAACAGGATCGGCCGGAAGGCGGCCGTCTGCATCCGCCAGCCGTCGCTTGGGCCCGTCTTCGGAATCAAGGGTGGCGCGGCAGGCGGCGGCTACAGCCAGGTCATCCCGATGGCCGATTTCAACCTCCACCTGACCGGCGACGTTCATGCGATCGGGGCCGCCCACAACCTCGCCGCGGCATTCCTCGACAACCACCTCCACCACGGCAACGCCCTCGGCATCGATCCGTTCTCGGTGCTCTGGCCGCGGGTCATGGACATCAGCGATCGGGCGGTCCGGAGGGTGATCGTCGGACTCGGCGGCAAGGAGAACGGCGTCCCGCGCGAGACCGAGTTCGTCATCACGGTGGCATCGGAGGTCATGGCGGTCCTCGCCCTGGCCCACGACATCCACGATCTCCGGGCGCGGCTCGGCCGGATGGTCTTCGCGACTCGCAAGGACGGCTCGGCGGTCACGGCCGAGGATCTCAAGGTGGCCGGCTCCATGACCGCGCTCCTGACGGACGCGATCAAGCCGAACCTGCTCCAGACGCTCGAGGGCGGCCCGGCCTTCGTCCACTGCGGGCCGTTCGCCAACATCGCCCACGGCAACAACTCGATCATCGCCGATCGCCTGGCGCTGGCGACCAACGAGATCGTCTGCACCGAGGCGGGCTTCGGTGCAGACATGGGTGCCGAGAAGTTCTTCGACATCAAGTGCCGGGCGTCCGGCCTGAACCCCGACGCCGCAGTGGTCGTCGCCACGGTCCGGGCCCTCAAGATGCACGGTGGGGTCGGAAAGATCGTGGCCGGCAAGCCCCTGGATCCAGCCCTCCTCCAGGAGAATGTGGTGGCGGTCCGGACGGGCGCGTCGAACCTCGCCAAACAGATCGAGAACGTCCGGATCTTCGGCGTTCCGGTGGTCGTCGCGATCAACTCGTTCCCGACCGACACCCCAGCCGAGGTCGACGCGATTCGCGACGTCGCGCTGGCGGCCGGCGCCCGCGATGCGGTCGTCGCCACGCATTTCGTCGAGGGTGGTCAGGGGGCAGCCCCGCTCGCCGAGGCGGTCTGGGCCGCGGCCTCGAGCGGTGAGGCCGACTTCAAGCTGCTGTATCGCGACGACGCGCCGCTCGGTGAGAAGATCCTCACGATCGCGACGCGGATTTACGGCGCGGCTGGGATCGAGCTGGCGCCGGCCGCGAAGAAGGCCCTGAAGCTGTACGAAGACCTCGGGATGGGCCATCTGCCCGTCTGCATGGCCAAGACCCAGTACTCGCTCAGCCACGACGCCAACCTCAAGGGCGCACCGAGCGGGTTCACGGTCCCGATCCGCGACGTCCGCCTGTCGGCGGGCGCCGGATTCATCACGCCGCTCGTTGGCGAGATGCGGACCATGCCGGGCCTGCCATCGCGGCCGGGCGGCGAGAACATCGACATCGACGCCGAGGGGAATATCGTGGGACTGTTCTAGGTTGCCGTGGCGTGGCACCCGGCGGGCGCGAGCGGATCAGACCGTGGTCGTGACCAGGAGGCGGGTCGTGATCACCAGGCAGAGCGCGACGAGCAGCCCGGCGCCCACCCCGAGGGCGAGCGCGCCCCAGGCCCGGACGTCGACCGGACCGAGCGTCTCGACGCCGTGAGCATGATCGTCGTGGCCGTGCGTCTCGCCGTGGTCGTCCGGTCCGTGGGCCTCGTCGGCCAGATCGCCCGGGTGGTGCAGACCGTGGTCCGCGGCCGCGTGGGCGAGCTCGTCCGAGCTCGGTGTATGGGTCTCGCTGTCGCTCATCGCGGCGATCGCACCTCCGCGCGCATTCTCGCATGCGGGCTCGCTCGGTGACCGAGGCGGCCGTCGCGCCCGCACCCGAGCCAGGTCTCGACAGCGGCCTCGCGGCCAGCCTGCGCGGCCTCGACCGGAACGGCCGCCTCCTGTTTCTCACCCGCGTCCTGCGGATGTTCGCGTACGGGTTCCTGGCGGTGGTGCTCGTCCTGTATCTCGCCGGTCTCGGTCTCGACGGGCTGACGATCGGCGCGATCCTGACGCTCACGCTCGTCGGCGACACCATGGTCTCGCTGTGGCTGACCACGCACGCGGATCGCATCGGTCGACGCCGTGTCCTCGTCGCAGGCTCACTGCTGATGACCGCGGCCGGGCTGGTCTTCGCTGTGACGAGCTGGGTGCCTCTGCTGATCCTCGCCGCGACGATCGGGGTGATCAGCCCGACCGGCAATGAGGTCGGACCGTTCCTCGCGGTCGAGCAGGCCGCCCTGAGCCAGGCGACGCCGGATGCCCGCCGGACCCCGACGTTCGCCTGGTACAACCTCGCCGGCTACGTCGCCACCGCGGTGGGCGCCCTGTCGGCCGGGTTCCTGAGCCAGGCGATTCTGGCCGTCGGGTTCGCGGCCGTCGACGCGTATCGGGTGATCGTCGTCGGCTACGCGGTCGTCGGGCTGCTCATGGCGGTGGTGTTCTGGCGCGTCGGAGACGCCGTCGAGGTCCCGCCCGCCGAGCTGGCGTCCGACGACGGCATCGCCCGCCGGCTCGGGCTCGGCGCCCGCTCGCGCGGGATCGTCGCCCGGCTGTCATTGCTGTTCTCGCTCGATGCCTTCGGCGGTGGGTTCATCCCCCAGAGCCTCATGGCGTATTGGTTCCACCTTCAATACGGCGTCGAACCGGCCCTCCTCGGCGGGATCTTCTTCGGCGCGAACCTGCTCGCTGCGGTGTCGTCGCTCTCCGCGTCACGGTTCGCCGCTCGGTTCGGCCTGATCAACACAATGGTCTTCACCCACCTGCCGTCGAACATCCTTCTCATTCTCGTGCCGCTGATGCCGAACCTTGTGCTCGCGATCGTCGTCCTGCTCCTCCGCTTCAGCCTCAGCCAGATGGACGTCCCGACCCGCCAGTCGTACGTCATGGCGGTCGTCGAGCCCGGCGAACGGTCGGCCGCCGCCGGAGTCACGGGAATCGCACGGACGACCGGCGCGGCGATCTCGCCGGTCCTGTCCGCTCCGCTCGTCGCGACCGCGAGCCTCGCGGCGGTCCCGTTCTTCCTCGCCGGCGGTTTGAAGATCGCCTATGACCTGCTGCTCTATCGGGCGTTTCGCTCGGGTCGGGCGCCTGACGAACGCAAGGGCGGTGCGTAAGCGGAAAGTCCGTCATTCGCCCCGTTTCGAGAACGTCGCTCATCGCGAGACGTAGACTCAGGAGGCGCCCCGCCGCCGGCCCGGCATCCCGAGCCGCCACCACACGAACAGAACGACGAGAACGACGACGCCGATCGCGATCAACAGGTCGAATGGCTGCAGCGCGTGGCGGATCTCCACCCAGCGCGACCCGAGAACCGTGCCCGCGTAGACGAGGAGGATCGACCAGAGGAACGCGCCGGCGGTCGAATACGCGACGAACCGACCGAGCGGCATCCGGGCGACGCCGGCCGGAAAGCTGATGAACGTCCGCACGATCGGCAGGAGGCGGCTGAAGAAGGCGGTGGCCGAGCCGTACTTGTCGAAGAACCGCTCGGCGAGCTCGATCTCGTGCGGCCGGATCAGGAGGTACCGGCCATAGCGCTCGAGGAATGGCCGCCCGCCCCATGCCCCGATCGCGTAGCCGACGAGCGAGCCGAGCGTGTTCCCGATCGTCGCCGCGATGACGACGAGCCAGAAGGTCCAGGGTCCGCGGGTCAGCGGCTCGATCTGGCCCGGGTCCGACACGAGGAAGCCCGCGTACGGCAGGATCAGCTCCGACGGCAGCGGGATCATCGCCGACTCGATCCCCATCGCGATCGTCACGCCGAGGTAGCCGACCGCCCCATACAGGCTGTTCAGGAACGGAATGACGATCTGGTCGATGAAGGCGAGCACGGGGGTTGGCACCCTCCAGGTTGGCTTGGCAATCGCCCACCGAAGTCCAGGCTGGGGCTCCGCGACGCCACTGGCCCGAGGTTAGCCGACTATCCTGCCCCTCGTGACCGAACCCCGGAGTGCCAATGGCACCGATCCGATCGTCCTGACTGGAGCCGACCTCACGATCGCTGACGTCGAGGCGGTCGCCCGCCGCGGTCGGACCGCCGTCCTCGACGACGCCGCGCGCGGTCGGATGCAGGAGTCGCGCGACCTGATCGAGCGGCTGGTCGCCGCGGGCGAGGTCGTCTACGGGGTGACCACTGGGTTCGGGGCCCTCGCCTCGCGATTCGTCGCGCCGGCCGACGCCCAGCGGCTCCAGGAGAACCTCCTGATGAGCCACGCGGCGGGCGTCGGACCCCCGCTCGACACCGAGATCGTCCGGGCCATGCTCCTCCTGCGGGCGAACACGCTCGCCCTGGGCCACAGCGGCTGCCGACCGGAGCTGGTCGATCGGCTCCTCGGGTTCCTCGCCGCCGGAATCCATCCAGTCGTGCCCGCCCAGGGGTCCGTCGGGGCGTCGGGTGATCTTGCGCCACTGGCCCATCTCGCACTGCCCTTGATCGGCCGCGGCCTGGTCGAGCTCCACGGCCGACCGATGCCGGCGCTCGTCGCCCTCCGGGAAGTCGGGTTGGAGCCGCTCACTCTCCAGGCGAAGGAGGGGCTCGCGCTCCTCAACGGGACGCAGCTGATGACCGGGATCGGGGCGTTGCTGCTCGCGGACGCCGATCGCCTCGGCGCGACGGCAAGCGTCGCCGCAGCGATGAGCGTCGAGGCCCTGCTCGGGACGGACGTCGCGTTCTCGGCCGCGTACCAGCTCGCCCGACCGCATCCGGGCCAGATCGCGGTTGCGGCGGAGATGCGCCACCTGCTCCGTGAATCCACGGTCCAGACCGGCCATCACGAGGACGCTCACAAGGTCCAGGACCCGTACTCGCTGCGGTGCGTCCCCCAGGTGCACGGCGCCGTCCGCGACGCGCTCGATCACCTTCGGCGCGTCCTCGACATCGAGATGAACAGCGCGACCGACAATCCGTTGGTCTTTCCGGAGGGTGGCGTCGCGGCGGAGGACGCCCTCGCGACCGGCGGCGGCCGGGTGATCAGCGGCGGCAACTTCCACGGCGAGCCGGTCGCCCTCGCGCTTGATTTCGCCAAGATCGCGGTCGCGGAGCTCGGGGCGATCAGCGAACGGCGGACGTCGCTGCTCCTGGATCCGCGTCTGAACGGCGGCCTGCCCGCCTTCCTCGCCCCGGCGAGCGGGCTCGACTCGGGGCTGATGATCGTCCAGTACACCGCCGCGGCCCTGGCGTCAGAGAACAAGGTCCTGGCGCACCCGGCGTCCGTCGACTCCGTGCCGACGAGCGCCAACCAGGAGGACCATGTGTCGATGGGTCCGATCGCCGCCCGCCATGCCCGGACCGTGCTCGAACACGTCGAGCGGATCATCGCGATCGAGCTGCTCGTCGGCGCCGAGGCGCTCGATCAACGCCTGGAGCTGCTGGCCGGCGAAGCGCGCTCGCGCACGGCGTCGCAGACGGTGCCGGGCTCAACAGCCGGCACCGCTCCCGCGCCCGGCGAGGGCGTGGCCGTCGCGCATCACCGGATCCGCGCCGTCGTCGCTCCTCTCGACGGCGATCGCGAGCCCGGGCCGGACCTGGCCGTTCTGACTCGCCTTGTCCACGATGGAGGGCTCGTCGACCTCGTTGCCGGCGCCGGATCGTCCCGCGGCGGCGGTCCGGCCGCCGTCCATCCGGCGGACCGATGACGGCGATCCGGATCGTCGACGTCATCGACGAGGCCGCCTTCATGCTGATCCCGCCCTGCGCGGACCCCGGGTTCGATCATCGTTCGTGCGATTACTGGGAGGATGCCGACCGCGGCTCGAAGGCGGCCCGCCTGTCATGGCTCGAACCCCCGCCCCCGTCCGCCTCCGAGCGGCCGGCCCTCGCCGACAACCCGTTTGCTCCGCCTCGCGACGCAGCCGTGGTCAACCCGTTCGCCCCGTCGCCTCGGTCGTCCCGCCCGGCCTTCAATCCCTTCGCGGACGACGACGATGGTCCGATCGACAACCCATTCGCCCCGCCGCCTCCGAACCGTCCATCCGTCGGCAGCGGCGGCCCGCGAAAGCTCGGCCTGCTCGGGCGCGGGCTGGCGGTCTTCGGCAGCTATGCCAAGGTCATGCTCGTCGACGACGAACCGACGGTCTACGCCCAGTTCGGGCCGCTGTCCGCGTTTCCGCGGGCCCAGCGGCTGCGCGAGCTGTACCGGCAGCTGCCCGATGCCCCGCTGCCGGCCGTGATCACCTGTATCGCGACGACCGCTGCGGGCCGTGGCGCCGGTCACGCCACGCAACTGGTCGAAGCGATCTGCGACGACCTGGCCGGCCGCGGGTTTGCCGCCGTCGAGGCGTACCCCGAACGCGGCACCCGATCGGACGCGACGAGCGCGGCGACGCCGGAGTTCTGGCTCTCGGCCGGGTTCTCGCTGGCCGTCGATGACGAGCGGTTCCCGGTGGTCCGCCGCGACCTGGGCTGACCGATCGGCGACGGCCGGCCGGGACGTGTCCGGCCGTCTGCCCGGTGGTACCGTCCGAGCGTCACCACCATCGCGACGAGGCATCCCGATGTCGATGATCCAGGCCCTGGGAAACGTGAGCAAGGTCCGCGGCGCGCTGATCTTCGTCGAGGATCCGGAGGCCGAGCTCGCGTTCTATCGCGACGTCATCGGCCTGCGCCTGCTGTACCGGACGCGGACGTTCCTCCGCTTCGACGCCACGCAGGGAACGAGCCTGTCGCTGATCTCCGGCGGATTCGCGTCGGCCAAGCCGAAGGACTACCGAAGGGGCGGCGTCGTGCCGGAGCTGATCGTCGACAACCTGTCGCTCGCGATCGGCCGGCTCGACAAGGCGGGGGTCCGCCACGAGGACGTCGTGCGGACTGCCTACGGGTCGTTCTGCTTCCTGTGGGATCCCGAAGGCAACCCGCTCCAGTTCTACGAATCGGCGTTCACGAGGCCCGAAGCGGACCCGGAGCGGTTGCCAGCTTGACGTTCTCAGGCGGTCGGGCTTGCCTGGCGGTCGGCCTGCTTGGTGTGCTCGCGGCCTGCTCCGGTCCTGCCCCGTCCGAGCGCGCCGCCAATCCCTCGCCGAGCCAGGGAATCAGCTCGCCGGCCGCGATCGCCTCGACGGCGCCATCCAGCGACGCCCCGTCCGCCACGGCGACCTCCTCGTCGGGCAACCAGGTCGCGGCGGATCCCGGGCTCTTCGCCGTCATCGGCGGATCCCGCGACGGCCTGAATTTCGTCTACGACCCGGACACCACGACCCGGGTCGCCGGCGATCCCGACCTCGCCCGGAACGCCATCGGGCTCGCCATCGGGCTGTTCACGGTCACCGGCCAGCAACCCGCCCAGGATTTCGCGATCGTGAGCGTGGTTCAGCTCCGCGATTCAACCGTCGGCGACGACTGGTACCGCTCGTATCGCGATTCGTACGACGAGGCGGCCTGCGCCCAGGCAGGCGGCGTCGACCGCCACTCGGAGGCAATGATCGGGACGAACGACGTCTTCATCGGCGGCTGCGCAGGAGGGGCGTTCACGTACCACGTTCGCCTCCCGTCGCGCGGCGTCGTCGTGTCGATGACGGCCGCCGGGCCGGCACGGATCGGCGAACGGCTGGCCGGCGACGTCGGCCGGTGACCACCCTGCCGGCCCCGACCGTTACGATCGCTCGATGACGAGCGGACCGCGACCCGTCCGAGCGCCGCGCGGCAACGAGCTGACCTGCCGCGGCTGGCAGCAAGAAGCCGCCCTCCGGATGCTGATGAACAACCTCGATCCTGAGGTCGCCGAGAACCCCGACGCGCTCGTCGTCTACGGCGGGACCGGGCGAGCCGCCCGGAGTTGGGATGCGTTCGACGCCATTGTTCGGGAGCTCCGGGCCCTGGCCGACGACGAGACGCTCCTCGTCCAATCGGGCAAGCCGGTCGCGGTCTTCCGGACGCACGAGTGGGCGCCGCGCGTCCTGATCGCCAACTCGAACCTGGTCGGGAAATGGGCGACCTGGGACGTCTTTCGCGACCTCGAGGCGAAGGGCCTGATGATGTACGGCCAGATGACCGCGGGCTCCTGGATCTACATCGGGACCCAGGGGATCCTCCAGGGGACGTACGAGACGTTCGCCGAGCTCGCCCGCCAACATTTCGGCGGATCCCTCTCGGGGCGGGTGGTGCTGACAGCCGGTCTCGGCGGGATGGGCGGGGCCCAGCCGCTGGCGGTCACGATGAATGACGGTGTCTGCATCGCGATCGAGGTCGACGAGGCTCGGGCGCGCCGCCGGCTCGACATCGGCTACGTCGATCGACTCACGGAATCGCCCGACGAGGCCCTCGCCTGGGCGCGCGGAGCCGCGGCTGCCGGCCACCCCGAGTCGATCGCCCTGATCGGCAACGCGGCGGAGATCGAGCCCGGTTGGGCACGTGCGGGCGAACGGTTCGACGCCGTGACGGACCAGACGTCGGCCCACGACGCCCTCGTCGGCTACGTCCCCGTCGAGATTTCGCTCGACGACGCGGCGATCCTTCGCCGGACCCAGCCGGACGAATACGTCCGCCGATCGATGGCGGCGATGGCGGACCACGTCCGGGCGATGCTTGCCTTCAAGGACGCCGGCGCGGTCGTCTTCGACTACGGCAACAACCTCCGTGCTCAGGCTCAGGCGGCGGGCGTCGCCAACGCCTTCGACTACCCGGGCTTCGTGCCGGCCTTCGTGAGGCCGCTCTTCTGCGAGGGGCGTGGACCGTTCCGCTGGGTCGCGCTCAGCGGCGACCCGGCCGACATCGCCCGAACGGACGAGGCGATCCTCGAGCTCTTCCCGGCGGACACCGGCCTCCGCCGGTGGCTGACGATGGCGAGGGACAAGGTCCCGTTCCAGGGCCTCCCGGCTCGAATCTGCTGGCTCGGCTACGGGGAGCGGGCGAGGGCCGGGCTGGCGTTCAATCAGCTCGTCGCCCGAGGCGAGGTGTCCGCGCCGATCGTGATCGGGCGGGATCACCTCGACGCCGGCTCGGTGGCCTCACCGAACCGCGAGACCGAGGCGATGGCCGACGGCAGCGACGCGGTCGCCGACTGGCCGCTCCTGAATGCGCTCGTCAACACCGCGGCGGGTGCCACCTGGGTTTCGATCCATCACGGCGGCGGGGTCGGGATCGGCTACTCGCAGCACGCGGGGATGGTCGTCGTCGCCGATGGCTCGGAGCTCGCCGCGCGAAAGCTCGAGCGCGTCCTGACGACCGACCCCGGGACGGGCGTCGCTCGCCACGTCGACGCGGGCTACCAGCAGGCGATCGACGTGGCGCGCGAGCGAGGAGTTCGCGTCCCGATGCTCGACTGACGGATCAGCGCCTCATCCCGCGACGACCTCGTTGGGATCGTCCGTCGGGATCGTCCGGAGCGACCGCACCGGCGAGAGGAAGACCGGCAGGAAGGCCAGGATGCCGAGGATGGCGCCGACCCAGATCGTCATGGGGACGCCGATGACCTCCGACAGGCCGGCACCGATGAGCGAGCCGATCGGGATCGTGCCCCAGACCAGGAACCGCATCGTGGCGTTCATCCGGCCGAGGAAATGCTCCGGTGTGATCGCCTGGCGGAGGCTGACCTGGTTCACGTTGTAGACGACCGAGGTCATGCCTCCGACGAAGAACGCGATCGCCACGAACCAGAAGGCTACGGCCGGCGACGCCAGGGGGACGAGGAGGAAGGAGATGGCGCTCACCAGCAACGACCCAACGATCACCGGACCGACGCCGAGCGACGTCGCCGCCCGGCTGGCGATCAGGGCGCCGAGCAGGACCCCCGCACCACCGATTCCACCGATCGCCCCGACCGTCGCCGGCGAGAGTCCGAGGGTCCGATAGAGATAAACGGGCATGATCGCAAAGGCGATCTGCCCAAACAGATTGGACGTCGCGGTCGAGGCAGCGATGTTTGCCAGGAAGCGGTGGTGGCCGATGTAGCGGAGGCCGGCCATGATCTGACTGCGCATGCTGCCGCCGTCGTCGGCTGGAATGGCCGAATGCGCGGCGTCGGCCTCGGCGGCGATCGCCGCCCCGGCTGCCGGAGGCAGGCCCGCCTCGGCATCCCGTGCGGTCGCCTCCTCCGGCGTCGTATGGGCCGCACTCGCCTCGACCCCCGTCGTATCGGCCGCCGTCGTTTCCGCTCGACGGCCCGTCGCCCGAGCCCCGGTCGACGTCAGCCGGATCCAGAGGATGAGCGCGGCCGAGCCGACGTAGCTGGCCGCATCGAACAGGACCGCGACTGGTGCGCTCAGCAGGCCGACGAGGCCGCCGCCGGCCGGCTGGCCGAGGATCTGGGCGGACGACTGGCTGATCTGCAGCTTGGCGTTGCCTTCGACGAGCTCGTCCCGCTGGAGGATCGTCGGCAGAAGCGACTGGTCGGCGACGTCGAAGAACACGGTCATCGTCCCGTTCACGAAGCCAACGAGGTACAGCTGCCAGATCGTCAGGGCCCCGAGGGCGAACGCGATCGGGATCGAGGTGAGCATCAGCGCGCGGCCGAGGTCGCCGATCACCAGGATCCGACGTTTCGGAAACCGGTCGACCCAGACACCTGCTGGCAGGGTGAACAGGATGAACGGCAGGAACTCGATCGTGGTGAGCAGGCCGACCTCGCCGGCCGACGCCCTGAGGACGACCGCGGCGATGAACGGGATGGCGATCTGGCTGACCTGCGTCCCGAACAGCGAGACCGTCGCAGCGGTCCACAGCTTCAGGTAGTTCGGATGGCGGAACAGGCTGCGGCGGGGGGCGATCGACGCGGCCAAACGGATACCTCGGGCTGCGGACGGTCGCCCGCGAGGTCGAGGGCTCGGGATTCGCGACCGCGAGGCGTTAGTTTACGATCTAACAAGGGTTAGTCAACGCGCGCGCGTGCTCCGACGACCGGGACGGGCGACCGCCGGTCCAGCCATGCCCTGCCGGCCCGCGAACCGTGGCACGATGCACCCGATGCCCCACGTGCCCGCTGCGCTGATCGATCGCCTCGTCGAATCCGTCCCGAACATATCCGAGGGCCGCCGCCTCGACGTCGTCGAGCGGCTTGCCACCGCGATCACCTCGGTCCCGGCCGTCCACCTCCTCGATCGGACCAGCGACGCCAGCCACAACCGTTCGGTGTTCACTCTGGCCGGTCCGGCCGGTGCCGTGTCCGATGCCCTCGAGCAGCTCGTCGCGGTGGCCGTTCGCGAGATCGACATGGACCAGCACTGGGGTGAGCACCCGCGGATCGGAGCCGTGGACGTCATCCCCTTCGTGCCCCTGGCCGACACGACGATGGACGAGGCGACCGAGCTCGCCCGTCTGTTCGCCGCGCGGATCGCCGACCGGTTCGACCTGCCCGTCTATCTGTACGCGCAGGCGGCCCTCCGCGGGGACCGGGTCAAGCTGGCCGATGTCCGGCGTGGCCAGTATGAGGGCCTCAAGGTCGAGATCGGTCAGAACGGCCGCGAGCCGGACCTCGGCCCCGCCCGGATGCACCCCTCGGCGGGTGCGGTTGCCGTCGGGGCGCGGCCGTTCCTGATCGCGTACAACATCAACCTCGACAGCGAGGACATCGAGCTGGCCAAGCGGATCGCCCGCCGTGTCCGCGAGTCGGGCGGGGGGCTGCCGAAGGTCCAGGCCAACGGCTTTTTCATCGACGAGCTCCACAAGGCGCAGGTCTCGATGAACATCCTCGACTTCCGGGTCACACCTCTCTGGCGCGTCTGGGAGACGGTCCGGGCCGAGGCCGCCGAGGACGGGGTCGAGCTGTTCGAGTCGGAGCTCATCGGCCTCGCGCCGCTCGCCTCGTTCCTCGCCGTCGCTGATCACATCGACGCGCCGGCCACGGCGCCGACCGAGGAGCGCCTGGCTGCGGCGGCAGCCTTCCTCCGGCTGCGCGACTTCAGCCCGCTTCAGGCCCTCGAGCTCCGTCTCGCAGCAGCGCGTTCGACGACGGACCTCCGCCGCTCGTGAGCTTCCGCGTCATCCGTGGCGGGCGCGGCGAGCCGGCGCTGCCCGGATTGCTCGTCGTCGGGGCGTCGGAGATCGTGACGATGGCCGGCGGACCCCGGGCCGGCGCGGAGCAGGGCGTGGTCGATCGCCGCGAGGCAGCCCAGGCGGGCGGACCGGCGGCGGCGAATGCGCCAGGCGTGGCGATCTGGGATGGCCGGATTCTTGGCGTCGGCGGCCTGGCCGACCTCGAGCGGCTGATGGCGGCCGAGGGTTACTCGCTCGACCAGTTCGACCGGCTCGACGCGGCCGGCGGGACGATCACGCCCGGGCTGATCGACCCGCACACGCACCTCCTGTTCGCCGGAAGCCGTGAGGGCGAGCTCGAGCTGCGGCAGCAGGGCGCTGGCTATCTCGAGATCCTGGCGGCCGGCGGCGGGATCTTGTCCACGGTGGCGGCGACCCGCCGCGCGTCCCCGGACGAGCTGGCCGCCCACGGCCGGCGCTGGCTCGACGAGATGCTCAGCCATGGCGTCACCACGATCGAGGCGAAGTCCGGCTACGGCCTCGACCTGCCGACCGAGCTGCGCCTCCTCGAGGTCGCCCACCATCTCGGTGTCGAGGGCCCGATCGAGGTGGTCCCGACGTGGCTCGGAGCGCACGCGGTCCCGCCGGAGATGCGGAATCGCCCGGACGGGACGGAGGCCTACGTCCGGTCGCTGATCGAGGAGCAGCTGCCCGGCGTCGTCGCCCAGGGTCGCGCCGTGGCCGCCGACGTCTTCTGCGAGCAGGGCGTGTTCAGCGCGGAGCAATCGCGGCGGATCCTGACCGCGGCGGCGGGCTTCGGGCTGCGGCCCCGGCTCCACGCCGACGAGCTGGCAGCGAGCGGCGGCGCGGAGCTCGCGGCCGAGATCGGGGCAACCACGGCCGACCACCTCGCGTCGCCATCCGAGGCCGGGATCGCGGCGCTGGCGCAGGCCGCGGCCGACGGCCACCCGGTCGTCGCGACGCTGCTTCCGGCGACCACCTGGTTTCTGATGAAGGACCATCACGCACCGGCCCGAGCCTTCATCGAGCACGGCGTGCCCGTCGCGATCGGGACCGACTTCAACCCGGGGACCTCGCCGACGCCAAGCCTGCCCTTGGCGATGACCGCCGCATGTCTCAACCTGCGGATGACGCCGGACGAGGTGCTGGCCGCGGTCACGATCAACGCCGCGCTCGCCCTCGGGCTCGCCGACGACATCGGATCGCTCGAGGCCGGCAAACAGGCCGATCTCGTGGTGTGGGTCGTCCCGACATCGCGCCAGATCCCCTACTGGCCGGCGGCAGACCTCGTCCGGGCGGTCGTCAAGCGCGGGCGGATCGTCCTGGACCGGACGTAGGGCGCGCCCGCGCCCGTCCCGGCCCCTCAGATCCTCCCGCGCGACTCCAGCAGCACCGTGGTCGTCTCGGCCGGCAGCCCTGAGATCGTGACCGACAGCTTCGGCTGCGCGGCCGGCGCGCCGCCCATCTCGTGGAGGAATTTGGCGAGGGCCTCGCGCGTGTCGGGGGCGTCTTCCTCGAGCGGCATCGCGACGACGATCCTGGGGTCCAGCTGGGCCACGAGCTCGGCGATCCGCTGCGGCGACAGCGTGCCTCCGACCGGCACGCAGGCGATATCGACAGGCCCGATGTCGGCGAGCTTCTCCTCGGTCAGGAGGTGGCCGATCTCGCCGA
>Ga0207646_10002138_pt1 | contig 23628 bp, 30 predicted proteins | sample KBSK5502metaG_FD_184343 | JGI IMG/M metagenome (GOLD analysis project Ga0207646, IMG submission 184343) | Corn, switchgrass and miscanthus rhizosphere microbial communities from Kellogg Biological Station, Michigan, USA - KBS K5-50-2 metaG... | ecosystem: Host-associated > Plants > Roots >... | reverse complement strand
CACCGCGGCCTGGCGAATCCGGTCGGCGTCACCCAACCCTCCCGAAATCGGGATCAGGGTCAGACCCATGCCGTGCTCGGTACAGACCTCAGCGACCCCGGCGAGGAACGCAGTAGCCTGCGGATCAGCAAAGGCGTAAGTGAGCTGCTCGCCCAGGATCACGCCCAGACTTCCAGTGCGTCCGCTGCGAAGGTTGCGGGCCGCTGCGTTTGGGCCAGGGTAGCCGAGTTGCGCAGCCGCCTGTAGGACCCTCTCTCGGGTTCCTGAGGCGACACGATGGGGCTGGCTGTAGGTGTAGCTAACCGTCATCACCGAGACCCCGGCGGCGCGGGCGACGTCTGGCATCGTCGTTTTACGCCGCATATCCGGTAGCCTAACGCGTTGTGTAACGTTACGATTCATGGCCTTTCAGCGTTCCGTCTACGTCGCCTTTGCATCCTTCGGAGGACTCTGGGGTGTCTGGGGTGCCGCCTTGCCGACGGTGCGACACGCCGCCGGCGTAAGCGTTGGGCAACTGGGCGTAGCGCTGATCTGCATCGGAGTCGGCGCACTGCCGGCAATGCTGATTACCGGCCGCGCGGTTGACCGCTTCGGTGGCCGTGTGGTGGCGATGACCTCGATCCTGTTGGCGGTGAGCGGAGCCGCAGTGGCCACGACCGCGGGGGACTTTGTGACGCTGGCAATGCTGCTGCTAGTGCTCGGCGCGATGTCGGGGGCAACCGATGTCGGTATCAATGCCGTGGCGAGTGCGGCCGAGCGCGCTACCGGGCAGCCAGTGCTCACACGCGCACATGGCACCTTCTCGGCCGCCGTTGTGGCCTCGAGTCTGATTACCGGCGGTATCGAGGCAATGGGCCTGCCGGTGGCCGTAGCCTTCGGGCTGGTGGTGGTCGCGGCCGTGGTCGCAGCAGTGTCGCTGTGGCAGGTCCGACTGACAATCGAAATGGGCAGGTCGGCCGCGGCCGTTGAGCTGGGCTCGGTCAGCAAAACGGCCTGGTTGCTCCCGCTGGTGATCATCGGACTGATCGGCGCGCTGGCTTTCGCGGTGGAGAGCGCTTACCAGTCCTGGGGCGCGGTGTTCCTGCGGGACCAGCTTTCCGTGGTCGGTGGCCGCACCGCAGCTGCACCCGCGGTCTTCGCTGCGGTCGCTGCAGCGACACGCTTCGCAGCTGGCGCCTTCAAACGGCTACCGGCCGGGCCGCTGCTCACCGCAGGCGCGGCTGCGGCCACCGTTGGGTCGATGCTGCTGGCATACTCGTCCACGTTCGTCACCGCGCTAATCGCGCTCGCGCTGGCCGCGGGCGGCACCTCCATACTCTTTCCCACCTTGCTGCGCGAAGCGCTCAGCGGGGTCGGCCCAGAGGCCCGCGGCCGAGAGACCTCCGCCGTAGTGACGACGGCTTACTTGGGCTTCTTGCTTGGACCGGTCTATGTCGGCAGCCTTGCCAGCGCCACCGGGCTGCGAAATGCGATCATCGGCGTCGCCGCTTTGGCCGCCGTCACCGCCGTCATCGCTTGGCCGGTTGCGCGCTGGGCCGGAAAGACCGTGACACGACCTACGGAGGGCTCGGCTCAGCCAGACGTTTACGGCGCTGCGCGGACACGCGCCCGCGGGCCGCGCAGGCTCCCGCAGATAGGCCCACCACCTGGCGAGTCAGGAGCGAAGGTCGGGTTGTAGGTGCCATCTGAGCTGAAGGGTCGCGGGCGATCAGTACGTCGCTGCTTGGCGGCTGACCGGCCAGCCCGAGGCGATTGATGTCGCCTGGCCGTATGCACTGGGCCAGTGGTGCGTGGCCCAGACCCAGGCTTCGCTGCGGTATATCTCCATGCAGTACTGAGGTCGCTGACCTGCGACCTGAAAACGTCATTGGGTGTACGCCTGGCCTCGCGGCGCGGTCAACGACCTGTGCCATGGCGCAAGCAAGCCGGAAGGGCTCTTGAGGCGGCCCGCTTGGCGCGGAGAACTCAGCCTCGCCGGATCATGCAGCGGTCGCTAAGATCACGGGCATTGCCGGATGCCATATCGTGCGATGAGCAAAGCTGCCGAGGCTGATCCGGCCGCGACAATGCTGGCATGTGGGGGACTGCAGTGAGGCCACCAGATGACAAGACCGGGCACGGGCATGACCCCGTTCTTGGGACTGGAACAGGCAGTGGCGCGGGAGGGCCGGTGCAGCACGACAAGATTGGGGCGAGGTACCGGCCCCGGAAGCATGAGTTCCTGGGCATCGGGCTGTCCTGCCTGCCGGACGAGGCGTTCATCGACGCCGTGCGGCACGCGGTGGAGACCCGGTCGCGGCTCACGATCTCCTTCATCAACCCCGACTACGTCCTCCGTGGCCACAAGACCGCCGGGCTGGTCGGCAAGATGAACCAGTTCGACATCGTGCTCCCGGACGGCTGGGGCATCGTCCTTGGCGGCCGCCTGCTCGGCCTGCCGGTGCCCGACCGGCAGGGCAACGACGACATCTGCCCGAAGATGTTCACGCTGTCGGCGGAGCGGGGGTTCTCGAACTTCCTGTTCGGCTGCAGCGAGGGCACGCCGGAGAAGGCCGCGGCCAACCTCAAGGAGACCTTCCCCGGCATCCCGATCGCGGGCACCCTGCACGGCTACTGGGACGTGGTGCGCGGCCACCCGGGCCGGTACGACGAGGCCGACATCGACATGATGGTCCAGACCATCAACGAGGCCAAGCCCGACATCCTGCACGTGTCCATCCCGACACCCATGCAGCAGACCTGGGTCTGGCAGGTGGCCGGCCGCCTCGACGTTCCGGTGATCATCACCGGCGGGAGCTACCTGGACCACCTGGCCGAGCGAGTGTACTGGTATCCCGGCTGGGCGCTCAAGCTGCCGCTTGCGTGGGCCTACCGGCTCACCAGGGAACCAGGTCGGCTGTGGAAGCGATATTCGCTGGAATACCTGGCCTATGCTCGCATGCTGATCCGGGCAAAGCTCAGCCAGCGCAGATAGGCGCTACGCGTGATCATGGCCAGCAAACATGGCGGCTTTGGGCATCGTCGGACAGCAATGTCTCGCTCAGGCGTCGTTAGTCGAACTCGGTGGGTAGCAGCGGGTCGCGGTGGTGAGCCAGCGCCCGCTCCACCTGGCGGTGATTGACGCGGCCAAGTGACAGCGGCGGCAGCGCGTCGATGCCGAACCATCCGACGTCGAGCGTCTCTAGTGCTGCGGGTGGCTGCGTAGTCCCATCTCCGCGGCACAGGAAGAATAGCTTGTAGACGTGTACCGGCATCGGGGGCGGATTGTCCTGCAGTTCTCGGTCCCAGCACGCGATCAGCTTGACGACAGAACTGTGGTATCCGGTCTCTTCCAGAATTTCCCGGGTGACTGCGACCGACGGCGAGTCTCCCGGGTCGGCCCAGCCACCCGGCAGCGACCACCGGCCATCGGTCTTCTCCTGCATCAGCAGCACCCGCTCGCGATCATCGAAGATCACACCCCGTACGTCAACCTTGGGCGTGGCATATCCACTGTCGCGGCCCAGCTGGAGCGCCAGCTCCTCCGGTGACATGCCGCTCACCGTCGCCAGCAGCTCCGCTGCGAGCCGCGCTACCTGTTGATACCGATCTCGGTTGTAGTCATCGGCCGCGTAAACCAAGCCATCTTGGGCAAGAGCCGCCAGCTTGATCGCTGCCCGACGCACCGCGTCCGCCGCTGAAGTCGCCACGGGGCATTATCTCGCCACTACGGCCACCGTCCTGTCAAACGGGCTATCGAGCGAAATGGCATCTCACGTCCGGCACCCGTCATTATAGCTAGTAAGACAGGCGGAAATGTAGTCTAACCAGTTAAGCATGGCTGTATGCGCTGTTCGCTGTCTGGCCTTCGGTTATCTGCGGGATTGCGGCACCGGGGCGTTGTCGGTGGGTGCTTCATCTGGCGGGCGGTGGCGCTTTGACAGGGGATGAGTCCGGCAACCTTGACAGCGTTAAGGCTACTGCGAGATAGTTCGTCCGGATGTGTCCAACTTGCGCACAGTCGAACGTGAACTAGCTGGGGAGTTCCGTACATGAGCGCGGCAGAGAATATTCCAGGCGCAGCTCTGGCGCAGGGCGTCTATGCGACCCCTAAATTCACGTCCAACAAGTCGCTGGGCTCATTTGGAGGCGCCTCCGGAAGGATCGTCGCTTGCTTCTTCGTTCCGGCCGTGTTGCTGCTTACGGCGCTTTTCCTTCCGTTCATCCTCGCGTCATCAAACGAATTCCCAATCTGGCGCCAGAAGCGAGTGGGTTACCGCGGCTTCGATATCAGGGTGCCGAAGTTCAGCACAATGAACGTCGTCGCTTCCGGAGAACTCCGCGAGACCTGGTTCGGTCGGCTGGTCCGCCCTGTCGGGCTCGACGAGATCCTGCAGATACTGCTCATCGCAAAAGGTGACATGCAGTGGTTCGGGCCTAGGCCGTTCTTGCGAACGGATCTTAACGACGTATACATAAACTCGGTTCTGAGCCATACTAAGCCAGGGCTTTTCAATTCCCGTTCCCTCGCCACCGGTGCCGGCAATCGTGCGCTGCAGGAGGGAGTGATAAGCCTTAACGAGATGATCCGTTATGACCTCTCCGATCTGGAGAACTGGTCGTTCTCATACGCGTCGCGGCTGGTTTTCAGAACCATCGCGATGATGGTCAGGACCAGCATCAAGATGGTGCGGCCATAGTCTGCGCGACTGACTCGATGGCTCGTGCGCGCACGTGCCTGACCCTGCATGGCACAGGCAACGGCCTCCTGCCGTCCCGGCCAGAATGTCCCCGAAGAGCCAAACGATCGGCAGATGCACATGAATATGACTGCCAGGACGGGGGAGGAGGCCGCTTCTGCGGCCCTCATCGTAGGTCATGGCCTAATCGGCGGATCGCTTCGCGCACGGCTACGGGAAGCAGCGGAACTCCCCGTTGTGTGCATCGGCCGCCGTCACCGTGAACTGCCGGACTACCGGGCACTTGACCTCGCCAGTGAGACCGGGCGGGCGGCGCTGGACGAACTGGTGGCTGACTTGCGTCCACGGTGCGCGGTCTTGGCTCATGGGCCGAGCGACGTGACCTGGATCGACAAGAACGAGGCGGACGCCGCCGCCGTGCATTGCGGGGTGGCTGCGATCATGGCCCGCCCCGCCACTCCCGTGGTCATGATTTCGACCGATAACGTGTTTTCCGGTGCGCGCGGAGCGTATCGTCCCGGCGACCCGGCCGAGCCGGCAAATGGGTATGGCCGGGTCAAAGCACGTGCCGAGAGCATTGCGCTGGCGAGTAGGTCGGCTCTGGTATTGCGGGTAAGTCTCGTATACGGGTGGCACCGACCCGGGCAGCGAGCCACATTCGCTCAGCGCTGCCTAGAGGCGGCCGCCGAAGGCCGTCCCATGGACGCGCCGACCGATCAGCTTTTCACCCCGATCCATGTGCGAGACGTGTCGGTTGTCACCGCCGCTGTCTGCCAGTCTGGCGGGCAGCTCACCGGCATCAAGCACCTGGCGGGTCCCATTGAGCTGAGCCGGTATGAATTCGCCCGGTTGGCTTACCGCCTGGCAGGCGCTGACACCACTCTGGTCAGGCCGCGCCTGCGGCAGGACACTGAGTGGGCGTGCCGCCCCCGGTTCTCTTCCCTCGCCTGCGGGACCTTCTCCGGCCTGCCCGGGCTAGCAGAATGGCGCCCCATGGCCCCCGAGGAAGGCCTGCGCGAGATGCTGGCCACCTGGCCTGCAGGGCGTGCCAACCCCCGATCGCATGGCCAGCGGCCATGGCAGAAGGCTGTCAGCCTGACCGCGCGGTGCGCGGGGGAGCTGCGATGACCCCAGCAAGGAGCGGGATGCGGCTTGGCCTGTGCCTGGCCGCGTTCGGCGGAATGGCTCTGCAGAAGGTGCTCGCAGAGGTCATCAGTTACGGTCCGCTCTCCCTGGATCTCCCGACCGACACCACACTCGGTCTAGTCGATGCCCGGCGCTGTTTCGCCGATGCCGGCTACCGCGATGAGGTGGCCCAGTTGCTCGCCGCCGCACAGGCACGAGGACAGCCGGTCGGCTGCGTGAGCAACAGCCGTGACGCTCAGTTGCTACTAGGACCTCATGGTCCGCACACCGATCCGGTCTGCCCTGGGTCTGCCAGGGAGAAACGCGAGCACGCGGTGCAGTGCGCCCTCGGGGCGATCAGGCTGGCCGAGCGCCTCCGGGCGCCGGTGGTGCGGCTGCTCGTCGGCTGCCCCGACTTCGCCCGCTGGCTGTCGTGGTGGGGAAGCGAGGTGAGCTGGGCTGACAACATCGACGAGTTCTTCGCGCACGTAGGGCCAGTGCTCCGGGCTGCACGTGAGGCGGGACTGGTCGTGGCGCTTGAGCCACATCCCAAGCAGATCGTTTACGACCGTGCCAGCGCGGAGCTGCTCTTCGCGGTCGGCTCGCAATGGAATGGCACGCTCGCACTCTGCGTCGATCCGGCGAACCTGGCCGCCCTGGGGCACGATCCTGTCGAGGCAGTCCGAGGCTGGCAGGCACGCCTTATCGCCGTGCACGCGAAGGATCTCCAGACCTGGACCGGCGCCGGTGCCCCGAACGGGCACGGCTGGAGCCGGTACGGCCCGGGACCGCCGATTCGCTTCAGAGCGCTCGGCCTGGGCACGCTCAATTGGCCGCTGATTGTAAGCACGCTGATCGACGAAGGTTTCGAGAGCATTCTCTACATCGAGCACGAGGACGCATTGCTGCCCAGGCGCCAGAGCATCATGCGGAGCCGGGAACTCCTCCGTGAATTTCTGCCCGGAGAAGCGGCCGAAGGCCGTACCTGGTGAATGGAGGGTGAGTTATGGACGGGCCGCTTTCAGTGCAGGACGATCAATCGCTTCCAGGATTTAACGGCCCTATTACCACCTTCACAAACAGGAGCAGTACGTACAGCATTCACGTGAGCAGTGATGAAAATGCTGCTCTAAAGGCCATCGCTGAGGTTGTGGGTAACCGTATGGTAGCCATGATCACGGACGAAACGGTCGACACACTCCACGCCGAGCGAATCAATCAATGGCTATCTGCTCATGTATCGAAGCTTCAGAAAATCGTTCTTCCGCCCGGAGAGTCAAGTAAGAGCCTGCCGACGGCATGCCATCTGCTGGACTGGCTGGCGCAATCTGATATACGGCGTCGCGATATCATCGTCGCGGTCGGCGGCGGTGCCATCATCGACACTGCCGGATGGGTGGCCAGCATCTATATGCGCGGGATCTCCTACCTTAACGTCCCGACTACGCTGCTTGCCCAGGTGGATGCGGCGATCGGCGGCAAGGTCGCCGTCAACCATGACACTGCTAAAAATCTCATCGGCAGCTTCTACGCACCGGATGCGGTAGTGTCGTGCACCGACTGGCTCAGCACGCTGGATTCGCGGCAGTTCCGCTCTGGCCTGGCGGAAGCCATTAAGATGGCGGTGATTTCCTCAGGTCAACTGCTCGCTTTCATTGAGCAGCATCTGGAATCACTGGCGGCGCTTGACCCCTCCTGTCTGCAATCACTGGTGCACGCTGCATCCGTCATCAAGTGCGTGCTGGTAGAGCGGGATCCCTACGAAGTGGATCTTCACCGAACGCTCAACTTCGGGCATACGGTCGGCCACGCCGTCGAGACGGTGACGGGCTACGGGCCCGTGCTGCACGGCGAGGCCGTCGCCTATGGCATGGCGGTCGCGGTCCGGGTGGCACATGCTCGCGGTGTCCTCGCACGCTCGGTTGCTTCGCGCATTGTCGCGATCCTACGGTCCGTGGGCCTGCCGGTTGCCCTAGAAGACCTTCCCGCTGTGCCTGAGGAAGAGCATCTCATCCAGGCCCTTGAGAAGGTTCGCCAAGTGCGCGATGGCAGTCTGCGGTTTGTGCTGCCAACTGGTATCGGCAGCGCGCTGATTGTCGATGACGTTGGCAATGATGAGATACGCTCCGCGCTTGCGGGCGGATGAGGAGCGACGGTATCGGCGTGACCAGGGCCATTGCGGCGGGCGGATTCGCGATGAGCGGGCCGTCCCGCCCGCTGTATTGCATCGATGCAGGCGGAAGCGGAACTTCCATGCGAGCCTGGAACGGCCAGCACTGGAGCCTGCCCTCAGTGAATCCGAGTTCGGTTGGCCAGGATTCATCAGATGGAACGCTGGCCGACCTCTTCTGCCGGATCCGGGCCCAGGCCGACCGGGTGCCTGAGCGCGCTGGCGGCACATCGGCGAGACCTGCCATCTGGCTCGCATCCGCCTCTATTGACCGCTCCAATGCGGCTGCCGAGCTACGCCGATGCACCGCGGCGGCGCAGGCAGCCGGCCTTTATGCCGAGCTTGTGGTCACGAACGACGTCACCCCGCTCATTCTCGGCGCACCGCCGGACGTTGGCCATGTCGTCGCCGTATGTGGCACCGGCTCAGCATTCCTCGCTACGAACGGGCGGTCAGCGCTGGTTCGCGTCGGCGGCTGCGAGTATCTGGGCAGCGATGAGGGCAGTGCGTTCGATCTTGGCCTGCGCGGCCTCCGAGCCGCCGTACGCGCGCTCGATGGGCGCGGCCAGCGCACGGCGTTGTCAGAGTTGCTCGCGGCAGAGACCGGAGTGCCAGTGCCCGAGCTCTCCCGGAAGCTTGCACGCATGCCCTTTCCGAAGGCAGCCGTGGCCGCGCTCGCGCCAGTTGTCCTGCGAGCCTGGCTGGACGGCGACCGGGCCGCCGCAGACCTCGTCGAGGCCGTAATTGCCGAACTCGTCGTCGGGATACGAGCTGCCCATAGCCTTGCTGCGATTGCTCCCGGCTGGCACCTGTCCATCGCTGGTGGCGTCGTGAATGGTTGCCCGGACTTCTTCGACCGAGTGGCGATGGCCGCCACCCGCCTCGGCGCCTGTAACGTGACGCTGGTCAGCGACCCCACTACGGTCCTGCTCGAAGCGCTGGCACAGCTCGCTGTGACGGATCCCATTAACTTGTCGGATCCCCGGATTGACCAGGAAGCCTGGTACTTCGCCTTCGCTGACCAGGCCGCTGATCTCCATGGAGAGACTGGCTGATGTCTACAAACAAGGTGTTTTCGGACCTGAGGGCCGGGCAGTCGGCTGAAGGGACGCCCAGGGTGCCCGTCGAAGCAGCGACTCCGATACCTGACGTACGCGCTGCCCTTCTGGCCGGCGGCCTCGGCGAACGCATGGGCAAGCTCACCGATGCCGTGTGCAAGCCGATGGTGCCCTACGCGGGCGTGTGCCGGCTGGTGGATTTCAGCATGGCCAACGTGGTGCGCTCCGGAGTGCCGGAGTTGGTGGTGATGTCACAGCATCTAGAACGTGATCTGCTCGATCATCTAGTGCGCCGGTGGGACGGCCGCGGTGGGATGCACGTGCACCTCGGGCCGTATGAACGCGTATTCAGCTCAGATGACCGCCATGGTGGCCTGCCGACCGACGTGACACTGCCCGCGCGCCCGCCTGAGCATGGCACGGCGGATGCTCTATTGACCAATGCTGAGTGGCTGTTTACCGCAGATTGCCGCGACATCCTGGTCCTGCATGCAGATCATGTTTACAGCTTCGATTACCGGCCGATGCTATGCGAGCACCGTCAAGCGGGAGCGGACGTCACGATTGGAGTGCAGCGAATAGAGCGGCGTTTCGTCCGGCTCTTCGGCATGGTGGAAGTGGATCAAGACAGCAGAATACGCAGCCTCGTCGAGAAACCCGCCGAGCCCACTTCAGATCTGATCTTCACGGCCTTCTGCCTGTTCCGTGCCGAAGTCCTTGAGAAAGTGCTGGCTGTACTCGCCGCGCGACCGGACAATGAGTGGCAACACGACATCAGCCGCGACGTGCTGCCGTTCATGATCTCCGATGGTTTCCACGTGCGGGCGTTCCCGGTGAGCGGCTACTGGGCCGACATTGGGACAGTGGAGCGCTATTTGCTTGGCCACCTCGACCTCATCCGCTCTCCGGACGCCTTGCCACTGACGGACATACCGCGAACTCTGCCCGGGGCCCGGCCCGAACTCGTCATTCCGGACGGGGTCATCACTAGCGAAGAGCTATCGCCCGGGGCTCACCTGCGTGAAAGCGTCTTGTATCCGGGTAGCATCGTCGAGCCCGGAGCGCGGGTCGAACGCTCTGTTCTTCTCTCCGGTGCCCGGGTGAGCGCGGGCGTGCACCTCCTTGAAACCGTCGCCTTGGCGGGCGAAAACCTCACGGAGTCCCGGTCCGGTCTAGCGGCCTTGGCCTAGCTCTTCGGAGATCTCCGTGGAATTGCGCAGAATCCGGCGCAGTTCCACGGAACGAAGGGGGGCTGATGGCCGCTCTCTTGGATCACATCGGTATGCAGCCGCTAACAACAACGGGCGCTCTGGCGGGCGACCCGACTTGTGACACGATTTCGGCCTGAGTGATCTTGTGGGTTGCTGGCCTGCGGTCCACGCCGAGTGGTCGTTCTGAGTGACCCAATCCGTTGTCCCCCGTTCGCTCCCGAACGCGGTGGCGACAAGGCAGGCAAGGGAGAACCCCTTCTACTGGGCACCAACGGCGTGCGGGCGCTATTCGCCGACCAGACCGGCGATACCACCGTCTGGGTGAGCCTGCTCATCGTCACCGCTGCAAGCGCGTTGACGATGGCCCGGGCGCTCCGCATGTTCGCGCGCCGCATCAGGTAGGTCGGCGGATCACTCCACCTCACGGAGAACCTGGAAAGGCTCGGCGGCGAGCCGGCCGACGTGACTGCCCCAGTAGGCGGCGCGCTCCCTCAGTGCCCGGCCCGACCGCGGGTGCGGGTACTCGCGCAGTTCGGTCTGGTAGCGCGCCATCGCCGCGATCTTGATCTCAAGCGTGTCTGTGATGTCGACGAAAAGGTTGGGCTGCAATCGCGTTCCGGGTAGGGGCCATGCCCATTCAGTCGACGACGGTGTCTCGAAGAGCGCGAACCTGCGTACCTGTGGCCGACGGTAGGGACGGCAGGCCGTCCATACGCATCTGGCCACAACCCCGTGATCAGCGTTGACGTCCTCAGGGAAATGCGTGTAGACGATGCTGGGATCGATATCATCGAGCACGGCTTCAAGCTGCTGGGTCAGCTCGATCAGCGGGACAGTATCCAGGCGTTGGTCGGGCAATGCCAGCAGACGTAGCGACGCGAAGCCGATGACTTCGGCGGCTTGCCGTGCCTGCTTCTCGAGCGCCGCCGTCAGCTCGGCCGGATACCGGCTCGTCGCCCCGTCCGCGACGACGACGGCGTACACTTCGTCACCTGCCTCGACATGCCGGGCGAGCGTCCCCCCGGCTCCGAGCAGTTCGTCGTCGGGATGCGCGCCGATGACGGCAACCCGTGCCGCGGTCATCGGGCGACTACCTCGCTTCTGGCTGGTGCGGGACCCAGGCCGAGTGCCTGCGAGCGGTGGCCGGGTCCGGGCGGAAGCTGTGACCCGCACGCAACCTGTTGTCGCGAGGTCCAGGCGGCAGTCGGCTTAGGCGGCGATCCAGGACCTGACATAGAGGTCATCACCAGGCTGCCGACCACGGTCACCACCTGCACGCCGTCCGGCTCGCAGCTGAGAACCTCTCCGTGCTTCGCCGCTGCCCGGGGTCGGCCGACGGCACTGCTGAGGCCCACGGCATGATCTTCCAATCGTCTAGGAGCGTGAAGACCCGGGTAGGGTGCGGATCCAGTCGTGCACGCACCGGCTAGCCGGGTCCAGTCGGCGATTCCTATCGCCGGGGTGCGCTTGTGCAGCGGAGCCTCCTGGAGTTCCGCGACATCGGGCCGTCGCTGTGGCCGGGGGGAAAGATGATCGTCAGGTACGGTGAGAATATGAGATCGCGAGCCGCTTCAGGCGGCAAGCCGGCCTCCGCTTCCAGGGGCCGTCTGCCGCCCACGAATCCAGATCTCTAGCCCTTCGGAAGGTTCTTGAACGGGCGGCCTAGCTTGAGCATCGCGGGGCGCAGCGTGGCCCACGGCAGGCCATGCCATTCGGCCACCAGGGCATCCGCCAGCGCCTGCTGGTCGCTCACTACATCTGGCCTGAACGCCGCAACCGCCTTCTCAACTTCTGGGAGCCTGAACCAGGCGAACGGGACGACAAGGCCTCCCACAGTGCCTTGATCGCCGTCAAGCCGGTATACGGGTGGCCACGGAACAGGCGCAGCCGGGTGGCCGACCTGCGCACGGTCCAGTTCGGCGACCTGCTCCGCCGGGACAAACGCCGCGTCCTCGACCCGTCCGTCGCGACGATGCTGACCGGCGCCCGGGTCCTGGTCACCGGCGCGGGCGGCTCGATCGGCCAGGAACTATGCCGACAGATCAGGGGTCACGACCCTGCCTGCCTGTACATGCTCGACTACGACGAGTCGAACATGCACACGCTTCAGCTCGAACTTTATGGCCAGGCGTTGCTGGACAGCTCTGGCGTTATCATCGCGGACGTCAGGGACGAGGCCCGGATTCAGCAGGTGCTCAGCTTCACCCGGCCCGATGTGGTCTTCCACATCGCAGCACACAAGCACCTGCCGTTGCTGGAGCGTCGTCCCTGCGAGGCCGTGAAGTCGAACATCCTCGGCATCCGCAATGTACTACGGGAGGCGGCTGAGCACGACGCCGCACGGCTGGTGCTGAGCTGCACCCACAAGGCCGCCGATCCACAATCCATCCTGGGTGCTGGGGCTGGCCGAGATGATCGTGCAGGCGCACGCCGACAGCACGATGCTCTTCTGCTCGGTGTGGTTCGGGAACGTCATGGGCAGCCGCGGTTCTTTGCTGGCAGCCATCGCCCGGCAGGTCGAGCAGGGTGAACCCGTGACCGTGACTGATCCCGAGGTCACCCGCTACTTCATGACGGTGGAAGAGGCGGTGGGAATGGTCCTGTCCGCCACCTCGATGGCCACTTCCGGAGAGACGTTCGTGCTGGATATGGGCGAGCCGGTACGGATCGTGGACCTGGTCCGCCAGTATGCGCCAAGCAACTCGGTGTCCCGGATGTTCAGACAAACCGCACCGGCTTGCGTGGGGGAGAGAAACTGCACGAGAGGCTATTCAGCAAGAAGGAGGAGCGCGTGCCCACCGCTAACCCGAGGATCTGGGCCACCCGCCCGCAGCCACTGCCCGATGACTTCGCGAGCCGCCCTAGCCGCCTGTACGCCGCTGCGGCCCAGGGGGATGACGACCTGGTCCGGACCATGCTCGGCGGCCTGCTGCCGGATTATACGCCGGTCATCGACGACTTCGGCCTCGCGCTGGCCAGCCCGTACGCGGATGAGTTCTAATGCCGACCGAACCCGTCGCCGGGACATTCCCGTTCGCTGCGGACAAGGTACCGCTCTGCCGCACCGAGATCACGCCGGAGGCGCAGCAGGCTGCAGTGCGGGTCCTGGCCAGCGGCTGGGTGACGACCGGAAGCGAGTCCGCCGAGTTCGAGCGCGAGTTCGCCGCGTGGGTCGGTGCCCCGTATGCGGTCGCAGTTAGTTCCTGCACCGCCGCGATCCAGCTCGCGCTGCTCGGCCTGGACCTGCCGCATGGCGCGCCGGTCCTGACTCCAACACTCACCTTCTGCGGCGCGGTCCAGGCGATCGTCGACGCCAAACTGCGGCCGGTCCTGGTGGATACCGACGAGGCGACGCTGACGGTGTCGGCCGAAGCTGTCGCGAAGGCGGCGGCCAGGCACGGTGCGGTCGCCATGGTGGCCCAGCACATGGGCGGCTACCCGGTGGACGCGGCGGAACTGGCGGCGGCAGCCGGGATTCCCACCGGGCACGTGGTGGAGGACGCGGCGCACGGCCTCGGTGCCGCCCTGGGAGGCCACGCCGTGGGCAGCCGATCACGTGCCGCGTGCTTCAGCTTCTACGCCACCAAGAACCTCCCGATCGGCGAGGGCGGGGCGATCACCACCACCGATGCGGATCTGGTGGCGCGCTGGCAGCGGTTGCGCCTGCACGGGATGAGCCGCGACGCGTGGCAGCGGCACGGCCGGGCGAGTAGTTGGCGGTACACGGTCGAAGAGCCCGGGTTGAAGGCGAACTTCACCGACGTCCAAGCGGCGATAGGCCGGGCCCAGCTCCGCCGTCTCAGCGAGTGGCAGCAACGCCGCACCGCGATCGCGGAGCGCTATGACATGCTCCTGGCTGACGTGCCGGGGATCGCACTGCCGCCGCGCCCGGCCGACGGCGCGCATGCCTGGCACCTGTACATCATCCGGATCCGGCCGTCGTTCGGGATGCACCGGGACGCGGCCGCCGACTACCTAGCGCAGGTCGGCATAGAAACTACGGTGCACTTCATCCCGATTCACCACCTGCCCTACTATCGCGACCTTGTGGGCGCGGAGAACTGCGCTGAGCTGAGCACCGCAGACCGGGTCTTCCCGGAGCTGCTGTCGCTTCCGATGTACCCGGGGCTGACCGAGGCCGACGTGGCGCGGGTGTGCCAGACGCTTGCCAGCCTGGGGGGCAGCGCTCGCTCTTCATGACGTCGCGGATAGCGGTGGGGTCGCGAACACTACCACAGGATCCATTCCGGGATTCCTGCCGCCCGGAATACTGAAGCCTGCCACCCGGGCAGTAATGGAGCCCGCTGCCGCCCGCTCGATTGGAAGGCTGGTGGCGTACTGGTTGTTCTCGCACACGAAGATCAACGGAACCTGCAAAGGGCGGCACCGCGCAGATGTGCGCATCACTACCGGACAGTGCGCGTGAACATGCGCACCAACCAGATCATCGCCAGCACGGCCACGATGACCAGGCTCTCCCATACCGACGCCGCTCCGATGCGCCCGGCGTACAACGCGCGCATCCCGTTGGTCACCCAGTAGAACGGATTCCACTGGGCCACCCGCGCAGTAGCGTGAGATCATAGATGTCTGCGGTGTCGCACGCTCTCAATAGCAAGCGGGAAGTGGCGCGCACGCAGGCGCTAAGAGAAGGCGAGGTTATGTGGCACCAGGCGCCGGCCTCCGCCGCTGCGCGGTGGGTGACCTGCCAGAGCCAGGCCGAGTTGCTGTCCGGCTATGGCGTACCTATCACCCGCATGCGCTATGAGGACTTCGCGCATCAGCCCCGGCATACCGTCGAGTTGGGGCTGGCAGGACTGGGCCCGTCACTATGCCCATCGCAGTCGGCGCCCATCGGCAAGGGATGCGTCGTACTTGGTCGTAGCCATGGCCTCTCCGGCAATCCCTCTAGGTTTCGCTGTGGTGTGGTCACGCTCCAGGTCGATGAGGCGTGGCGCGAGCGGATGTCCCGGCGTGACCGCTTTGTAGTGACGGCGATTGGCCTGCCGCTGTTGCTGCGCCATGGACGGCGACCGTTGGGACGCTCCTCACCGCGAGCCAGTGACGAATGAACACCGTACCCGGCTGGCCGCTGGCTTCAGTGATCATAACGACACGAGGCCGCCCAGAGCTGGTTCGCGAGTCGATTGCCGCGGTGGTCGCCCAGAGTTACCCAGGGGACATCGAGTGCATTGTGGTACACGACCAAGAGCCGCCCAACGAGAGCCTAAGGCTCCTGGGTACTGCGCAGCACAGCGTTCGTGTGGCCGCCAACCGCTGCACACCCGGCGAGGCCGGCGCCCGCAACACGGGGCTCGGTCTAGCAGCTGGCGACTACATAGCAACGTGCGACGATGACGATATGTGGCACCCAGACAAGCTGCAGGTCCAGGTCAAGCGCCTGCTCGACGAGCCCGACCTGCTCGTCGTGGGCTCGGGCATACGCCTGCTGCTACCCGGTAACAGAACCCCGGACTGGCCGGGCCGGCAGGAGCGGATCAGCTATCAGCTCCTGCTGCGCAATCGGGTGAAAGAGTTGCACTGCTCGACGCTGGTGATGCGCCGTGAGGCGTTGGTCAAGGTCGGCCTCTACGACGAGGAACTCCCTTACAGTTACGGATTGGACTACGACTGGGTGCTGCGCGCGGCGAAAGTCGGCAGCATCGGCTTGGTGGCGCAGCCGCTCGCCGACATTCGCAAGGACGGCACGTCGTGGTATCAGGGTGGTGCGCACAAGACGGCGGAAGGGCTGGAATGCTTGCTAGCCAAGCATCCGGACATCGCCACTTCACGTCGCGGGCATGCGCGCATACTCGGTCAGATCGCCTACGCGCGGTCCTCCCTGGGTGAGCGGGGGTCGGCACTTAGGTACGCCTTGAGGGCGCTCTCGAGATGGCCCTTGTCCCCCCATCCTTACGTCGCGCTGGTACAAATCACGACGCGAATTCATCCCTCTTATGTGCTGCGGGCGGCCCAGCTACTGCGTCGTGGCCAAGCTTAGAAGCACTTTGTGCCTGGGTTGACCGGCGAGGGTTCCGGAGAAAACATCGTTCGGAACTCGCGAGCCATCTGAGGCTCAGATTCCCACGATGAACTGACCCTCGGAGCCCTACCGACACGCTCTCCGCCTTGATTGCTATCAGAGCGTCGATTATTTAAGGAAGTTCGGTCTCAATAGACTGAAGCAAGCGCTCACGGCGCTGGCCAAGGAAATGGAGACAGGCATCCTGTGGGTGCCGAAAACCTATGCCACCAGGCGATATTCATGAATCACGCCTCTGGCGCGGTCGCGCCAGCTTGCCATCCCCGGTGACCCGATCATGCCTGCGCCCTTGAGGCCACGGCTCGTGCACCTATCTGGGTACGAAGCTGGGCCGCGGATTGGCGGCCGCCTCCTCGGCTTCCTTGTGCAGTACCCGGTCATTCTTCCAGAGGAGGACATAAGCGAGCATGGTGAAGGCAAGGGGCGGCCCCACCGCAATGTAGACGATCATGAACGGGAAGCCCAGAATCAGGACGAGCACGCCCACCATCCCGTAGGGCGTCGGATCTCGCCAGTACCGCCAGATGCCGTAGAGGAAGAAACAGCAGTACAGCGTGGCACCCACCATGCCGCTGGTGATGAGCAGCATCCAGAACTGGCCGTTGCCGCCGATGTCGCGGGAGCCGCAGGTGTGGCAGTTGGCCGTCTTGCCGACCACGATCGAGTTGGGGCCGCCCAGTACGTGCCTGGTGTCCCCGTAGCCGATGACGGGGGAGGCCACCGCGCCGCCTATGGCGGCCACGGACAGGTTCGAGCGGGAGGCGTCACTCTTGCCGTGCTGCAGCCGCTGGCTGATGAGGCTTTGCAGCGGAGAGACGACCACCACGACCGCTATCAGCGCGAGCACACTGCAAAGGCTGACGAGCAGGCCCAGCCTGCCCGTGGCGGCGAACCGGATCGCCACGTAAAGGACCGAAATGCCAAGGCCGATCCACAGCCCGCGGTCCAGCGAGTAGACAACCGGAACCAGCGCGACCGCCAGGACGATCAGCGTCTTCCGGCGCTCCTTGCGGTTGCCATAGGCCCACCAGGCCACGATCAGCCAGGGCAGCGTGATAGCCAGGACGTTGCCCCACATGTTGGTGTAGTCGAACGGCGCCCTGGGCCGGCCCACGGCGTAGCCGAGGATGTTCTGCACCTGGGAGAACCCCGGGTGCAGCATCATCCCGAGCGTCCCGTTGTTGTTTCGGATACTGTGCGGCAGCAGGTAGGACGTCGGCGAGGTGAACTGGAAATGCGGGTCGAGCACGCCGAGCACCCCGCCGATCACGGTGTAAATACCAACCAGGCCAAGCAGCCAGGCCAGGCGGCGCCGCGGCAGTTCCTCCTCGGTCAGGTTGCCCGCGTAGATGAGCAGGATCGTCACCGCGAAGTAGACGCCGGTGCGCAGCATCCAGGAGATGATCCGGCTGCCGGTGGGGCTCGGCGCCGTTCCTGGCGCGGTCAGCGAGATCGTCGCGATGGAGAACAGGGTCACGAGAAGGAACAGCGACCAGATCTTGAACCCGGGCGGGAGCTTGATGGTCCTGTCGTTGTACGCCCGCCAGCGCCACATCCGGCGAACCATCGGGAAGGCGAGGACCATCGCGAAGTAGTCCCCGACGCCCAGGCACCACCATAGCGGCCAGCCGACGAGCAGGACCACGATGGGCCAGGCGGGATCGCGCGCAAACCAGCTTCGCCTCTTGGCCCGGGGGGTACGGCCGGGGACCTGCGGCTCGGCCGCGGGCGCACCCTTGAAGCCGCTTAGGCCGTTCTGGCGGGCTCGCTCAGGGGCGGTCGTCACGATCGGCTCCTCGTTACCTCTGCGGGGCAACTGGGCGCTGCTGCGTACGCTTCAGCCTGCCTCATCACTGTCCCCCCGAGCTAGCCCTGTCTTTTCACCGGGGTTTGGTGACTGAGCGGCGCGCCTAAATGGAAAAGTGCTCCTGACCTGGGACGATAAGGATTGTCAAGGCCTTTATCACTCCAAGTTCGAGGAGCACCTTCCACGTGAACGCTACTGACCCATACGGACAACCTGCCTGAGAGATGCTCGGTCGTGCCGCGAAGGGGGCGTTGTCACCTTTGCTTGCCGGCACGGGACAGGGCGATGGCCGAAGACCAGGCCAGGCAACCTCTTGTGCGCGGTGATCTCGTCGGCGACGACCCGGATCGTGCTGGCGGGGATGGCGAAGCCGAGGCTGGCACTGCCGGTCCCGGCGGAGGCAGCGGCGGTGTCCATGCCGATCACCGCGCCGGCCGCGTCCACGAGCGGGCCGCCGGAGTTGCGCGTCGGTTTGCAGCAGCCCGTGCAGCCTTTCGGGGTTCGACCCGGTCTGGTCCGCGGCGGTGATGCTCCGGCCGGTCGCCGAGATGATTCCTTGACTCACCGTCGGGCTGCCGCCGAGCCCCAGCGCGTTGCCGGTGGCCAGGACCTGGTTGCCCACCGCGATGCGCGCGGAGTTGCCGAACCGGACCGCCGGGAGACCGGCAGCCCGCTCACCCGCAGCACGGCGATATCGGCGGCAGGATCGGTGCCGATCACTGCCGCGGGATGGGTGCCGTGCCCGCGGATGCTGGGCCAGGCCGCATAGCGCCGTGACACCGGGTGCGCCGGCAGGCATACGCCCAGGGCTGCGGTCAGCAGCGCAGGCCCCGCCGCCCCGCCGTCTTGTCAGGCGATACGCCAGCCGGGCATGCCGTAATGCCGCAAGTACCCGTCGCCCGGCCCGGAGAGGAGATGCATCATGCGTCGATTGCTAACGGAATTCCGTCAGTTCATCCTGCGTGGCAACGTGGTCGACCTGGCGGTGGGCATCGTCATCGGCGTGGCCTTCACCGGCGTGGTCCAGGGCCTGGTCGCGGACCTGATCAACCCGATCATCGCGATGCTGTTCGGCAAGCCCGACTTCACCAAGTTCCACTTCACCGTCAACCACGCTATCTTCGCTTACGGTGATTTCATCAACCGGGTGATCACGCTGCTGATCGTCGGCGGCGCCGTGTTCTTCCTGGTAGTCAAGCCGGTGAACCTGATGATCGACCGGTTCCGCCTGTCCCCTTCGTCGCCGTCCCCGGCGACCAAGACCTGCCCCGACTGCTTCACCGACATCCCGGCCAAGGCCCGCCGGTGCCCCAACTGCACCAGCGAACTGTCCCCATCCAGCCGTGAAGAGGCACCGGCGCCCGCATAAGAAAGGAGGAACCATGGCAGGCAAATTCGTGCAACAGAAAGGCTCGACCGGCAAGTACCACTTCAACCTCGATGGATGGTAACGCTGGCCAAGTCAAGTCTTTGCCGCTGCTCCGGGCCTTCAGATCTGCTCTTAGGTATAGATGTCCTCATCTGGGTTGTCACTGATGGTCTCTGCGGTGCTGAGGTGCAGGTATGTATCCAGGCCCGTCAGGTGCAGCAGCCGCTGGACGGCCGGTTTCGCGCCGGTGATGACGAGCCGGTGCCCGCACCCGGCCACGCGTTTGTAGGCCCCGACCAGGACCGACAGGCCAGCGCAGTCGGTGAAGTCAAGACCGGATAGGTCCACTACAAGCAGCGGCGGGTGGTGTTCCAGAGTCCTGCTGATGGCGCTGTGCAGAAGGTCGCGGTTGGACACGTCAAGCTCGCCCCGCAACCGCAGCATTGATCGCTGGCCGTGGTGTTCGGTGACGATAACTAGATGCGTAGTCGGATTCACCGGTCGCGCTCACGTCCGGATGGGCAGCGCCGTGACCGGAGACATGGCGGTGGCAGCGCCGCGAGCTGATATCGGTTCGCGAGAGTCCCGAGGCGGTAACCGGCCCAGGCGATGACAGCCGATGGGGCGAAATGGGCTGGACTAGCTGATACCGCCGGGCGGAGGCGTGCTGGCGAGGCCTCATGTGTGCGGTCGCCGCAGGCTCTCCTGGCTTGGGCGGGCTCATCTGTAACCAGCACTGTTCGGTGCGGGGAACGAAAATGTCCCGCTGGGACGAGCTCATCGCGCTCGCGAACCCTCTGTGCCACAGATCATCACCTCCGAAGGTGCGATCCGCGGACACACGGCGGAACCGGGGCATAATCTACCGTGCTGTGCGCCGTCCTGCAAACGGCCGGGCAGCCCGCCGCGCGGGCTACACTTTCGGGCTAGGCTCCGGTCTGGGCAGGCCGGTCAGGCCCAGGTCCGAGGGGTGAAGATCACCGACTCGGTCATCGCTGGCAGGCCCGGTACTACCGCCGAGTATCTCGGTGGCTACATCCGCGACGCGCCGACGTGAATCGCGCGCCCGCCTGCGCAGTACGTCAAAGGCCGTTACCGCATCCAGGCGATGAGTACCCATGAGGTAACCGACGGCACGCTCGATGACCACCCGGTAATCCAGGGCGTATTGCAGTTGGCCGGCCACGATGCTGTGTTCCTGAGCTGCAAGGGCGGCGGCTAGGACTTCCGCGATGAGGCCGCTGTAGGCGATCAGTGCATCGACGTCCGACTTATCCCATTCGACGGGTTCATCGCGGTAGACGTTCAAGGTGCCGACCGGACTGCCGCCGAGCAAGATCGGGGTGCCAGCGACCGCCCGCACCTGGGCGGATAGCCGGGTGCGCAGCTCCGGCCAGCGGTGGTCGGCGTGCACGTCGGCGCTGACGACCTCGCGGGCGTACACATAGGACTCATAACACGGCCCCTGACCGTCGGACGCCTGAGCCACTTCGAGCTGGCGGGCGGCTTCGTCGGAGGCAGCGACATAGGACAGGTCCCCGGACTCGGTGATGAACATGATGCCAGCGCCGCCGTAGCCGAATACGCCATGGACGGCATCGACGGTGCGCTTCATGACGCCTGCCACGTCACCGTCGAACGCCGCCTCATGAAGCCGCTGCAGGCTGGACCGCAGCGCCTCCTCGTCAATATGCGCCGTCATCACGGCCTCCTCAGCAGCGGCACATGCCCGAGCGCGGCTGCCGCCCTTCGGCCCTGCCCGCTGTGGCGTTCAAGGTGCAGGAATGCGGCCAGGCTACCGGAAAACGCCGACCTGGTTACCGCCCCGCCGCCAGCGATTTCCCGGGCCGCGAGGCATGCGGACAACTCCGGCCCGGGTCCGTGAATGGGATGACCTGTGCTGGGCAGCAGCCCAGTGACCGGGCGCAGGCAGTCTGGGGGACAGGCGTGGAAGAGTGGACCCGACCGAGGGCATTGAGGTCCTGGGTGGCCGGGACGCTGAGCACGCCTCCGGATGATGCCGAGGTGCTCCGCTACCGCGCTAACTTGGCCGAGGTCAGGATGTTCACCGCCGCGCGGGCGCTGCGGGCGGGGCTTCCGCCGGGCCGGGCCAATGACCTGGTGATCGCGGTCGCCGAGCTGACCGCTAACACACTGATTCATACCAGCAGGCCGGGGACGCTGACGATATGGATCACCGATGATGAGGTCATCTGCCAAGTGCAGGACCAGGGTCTGATCACCGACCCGCAGGCGGGCATGGTCGGGCCCGCGCCCGATGCACCCGGAGGCGGCCGTGGGCTTTGGGTCGTGTATCAGGTCTGCGATCAGGTCGAGATCAGCATCGGGCAGGCTGGCACGACAGTCCGGGTCCACATGCTACGCAGTCCCAAGTCGGCCTGAGGCCCATCGGCGGCGCGCTGCATCCGCCGGGGCCGGTGGCCCGTCGCTGGGGCCAGCAGCAGACTTTCATCTCGCTGTCGCAGGTGAGGCGGGCAACGGTTTCTCAGGAGCTTTGCCCGGTTGCGGTAAACCGGCGCTGGCACGGCTGCGTCGCCCGCCCGGCCGGGGGTGGTCACCGCGGGCCCCCGTGGTCACCGCGGGCCCCCGTGGTCACCGGCCCGATGGCTGGTCACCGGCGTCCTGGGGGATATCGGACCCGAACGACTCGTGGCAGGCCTGGTAGATCAGGCTGGGCTCGCGGGCCCGCTAGTGCCGCAGCCTGGCCAGCACCCAGGCCAGGCGCTGGCGGATGTCGGTGAAGTCCACCGCCTGGCCCGCCGCTGTATCCAACTCGTCGTCCAGCGCCGCGATCCCGTCCTGGAGCTGGCGGTAGTGGATCCGCAGCCCGCGTACCCGGTTACGCAGCCATGGCTGGCTGCGGGCGATATCAGACAGCAAGCTGCCGGGCTGGGCCGCGTTGCGTGCTTCCTCCCGGGCCGCTTCGCCGAGCACGCCGGGCGCCCGGCACACCTCGCCGGGCTTGCTACCGGTGTGGGGCGGCGGCGCCTAGGGCTGCCTCAAGCTGGTGCATGGCCAGCAGCGTGCGATCTTGATCAGCTGCCCGCTGGCCGGCCCGGCGCTGCTGGGCCTGCGTCAGCGCGTCTGGGCCCGGCTCCTGGCCCTTGGCCGGCGTGCCGTGGCCTGGCGTTGCGGGCGGCGGCTTTGAGCTGGTCGATCTCGGCCTGCAGCCGGCGGGTCTCTTCCTGGAGTTCCAGCACCCGGCGGACACCGGCGAGGTTCAGCCCGTCGGAGGTCAGGGCCATGATCTGGTGCAGCCGGCCGATGTCATCGGGGCTGTAGCGGCGGGTCCCGCCGGGGCTGCGCGCCGGGTCCAGCAGCCCCTCACGCTCGTAGATACGCAGCGTCTGCGGATGCAGGCCAGTCAGCTCGGCAGCGACCGAGATGCTGAACAGCCCACGCCCCGGCTGGGTCCATGGTGTGGTCACCACGGCCAGCCCCATACCTGGCCAGGGCGCGGCCCGAGGATGACCACCGGATCGTCAAACTCTGCCGCCGTTGCGCTGCGCCCATGACGGCTGGCCGGGGCTGTGGCGGGCGGCTCGACGTGGACCGGCCCGGCCCAGATCGGCTGACCGGGCGCCGGGCCAAGGAGGAATGGCGAGCCGCGCCATCGTGCCGCCGGGACCGGCTGCCTGGGCTGGGGCGGCTGGCCGCTGGGTTCCCTCGCCGGGTGGCCCCGGTCGTAGTCCGCCTGCCGGCCAGGGTCGCGGAGCAGGTCGTAGGCGTCGGTCAGCGCCCGGAACCGGGCCGCAGCCTGTGGGTCGTGCGGCCGTGCATCGGGGTGCGCACGCTGCACCGCCCGGCGGTAGGCACGCGCGATGTCCCGCTGGGAAGCGCCCGCGCTCACCCCCAGCACGCTGTAGGGATCGCCGCGATGTCGCCGGTGTCCAGGATGCTCCATGCGTGCCTCCTCCCGCCCGGGCGCTGGTCTCCCGCCAGTCCGTGCCTTCTCCTCATTGTCAGAGTAGAAAATCTGAGCGACCTCTTGTCAAGAGACTGCTGTGGTGTTATATAGATAGCCGGGCGCCCACCATGGGACCAGGAAACCGCCAGCCCAGGAAAGGGGGCAACACGCCATGTTGATGCGCACCGACCCGTTCCGCGACCTCGACCGGCTCACCCAGCAGGTGTTCGGCACCATG
>Ga0207646_10002137_pt1 | contig 23634 bp, 19 predicted proteins | sample KBSK5502metaG_FD_184343 | JGI IMG/M metagenome (GOLD analysis project Ga0207646, IMG submission 184343) | Corn, switchgrass and miscanthus rhizosphere microbial communities from Kellogg Biological Station, Michigan, USA - KBS K5-50-2 metaG... | ecosystem: Host-associated > Plants > Roots >... | reverse complement strand
TACCGGGACGTGCCCGACATCCGGCCATTCAGCTTCATCACGGTCTTGCCCGCACTAGGCAGGCAGGACATCTTCTGGCGCCAGCGGCGGCGCGAACGCGCGGCAATAGCAGGCAACATCTCGCGGGAGAAAGCTGAGCGGCTGAAAGCACAGTACGACGAGCTGGCGGGCGTCAGCTTCTATGCGCCGTACGCGCAGTCGGCGGCCGATTTGCGCGACATTCGGCGCAGTGACACGCATGAGATCGTTGTGGGCATCGAGCACCGCACGCTGGCTGAGAGCCTGCGCGACTACTATCGGCACCCCGAATGGAAGTCCGGTGATCCGAAAGGCGTCGGCGTGTTGCCGCGGCGGCACGTGGTGGTGTTGCAGCATCAGGCTATCGGCAAGGAATCAAATCGCCAAGCAGTGGCAGCAGCGGAGGAGACAGATGGCGTGGTGGACGGTGAGGAGGCAGGCATGGACGCCGCGCAGATATTCGATACGGGCAGCGTCTCTGAGCTCTTACATCGGTATGGCGTCGCTGACCTGATTCGGGCAACGGGACTGCCGCGGCGGACACTCTACGATCTGCGGAATGGCATCACAAGTAATCCTGGCTCAGGTACGCTTTCAGCGCTCAAACGCGGGTTGGCATTCCTTGAGTTAGCGTGTGGTCCCATGGCAACGCGCTGAGTAGGCGGGCTCGACGTCGATCAATCGTGGCGCAGCTGCGAATTCGTGTGGCACCGATCGCAGGAGGTCGCAACGGCTTGCTGCGGGCACGACGAAGACTCAGCATTGCACCGGCAGTCCTGCGCGCTTGACACCCGCTTCATAGCCGGCTACAATAGCGGCCACTCGCTGATTACATCAAGCAAGGAGGTGGCTAATGGTCTCTCCACTTGACGTGCTTATAGCAACCACCCTTGCCGAGGCTGCGCGAGCCTTCAAGGTAACTGCCCCAGGCGTCGCCAACGGGCTCCAGTTCGAACGCACGCTGTACGAGGCAGTCCTGAACGCCCATGAATGGCGCTACGCTACGCCTCCTGACCAGTACGATCTCGGCCTTCCGATCTCCACGCGGACTGGCACACGCTACGAGCATGACGGTATGTTCGTAGACGAGGATGCCTTGTATGTCGTCGAAGCGAAATGGCTGCGCGGCCCTGTCACGCGGGAGATCGTCGGGATCTTCGTGCAGAAGCTCCTGGATACGCTCGTAGGCTCATACGCTGAGATCGGGCATTTTGCCCTCAAACCGCTTATTGTCAGCGGTAATGCCGCTGTGGATACTGCTGCGTGGCGCTATGCAGCGGCTTTCGGCATCCTGCTGATCGTACCGGATCGCCCGACTCCGCACGAGGTTGTAGGTGTCCTTCACCGCGAACACGCGCACACAGCAACTGCTCAGCGACTAGCCGACGAGAGTGCTGTGCTTGCCACTCACCTGTGGCGCCCATTCAACAGCATTCTCCATGGGCCAGATCACAAGTCAGAGACCTTTCCCCTGGCAGCAGACCAAATCTACGATCTAAACCGTACGACTCAACTGCTCGCACAGTGGGATGAGTGCACGCAGATGGCGGTAGACTTGCAACTCGTCGCCCCTGCGCTTGCACTTCATGCGTAAGAGATTCGGAGAGAACTGCCATGCCAGCATCCCGATCGACAACGAACGCATCGGCCACGGCAGCACCGAAGGCGCTCACTCTGAACTTCGATCCGCGGTACGTCGAATTTCTTATACAAGCCTGGCTGGCACGCGACTTTGCGCCGGTCCACCTCGACGATCTGATCGCAGCGACTGCAGGTTATGCTGAAGAAGCCTTCAGGACATTGAATGTGATGGGACTGCCCGAGGAGACAGTGTCCAATGAGGAGATCAAACGAGCGATCACCCTCTTCATCACGCTAGGGCTTGCGAAACAAAAACGAGTGACACCGAAGCCACCCAAACCGTCGAAGCGGGGCAATCCACCGCAGCTGCAGTCAACACCGGCGCCGCTCGCCCCCCCATATTCGGAGGTGACCGTCACACCAGATGGCTGTGATCTGATGACACAACCAAAGGTAACTGGTGCTCTGCGCCCAGGCATAATTCATCGTATCGTCGCACAAAGTCCTGGACTGGCTGCACTGCTTCGCTCGTTCCACGAGCATGGTCCACTTGCCAGGCCCGTGCGCAGCCTCACACCCTTCGCGCCAACTCGTGGTGCCTTGTATACACAGGAGGTAGAGGCAGGCATACAGGCATTTTGGGCAGAGGTCGATCTTGCAAAATCACGGGCGCACGCAGTGCAACCTACGTCTCCTGCCAAGAAACCAACAGCCGCGAAACTCATCGACATCGCGGCGGCTGAAGCGCTGCAACGACATCCTGCCGGTTCTCTGAAACAGCTCGACAAGCTCATCGACATAGCTTCAGAGCTGGGCATTGTGTGGTGCGATGCGACTCAAGTAAACGACGTTATTGCAGCGCGTTGGGTCGGCTCGGCTGCTATTTCAATAGACGGAGGGTTTACGCCAAATACTTCCACATGGGACGAGATTGGGCCGCGCTTCCTTAAAGCTTTAATGCAAGCCCACACTGCGCGAGCCGACGGGACGGGCTTCGTCACTGTGACCTCCTTACGGGGTGTCTTGGGCCGAACACTTGGTGTGTCAGCTCCCGTTGTTGACGCGTTCTTGTGCCAAGCACGTGCAGATGGCGATCAAAGGCGGTCAGCAGTGACCCTGCACTTTGAGCCCGACGAGGACGCGACCTATGCATCAAACCGCCGGCCGCTCATTTGGAATGGGCGGGCATATGATCAGGTACTGGTGACCTATCCATCCAGCATGCAGGTTGCGAATGTGATGGCCCGTCAGGCGAGCAATTGATCCTGGCATCCTTCGTTACACATCAATAGAGCATCCTCACTTCGACAATCTGAAAGGGCGTCTGCTGCATGGCGAGGTCAAAGTCACCAATCAAAGCCCGGCTGGAGGACTGGTATCTGAGGCGAGTTCCATTCCCCACAACGCCATACGTTGACCCGTTCAATGCCGATCCTCTGCGTAACGGCTCCGTGTTTGCGCGCGAGCTGCGTGAAGCAGAAATAGAGAAGATTCGCCACGTCATCCTCAAGCACGGCTTTGCAAGCATGGTTAAGCCCTGGAGTTGGATGTGGGCCAAAAAGAAGGTGGGCGGCTCGCTCGGGATGGGGAAGACGGCGTTACTCGCCTATGTAACTGATCAGATCAACCAGGACTACGGGAAAAGGTTCTTTGGCAGTGCGGTTCACTGGCTGGCGGTATATGTCCCGGTCCTTCCCGCGATCAAGTCAGTTCAAGATCTAGCAGCAGTTGCGCTCACGAGTGTGTGTAGTCAAGCGCGCGGAACGAGTGTCGAGCGACGCCTATTGGGTCGCCTGCGCCGTAAAGTGATCCTGCTAAGCCCGCCGGGCGAGTATTCAGCATCGGTGAGGAACACATCAGATAGTCACTTCATGGACGATAAGTGGTTGATCGACCAGGGCGTTGATCTATCTCAGCTGAGCGCAGGAGTCCAAAAGCACTTGCGCGAGTGGAAAGTAACCTCAGCGTATGCTCAAGCGCTTGCAAGTGGGACATTACAAGATTATCTAGGTACGGTAAACAGCGATCCAAACCTAGTGCCGCCTCGAACGGCACTTGCCAATAAAGCACTCTCCTTTCTCTTGAATGATCTCGCACGCGCAGCCATCGCGGCAGAGATCAAGCAAGTAACATTCTTCTTGGACGACTTTTACTATCTCGTGCGCAGGACGCCCCTGAAAGACCGTATCGAGCTCGCAGCAGATCTCCGAGCGTTTGCAGTTACTGGCGGCGCTAGTTTTGCCGCTGTAAGGGAAAATGTCTTTAGCTGGGTAGCCGTCATGCACACGCATACGGCGTCCACGTTTAACGCAGCTTGGGAAACCGCTGACCTACATAAGATGGCGCCGCTAAAGTTGGACGCTGAGTCTAGCGTTGTCCTGAATCAGTTTCCTGTCGACAAAGGGCGGGATCTGTTATACCAACTCTTGCTAGGCCCCTGTAGAATGAGGGCATGGCTAGACGTATTCATCTCCGACCCGACCTGAGCGTCGACGAGCTCGAGCGACGCTATCGTGTGGCGAAAGAGCCACACGAACGGACCTGGTGGCAGATCCTCTGGCTGCTGGCACGGGGACAGTTGGCCAAGGACATCGCCGAGAGTACTGGCTATTCGCGCTACTGGATCGGCCAGATCGCCAAGCGGTATAACGCTGAGGGCGTGGAGGGGATGCGCAATCGGCAATACACGCATTCGCACCGCGCGGCGCCGCTGCTCTCGCCCGAGCACCTGGCCGAGCTCGCCACAGCGGTGCGCGGCCCGGCCCCCGAGGGCGACGACTGGCTGGGGCGTACCGTTGCCGACTGGATGAGCCGCAAGCTGGGCCGGCCGGTCAGCGTCCAGGTCGGCTGGGTCTACCTGGTGCGCCTCGACGGCAAGCGACGCAAGCCCCGCCCGCGGCACGTCTTGGCCGACGCCGCGCAACAGGAAGCCTTCAAAAAAACCTCCGCCCGCTCCTCCAGGCAGTCGCCACCGCCTTCCCCCAGGCGCAGGTCGAGCTCTGGGCAGTTGACGAGCACCGCATCGGCTTGAAGCCCATCCTGCACAAGGTCTGGTGCTTCGACGGCCAGCGGCCCAGCGCGCCGGTGCAGCACCGCTATGACTGGCGCTACCTGGTGGGTTTTGTCCATCCGGCCTCTGGCCGCATCGTGTTCCACCTGGCCACCAGCGTGTCTATCCCGCTCTTCGAGGTCGAACTGGAGGCGTTTGCTCACCAGGTCGGCGCCGGCCCGACCAAGCAGATCGTGCTCGTCCTGGATCGGGCCGGCTGGCACAGCAGCGTCAAGCTGCGCGTGCCCGAGCATCTGCACCTCTTGTTCCTGCCGCCCTACTCGCCGGAGCTCCAACCGGCCGAGCACCTCTGGCCATTGACGAACACGGCGCTGCATAACCGGCATTTCGCCAGCATCGACGACCTGGAAGACGCCCAAGCCGAGCGCTGTGTCGCCCTCCAAACACGGCGTGACCTGATCCGCTCCACCACGCTGTTCCACTGGTGGCCCCAGCGGATCAAGAAACGCCAAGGACCGAAGTTGAATTAGTATGATTCGGACGGGAGCGGCACGGTGGCTATGGGCACCTCCTTTGGTGCCCATGAGCATACTATCGGTGTCAATCTCCTTCTGGACTGGGCACTAGCCCGCGCTCAGCCATGCATGGCTGGACGGATGCCGCCAGGGTCCTGCCACACCCTCAGGTGGGGCCAGCACTCTTCAGTGAGCGGCCAGAGGGAGAGCGCGTATGAGTGCGCCAGAGTTTGATTTCGACGAGGTCTTCGCGCCCGACGACTACCTCTACTTCTACCACTCGCGGCTCAGTGCCGAGCGCACCAAAGGCGAAGTCGAGCTGATGTGGCGGCTGTTGGGTCTCGAACCGGGGATGGCGGTGCTCGATCTGGCGTGCGGGCATGGGCGCATCGCCAATCGCCTCGCAGCGCGCGGCTGCCAGGTCGTCGGGCTGGACGCGAGCCCTGGCTTTCTGGATGTGGCCCGTCGCGATGCCATCGCGCTTGCCCACCAGGGGATCGCCGCCCCGGAGTATGTCTTGGGTGACATGCGCCACCTCCCCTGGAGCGAGCGCTTCGACGGCATCGTCAACTGGTTTACCGCCTACGGCTTCTTCGATGACGAGGGGAACCGCGGCGTGCTGCACGAGGCGCAGCGCGCACTCAAACCCGGCGGCAAACTGCTGATCGAGCATATCAATCGTGACTGCGTCTTGAGCCACCTGCAGGACGCCGCGGTCGTTGAGCGGGACGGCAACTATATGATAGACCAAAGTCGCTATGATGTTTCGACCGGACGAATGCTCACCGAGCGCATAATCCTCCGTGCCGGGCAGGCACGGCGCATGCGGTTCTTCGTACGCATGTTTACCTTTCCAGAACTGCGCGACTGGCTACTCGCAGCCGGATTATCGCGGGTAGAGGGCCTCGACGGGCAGGGCAGACCACTTGCCCTGGAGAGCCAGCGCATGTTGGTCCTGGCCACGAAGTAGCGCCGGGGCCTGACAAACGTCCCGCGCGCTGGAGGTGGAGCAGCGCGCCCGCTACTTTTCGCGCTCGCGGCCCAGGACGATGTACGAAGCCGCCTGCGCCAACGCGCGCGGCCCTATTGGGTACCGCGCGGCCGGCTGCGACTGACCGTGCCGGCGTACACAGCCGCAGCCCCAGAGCGGAGCACTATCACGCCACCCGCCGCCCCGCCTGAATAACTCCGGCGACCAGCCGCAGCGCCGCCGGGTCATCGAATGGATTGCGATCAAGCAGCACGAGATCGGCGATCTTGCCGACCTCGATGGTGCCGCGCTCATTGGCCTCGCCCATGAGGCGAGCCCCCTCAAGGGTTGCGGCCTGCAACGCTGCGGCGGGACCCATGCCGCAGTCGATCATGAGCTCGATCTCGCGGGCGATGCGCCCGTGGCGCACTGAGCCACCGCCCGCGTCCGTGCCCGCCGCGATGCGGACGCCCGCGCGGATCGCGCCGGCCATCGCCGCCCGCGAGCCATCGCGCTGCCGCTCCGCGCGCGTGACGCGCGCCGCTGGCCAGTCCATCTCCCGCGCGTAGAAGAACCAGTCATCCCAGACCGAGAGAGTTGGCACCAGGACGGTGCCGCTGGTGGCCATCGCCGCCAGATCGTCGGCCTCGAGGAACGTGCCATGTTCGAGCGAGTCTACGCCGGTGCGGGCAGCGATTCGGCAGCTCTCTGGGTCGTTCGCATGGCAGGCGATCGTGAGGCCCGCACCGTGCGCTGCCTCCACGGCGACGGCGAGCAAGCCGGTGTCGAAAGGGACCTCAGGGGCGCCATCGGGGCGCTGACCATCGTTCCACGGCGCCAGAGCGACCTTGATCAGGTCGGCGCCCGCGGCGATCTCGTCGCGAATAGCCGCCCGCAGCTCGCCCGCATCCCCGAAGTGGCGAGCGAAGGGGACGTAGGTGCCGCGATGCGCGATCCAGGTGCCGGCAGCGCGTAGGTGGGGCGCCAGGATGTGGCCCGCGGCGACGGCACGCGCCAGCTGGATGTTCAGCCCGTCGGGCGCACCGACCTCGCGTGCGCTGGTAATGCCGCTGCGCAGGCTGGCTCCGACTAGCTCGACGGCGCGCAACGTGAGCACGGCCGATGGGTCGGTGAACCGGGCAATCCAATCGGGCCCGCCCGGGCTGCTGTAGTGGACGTGACAATCAACCAGACCAGGAATGAGCGTGCGCGCCGTCCCGTCCACGACCTCCACATTGGCCCGTCGGCCCGGCCAGTCCGCTGCCGGGCCGACCCAGGTGATGCGCGCGTCGCGCACCTCTACGGCCATGCGAGGCTGCGGCGATTGCCCGGTGCCGTCCCACAGGCGCATGTTGTCGATGAGCATGGTCACCGTCATCCCTCCATTCCCAGCCCTGATGTCGTTCCAGTCTTCGCGCCGGTCAGTATGTACCGGCATGTTGAACCAAGAACACAGCTCACTTGAATCAGCCCATGGCCAAGTACACCCGCGTGGCAGGTTATCTGTCTGTCCCATCCTATCCCTGTCGTGTCGTTACAGGCAACCTGTTCGGCCACATGTGTGGGGTAGGCTATGTAGATCTTCCTGGCTCGCGCAACGAGCAGGACTCGCGTCCAGGAAGCTCGCAGGGGCAGCGGGCAGTCGCGGCAGTCGCGGCAGTCGCTTTTGAGATCGGCCGCAACCGGTAGTATCTCGACCAGAACTGTAGCCGACCAACTGCGCGCGGCGCGGGTCAACACACTATGGGCGGTGCTGTACCTGGATCCTTCATCAAAAGCGCATGCGCCAGAGCCGGCGCACGCCTTCGGCATTGGTTAGGTTTTGCCATATGGCGTGTACCTGCGATGCCATTGTTTGAAGGAGGGGCCACGCCAAGTAGAGGAATACGACGACACAATAGCCCGCCACCGCCGCGCTTCGCTTGCCAAATGGCAGCGGCACGGCCAGCGCACGCCACAGCCCACTGAATTGCGGTGTATACGTACACAAGCTAATGAGTTTGTCATAGCCTGTCGTACATGCGAGCGTTCCCCCCATGTCGAACACCACCCCGGTAATGGCAACCCAGCTCGACAGCGCCAATGCGACGAGTGTCAGCAGGTTCCCAGCCAAGTGGTTTCCCGGAGAGCGCAGACGCACCGCGAGCACGAGTGAGGCGGGCAACGAAGCGAATAGGAAGAAGCGGGGCCCCCAGAAGTATCCGCCAAACCAAGCCCACCAGTCTGAATACAAGAGCACCAATCCTATCACGAACGCGATCCATAGCACATACACCGTGTACAGCTGGCGCCCGGCCATTCCAGTCTGAGCCAGCAGACGGCTCCTTACGGGGAGGAACAGTCCAGGCGTAAAGAAGATGAGCCCCTTGCCAAATGCGAAAAGAATACTCAACAGCCCAAAGAAGATGGGGTAGCCGAAACCGGCCTCATACCCGCTGTTGAGCGGGCCGCCTCTGCGTACCGTGTTTTCCAGGCCGATGATGCCGATGACGGCGACTAGGGCTAGTGCGCTGCGTATACGCCACTGCTGCAGAATTCGTAGCAGCACCATGAGGCCCATACCCAACAGCGCGGCCGGGGTGTTGGCCACGCCAACTATTACTGCAATCCAACCCAGTAGCGACGGACCAAATACAATCGCCAGCGTACCGACAGCGACAAACACCGCCGTAAACACCTCACCGTAGTAGTAATCGAGCTGGTTAGGAAACAGCGACGCGGCGACGAGTAGCAACAGGAATGCGTGTAGCAGCTTGCGTTCGATTCGGTCTCTAAGGAGCAGGTACATCGCCAGCAGGCCGATGGCAAAGACGAAGAAGTTGAAGCGGGAGACCCACCAAATGGAACTCTGCCAGACAGTGCCAAGAAACCAGAGCGGGGCCGAGAACAATGGACCGGTGAGGGAGTACTTCGAGTTATCCAAAATGCCGCGCTGGAGCAGCAGCGAAAGGGCGTGAAAGCGCACCTCACCGTCGCCACCCAGACTGTGTGGCGCCATTGTGAAATTGATGACAAGACCCAGGACGATCAAGCCGATCTCGACGGAGCTGCTGAATCTCCACTCTATCCGCCATCGTGGTGCAGTACGCGCTTCTCGCGATGGGGAAGGTGTGGCCTGTCGCGGCGGAGAAGTGAGGGGCATTGACACGTTGGGCACTCTCCAGACCTGCGCCTTCGTGGCTCGGGTTATTCGCGTCCACAACGACGTAAGACATCTGCTTGAACGTGAATGTAGCACCACAGTAACGTTGCCAGTAATCCACTTCTCAGTATGATTGCTATCCAGTCCATGCCCTGAACCACGCAGCCGAAGGAGAGCGATCACAAGCAGAGAGCCGAGAAAAGTCGTTGCTCCGGTGGACACACCTCCGTGACCGATTCGAGCCGTTCTCGGAGGCGGTAGAGACATCTGATGCACAGGCGGCGTCATCCCTACATGCGCGGGCAGGGCCTGGCAGGCGGGCACGAGGCGTCGTGCAGTAGTGCCGGCTTACAAGGCCCTGAAGGGGGATCTCCGCCACCGGCCGCCCGTTTCTGGACACCTCACGTGCAGTGGGGGTGTCTCCCATGTGTTCGCCACTTTACGGGGTAGCAGGTCCGCGCTATGGCGCGCCACGCCCAGGCATCGGCACATCCGGTACCTGGGGCGGCTGGGCTGGCTGCGTTGGCTGCGGAGCGGCCGTCGCGGTAGGCGGCGCCGTAGATGGCGCCGTGGCCGTCGCCGCTGGCTGCGTCGGCTGCGGTTCGCCTGTCGCGGTGGGCTGCGGGCCGCCTGGCGCCGTGGCCGTGGCCGTCGGGGCCGTGGCCGTCGGCTGCCCGGCGGGCGTGGCTGTCGGCTCTGGGCTGGGCTGTGGCGTCCCCTGTGCGGGCGGCGTCGGGCTTGGCCACCCTGACCATGGGACACCACTCCCCGGCCCCGAAGGGACTGTTCCCGGTGTGGCCGTCGGTCTCGTGCCCGTGGCTGTGGGGGTCTGGCCGGCGCCGCCAAGCGAAGAAAAGGCACGACTGACATCAATGTGGGATCTGAGTGCAACGCCGGCAATGCATGCCACCAGTAGCAGCGCGAGGACCGCGAGCCCCGGCCCGACACGTCGCCGCCCCTCACTGTCCCGCACGCGCGTTCTGGCCGGCGATTCTGCCGCCGCGCGCGGAGCGAACGGAACGGTTGGCGCATACGTGGCCGGTGCGGGTGACCGCTCGGTCCAGGTGGCGGCGCGCGCTGTACGCGCTGTCGAGGCGTCACGCCGATCCATAACCGGTCCCGCCCAGACTGTGCCGGGACTGCTCGCGGCGACGGCCGTCGTGTTTGCTCCCAAGGAGGCCGCGCGCAACGCCTGTGCGAAGTCTGCCACCGAGCGATGGCGGTCTGCTGGCACTTTGGCCAAGGCGCGTACGATAACCGCCTCGACCGCGGGAGAAATCGCCGGATTGAGGACACGTAGGGCGGGTGGATCCTCGCGCGCATGGGCCTGCACGAGCTCGACGAGGCCGCCATCGAAGGGGAGGCGTCCGGCCAACAATTGGAAGGCCATCACGCCGAGCGCGTACTGATCGCAGGCGGGTGAGAGCCGGCCGTAGAACTGCTCAGGCGCCATGTACGCGGCGGTGCCTGCTACCTCATCGCGCAGGGCGATAGAGTCCATGCTGCGCGCAACGCCGAAGTCCGCCAGCAGTAGGTGCCAGTGCCCGTTCGGCTCGACCTGCACCAGTACATTGCTAGGCTTCACATCGGCATGGATCACCTGATGCTCGTGCGTGTACTGTAGCGCGCCGGCCACCTGAGCGACGACGTCCACCACAAATTGTGGGCTCGCCGGCAGATCGAGCCGGTGCATCCCCTTGCCTTTGATCGCATCGGCCAGAGAGCCATCGGGCGCATACTGCATCACCAGGAAGAGGTACCCAGCCTCGATGCCGCTGTGGTACACGGGCAGGATGTTGGGATGCGTGAGCTGACCGAGCAACTGGGCCTCGCGGATGAAGTGCCACCCGGCGTCCTCGGCCGCGCCGGGCTGCGGGGTGACATCGTACTCCGCGTGGACCACCTTAACGGCGACCAGGCGATTGCCCAGTGGCACCTGTTCCGCGAGATATACCTCTCCCATGGCGCCCGCGCCAATCTTACGGATCAGCCGGCAGCCGCCCAATTCAGACCGGTCTACGCCCATCATTGCTGAGCCTGCTCTTCTTCCCAAGAATAGTCAATCTGAATCATGCGCTCCGGTAGGTCTCCCGTCCCCATCCCTATCTCCTGGCTGTACGAATGCAGTACCACATCGAGGGCGTGCCACCGCCAGGCTGCTGCCGGCCAGTCGCCGGTCGCGTTCCCGTCGTGGTATACGAGAGCGGCCAGAGCTGGGTTTTTTGATGCCTTGCTTGATACGCAGGTGGGTGCAGAGGCGAATGGGCCGGCATGATGACGAGGCATCATCTAAACGCAGCCCACCGCTGTGAAGCTCACACTGGCAGGTAGGCCGGCCTGGGCATCGGTAACACTGAAGCGGATAACTTCCTGCTGGCGAGCGGACTGGCTCGTGTTTTGGAGCTGGATCGCCGTGCTTTCCCCGGCTCCGAGCTCGCCATCCCCAGGGGAGATCGCCACGCGCGCCTGATCCGCCGGCACGGAGAGGCTCGCCTGCCAGTGCACGGGCCTGGGACCGCGATTCTCCAACACCACGATCTGGGTCCGCTGATGGTCGGAGCAGCCAAACTGCACGCTGGCTGGCGCGACCTGCAGCCAGCCGGAGGTAGGAGCCGGGCTGGCCGCCACGCTGGCGGTGGACGCCGCCGTGGCGGACTGGCCGGCGGTCTTGCTCGGAGTGAAGATGCCGGTGCCGCTGGTGAGATTGATCACGCCGAGGAGAGTGAGCAAGCTGAGGAGCAGCACCGCGCTGGCTGCGAGCGCCGTGGCGATCACCCACCCGAAAGGCGAGTGGCCGCGCGCGGCGGGCTGCTGCACGCGCTGAGGGATCGGCCACATTGGTGGGGGACGTTGCGGCTTACGGTGGCGCGCATCCAGCACCGTCGGTGTGTCGGAAAAATCCGGTAGTGTGGGTTCGTCATGCTTCACGAACGGCCTCCTTCCCATGTGTGCGTCTGGAGTCTTCAGCGAGATAGGGAGGAAGCCATTTCGCGGTAGGATAGGCGCGACTACAAGGTAGGGGGATCACGACCAGTTTCATTCTAGCTCAGCAGCAACTTGTTGGCACTCCGCTGGACCTGAGCACTCCAGGGCTGCCCCGCCGACACAACAGCGCTCCACATCGAGCGCACACCAAACGTCACCTGCTCGCCGTGCCTGCCGCAGAAGGAGCGGCTGTGGCGACCGGCAAGCGGCGACTAGCCTACACCGGCAGCTGCCCCTGGGCGAACTGCGTCATGATGCCTTCGATATACGACACATATCCGTCGTTGGGAATGGACCCGTTCAGCGCCTGCGGACCGCCATTGTAGCCCGCGATGACGACATCGAGGAACGTGCGGTCGCCAGTCTGCGCCGAGAATGGACAGCTCCACAGATCGGTCGCCTCCGCGCCGAGGTCTTTGAACCACGGCTTACGCGGATCCTGCGCGGTAGCCGCGCAGAGACTCGCCGCCGCGGACGTGTCGGGCAGCAACTTGCCCGCCTGTTGATAATACCAGGCGAGCGTATCAGTATCGGGCGCGGCCCGGCTTCCGCCGCTCGAAGCCATCCAGCCATAGTAGCACCGCAGCCACGCCAGCCACTTCGCACCCAGCAAGACGTTCTCCTGCATGCTCCGAATAGGGTCGTAGAGCGTTCGCTCGATGCCGGGGCACCACGCGGCCGGCTCGTGGAAGTTGTCGAAGGTCGCGAGGTACCCTTGCTTGAGCTGCATCACCCCCAGATCGTAATTACAGGTCATGAAGCCGCTGTGCCAGTTGCTCTCGCCCCACGCGATCGCGTAGACCAGCGCCCGCGGCAGCTTGTATTGCTCGGCAGCGGCATCCAAGGCCGCCTGGACCTGCGCTTTGCTGTATTGCGTATGGTCGTAGGTGTAGGGGCACTGCACACAGCCCGCCTGCTCCGCTCCCTGGGACGTCCCGCAGAACGAGGGCAGGCTGAAATCGGGCAGCGGTACGAGTGTCGCGGTCGGCGAGGGCAGCGGTGTTGACGTTTCTTGCTGCGCGACCGGCACGGCAATGTGCCGGTCGCCCGCGAGCCCACGGCCGATATCCGTAAACGCGAGGAGCGTCCCGCTCAAGACCGCGATGACCATCAGTACAGCAAAGACGGCGCACGGCATTCGCTTGCCCCGACGCGCACCCGTCGCGCGCCTGCCGCCGATTGCGGGCGGCTGAGCCGGCGACGCTATGGGCAGCCACAGTGGTGACGGTGGCGGGGGCAAGGGTGGCGGCGGTGCTGACGATGGGGATGAAGACGGAGCTGAAGACGGAGCTGAAGACGGGGACAGTCTGCGAATGCGAATAGTAGCGTCCTCGTCGGTCGCCCCACTCCCAACCGTCTCCGCTGTTCCGGTTGTCCCAGTTGTCTCGGGTGTCCCTGCTTCCCCATGCGTCTGGTCGTCGTGCTGCTCTCTCACGGCGCGTACCTCTCCTGGGTCCGTGCATGGGCGGGCATCGCCGACGGCCGCTGGCACAAGCCCAACCGCGCCGCGCCATCTGCGCCATAGTCAGACCGGTACAATGAACGAGCTCCCTGCGCTTGGCGATCGGGTCGTGCGACTCATGTATAACACACTACACGACATAATCGCAAGAGGGCGCCGCCACCTCCAGCCACCTCCAGCCACCTCCAGCCACCTCACCGGCTTGCGCCGCGTCCCGAGCCCTTGCAGTAGCCAGGAGCTGGTCCATGTGTCGCCTGCTCTGGTCCCTGCTCTAGCCGCAGCCTCACGCCTCCTTATCCGAGCATGGCCAGCGTCGAGCGCGGAAACGCGCACGCCCGCACGCCGCTCCCTGCCTGGCACGAGGCCGTGCATCCCGCCGACGCCAGAGTGTTGACGCCGGCCCGCGGCGGCAGATATGCTTGAGGCTACGGCTCGCCAAACGCCGCTCCCCAGCAGTGATACACGTTTAAGGAGAATGCGCATGAGTGTGGCAAACCGCGTTGCGGTCCACATTGTGCCTGCCCCATACCCTGCAGCGCTCACGATCCCTCACACGTCCTGGCGCTGCGCCCTCGCGTGCGATGGGCACATCCCTCTGGCCCGCCCGGTCATCCACATCGGTCGCATGGAGGGCAACGACATTGTCCTCGACGACCATCTCGTGTCTCGCCATCACGCGGTGATCCGCTGGTCGCCCAACGGCTACGAGCTCGAGGACCTCGGCGCGGCCAACGGCACTTACGTGCAGGGCCACCGCATCCACGGATCAGTGTTGTTGGCGCCGGCACAGACGATCCGCATTGGCAACACGGAGCTGCTCTTCCAGGTGCTGCCTGAGGCCGGCGCGGCCGAGCACGTGCAGGCGGTCGCACCCAAGCCCCCGGCACCACGCGGTGGCAACGCGACTCATGCCGGCAGGAGCGAGCCGCCGGCCGCGCCCCCACGGCATCGGCCAGAAGCCATGTGGGCGGGAGACACGGTCACACACACGAGCGCGCCACCTCTGCGGTCGGCGCCTGCCACGCCAGCGCCAGCCGTATCGCAGTCCACCTATTTCGACGCGATGGCGCGGCAGCCTGAGAGCGGGCTTGCCCGGCTTCTGCGCACCCAAGGGCGCAAAAACTACTGGCGCGTGTTTTTGCTTGGGCTCGTCGCATACTTCGCCGTGTCGCTCGTGCTCTTGCACACGAGCAACCTCCACCTGGTCCCCCTGCAAATGCTGCTTGCCAGCGCGCTGATTCCCGTCGTCTTCGTCATCTTCTGCTGGGAGCAGAACGCCTTCGCCGACATGCCACCCGCGGTCGTCGGCGTCACCTTCATGAGTGGTGCCATCCTCGGGATCAGCATCGCCGCGATGGTCGAGCCGCTGCTGTTGCCGCTCGCCAGCCACCGCGGCATCGGCAATGTCGGGCTGACGCTCGCCCTGCTGATCGGCCTATGCGAGGAGACGGCGAAGGTGGTCTCGGTCGCCTGGTTCCTGCGCGACCGCCGGATCCGCAGCGAGCTGGACGGGTTGATACTCGGCGCCGCGGCGGGAATGGGATTCGCCGCGCTGGAGACCGCCGGTTACGGGTTCGTCGCCTTCCTTTCGAGCTATGCGTATGCCGCAAGCACGCCAGGTGTGACCATGCAGCTCGCTATCGACACCGGCATCCACGAGATGAACGCGCGACTGCTCATACGGATGAGCATGGCGATCTTTGGCCATGGCGTGTGGACGGCAATCGTCTGTGCGGCCATTTGGCGCGAGCGTGGGCAGTCAGTCTTCCGTCTGACGCCGGGCGTTTTGGGGGTGTTCGCAGCCGCCGTTGGGCTGCACGCCCTCTGGGACTGGTCGCCGCTTTCCGCCCTGCTGCCGAGCGGGACGGACTCGTCGGTCGCCATGCTCGCGTCGCTGGCCGTCCAGATCGGCTGGTATATCGTCGTGGGCGCTCTAGGACTCTTCTTGCTGCGATTCTTCCTGCGTGAGTCGCTTCGGCGTGCCAAGCTCGGTCCGCTCGCCCCACCCCCGGAGCCGGTCTTTCAGGCGCTGCTTGCCGATACATTCGGCCGCCCAGCCGGCGCAGGCGCGCTCGCCGCGGTCGACGCCTTCGCGCTGCGCACCTCAGACAGCCGCAGACATACGCCCGCGCTGGCGACTGCACGGCGACCCGTCGCCTACTGTAGACGCTGTGGACTCAGTTATATGACGGACGCCTCGGCGTGTTCACGATGCGGCGATCCGCTCATCCCGCTCGCCTAAGCTCGTGTTGAAATCAGTGGAGTATACCTGTTGCCGCCCAACTACGCAGAGCACTGCGCTTCACAGGGCAGCCGATGGAGCCGTCGCGCGCGAGTTCGCGTTCCGCCCGTAGGTGCTCACCAGGAACGCCGCGCGGCCAGTAGCGCATCACCACGAGCGGAACCTGCGTCTGGTCAAGGTGCGGCGGAACGTCTCCGGCTGCTTCCGCGCGCCCGGCGGGCAGGAGGAGGCCGAGCAGGACAGGGTCAAACGCGCCAGCGCGGGTAGGTACGCTGGCCGGAGGGCGGCATGGCTCAGGCGTCTCAGGCGTCGCGGAAGGCGGAGCCGATCACCCAGCCGAGCCAGCCGAGGAGCGCGAAGAGCGCGAGCGAATAGAGGAGCGTCGGCAGGTGTGCCGAGTCCAGCCCGAAGGGCGGGCCGAAGTGGCTGGTGGGGTAGGGGACGGCGGGCTGTGTGCCACTGGCGGGCGTCGGGGGGACGATGGTGTTGGTGGGGGCGAGCAGGGTGTTGCTGGCAATGACGATCGCGGGGAAGACGGGGAGGACGGCGAGGGCGACGCCAAGCCCCCAATCCTCGCTGAGCGCGCCGATGACCAGCGGCAACACAAGCATCACTATGCCGAGGACGACGGCGAGCGCGGGCGTCGCCGGTTGAGCGGCGGTGCCACAGGCGCTGGTGCAGCCATAGAGGCCACCGCCGGTGGCAAGCGAGGAGGCCGTTATCACGAGGAGCACCGTCTGGACGGCCGCGACCACGAGCGCCGCTGGGCGCACGCGTCCGGGCCGCTTGACGCTCAGGCGCATTGACCAGTGATCCTTGGTACGTGGCTGGGGGCTGTGCTGGGGGCTGTGCTGGGGGTGGGGGCTGTATGCCATGAGTGCCTCCATCGACTGGGTGCCTTGATCGGGGGTACCTTGGGGACGAGTACGTCCAGGCAAGTATGCCGCGCGCGAGGAGTGACAGTCAATCACTGTAGTGCATGTAAGGCAAGTGGGCTAGGAGAGATGGCGGCCAGCTCGTGGATGACCTGCGTCGGCAGCTGGGCTGGAGGCTGGCGGTGGTCAAGCGCTCCGACACGCCACCGCGCAGCACCTTCACATCGCCCCATGATCCTCCTCGTGCTCCGTCGGCTTGCTCGCTTCTGAACGAGTTTTCAAACAGTCTGTGACGTGCAGAAACCCAGAAATCTATTACAAATCTATTACAAGTCTATCACAGATTCGCGCATTTCTCACAGGACTATTACGCGGCCCGCTACTGTTCATGTATACTACCCCGCAAGCTGGACAGTTCCTTATGTAAATGAAGCAGTGGGCGTGAGGGGGAAGAGTGCGGCGTATAGGAGTGGAGGCAGGGGTGGCATCGGGCACGCCGCGAGGCCGGCTTAGGCGCGAATTCAAAGCTCAGGTCGCACGCGTAGTCTTAGGGCAGAAGACCCACAACGAGCTGGCAAGTGTATTTGGCATCCATCCAGTGCAGATGGCTCAGCCGAAGCGCCAGATCGTGTACGCCAGCGCTGCGAACTTCGAGTGCGGCCGCGCCAGCCAGCGGGAGCGAGACCAGTTGCAGCTGGGTGGCTTCGTACGTCACTACGTCCCTCGCTCCTTTAACGCATTGTGGCCGGCGAGCTGTCTTGACTTTGGCAGGGACCATAACGCTCGGTCGCCTCCTCGCCTCCATTCAGGAGTGTTGTGCCAAGCGTTAGCATGCCTCCAATGGGAGGATTCCAACGAGAGGTTAGCAATCCACGATGTTTCGTCGCGAACACCTCGAAATAAGAGCCACGATGTCTCGTCGCCAGGCCCTCACAGCTGGACTCACCGCACTCGGTGGACTCACCGCGCTCGGCGCCTTCGGAGCGTCCCGCGCGCTGGGCAACCCAGGATCGTTAGACCTTGCCGCAGCCTTTTCCGCAGCGCCGACTGCCAAGATCCCGACGCCACTTGCTCCTGGTCCACTTCGGACCGTGAAATCGAACGTCGTGGACCAGTCAGGCAGAGTCGTCTATCTGACCGGTGTGAGCTGGTTCGGCATGGAGACGGGGACGTTCTGCCCGCACGGGCTATGGGCACGAAACTGGCAGCAGATGCTGGATCAGATCGCCCAGACCGGTTTTAACTCGATCCGCCTGCCGTACAGTAACCAGCTCTTCGATGCAGCCAGTACCCCGAACGGGATCGACTTCGTCAAGAATCCGGATTTGCAGGGTTTGACGGGGCTCGAGATCATGGACCGAGTGGTTCGCGGTGCGGGTCAACGTGGTCTCCGGGTGATCCTCGATCGACACCGGCCCGATGCCGCAGGGCAATCCCCCCTCTGGTATACGGATCACGTATCTGAGGAGCGCTGGATCGCGGACTGGGTGATGCTCGCCCAACGCTATCGGAGCGAGCCAAGCGTGATTGGGGCAGATTTGCACAACGAGCCCCACAGCCCAGCTACCTGGGGCGATGGTAAGGTGACAACGGATTGGCGGCTTGCCGCCGAACGAGCAGGCAACGCCATTCTACAGGCCAATCCCAACTGGCTGATCATGGTGGAAGGGATCGATCAATACAATGGGGAAGGGTACTGGTGGGGCGGCAACCTCATGGGCGCACGCCAGTTTCCGGTCCGACTGAAGCACCCGGACAAGCTGGTCTACTCTGCGCACGACTACGGCCCAGGTGTGTGGGGACAATCGTGGTTTGGCGCGTCGAACTTCCCTCAGAACCTGCCGCCGCTGTGGCACGCACAATGGGGCTACCTCGTGCAGGAGGGCATCGCTCCGGTCTGGATCGGCGAATTCGGCGGGCGTTCGATGGGAACCGACACCGAAGGCGTCTGGCAGCGTAGCCTGGTCACCTATCTCAAGGAGAATCACGTCAGCTACGCCTACTGGGCTTGGAACCCCAATTCGGGTGATACCGGTGGCATTCTGGAGGATGACTGGCAGACCGTCAACCGGGTGAAGATGGACATCCTCTCGGCCTACCAATGGCCGCTGCTTGGACAGCCTGCCGCGCCCGTTTCCCAGGCAACCGCTGGGGTCACGCCAACCGCTGGGGTAACGTGCCACCCCTAGGGTGAGCTGGTGTGTGTCGCACGTCGCTCCAAAGCGGGCGGGTGCCCCAGCGGTCTGGATTATTCATCGAGGCCAAGAGTGCAGAGGCATCTCTGTGATCTGTGATAGGTGTAAGGTCGAGCTCGACTTCTCGTACCTACACGGAGATGCCTTCTCCTCGACGCGCAAAGTCTACTCCAGCGACGTATGCGACGACGAATGGGAGTTCGTTGCTCCCTAACTGATACTGATTCCGCCTGGGTTGTTGGCACACGTACAGGGCTTCAGTCCGTACCTTTCCCCCCCGCGCCGGCACTTCAACGTTTGGCGTGAGTTGTTCTTCGCGACAAGGCGAGTTTCCTGCCCTTGCGCCATTGATCTCACTTGGTCGCGGCCGGGATCGCGATACAGGAAGTCGCACTGTATGCGGCCTCGCGCTAACTCACACCAAACGTTTCAGTGGCGCGAACACCCACACCGAATGCGTATTACGTAGCGGGCAGCCCAGGTTGGTCGGCGCTGCCGCGGTCGGGCGCTTCCCCCGCCTGCGGCCGCCGGCCGCCCACCCGCTGCACTCCTGCACGCTCCGGCGGCAGGGCCACCACCGCGGTGTAGGCGAGGGCCCCGACCACGCCCCCCACCAGGGGGCCGATCAGATACGAGACGATGAACGCACCCCAGTTCACTGGGTAGCCGAAGAAGACCGCCACCAGATCAGGCCCGAAGGCGCGGGCGGGGTTGACCGACCCGCCGGTCGCCGGCCCCAAGAACAGGATGAGCGCGGTCAGCGTCAGGCCGATGGCGAGCGGCGCCCAGCCAGCCACCGCGCGCGTATCCACCGCGGCGCCCATGACCGCCAGCACCAGGATGGCGGTGCCGAGACCCTCGCCGGCCAGGCCCTGCCAGATGTTGATGTCGGGCGCCAGCGCGGGCGCCCCCAGGCCCGCAGTGCGAGCCCCCACTTGGCCGTAGACGAGCAGAATTGCGAGCGCCCCGACGACCGCCCCGACGACCTGTCCGACGAGGTAGCCCGGCACGTCCGCCCAGGCAAAGCGCCCGGCGGCAGCGAGGCCAACCGTGACGGCCGGGTTGTAGTGCCCGCCGGAGACCTTGCCCACGATGATGATACCGGCGAAGAGCGCGAGCCCGAGCCCGAGGGCCACGAGCAACACGCCGACTGCGGGGGTGAAACGGAAGCGCAACGCGGCGGCGGTGGCTGTGCCCGAGCCGACGAACACAAGGACAAACGCCCCCAGCGCCTCGGCGGTGCTGCGGCGGATGATTGACTGTGTGGGCATGATGCTCTCGTCCTCCTTCCCTGTGAGAGAATATATTCAGCAAGCCGGCCTCTGCTAGCGGAGCCGACGGAACGGCCCTGCCGCTCCACTGCTGTCCTGTGCTGTGTCTGACCTGCGCGCGTGCGCTGTGCGGCAGCCGGCACGCGGTGCGGGGGGTCGGCCAGGAGCGGCTGAGGGTCAGCACGTCTGTCGGCTGGCCGCCGAGGCGCGCCCGCCCCCCGCCATGCCAGCCCACACGGAGCCCTACAGGCAGCGCCCGCAGGGCTCCGCTAGCAGATCATTTTTGCTATCGCGTGCCGGCCGGTTGCGGGGCCCCGAGGCCCAGACCACGGGCGACGCGCGCACCCAAATCTGGGTCGACCTTGGACCAGTAGTCGTTTACCGCGCGCTCCTGGATGAAGCGCTCGACCCCGTGGCCCAGGTGGCCGACGATATTGCTCACCAGATGGTCGCGATCGGTCGGCGTCATAACGTTGCGGTAGAGCATACCGGGCTGGATGAAGTCGCTGTCTTCTTTGTGCGCCACGTAGGCCGTGCGCATGATCTCGGCGACCTCCACGAACCAGCTCGGATCGCGGTAGCGCTGCAGATCGGCCCGCGGCCCGCCGTAGCTGTTGGGCGCGTAGACCGGCTGGTTCCCACTGTGGAAGTAGCGCATCGGGCCGTCCTTGTTGTAGTTGTGCACCTCGTCGAGCGGCCGGTTGACCGGCAGCTGCTCATAGTTCGGGCCGGTGCGATAGCGTTGCGAGTCGGCATAAGCGAACATGCGCCCCATCACCATCCGGTCCAGGCTGGGCCCGATGCCCGGGACAAAGTTCGCCACGTCGAACCCGCCCTGCTCAACCTGGGCGAAGAAGTTGTCGGGGTTGCGATCGAGCACCATTCGGCCGACGGTGATCGGTGGGTAGTCTTTGTGCGGCCAGACCTTGGTGATGTCGAACGGGTTGAAGCGGTAGTTGGCCGCGTCCTCGTACGGCATGATCTGCATCTCGAGGCGCCAGGACGGGAAGTCCTTGCGCGCGATGGCCTCCCACAGGTCGCGCCGTTGGTAGTCGAGGTCCTGGGCAAACATGGCCTTGGCCTCGGCGTCGGTGAAGTTCTGAATGCCCTGCTCGGTCTTGAAGTGGTACTTGACCCAGACCTTCTTGCCCGCGGCGTTCTCCCACAGGTACGTGCTGCTGCCATACCCGTTCATGTGGCGGTGGGTGCGCGGGGTGCCGCGGTCGCTCATCAGGACCGTCACCTGGTGGGCCGACTCAGGCGAGAGCGACCAGAAGTCCCACTGCATGTTGTTGCTGCGCAGGCCGGTGTCGGGCTGGCGCTCCTGCGAGTGAATGAAGTCCGGGAACTTCATGGGGTCGCGCACGAAGAAGACCGGCGTGTTGTTGCCGACGAGGTCGTAGTTGCCTTCTTCGGTGTAGAACTTGAGGGCGAAGCCACGCACGTCACGGTCCGTGTCCGGGTAGCCCTCTTCGCCGGCTACGACCGAGAAGCGCACGAACATCGGCGTGCGCTTACCGACTTTGTTCAGGAAGGCGGCCTTGGTCCACTGGGTGACGTCGGCAGTGACCTCGAAGTAGCCAAACGCACCGTAGCCCTTGACGTGGTAGACGCGATTGGGGACGCGCTCGCGGACGAAGTGGCCCAGCTTCTCGAGCAGGTAGGCATCCTGCAGCAGGACGGGGCCGTTGGCGCCGACCGTGAGCGCGTACTCGTCGCTCCCCACAGGGATGCCGGCATCGTTCGTCGTCAGGGGTGGTCGCTGTTGCCCATCCTTGCGTCCATCTTTACGCTGATCACTCATAGCAGTTTTCTCCAATCCTTGAGGGGGGTTGTCCCTGGCGCAGGCGGCCTGCACGCCTCATAGAAGCCGTGTCACCTACTGCGGGGCAGTCGGACGTACATGTCTGCCGGTTATCAAGCTGCCGCGCGCATTCCATGCGTGTCGACCACGGCTCGGTAGCACGCTTAGATGCGCAGCCGCTCCTTTCCATTGCTGCACTGGCGCGTGCCGCTCGGCGCCCCCGCTCAGGAAGATGGGCGAGGGAAGGCAGGGTACTGCCAACTCGCGCAGCATGCAGCGCAGGTTAGGGGCATTGGCAGGTCGCGCGAAAGCGTGCATGTCGCCTGCAGACTCGAGCGTACGCGAGGAGTCAATCCTCCTCGGTCGCGGCTATCCGGTCGCCGCGAGGCTGTGCAGTCGTCCTTGCGCAAATACTGCCGGCGGCACTATAGAGAAACCGCCGCAGGGACCGTGCCAGGGATGCGTGCCCCGGCCCGGCCACCCCGACGGCGAAGCACGCGTTCCGTGCCGCGGCCACGCGCGCTCGCCAATCGCCGCTAGCCGATCAGCTACTCTTCGCCGGTGCCCGGCGCGAGCATCCGGCATCGCCACGCTGTGCTATCGCCTCTTGGCCATCGACGTGCTCATCGTGACATCTGGAACCTGGCATGACCTGCTGTTGAAGTCGCAACAGCAGATTATTGGTCGTCGTTGATGCGCATCTTCCGGGTCGGCCGACATTGGACGTCTCCGCGGTCTTCGTCCGGGTGATCGCGGCCCTAGCCGCCATCCTGGTCGCAGCGGTAGCGCTGATCTATCCCCTCAGCCACCTGGAAGAGGTCCACCACGCTCTCCAGCGCTACTCCGCCGGTTGCCAAGCCCAACGCCGGTAAGCCTGGCCAGCCGGGCGCGGACACGCCCGTCTAGCGGCAACGGAGCGGCACAGGAACAGGATCATGCCATCATGTCGTCTTAGAGCGCGTTCGGCAGCGCCTCGGCGGGCGGGAACAGCAGCCTGGCAGCGTGGAACTGCACTTCGAAGCCGACGACGTTGACCGCACATAGCAGCAATTCTGGAAGGAGTGGGCATCGCACTCGTGACCAACCCCATGGACACGCCATGCGGGCGCTATGTCCTGACACGAGATCTGAAGAGGCACTCTCTCTCCGTGTATCGCTTCACTAGCGCCCAGTAGTAGAGAAGTCTCGCTCAGTGGCGCATTCAGCAGCCTCAAGGACGGTGCCGGCGTCAGGTGCGCCCAAGGGAATAGCGGCCGGGAACCGCTGCGAACGGGCGGCATCCTTGCCATCTGCACCCATCAGCTGCTAGTAGGTGGTCGTCGTGCGCCTCCGGCTCGCGAGTGCCGCCAGGCGGACGATCGCCCACGCCACAAGTGCATAGACCACAATGGCGACGACTGAGGAGAACTCGAACACGCCCCCGGTGCCTGCTTGTCGCGTGGCGAATATCCCCTGGAACGGTGCCACCAGTGGATCGGTGATCCCGTAGACGAAGCGTGTGAAATCGGCACCCGTATTGGCCGCCAGAGCCTTCAGGATGACGCGGATGATAAGCAGTCCGACG
>Ga0207646_10002136_pt1 | contig 23635 bp, 17 predicted proteins | sample KBSK5502metaG_FD_184343 | JGI IMG/M metagenome (GOLD analysis project Ga0207646, IMG submission 184343) | Corn, switchgrass and miscanthus rhizosphere microbial communities from Kellogg Biological Station, Michigan, USA - KBS K5-50-2 metaG... | ecosystem: Host-associated > Plants > Roots >... | reverse complement strand
CCTCGTCCATGATCTCGGCGCCTGTCGTGATCACCCGTCGCAGTTCCCGGCGGTACACGACCTCGGTGGTCCGGGTGGAGGCGTGTCCGGCCATGCGGGCGATCTCTTCGATGCTGACCCCGCGGTGGCTCATCAGGCTGACGAACGAGGTGCGGAGCTCGCGGGGCGTCCAGGTGTCCCCGATCCCCGCTTCCTTACACACCCGCTTGAACATCTTCCGGACGTTGGCCGGGTCGAGGGCTGCGCCGAGTTGCGTGGTGAACACCAGCCCGGTGTCCTGCCAGACTGCACCGGCCGCACGATGTTCGCCGGCCTGGCTCTCCCGCCAGTCGCGGAGCGCCGCCGCTGCCAGCTGGGGAAGTGCCAGCGTGCGGCGCGACCGCTCGGTCTTGGTCTCGCCGTGAGCACGTACCGATCGCCACACGGCCACATGAGGCGGGACGGGAGGGATGGCGTCCGGATCACCGTCAAGATCGACGTGTTGCCAGTCCAGCGCCCTGGCCTCTTCGGTGCGGATTCCGGCCAGCAGGCTCAGCACGATGTAGGCATGCATCAGGCTGGCCGGCCGGCGGACGTCCTTAAGTCCGGGATGGAGCTCGATGACAGGCAGGCTCTTGGCGGTGGTGATGACCGCCATAGCCTGCTCCAACGTCAGGGACTTTGACGGCCGTCCTTCCTGGCCTTTCGGGGTATCGACGAGGGCCGCGACGTTGCGGCCCACCAGGTCGTTGGCTTCCGCGTGCCGGATGGTGCGCTTCAGCGCGAGGTGTCCCATGGTCACAACGGCGCTCGAGTACCCGGGGGCCATCTTGGACAGTGCCTGCCGCACGTCGGCCGCCGACAATTGGCGGAGCTTCCGGGCACCGACAATCTTCAGGAGCGGCTCGAGCGCGTTCTCGTTCTTCTTGATCGTCTTAGCCGAACGGCCTTCGAGGCCTTCCCTCAGCCAGTCTTCTGCTGCTTGGCGTACGGTGTAGGCGGAGTAGCCAGCTTTCGGGGTGATCCCCATGTCCACGTCGGCGTGCAGGGCCTTCAGCTTGTCCTTGACCGCGGTCTTGGTCTTCCCGGCGACCTTCCTCCGGATGCGCCGCTGGCCGTTCGGGGTGTATCCGAGCGACACGGCCCCGCGCCAGATGCCGGGGCAGCCGTTGTGCCGTTCCGGATCGCGGCACGGACCGCCCCGGTGCTCGAAGTGGATCGAGTCCTCGCCCCATCCGCGCCGCGCGGCCATGACACGAGACTACCCAGGTGGGCCAAGTAGTGGGGCCATTCTCAGCAGACAGCGAGACTCATCAAGACGCACTTAGACATAAATGCCCAGGTCAATTCCCCGCTAGGCCTCGTTGAGACCCGCCCAGACTGCCGCCAGAGAGCCATGGTAAGGAGAAGGTCTACGGTTCGATTCCGTAAGGGGGCTCCAAGTCAAAGGCCTAACCCATCACGACAACGGACCCGGTGGGGACATTAGTGGGGACTAACGGCCCGGCAGGGTGAACGGTCCGCCGTCTCGCGGGAGTAGCCACCGTAGTTAAGGAGCCAATGCCCGGGTTCGGGTTCTTTCAGGCAGCCACGGCTGCCTGACGCGTCCGGCCAGCGCGCCCGGAGACGAAAGTGGCGGGCCGGCCCGCCCCGCGCTGGCCGAGCCCGAGGGGGTGCGTGATGTCTGCGGCCGGGACCGGCGCCTGGTAGCCCGCACCCGCGACCGGCACACCGCCGTCCATGGCCTGCTGGGCGCCGGGCATTCTGAGCGGGAAGCCGCCCGCATCCTGGGCCTGGCCCGCGGCACGGTGCACCGGTTCGCGGCCGCGGCCAGCGGCGAGGAACTGCTGGTCAAGGCCACCAGCCGGCAGACCAAGCTGGACCACTATAAGCCGTACCTGCGCCGGCGGTGGAACGAGGGAATCACCAGCGCCGCGGCCCTGCACGCCGAACTGCAGGCCAAGGGCTGGCAGGGCAGCGTGCAGGCGGTGCAGCGCTACGTGCGGCCGTTCCGCGCGATGACCGCCGCGCCACCCCCCGGCCCGGTGGTCCCGGCCACCCGCCAGATCACCCGCTGGCTGCTGACCCGCCCCGCCGCCCTCGGCGATGAGGAGCAGGCCCAGCTCGCCGGCATCCTCGACCGCTGCCCCCACCTGGGCGTCCTGGCCGGGCACGTGCGCAGCTCCGCCGAGATGATGACCCACCGCCAGGGCGAGCCCGAACTAGAGGGCTGGCTCACCCAGGCCGAGGCCAGCGACCTGCCCGAACTTCGCTCCTTCGCCAACGGCATCCGCCGTGACCAGCAGGCCGTCGCCGCCGGGCTCACCCTCCCCTACAGTTCCGCCGCCGTCGAGGGCACCGTCACCAAGATCAAGATGCTCAAAAGGCAAATGTACGGCCGCGCCAGCTTCGCCCTCCTCCGCAAGCGCGTCATCCTCCACCCCGCATAGCACCGCTCACGGAATCCGCGCCAGAGCCCGAATGTGAGCCAGAACCAGTTTCTCGTGGCCGTCGTCACGCACCCTGGGCGGGTCATTGACCAAGGCGGGCAGCGGCGCGATATCACCAGATGCCACCATCCCTGGCCGACTCAGTCTCCTCGCCACTCCGCCCCCAAGGGTGAGTTCACGTCACCATGAGCCGTGATGCCCATCAATGAGGTCTTTGCGGAGAGTAACGCATGTGATACACATATCCAAACGATATGGCGTGGCCCCGGCAGGGCCCGCCCCCCCCGGGGAGTGATCATTGGCGGCTGCCGTCGCTGGCGTGCCTGACGATGGGCCTCGCGAGACAACAGATGACGAACTCCTCGCGCTGGAAGAGCGTGCCTTGCGCAGCCGCAGCGCACTTGCCGCAGCCTGCGGATCGGATGGCCTTCAGCGACATGTGACGATCTTTGTCCAGGCCATTGATTCTCAGCACCAAGACGGTTCATGGGGTTCCGATGATTATCCGAACATGAAACCGTGCTTCACTGCCCAGACGATTGATATGATCTGGCATCTGGAGAAGCGTCATCGACTGGACGAAACCACGACACGGCCCACTCTGATGTCTATCGAGCGAATCCAGCGGGCTATTACGTGGCTGAAAGAAGAGCAGCGGCCCGACGGTAGCTGGGGGGAAGATGCCTGGGACACCTGCCAGGTTCTCAAGGCCCTCGCCCTCTCGGGACTCGGTGGAGACGACCCGAATGTGCAACGCGGGCTTTCCTACCTGCGGGCGAACATAGACCAAAACTGGCCGGACCGAGCCTCCTACTGGTTTGGCCCGGGCTTCTACGGCAGTTCGATGGAAGCCTTCAACCGCTTCGAGGACCGTCGTTACGCCACGATCGCCTTGGAGGCGGTCTGGAAGTCCTACGACGAGAACGAGGGCTACTTCAGGCCGCCCCGACTCGATGATCTGCGGTATGCGCCCGCGGAGTGGCATACCGCGTGCGTGATCAGTGGGCTCCGCTCGTTCGGGTCTGTCGCCCCGCACCGGGACAAGGCGCTACGGGCGATCACGTGGCTGGCCCGGCAGCAGACGGAGGACGGCTGCTGGAGTCCTGGCCACCAGGACATCACGACCTACTGCACGATGCAGGCGATCCTGGCGCTTGTGTCTCTTTCGGAAATGACATTCAACGAGAACGCCAGGCGCGGAACCGAATGGTTCATGCGGAAGTTTGAACGCGACCGGGCCGCGCTCTCCTCGAAGCTCATGGCGGCGGCGGTGATCGCCCGCACTCACCCGGATAGCATTGCCCTGACTTTGCCGCTGTCGTTTGTCATGGAGCTGGGCGACGTCATAGCGCAGTACTCGCTACAGGCATCGAGTCTGCAGACCGAATCACAAATAGCCAACGCAGAGCTGCGCTCACTAGAAGCGCAGATTGCCGCTATGCGCGCTAACACCGCGAGCCTAGAGGAGCGCTTGCGCCAGGCTGAGGAGCGGACAGGCCAGCTGGAGGCTAGTTACACAGAAGCGCATGACGAAGGGCATCAACTGAGGGAACAGCTCTCCTCGTACGCGCTAAAACTGACGGCTAACCAGATTGCCATACTGGGAATCTTGATCACCGTCATCTCGACCCTGCTAGGCTTGGCCTTCTCGCTGCTCGTGGGCCACTAGGCGGGCACGTGAAGGAGTCGGGCGGTCCCAGCGTTATCGTCGCGTTTGACCATGCGCCGCTTGGGCTTCTTCCGGGCCTCGACCGCATGGACACCCTGCTGCGAGAGTTCGCTGCGCAGCCTCTTGCGGGAATCATTGTCAACTACGGCGTGCTAAAGCGGCTTTCCCGGGAAAACCCTCAACCGTCGGTAAATCCGATAGTGAGACTTGACGGCAACCGTACAGTCTTGGGCGGAGACTGGACCAGGTCGGCTGAATGGGAATTGTTCTACCGAGCAGACGCGTGCCAGCAACTTGGCGCTCGCGCCGCCGTCGTGAATCTTCTGCTCGGCGGCCCGGCCGAACTGCTCTCGTTGAAGGTAGTTGCCCAGGCGGTCCTTGCCTGCCAAAATGCGGGCCTGCCGCTGTTGGTTTCTGCAATGTGCCTTGCCACGACGGACACTGAGGAGATCGGATACAGTCATCAGGCTTTCTCCGCCAGAATCGCCTACGAGATGGGCGCTGACATGGTTAACGTGTACTCGGCAGTCGACGGGGCGGTGATCAGAGAGGTCAGGCAGTGGTGCCCTCTGCCCCTCTACGCCCAGGGCGCACCAGCCTCGGAAGGTGCTGCGACACTCAGCAGGTGGGCAAGGGAATGCGTGCTGGCGGGCGCACAGGGCGTTGTCGTCGGAAAGTCCATTTGGCAGCACCCTGACCCGACCGAGAGGCTGCGGGTATTGATCACTGAACTGGCGCGCCCGTAACGGTTAGCGAGTGCCTTGGAAGGAATGTCCCAGGTCTTTAAAGTCTGGCTTCCAAAGCAGTGAGTAAGCGACGCTTGCCCTTCCTGAGCGTGCCAGCTTCCATGCCTTGCGGGCCGCCTGCTGCTCCCGGCTTGAGGTGCGTTGCTTCTCTAGCTGCTGGGCGGCATGCTCGTATTCGTTGAGCGGGCCGCGTGGTTTGTACTCGGAGAGAAATTCCGGTAGCGGGGTGAGACCCAGGCGCTGCGCCACGGCGGTGGTGAACATGTAGTGCTCAAGCCCGCCACGGTAACTGCACCCGCCCATGTGGCCCCAGGCGAAACCGTCGAGCAGGTCATCCCACACCACGCGCGGGATGAGCTTCGCCCTCTCCTGGCCGTGGAGGAAGTCGCCGATGTTCCGGGATGTCACTTCGACATACGTATGACACCGGCTGCAGGTGCCGGTCGCCTTCGTACGCTGCCAGTCAGCCCACCCCATGGCGATGCGCGAAGAGTCGTGCGCGCAGACCACCCAGAAGGGGGCGACATTTTCGGCAAGGACGAGGCTGGAACTGATGATGACCCCGATGCCTTCCAGTTCTGCGGCCACTTTCCGGCAGGCGTGATTGTAGAGCCCCGATATTGACCAGAGATACTCTAGATGCTCTGTCAGCGCCCGAAGTGCCAGTGAACCGGGCACGAATATCGTCGGTAGGCCAAGCAGGAGGTTCGCCACCCGGCTCAGGAAAATCGAGTTGACGTCCGCGAGGGTCGTTCCGTTGCGGAGGCTGAAAAGCAGGTGTTCACGTATGATCGCTTGACGCTCGGCTAGCCGATACCTGTTTGACTCGGTAACGCCGCACACCTGGCGGATGATCGCCAGATCATGAGCGGTATGATCATGAAGAGGCTGTATCAGCTGTGGCAGGTCCTTCTCGCTGGGCTTCTTCTCTCCAAAGATCAGGACCGCTTCATCCTTACGAAGCGGCGGCGCGCAGAGCGAAGCATAACCGGTGTGCGAGGAGAGGCTGGGTATCATCGCGTGGCGGTAGCGCCGGTCGTTGTTCAGGTCATAATCGACGATGAGGAATACCTGGACGGGATTGGATGGCTGCAATTTCGCTATGCTCTCGCAGACCGCTGCCTGGCCAGTGACGTTGAGCGAGGGCAAAAAATTAGGCTGGTGCGCGATGCGCATGCTCGGCCTGCCGGAGGTGTAGTCATCAATGCTGCTCCGGACGGCTTTCGTGAGAGTACCTGCTCGCTCATGGAAGTTAAGAGCGAACTCGGCAAGGACCAGAGGCTTGATAGGCTGCGGCAGGCCCTTCAACTCGCTGCGCGGCGCGCCCTGGAGGTATTGGGCGAAGTCACTGATCGATTGCTGCCCCAGCCATGGGGCCACGGAGGCTTGAAAGTATCTGGCTTCTCTGGGTGCAGTGCGGCTGACGAGGTCCCACTGTGACCTGAAGGAACCTCGTCTCGGCGTCGACTCTGAGAGGCCTTGTCTCATCGCCTACTCTGATGTGGCTTTAAATGCGTCTGCGAGCTTTGCGATTACTGCGTGCTATGCGCCCGCCCCGGGCTGTACCCGCCCCACCCACTGCACTCACACCCTACTAGAGGTGAGGCGGACCTGCTGGGAAAAGGCTCCGGGGCGCGGATGCGTGCCCCGGCCCACGTCGGCGTTGAACATCTTCTACCCCCTGTAGCCGACCTAATGTATCCGCGTCTGGTGACAACGGTAGGAATTAGGATTTGGTTCCGACCGTGGGCTGGGCCCGTCGCGATCGTCGTCCAGGGTCGGTGCCACGACGCGCACGGCTCAGCGGTAGGCCGGGATTCCGGTCAGGGGCGTGGCCGAGCGTGAGTGCGTGGATCTCCTCGGTGCCTCGTAGGTGAGCACGGACTCCAGCTTTGTTGGCGTGGCGGATCACCGGGTACTCCAGCGTGATCCCGTTCGCGCCGAGGATCCTCCGCGCCTGCCTATGTCGATCGCGTCCGTACGCTGGCCACCTTCGCGAAGCTGACCTGTTCTGGGGTGAGCGGGCCCGCCTCCTTAAGTTAAGCCGCCCCAGGTGCAAGGCGAGCAGTTGCGCCTTGGTCCAATGGCGAGTATCCAGGCGAGCTTGCCCTGGGTGAGCTGGAAGCTGCCGATCGACTGCTCCCGGGTCCGCGCGTACTCCACCGCGGTTTCAGGCACGACCTGGCTGACCCGAGCACTCCCCAGGCGCTGCCGAACCTGGCCTCTGTCAAGCACGACAGCGGCCCCTGAGCCCCAACACGCCCGACACCCCGGCTGCACCTGGTCCTGCTACCTGCCGACGGCCTTCTCCGCCGGTGCGCTGGGCAGTAACAAACTCCAGCACCGACCGGGACATGGCGTGGAACCTGCCGACGGTCGGGGTCTGATCACACACACACTCAGGGTTTAATAGTTGCACCCGCCGAGGGCTTGGCGCACGATTCCTGGAAGTTCGCCGATGGCCGCAGGGGCGAGGATATGGACGCTGGTTGCTCCGGCCCTGAGAAGGGCGTACCGCCAAGCGGCCCTGCGTATTTGACCGGCCTTGAAGTTGACGATGATAACGGTTCCGCCGTGCACGCTTCCTGTCCGGAGCAGCGGCACCCGGCCGGGGATGGTGCCGGTGGTGAAGATCACGGTGACTTTGTGCTGGCCCAAGTGCACCCCGGACTGGTTGAGGCTGGCGAAGTAGGCGCTGCCATCCGACAAGGCTGCCGCCAGCCGTGGGCCGGTGCTGGTGGCTGGTGCACCTGCGACGGCGGTGATGACGGTGGCGGCCCAGGCCCGGAAGTGCGCGCTGAATTCTTGCTCTAGCTGATGGCGGTCCGCGCGGAGTTTGGCGTCATACTGTCCAAGCGCGCGCGTGTAGATCTTCCGTTGGTATTGAGTGGGACCGGGGCCTGACTTCTTGGGCGGAACGGGGCCAGGCATGACCGACGTGGCGGGTGCGCGTGAGACGTAGAGCGCCGACCCAGCGTTAAAGTTCGGGACCACGATCTCTAGGTGCTCGCGGGGGCAGACGGCACCGGTCACCAGCGCCGTGATCGCCAGGAGATCGGCGTGGGGCTGGCCGGTCGCGATCACCAGGGCCGCCGGAGCGGTAGAGCGCAGTTGCACCGGTGGGTCTTTGTGCGGGCTGGTGCAGGCGGTCGCGATCAGTGCGATCAGTGACAGCCCTGCCACGAGGACGAGCAGTTTGGCCTTCCCGATAAACATGTGTTCCTCCCACCGGGAGCTCGCGCCGTTCGGTTCATGGCTTCCGGTAGGGAGAGCGGCTGCCCGTGCTCCCCGTTCCGGGGCCTTGCCAGGGCGGCGTGCGTGCTGTCCCTACCGACGGGTTGTAGTCCCCAGTCGCGGCCCGGCCGGAGCCGGGTTAAACGGTGAAGGAAGCAGTCATGTCAGATCGTGTTCAGCGCCATCTGATCGCCCTGCCAGGGGCAGTCGAGCGTGAAGACGGTGAGGCGCCAGGTCCTGACTTGGCCCTGCGGCGGCTCCTCGCGTCGCATCCGTACGCCCCGGGCCTGCTTGCGGAGGCCCGGCACTGGTGGGTAGTCGCTCGTAGTTCAGCCCGGCAGGCCGTGGCGGCGTGCCGCCGGGCACGGGAGGAGGAGCTTGGCTACGAGTTGGCACGCCGCAAGGCCGATCCGCGCGGGGTGCGGCGCTTTCGCTTCATGCCGGCGGCGGCCTGCCTGGCCGTGCTGCTCGCCGTGTGCGGGATGGCCGGTGGGCTGGTGGCGTGGAGCCTCCCATGGGTCGAGCGGATAGTGTTCGGGGCTGTCGCGGCGATCCTCGCTGGCGTGGTGGCCTGGCAGGTGAGCATGGGCCATCGCCGTGCGGGCCTGGTCGGCGGGTTCATCCTTGCGGGCCTGGTCGGGTGCGCGGTCGTGACCTGGCCGGGTCCGCTGCTGTTGCGTGCAGGCGGGGCTGTCACACTTGTGCTGGCAGTGGCCGCTGCAGTGGTGGCGGGCGTGTGCCTGCTGAAGCATGCGGAAAGCTGGCACTGCTGGCGGCTGCGCCGGGCGAGCGCCCATGCTGCCCGTTACCGCCAGGCCATGCTTGAGCAGGTGGCTTCCGACGAGGCGGCTGCCCGGGCCGCCATGAATGCGTGGGAGTCTCTCGTGGTGGAGGAGTGCCAACTCGCCCATCCTGGGGCGGCGGTCAGCGAGGACTGGCTGGCCAGGTGCGTGGACGCCGCACGGCGGGTTGCCACTCCCACAGGTTGAGGGTCATGGGCGCCCGGGGGCCGCTGGGGCATGTAGTTCAAGGAGGCGGCCGACAGCCTCGATCACGTCCCCCCAAGGTGGATCGCCAAGGTGGGGTGTCAGAATCCCGAACGCCTCGTCGTCGGGTGCGTCGTCTTCGGCGGCGCGCCGGGCGATCCGGTCGGCGACCAGGAACGCAAAGGCCCGGTCGTGGAAGAGGCGCCAGCCGTTACCGGATGCGGTCAGCAGATGCGAGTCGTTTGCCGCCCGCTCGAAGGCGTTTCGTTCGTCCTGGCTCAGCGCCATCGCCCAGGCGCGCTCCGCGTCACCGACGGCGAGCGCTGCCGCCACGGCTTGCTTGGCTTCTGGGTCCGCTAGGTCGCTGAGGGTGAAAACCCCTGCTGGGACGCCACGTGCCACTGCGGCACGGAAGGCGATCTCCGCCAGGAAGCGGCGGTCCTGGTCGGCCTTGCCCAGCAAGACGGTGATGCCGCGGTCGAACAGGTCGGCTGAGCTGGCCTGATCAGATCCCCTGAGGTCGCGGCCGCCCGCTATCACGCTGAGGGTGAGCAAGAGCGGGTTGGCCGCCAGGTCCCTGACAGCCCCAGCGAGTGGACGCGGGCCGCGAGGCAAGGACGCGGTGAAACGGTCAATCTCGTCACCGGTCAGGGGGTCAAGCACCATCGTCACGGTGGTGCCTAGCCGCTCGAGGCGGAGTGCCTCGGTGGCGTTTAGGTGGAAAGGGCTTCCGGTACGGCCGCACAGCACAACCTGCGCCGGACGCGCTGGCCGCCAGCCCCACCAAGGCTGGGTTGCCCGGCGCGTCTCACCGGTTCCCGTTACGAGGGCGATGAAACCCCGCTCCCGGCCCTGTCCCTGGCTGCTGTTCCGGGGGCTGCGGTCGCTGCCATCTATCACCACCAGCGCCCGGCACCTGTGGGGGTGCCCGGCCCGCAGCGCGCCCGCCAGCGCTGCGGCGACATCGAGGCTGGGCTCACCCGTTGCCGGAAGCGCATCCACGCTGATCCGTACGAGCTCATCCCAGGTCGCAGGGAGGTTCCCCAGAGGGAGATAAAGCGGCAGGGTGATGCTCGCCTGAGGCTCCTCCCACCCGGGGGAACGCAGGCGGTCAAGTGCTCGCCGGGCCGCCTCTGCCGTTATTCGCTTGGCAGTCATCGTGCTTCCGCCGCCAGGGTCGGCGCTGATCGCGAACGAGTAGTCCGGGTAGGAACATGCCAGCAGATGCGCGGGACAAGGCGGGACTACCGGCTCGTTCTCACCCTGCCCGCCTGGCGATGGCTTGGGTCGGCGTGCTGCGGCGCCCGGCGGCGTCTCGGCCGGGACAGGCACGTTGCGGCCGGTCGCCGCGTCGTGTGGCGGCGACAGGTGGCGGCACATCATGGTGAGCAGCGGCATGCTGTGGCCGGTGCCTCCTTGGTTGTCCAGCCAGGCCTGCAGCCAAGGCTCGGGTGCCACCAGTTGGCATGCCGCCTCGAGGTAACTGCGAAGCCCTCGCAGTTGCTGCGTCACCGCGATCAGGGCATCTTCGGCCCGCTCGGCCGCCCTGAGTTCAACGGTCACGGCCGGGTCTTGCCATCGCTGGTCGCTTGGGTGGATGACCAGCAACACTCGATGACCGGCAGCAGCAGCTACCTTGTCGCTCGCGCTGCCCACCGCGCGAAGCTGCCCGCGTGGTGAAACTTGGCCGGTAAACGCAGCCTCTCTGTCGGGGAACAGGCCAAGCTGCGCCAAGGAGCGGAAGGTCACATAGGCGCCAAGGCCAGCGGAAGGACCTGACACCGAACGCTCGGCCACAGGGTGCTGGCCGCCGCGGAGCTGCAAGCTCCACGTGATGAGCTGGCCGGGGCGGCCGAGCGAGGTCACCGTGTCGGCGGCGGTGAAGGCGTCCGCAATCGAGCTGACGAAATCGTCGCTGGCGTGCAGGAAGGCCATCCGTGCCAAATCCGGTACGGGGGTGGCGGGCGGCACCGCCAGCAATGAGCTCTGCCGTCGTGCCTCAAACCGGCCTACATGCCCCTGCTTAGCTGCGAGCAGAACGTTGGCCCAGGCCTGGGCTGGTGGATCGTCTGGGCGCTGCAGCTCTGGGCGCGGGTCTAGGGTCGCGGCCGCGAGGCGTTCGGCCAGGTGGGCTGTTGCCCACGTGAGCGGGCCTCCACCCAGGGCATTTGCGAGCGCCGCGATCGCACGCTGCCCGGGGTCGTTGCGGGCGCGCTCAACCGCGCTGCTTTCGGGTTCAGGCAGGACGATGGCAGCGTTGTGCACTGGTCCCGCAGCAGGGATTTCGGCGCCGCTGCAGGATAGCCAGCCTGCCACCAGGTGCACTGCGATCGGCTCGTTGCTAGCGGCAGCGGTGTGGCCGTGAAAGCTGAGTGCAGCTTTGCCGGACTCGATGAGTTCGGGTGTGGATGTGATGCCTTCGCCGAGGCCGTGGCCACTCCACCGGTGCCGTTGAAGAACCACCGCCAAGCTGAGGGCGGATGCCGCCAGCTCCGCAACGTCCCGCCCTGTGCCATCTGGCGCTTGCCGACCATCGTCGATCTGTGCCCAGCTGCGCGCCGCCGCTGCCGCCACGGTGGCGGCCGTCAGGCACAGCCAGGGGGTCAGGACGCGGGGCTGAGCTAGCAGGCGCTTATCGAAGAACTCTTCAACCCCCAGAACTGACAGCCATTCGCTCGAGGTGCAGTCGGCCTGGGCCGCCAGGCCAGCCAGCGGCACCCACCACTGATCAAGATCATGTGCCCATTCGTCGGGCTGGTAGCGGAGATCGCTACCGTTCACAGGGCATTCTCGCGCTCGGTGAGGGCTTTACCGATCAGGGTGTGGAGCGGCCCGGGCTCTAGCCGCCGGTGCAGTGCTGCCCATGCGCCGCCGGCGTCGGAGTGCCGCACACTGCGGCCTACCACCTCCGTGAGGTTGTTGTCGGCGAGGCTGAGGAGTTCCACCGTGGGGGCGAGGCGGACGCTTTCCCGGTCAAGCCGGTCCACGTTGGTGCCATAGAGGGATCCGCCCAGCCCAAGCGGCCGCGGAGCCAGCGGCACGATCCAGTCGCGGCAGCACTCATCATGGCCCCAGGCGGTGAAGCGGACTCCGAACGCACCGGCCGTGGAGTAGCCAGCGAAATCGGCGGGCACTCCTTCAAGCAGCAGGGTGAGGTCGTACCCGCCGCTGCGTTCCTGGCAGAGGAAGTCGACCTGCCCGGCCGTGACCCGCCACCTGTCTGGGCCTGATCGCCGGTCTTGGCGGGTGGGTGCGGCTGCCAACTCGTACTCCCCGCGGGGGATTCGGGGCAGAGTGATGACGGGGTCACCGTCGGCGCGTCCGTCGTTGTCCCACGGCTGTTCCTGACCAGCCCGGCCAAGCTCGATGCGCACGGTGTCACCCACCTCGGCCAGGTTCACCCAGCCAGCGGTATTGGTGACCGCCACCCGCTTTCCGCCGTGACCGTGGATGAGCACGGCAACACCAGCGACCGGGTGACGGTCTGCGTCTTGCAGGCGAAGCGAGGCAGTCAGCCCGCCACCCGGTGCGGCCAGCGCACAGGCGGTGAGCCTGGCGCCGGCCGAGGTTGCCACTACCCGCAAATCTCCAGGCCAGATTTGGACTGTCGCGTTTCCCGCTCGGGCGCTGGCGGTGAGCGCCCGGTCGAGCGCCCGGCTGGCGAGCCCGGCGTCTGCAATGACGGCGTCGGCGAAACGGCTAAGGTACCCGGAGGAGCCTTCATCCTGGGCCACGAAAACTGCTGCCTGGCGCAGCAGTTCCTCTGTCAGCTCAGTCAACGAACTCACCTCCAGGTCCTTCCGGCATACCTTGACTCCGGGTGCTGCCGTGATGTATTGGTGCTTGGTCTTGGCTGCCTGCGGCAGCGATCTGCTTGCAGCGCAAGAACAGCTCTAGGACAGACTGCCCGGCCAAGTTGCGGAAACGCTCAATATCTGCTTTAGACCAGTTCTTAGCAACTGTCCATACATCGGCTGCCGTCGTGAACACGGGCCGGGTCCCCGGCTGCACTGCCGCCACCACCTGCTCCAGAGACCGCAGTTCCTCCACGCTGACGGTATGCCACACAGCGGGTTGTGTACCGGTGTCGGCGGGCTGGGCTGTCTCAAGCAGGTCCTGCCAGGCATCCCCGAGCGGCAGCAGCACGTAGCCGTGGCTCACCTGCTGGTGGTCACGTTCGGAGGCTGGGCCACACGCCGGGCAGTAGAGCCGGGCGAGGGAGTAACGGCCCGAGGTCCGGCACAGCCACAGCGACCCTAGTTCATGGGTGCTGCGATACCCCGCGTGGCCGGTGGTCTCGCCCAGTGCGCCGCCTCGCGGCGCGTCCGGCCACACGACCACCAGGCCAAGCTTGGGCCGGAGCTGGAGCTTGCCGTCACGCTCGGCGAAGTCGCTGCGATAGACCCGCTCCGGGTCGGGGCAACAGGCCCGTTCAACCTGGATGTGCCCCCTGCTGGTGGGTCGGCTCACGAGCTGCACCTTGCGTTCGCACCGCAGACAGTACTCGGGCAAGATCCGGTCATACACCAGGCCCGGGCCACCGAATCCCCGGTCGGTCGACAGCCATTGCCTAGCCAGCACGCTGCCGGCCACGTCGTTGGTTTGCAGCCGGGGCCGGCCAGCCTCTGTCGCGCCGCCCGGGCGCCCGCCTCCGCCCAGCGAGCGGCGCAGCCAGCCCCACAGGGTGCTGGCGTAGCGGGAGCCTTTCCGGCTCCCCGGCTTGGGCTGGCCAGGCTGCCAGGACCTGAGATCATGGTCGGGCTGCCGGCAGGACCCACGCGGCTCAAAGCCCAGGTCACCCGGTTCGGTCACGGCCTTGCAGGCGCAACCCTGCCACAGGCTGGCGGCTTGCCCAGCCGCCAGCGCGGCGAGGCTGGCCCGCCGCTCGGTGGTGTGTGGCGCAGGCTGGAAGCCGACGCCCAACCACTGTTCGATCGTGCTGAGCGCGCTTTCGGCGGCACTCACCGCCAGCCGGCAGAACAGGTGGAACGCAAACAGCCATTGCTCGGGCGGGATCCCACTGGCCGCAGCAGCCCCGCCCACCACCGCCGCGGCAGCGGCTTCGGTAAGGATGCGGTCGTCCACAGTTACATGCGGCCACGGCTGGCTGCGCCGGTCCCTGGCCGCCCGCAGCAGGGTGTACAGCTCCTGTGTCCGAGCGGACAGCGAACCAAGCGCCTCCACCCAGCCGGATGTGCTGAACTGTGGTATCCGGTCACGGACCTGCGCCACGAGCGCGTCCTCGCCGGTCACCTCCAGCCCCAAGGTGGACAGGGCGCAGACCGCGACGACCGCCACCACCCTGGCATCCGGCCCTCTGCTGGATACCGGTGGGCCAGCCAGCGGGCAGCCGCGGCAAGCAGTCACTGCCCCCACAGCGGCCTGGATAATGCCGCTGGCCAGCAGACGGACTGGCAGGTCATTTTGATAGATTCTCCAGTCGGCTTCGCCTTCGCCGGCAGTGGGGTCCCCGGCCCGGTGCCGTTGCCACTCGCGCAGCATCGGCGGGGTGTTCCCGGCGACCGCCGCCAGCAGCGAATCCGGCTGCGACAGCAGTTTTCCCGCGGTCAGCGGGTGGTCAGCCAGCGCCGCTGCTACGGCTTCCATGACCTCCGCCCACGAATCGAGCTCCTCACCAAACAGAACGGGGTTCATGCGCCCTCCCATCCTGCTGGAACCGGTCGACCGGGAAGCGGCCTGGCCGCGCTGGTGCGCACTCCGGCCCAGGTACCACCCGCCGTGGTACCGCTCATCCGCCTGGTAGGGATAGGCCATTCGGGGCGCCTGATAGGCGGTAGCGGGCCTCCGCCAGCTCGGCCCGCGCGGCATCGGCCCAACCCAAGTCCCAGGCCCCGGCCAGCCAGCGCGCGGCCGCGCCGGCCACCAGCCCACCAAAAGCGTTGGTGTCTGCCACGGCCCGGGCAGCGGCCAGTGCCCGGATGCGAAGAGCAAGGTCACCGGCGAACTGCTCTGGCCATTCCAGCTCGCCGGCGATGGGCCAGCGGGTCACTGGGTCATCGGCAATCCAAGTGTTAACGGACGCAGCGGCCTCGCCGGGCATCACGCCGCGCCCATGCAGGAACTGGGTCAGGAGCCTGCCGTCAGCGTTCTCTGACGCTAGCAAGCGAGACACGCCCTGGTTGATAAGTGGGTCTGGCACAGGCCGGTCAGCCAGCACCGCGAGGGCCGCGCGCACGACTTCCTTATCCGCATGGTCAAGCAACCCGACCACCCGGGCCAGCACTGCCTCGGGGAGGTCCCTTCCGCGGAGGACTTCCAGCGTGCTCACCACGACTGCCGGGCGCCCGCCGCCCAACAGCCCACCGATCCGTTGGAGGACATCACCAGCTAGTTGCCGCCCCCGCAAGGCCGCATGGGCACCATCCACGACCGCTTGATCGTGCCGTTCCAGCGAGCCGATCATCGCCGCTGCCACGCTGTCGGGAACATTCCGGTCTGCCAACACATGCAGCACATGCCCGACCACGGCGGCGTCCTCATGCTCCAGCAGGCTGATGACACGGCCACGGAGATCGTCCGGAAGATGCCTGGTCCGCAAGGCACGCAGCGCACCCGCGATCATCTGCGGGCTGTCATGGTCTAGCCCTTCAACAACTTGGGTGTAGACAACGGGGGACAGCTCGGCGCCTGCCAGCACCGTCCCGGCTGCGCTGGCGACCACTGGGTGCTCATGTTCCAGCAGGCCAACGATCTGGAACATCAACTCATCGGGAAGTACCCGGTCCTGGAGGAGGCCAAGGGCCCCGGCGACGACTGACGGTTCGCTGTGATCGAGCAGGGCGATGATCCGGCTGAGGATCTCCTCATCCAGGTCCTGGCCCTCCAGCACGCTCAGGACGCTCTCCACGACCAGGTCATCTCCGTGCCCAAGCAGCACCACCACCCGGCTGAGGACGTCATCGTCGAGGTCACGGCTTTGAAGAACGCCCAACGCGTGCAAGACAACCAGCGGGTCGGCGTGCTCCAGCAAGCTGACCACCTGGGTCAGCAACTCGTCGGGCATGTCCTGGGCTTCCAGCAAGGCGGCGGCATGTTCCGCGGCCGAGGTACGCGGCTCGGCCAGCAGCCCCACCAAACGCTTCAGCACCGGCTCAGGCAGATCCCGGCTGCTGAGCAGGAGGCGCGCGCTGGCCGCGACCGCCTTCTCACCGTGGCTGAGCAGGCCAGCGATGCTGTCCAGCAGGTCGCCGGGCAAGTCACGGCCATCGAGCACGATCTTCGCACCAACAGCGACCTGGGCATCACCGTGCCCAAGCAACTCCACGATGCGGGCCAGCAAGTCGCCCGGCAGCTGCCGTCCTTCCAACGCCCGCAACGCGCCGGCCACCACCCCAGCATCGTCATGCCCGAACAGATCGACCAGCTGCGAAAGAAGCGCCTGTGGCAGCGGCCGTGTTGAGGCCCTGGTACGGGCAGCTCCGCCGTGCCGCAGGCTGCGGAACACCTCTAGCCCTGCAAGCGCATCTATCACCACCAGCGGGTCTGGATCCCTCATCAGCGCCAGGTACGCCGCCAGCACACCCGCATCTTCGAGATGGGCGGCAAGCGCTGCGCAGACGGGCCGCCGAAACGAAGCATCGTGCACAGCCGCGGCGAGCACCGGTGACCGCGGGTTCAGCCGGGCGACGGCGGTTGCAAGGTCCAACCTCCTACTGCTCAGGGCGGCCATTGCAAGGGCAAGCCCGTCGTGGACAGTCGCGGTCAGATCCGCGGGGCGGTGCTCCAGCCCGGCCACAACACCGGCCACGCGCGTGAGCAGCGTCAGGTCCGGCCGGGACGACACCTGCTTGTAGAGCCACCCCACGTAACGATCAGCGCCGCGATACGCCCCCATGGGTGACAGTTTGGCCCAAGAACACGTCTACCGCCCACCCCCAGACGGCTGCCCTGGCGCTGGCCGGATTCACCTCGGCCCGCCAGCGTTCCCCCTACCAACCCGCCAGCGTTCCCCCTACCAAGGTGGATGAGAAAGGAGGCGCGTCAACATGACGATCCATTCACTCATGGGTCCCGGAGGTCCCGGAGAACCTGAAAAGCCCTCCGGCCCACAGCCCGGCGAGTCGCCTGTCTCCTACGCGCTTCGGGCCATCGGCAGGCTGTTCACCACCTCGCGCCTGGCCAAGGACCAGTTCCACGAAGCACGGCACGACCAAGCCCAAGCGGAACGGATCGCAGCAGATGCGGAGGAAACCGGTCAGCAGGCAACGGCCGCCCGGGCACGGGCTGACGCCGAACGGCGTAAGGCCAGCCGTCACTTGCGCATCCCACGGGGGGTGGGCACCTCGGTGGCGATCGGCCTGGCGCTGCTCGACGCATTGCCGGCCTACTGGACCGCCGAAGCCTTCGGGCTAGACCAGAATTCAACGGTCGTCCTGACGGTCCTGCTGTGCACTGCCCTCGGTGGGGCCATGTGGCTGCTTGACCTATTTGCCGCCAAGGGTCGGCCGGTCCCCCTGCGGATCCTGCAGGCCACCCTCACCGCGGCGTTCACCGCCATGTTCATCTTGCGGTTCGACTACTTGCAAGTCACCAGCGGCGGCGATCCCTGGTCCTCGGCTCTGCAGGCAGTGGCCCTGACCGCCACCTCGGCCGCACTCGTAGCGGTTGGCTACGTGGTGCTCAAGCACCGCAAGACGAAGCCGCTCGCGGACGCAGAACACACGGCCCGACAACTCGAAAGCTTCAGCGCCGAGGCCGAGAAGGATGCCGCATCCGCAAGCGCCAGGGCAGCCATGTCCCGCGCCGCACTCCAAGACACAGTGGTGACCTGGGCTGTCTCCCACCAGCCCCCCGGCCTGGCACACGAGGAGTTCCTCCCGGCCATCACCCAAGCCATCGACATCCTGCTCAGCCGCTAAGCCCTAGCGGGCTCCCCGCCGAGCAAACGCTGGCGGGGGGCCCGCGCTGTAAGTATTGGGCAAACCAGCTATCCTGCGGGGCAGTGGCCTGCGCAAACGTCTGAACATGCGGAGCCACAGTCATGTGACAACCAAAGACCGTCAGCAAGCGCCACTAGCTTAGATGCAGGGTCTGCTCGGCAGTCATTTCGCCGCCAGGCAATCCGCGGTCACCAACAAGCGGCTGTTGCGTGCATGCGGGGTGTGATCCCGGGAGGAGCCTCAGATGACGGGGTGCGCGCAGACCGAACCGGTTGTTGATGTGCTCGGTCTTAGGACCGCGTACGCACTGCCGGAAGCCTCAGGTCAAGGCCCCGCGCTCGTGAGTGCCCCCGGGTCTGCGAAGCGGCAGGGTGACAAAGCATTCCGTCGTAGGACCCGCGAAGTGTCGGCTGGAGCCTCTACCATGACACGGGTGACTCCTTGCATCAGTCGGCCGGTCGTTATTGTTGGGCGGCACAGTTCAGGCAAGTCAACTTTGGCACGGGCTGTCGCTGCAGCCGCGAACGCCCGGGTCTTCGAGCTCGGTACTGGCGTTCGGAAGGCCGCACGCGACCGCGGCCTGCGTAACCTCGTGGGGGTGGCCCACGACCTGCTGGCTGAGAATCCCATATATCTGGCTGTAGCGGCCATCCACCGAGCTGGTGGCCAAAGCAATCGGTGTATATTTGTCGGGGCCCGCACAGCAGTGGAGTTCGACTATCTCCTCGCAAACCTCCAGAATCCGCTTACCGTTGGCTTGAAGGCGACGACAAAGTATCGACGTCGGCAATGGAATCACCGCCATCTCAAATTTTCGGACACCTGGGATGAGAGGGAATGGCGAGAGACTCACTGGGAGACTGATAAGCTTATCCAGCACTGCGAACTTATTATAGATGCAAGCGATGATCTCGAGATAAAGAGTTCACAGATCTGCGAAGTGCTCCTGAATTCGACTCAACTAACGTGAGGGATCCTACCGAAGAGCACTCGCTGAGCACGATAATCTATTTCCTTGTCGCGCTCATCGTCGCGCTTGTCGGATTAGTGCTGGTCCTATCGCATCCGGGCAAGGGCTCACAGTCATCAACGATGGCCGCCATCGGAGACTCGCTATTGGCCGGTGGGGTTGCCAGCATTGGCTTCGGCCTTCTACGGTACATAGATGATTCAGCAGAACGAAGGCTCAGGGAACAGGTAAGTGGTATCCAAGCGGAGCTTAACAAGAGCTTCGACGTCTTTCAGTCGAAAATCGAAGAGTTCGTTATTAGCAGCGCGAGATCGGTGCGCCTTACCAGTGAAGCTAACGCTAGGTGTGTGTCGGATACTGAAATCGGCCAAAGGTTCCGGATAGAATACGCTAGGTTCGCGCTTGGCGATACGTTAGTCCACGTCGACGTGCTTGGCCTGAAGCTTTATCGATTTCTTGACGATCAGCTAGAATGGCTGCTATCTCGCCGCCATAACACATATATACGTCTGCTGCTACAGAATCCAGATAGTCCGGTTTTCGAGGAAATATGTAATCTGGAAGCTCGGAACCTTCAGGCTACAAAGGCAGATATCACTCGAACTATAGATTCGCTTGGCGGCGCAACAGTGGAGGGAGGGAGTCTGACGTGGCAGAACGAACAGGTCAGGCTTGAGCTAAGGTTTTTCGAAAGATACCAGCCAGTAACGCTATTTCGCGTACAAGATGTCATATACGTTCGACCAAGGGTAAGCACTCCGTTGGGAGCCTCAAGCCGCTTCTACGAGGTTTATGAAAGCCGTGATAGCATGCCGCACTACACGGTTCAGCTACGGCACTTCGAAAAATGTTGGCGGGAGTCTAGATATTCAACCGGGCTTGCACTCTAATACAGAGTCGGCGATGACCGACGTTCACCTTGCGCTGACCACTCCGAGCCGCTTGCACTTTGGCTTGCTCAATCTCTCCTCTCGAGGGCGACGCATGGATGGCGGAGCCGGCGTCATGATCGACGTTCCAGCGATTACAGTGAGCTTGCAGGCCGATGCCAGGTTTGCTGTCACGCCCTCGGAGATGCTTGAAGAGGTGGAGTACTGCCTGAGCCTTCTCCGAATCACTAAGCCCAAAATGGCTATAACCATCGAATCGCATATTCCGGCACATGTCGGCCTAGGCTGGCGTACTCAGCTACGTCTCGGAATTGGTACTACAATCTGCCTGGCCAGCAACCTCCCAGTCGATCCAGCGACTCTTGCGCCACGGCTGGGTCGCGGGGGAACTTCGGGGATTGGTAGCTGGGGGTTCTGGCATGGAGGACTGATCGTGGATGCTGGCCATCCGCGTGATGAGAAGCTAACAGTTGCGCCGTCTAGCCAAGTCAAGGATCCTAAGCTAGCTCCTTTGATCTTTCATGAGAAAATTCCTTGGTGGGTCGTGGTGGGCTTGGCCAAGGATATGGCGCTGGTGAGCGGAGCCGAAGAGGGAGATCTCTTTAGACGGCACACGCCTATTCCCTGGACGGAGTCTCTGGAGAGTTGTCGGAATGTTCTTCTGGGGCTAATGCCAGCCAGTAAAGAGCAGGACTTTGAGGCATTTTGTGCTGCCGTCTCCGCTCTTCGCGCTACGGGTTTCAAGGCCCGTGAAGTTGCTTTCAGAGGGATCAGGGGCGAGAAGATAATAAGTGAATTTGAGGCGTCCGGCCTAGGCGGGGTGTCCATGTCATCATGGGGACCGGTCTTCTTTGGGTTTGCCCGTGCTGAACTAGCGGCGCGAGAAGCGGCGCGTAAGATCCAGTCATGCGGTTTGTTTGAAAGGGTGTGGGTAAGTTGTGTATCCCAGAGCGGTGCGATCGTTCGCAGGAACGGTGAGCAGGCCCGAGCGCTGCAAATGGTCGAAACTATCAAGGCCGTTCCTGGCGCAGGTGCCTGCTGAAGCGAACTCCCTAGGGGCGCCGACGGGTCCGGATTTCGTTCGTTGTGGCGGCGTCGGGTCAACATCGCTAAAGCGAACCTCCTTTCTCTACGTATTCAAGGAATAGACGTTCCTCATAGCCACCCCGCTTGGCGCGCTTGTCTGCTGCCAGTGCGAGCAGTTCACCCCACTGCATACCGGTCGCAGCCACCAGGGCTCGGAGTACCTCCAGGACGTCGGCTAGTTCAGCCGCGAGGGCATGTGGCGGGGCCGAGGAGGCTTCCTGTGCCTCCTCCAACAACTTGGCGCGGAGCGCTGCCTGGTAGCTGTCCTTGTCCAGGACATGGATGACTGCGCGGTGCCCGTCTTCGTTGATGATCTCTGGGATGCGGTCTCGAATTAGCTTGTTGTAGGCAACTCGCATGGTCTGGAGAGTAAGACACATCAGCAACAGACACTAGATGAGGCGCACGGTGCTGCGCGTCCCCGCGCGAGCTGCTGTTCATTGGCTTTGATTCGACAGGCCCGGGCCCGGCTGGGGCCGGGGCCGTTGCGCGCCTTGTTTGAGGCGGTGGTCCGCCCGCTGGCGACACCAGCGACCTGCGGTGCCTGGTATCGGGGGCTGCGGCTGGTCGCCATCGACGGCGCCACGCTGGATGTGCCCGACACGGCCGAGAACGAGGACCGGTTCGGCCGGCCGGGCAGCGCGCGCCGTGCGGGAGGAGGGGCGTTCCCGCAGGTGCGCCTGGTCGGCGTGGGCGAGTGCGGCACGCATGCCCTCTTCGCGCCGGCGCTGGGCTCGTTTGCCACCGCGGAAACGGCACTGGCCGGGCGGGTGCTGCCGGCCCTGGGACCGGGGATGCTCGTGCTGGCCTTTGCCGCTGGGCCATCAGCCGACGGACCGCCACGGTGGTATTCCCTGGTGTCTGCTGTGCAGGAACTCGGCAGGTGACCTGGCCCGTGTTCGGGCCCGCCGCCCCGCGTCGGCAGTTGAGTCCTGGCGTCATCGGCTGCAGCGCGGTTAGGGCACGACCACGGTTACTGGCGCATCCCCGCGGGAGACGAGCCGCCGGCTGGCTGAGCCGGCCCAGTATTTTCGCGGACCTGCCGACCACTACCAGATCGGCGCCCACCGCGCGTGCGACGCTGGTCAGGGCACGGACGACGTCGCCTGATTCCCGGACGAAGCTCAGCGGCACGCCGACGTCGCTGGCCCGTTGCGCGGCTTCGTCCGCCAGCTGCCCGGCTGTCTCCCGCCATGCTTGTTCGGCGGCGGCATAGTCGAACGGCACGTCCGGTACGGCGAGCGGTTCCACCGCGGGCGTGGCGTACACGGCGATGAGCCTGCCGTGGCCGCGGGCGGCCGCCCCGGCCGCCCAGCAGAACGCGTCCCAACCGGCTGGGGAGCCATCCAGCCCGACCACGATCACCGGCGCCGTGGCACCAGCGGCCTGCCCGGGGTAGTCCTGTGAGCGCATCGCAGCTGTGTCTGGGGCCATACGATCACCTCCACGTCAACTGGATGTCCCGGGCCCGCCGGCCTGCGGCACGCGGCCCGCCCGCAGGCCAGGCGTTGCATCCGGCAGGCGCGGGCCGTCGGGGCTTTCCGCCGCCAGTTCCAGCAGGCGGCGGAGCGCAGGCAGGGCGGCGGCAAGCGCCGCCCTCTCCTGCTCGGTGAGCTTGCCGATCAGCGCCGTGAACACCGACGCGCCGGCGCGGCGCATCGCGCGCAGGTGCTGCCGTCCCGCCCGGCTGATGGTGACCAGCACCACCCGCCGGTCGCCGGGGTCGGCCCGCCGCTCGGCGAAGCCGAGGCCCTCCAGTTGGGACACCACCGCCGTCATCGACGGCTGGGTCACTCCTTCGCTTGCGGCCAGATCGGTCAGCCGCCGCGGCCCGGTCCGTTCCAGGGTGACCAGCGTCGATGCGGAGGTCAGGCTCAGCTCGCGGCTTCTGCGGCGGACCGCCAGGGATGCCAGTGCGGCCAGTGCCTCGCCGAGGATGCCACTGTCTCCAGCCACGACACAAACATAGGCACAACTATATAGGTTGGTCAATCAGACTGCACTGGGTGGCTCGGCGGTCCCGCTTGCAGGCGACCGGAGTACTCCGGGGCCGGCTGGGATGCCGGGGTGCCGACTAGGGATCCCACAGACGCGAACGCGCTCGTCCCCGGCGGAGGGTTGGCCTTCTGGGGCAATCCGCCCGCCCCCCGGGCACGGTGTCAGCTGGTAATGGGTTCCGGCGCGGATGGACCGGCTGCCGTGGGCGCAGTTCCATACCACGGCGACCGGTGACTTGGCGAGCGGCAAGACATACACGACCGTCATTCCCGGCCAGCCCACCACCGCGCTCAGCCAGCAGCTCGGCGCCGACGGTGTGACGTCGGTGACCGCTACAGCGCCAAGCTCGGGGCTGGGCGCAGAGCTGCTGTACTGGCTGATCCTGCTGCTGCCGTTCATCATCGTGATCTGGCTGTTCCAGCGGATGGCGCAGGCCAGCGGGGGAGCGGCGGGCCTGCAGGGCGTGCTTGGTGTGGGCCGGAGCCGGGCGAAGGTCTTCGATGCTGAGCGGCCGCAGGCCAAGTTCAGTGACGTGGCCGGCTACGAGGGAGTCAAGTCCGAGATTGGCGAGGTGATCGACTTCCTACGGAGCCCCGGGCGGTACCAGCGGGCCGGCGAGATGGCTCCGCGTGGCATGCTGATGATCGGCCCGCCGGGCACCGGCAAGACGCTGCTGGCGCGGGCGGTGGCCGGTGAGGCCTCGGTGCCGTTCTTCTCGGTCACCGGC
>Ga0207646_10002133_pt1 | contig 23655 bp, 18 predicted proteins | sample KBSK5502metaG_FD_184343 | JGI IMG/M metagenome (GOLD analysis project Ga0207646, IMG submission 184343) | Corn, switchgrass and miscanthus rhizosphere microbial communities from Kellogg Biological Station, Michigan, USA - KBS K5-50-2 metaG... | ecosystem: Host-associated > Plants > Roots >... | reverse complement strand
ACGTGGCGCTGCCCCCCGCCTGCCCCGGCAGATCCTCTCCGAGCCGGGAGATCTGGCGCTGCCCGAGCAGCTCGGCTTCGATGCTCACGCCGCGCGCGGGCGCGTCGCCCAGGTTGGCGAGGTCGACCCTCACCCGCACCCGCGGCGGGCCGGACTCCACTGCCCCCGCGGTTTGCAGGCGGACTTCCGCCGCGGCGGGACCGGCCAGGACCAGGACGGCGAGGACGCTACTTGCGGACCACCGGCACAAACGACACCCCGGCGCCCTGGAACCCCTCGGACAGCTTCTTCCCCTGGTCCTTGTGCGTCGCGTAGACCGTGATGGCCGCCGCCTTCGCCGCGTCCTTCTCCACGGGCGGGAACTCGCAGGTGGGCTGGACGGACATCTGGAACGTGCTGGTGCGGGTGGACTCGTACTGGTCGTCGACGGCCTGGACGTAATACTCGACGGTCTTGACCCTGCCCTCCCGCGGGCCGGGCAGCGTGCCGCAGAAGTTCAGGCCGCCGAAGACCATGTCCACGAAGCTGTAGAACTTGTCCCCGGCGGAGCGGAAGTAGACGCGGACCTTCCCCACCTGCCGGTCGCTGGTGACGTTGGCGCAGAGAGAGAGGGCCTTGTCGGGAACGGTGCACGGCACCGGCTGGTGCTCCACGCCGGGCGGCTCCGCGCTCGCGTTCGCCGCCGCCAGCCCCGCCGCCAGCCCGAGGAGCGCCGCGGTCCTCGTGCCCCGCGCCCGCCTCACTTCCAGGTCACCTGGTTCTTGTACGACTCTCCGCGCGCGGTGCTGACCGTGACCTCCATCGACCACGAGGTGGTGTCCTCCTTCCAGATGTCGCGGCTGCTCATCAGCAGCGCCTTCTGCTTGGGCGCGACGTCCTTGACCTGCGGCGGGACGGGCGCGGTCACTCCCTTCCCGTTGATGCGCGGCGTCACCATCATCTGGCTGACCTGGATGGGAGCGTTGCCCTCGTTCAGGAGATAGACCTTGACCGTGTAGTTCTCCCCCGGCTTCACGGTTTCGGGGTCGATGTCGAAGAGGATCTTCCCGGGCAATTCGGCGGCCTGGCTTCCCTTCTTGACCACCACGTTCGTGTCGGGCTCGAACCCCTCTGCGCCGGCGCCCCCCTTCCGCGTCTCGATGCTCTGGGCCTGGGTCTTCCCGCTCGCGAAGGTGCGGCCGACGGGGCGGGCCGGCCCGCCGGAGCTCGCGGCCTGGGCCACCGCGCGGGCGGCGATGGCGCCGCCGCGGCCCTGGAGCGCGCGCTGGTTCGAGGCGTCTCGCTTGATGACCTCGTCATAGAGCGCGATGGCGGCGTCGTACTTCTGGCCCGCGAGGGCGTTGTCCGCCTGGGTCAGCAGGCCGTTGACCTCGTTCTGGAGCGCCGCCGCCTGCTTCCTCTGCTGCTCGGCGGCCTGCGCCTGCTGGGCCGCCTGCTGCTGCCGTTGGATCTGCGCGACGAGGCTCGGCCCGCGCGGGTCCCAATCGGCCAGCGCGCGCCCGGCATTCGCCTCGCTCATCGCCCGGTCCACCTGCCCTTGGCGCAACGCCGCCTCGGCGGCGCTGAAGTGGCTCTCGGCCTGCTGCCCCTTGAGGGCGGCCTCGACGAGGCTCTTCGCCTGCGCATCGGCGCGGTCCTCGGCGAGCGCCTTCTGGGCCTGGGCGATGGCCTGGTCGTAATCGTTGCGCGCGAAGGCGGCCTGGGCCGCCTTCATCGCCGTCGAGCCCTTCTTGACGGGGAAGGTCGGGGGCGGGCCCGCCGTGGGTGGAGGAGGCGTGGCGGCCGGGATGGTCGTCGGCGGCGCGGTGACGGGCGGCACGCTGATCTGCGTCGCCGGCGGCGCCGTCGGCTCCGTCGGCTTCGCGACCTGCTTGTTGACGTAGATGTATCCGCCGGCCGCGAGCAGGGCGACGCCCATCGCGCCGAGCACCACATAGAGGATGGGGCTGCCGCCCGAGGGAACGGGCTCGCGGCGGGCCGCGACCGGAGGCAGGCGGGTCGCGGGCGCGCGCTTCACGGTCGGCGTCAGCGCCGTCGGGGCCTGGCCGGCGCCGACGACGGTGGGACCCGCCCCCTTCACGGTGCCGGTGCCCGCCCGTCCCGTGGTGGGCGCCTGCGTCTTCCGAGCCGTCGGTCCCAAGTCCATCGTCGCGGAGGGAATGTCGCCCTCGTCCGCCGGGACCAGCGTCGCCGCGGGCGCGTCGGTGAGCGGCTGGGGCGGCGAGGAAGGCGGCGGCTCGAGATCGACGAGCTGCTCGAGCGCGTGCGCCCCCGCCGTGGAAGTGCCCCACGTCTTCAGGTACTCGCGCAGGGCGACCGCGAAGTCGTACGCGGTCTGGTAGCGGTCTTCCAGGCCCTTGGCCAGGGCCTTCTCGAGGACGGGCCGCAGCGCATCGAACTCCGGCCCTTGCGGCAGCAGGCCGTAGTTCACCTCCTCGTGGGTGATCTTGTAGAAGATCGCCATCAGGTTGTCGGAGTGGAACGGCCGCCGGCCGGCGAGCAGCTCGTAGAGCATGCAGCCGACGCTGAAGAGGTCGCTCCGCCCGTCGACCTTCGCCCCCTTCACCTGCTCGGGAGACATGTAGTCGGCGGTGCCCACGATGTTGCCCGTGCCCGTCATGGAGGCGGTGGTCAGGCGGGCCACGCCGAAGTCCATGATCTTCACCGTGCCGTCCTGGTTGATGAAGATGTTGGCGGGCTTGATGTCGCGGTGCACGATGCCGGCCTGGTGGGCGTGGGCGAGCCCGGCCAGGACCTGCACGATGATCGCCACCTTCCGATCGTTGGTCATCGGCGGCGGCGTCCGTATCGCCTTCTGGAGGTCCTGCCCCTTCAGCAGCTCCATGGCGATGTAGGGCGAGCCGTCGATGTGCGTGCCGAGGTCGAAGACCGTGACCACGTTGGGATGGGTCATCTTGGCCACGGCCTTGGCTTCCCGCGCGAACCGCTGGATGAGCTCGGGGTCGTCGGCGATCTGCGCCACCATGACCTTGAGGGCCACGTCGCGCTCGAGGACGGTGTCGTGGGCGAGGTACACCATTCCCATCGCGCCCTTGCCGATGGGCCGCACGATCTGGTACTTGCCGATGCGTCCGGACAGCTCCTTGACGAGGGGGGCGGGCTTCGGCTCCGGCTGCTCGGTCATGCGCGCAGGGACCGGCGAGGGGAGCTCATGGCGGGCGAAGAAAGATTAGAGACAACCCCCAGGGGTGTCAAGGAACGGGGCGAGTGAGCTTCCTCACCGCCCCCGGGTCGTCTTCCCCGTGACGGCGAAGTGGTCTCGCCGGTTGCGCGCCCAGCACTCCTCGGTGGAGTCCTGGCAGACCGGGACTTCCTTGCCGTAGGAGACGGTCTTCATCCGGTCGCCGGCCACTCCGAGGGAGGAGAGGTAGTCGTAGGCCGCCTTGGCCCTCCGCTCGCCCAGGGCGAGGTTGTACTCCACCGAGCCCCGCTCGTCGCAGTGCCCCTCCACGGTGATCCTCAGGAAATCGAACTTCTTGAGGGTCTCCGCGTTGCGCGCGAGGATCTGGCGGTCCCCCTCCCGCAGCTCGGCCTTGTCGAGGTCGAAGTGGATGTCGGCGAGGAGCCCCATCTTCTCGATCTCGTCGCTGGCCGTCTGGCGCAGGCGCTCGTAGTCGTCGACGAGCGGGGTCGTTTGCGTCGGCGGCGCCGGCGCGGGCGGGGGCGCGGCGGGGGCGACGGGAGCGGGCTCGGGCGGAGGCGGCGGCGCGCTCTTGGGGCGGTGGTGACAGGCAGGCAGACCCATCGCGGCCGCCAGCAAGAAGACCAGGCTCGACCGTCTCATTGGTTCCCTCCTTGTTGAGCAAGGGGGCACCGGCGGCGCGCCCCCTTGTCGACCGACGTCAGGAGGGGCTCAGGGCTTCTTCTCGTTCTCTTCGCCCTTGATGCCCTTCCTGAAGTTGCGGATTCCCTCCCCCAGCCCCTTGCCGAGCTCGGGGATGCGGCTGGTGCCGAAGATCAGGACCACGATGAACAGGATGAGGAGGAGCTCCGGAAAGCCGAGTCCGAACATGATTTCCCTCCAGGGGACTGCCCCCGCGGCGCCGGGCCCTCAGCGGCCGGCGTCAGGGACGACCGAATGATACCGCAGAGTCAAGCGGGACCGATCACGGCCAGGGGCACGGGCTCGTTCAGGCGACCGCGGCGGTAGCCGTGGGGGTCGATCAGGCACGCGCGATAACCCGCGGCGAGCACCGCCTGCTCCACGGCCACCCGGCCGGACGCATCGAGGCGGGCCATCTCGGCGGGGGCGATCTCCACGCGGGCCGTGTCCCCCAGATGCCTTACCCTCAGCTCGCGGAAGCCGAGCGCGCGCACCGCCTCCTCGGCGCGCTCTACCTGCCGCAGGATCTCGGGCGTCACCGTGGTCCCCCGCGGGATGCGGGAGGACAGGCACGGCGAAGCGGGCAGGTCCCACGTCGGTAGCCCCATCGCCCGCGACAGCTCGCGCACGTCGGCCTTCGTCATGTCCGCTTCGACGAGGGGGCTGCGGACGCCCGCCTCCGCGGCCGCCCGGTGGCCGGGGCGGAAGTCGGAGAGGTCGTCGACGATGGCGCCGTAGGCCACGTGCCGGTGGCCCCCGGCGGCGGCGATGGGGAGGAGATGACGGAACAGCTCGGTCTTGCAGTGGAAGCATCGATCGGCGTCGTTGCGGGCGTAGAGGGGATCCTCGACCTCGGACGTGAGGACGATGCGGTGGGCGAAGCCGAAGTCACGCGCCAGGGCGAGGGCCGTCTCCCGCTGGGCCGACGCCAGGGACGGCGAGTCGGCGGTGACGGCCAGGGCGCGCTCACCGAGCACACGGTGCGCGCGCACCGCGAGGTACGCGCTGTCCACTCCCCCGCTGAAGGCGACGGCGACCGATCCCATCTCCTCCAGGATCGCGTCCAGCCGCCGCTGCTTGTCCGCCGCCGAAGGCCCGCTCATTCCTCCCAATCGTCCTCTTCCTGAGGGGCGAGGTCCAGCTCCAGGGGAGCCAGCCCCACCACCTCCAGGTCGATCCCGCACTCGGGGCAGCTGATCACCTGCCCCTTGTCCACGTCGTACTCGTCGATCTCGATGTCGGCATCGCAGTCCGGGCAGACCGCCATCGGTGACACCTCCCGCGCTGCCTTTCGATGATACCTCACTCGCCGTGGACGATCCGTCCGCCCACGATGGTGAGCGACACCGCCGTGGAGAGGATCTCGGCGGGAGCAAGCGCGGTCACGTCGCGGCTGAGCACGGTGAGATCGGCGCGCTGGCCTCCCGCGATCTCGCCCCGCTCGTGCTCCTCGAAAGCGGCGAAGGCGGCGTGGCGGGAGAACAGGGCGAGCGCCTCCTCGATCGTGACGCGCTCCTCCGGGTGCCAGCCGCCGGCCGGCCAGCCCTTGGCGTCCTGCCGCGTCACCGCGGCGTAGAGCCCGGGGATCACCGCGATCGACTCCACGGGAGCGTCGCTGCCGCCGGCGACGGGCACGCCCTGCGCGAGGAAGGTCTTCCACAGGTAGGCGCCCTTCGCGCGCTCCGGCCCGAGGCGCGCCTCCGCCCAGTACATGTCGCTCGTGCAGTGCGTGGGCTGCATGGAGGGGATGACGCCCAGGCTCTTGAAGCGCGGCACGTCGGAGGGCGCGACGACCTGGGCGTGCTCGATGCGAAAGCGGTACCGGCTGCCGTCGTAGCCGCCGAAGGCCCGCTCGTAGGCGTCGAGCACGAGCCGGTTGGCCCCGTCGCCGATGGCGTGGGTGTTCACCTGGAAGCCCTGGGCAATCGCGCGGGGCAGCATCCGCCGAAGCTCGCCGTCGTCGACGGTGAGCAGGCCCTTGGTCCCCGGCTCGTCGGCGTAGGGCGCGAGCAGGAGCGCGCCCCGCGAGCCGAGGGCGCCGTCGGCCACCACCTTGATCGCGCGGATCGTGAGCATGCCGTCGCCGAGGCCCACCTCGGGCTTGAGGCCGGCGCCCTTGGCCAGGAACTCCCCGGGGCCGCGCAGCATCACGTACACCCTCACCGGCAGTCCCTTCTCCCGCAGCAGTTCCTTGTAGATTCCCACCGTGTCGAGGCCGACCCCCGCGTCGTGGACCTCGGTGAGGCCGGCGCGGGCGCACGCCTGCAGGCCGGCCGCCAGGCGGCGCTTGCGCACCGCGCGCGGCGGCTCGGGGATCTTCGACGTGACGAGGGACTGGGCGCGGTCGACGAGCACGCCGGTGGGCGCGCCGCCCGCGTCGCGGATCAACCGGCCGCCGGGAGGATCCGGCGTCTTCGCGCCGATCCCCGCCAACGCGAGCGCCTTCGAGTTGGCCCAGCCCGCGTGGCCGTCGACGCGGGTCAGGTACACGGGGTGGGCGCCCGACACGCGGTCGAGGTCCGCGGCGCTCGGGAACTGCTGTCCCCGCCAATGATTCTGGTCCCAGCCCCGGCCGAGCAGCCACTCGCCGGGCTTGAGGGTGTGGACGCGCGCGGCGACTCGCCGGCATGCCTCGTCCACAGTGGCCGCCCCCACCAGGTCGAGGTTCTCGAGCGCGGCGCCGAGGGACTCGACGTGAACGTGCGCGTCGGTGAGGCCCGGAACCACGGCCCGGCCGGCGAGGTCGATCCGCTTCGTGGCGGCCCCGACGAAGGGCTCGACCTGCGCCTCATCCCCCACCGCGACGATGCGGCCGTCGCGGATCGCGACCGCGGTCGCCCGCGGTTGGGCCGGATCGAGGGTGACGACGACTCCGCCGGCGAGGACCAGGTCGGCCGGCTTCTCGGCGGAGGCCGCCGGCGCCGCCAACAGGACGGCGAGTACGAAGGTCTGAGTGGGCATCTTTGTTGTTCACCTCCGTGGCCAGGCGGCACAGATCACCGCCAGGCTCATACGATCTCGATCTCGCGCGCGTAGAAACCCAGATCGAGCCTTCGCGTGCGGACCGCCGGGTCCTTGACCGCAAGCTCGATCCGGTAGCGGCCGGGCGCCGGCGGTGGAAAGCGGTGCGACCACAAGGCCCAGGTCCAGTCGTCACCGCGGCCGATCTCCTCGACGGGCACGAAGGCCGGGTCCGGGTCGAGGCGGATGCTCAGATGACGCACGGGCGTCCGGCCTCCCCAGACGATTCCGACGATTCGATACGAGATCGTGCCGCCGGCGCGGCTGAGCTTTTCGACCCGCACCGGAAGCGCCGCGGGGTCGATCGTGGCCGGCTGGAAATCCCGGGCCAGCGGCGGCCCTTCCGGCCGGCGGCCCGTCCGGAGCAGGAACGCGTCGCGCGGCCCCACGGGATCCTGGTGCGTGCGCCCCGCGTACTCCCGCATGTGATCGGTGGCCGGCGCTTCGTCGTCGACGAGGGCGATCTCGTTCACCCACTTGATCGCCGTGCACCCGTACCAGCCGGGCACGACGAGACGGAGCGGGTGGCCGTGGTCCGGTCCGAGGGGCCCGCCGTTCATCCCCGTCGCCAGGAAGGCCCCCGATTCGCGGATCTGGTCGAGACCGAAGATCCAGCTCGCTCCCGGCACCGAGCCCGGATCCTGGACCTCGTGCTCGTCGAACCCGGACACGAGCACCCGGGTGGCCCGAGGGAGCCGGCGGGCGCGCTCGAGCACGCGCTCCAGCGGAACGCCGGTCCACCGGGCGGCGCTCATGAGCCCGAAGTGCGCGGCGCGGGAGTTTCCCGCGCACTCGAGAAGATGAGCGCCCTGGGGAGCCGCCTGCCGCTTCAGCTCCTCGATCTCGATCTCCATGGGTGACTCGACCAGCCCGTGCACCCGGACCTTCCACGAAGTCGTCGGCGGAAGCCGGTCGGGGCAGCCGGTGCGGACGAAGAACTCGTCCTGAGGGATCACGAGTGTGCCGCGAGAGAGCGTGGAGAGATCGAAGGCCCGGCGCTGTCCGAGACCGGCGCCGACGGTCGTGTCGAGCGGAAACGTGCCCTCGCCCACGAACGGCAACGTGCCCAGCAGCCTTTCGCCGCCGTTCGAGGCGGCCCGCGCCCCGAGGACCGCGGGGGCCAGGGGAGCGAGCCAGGTCCCGAGGGCGGCTCCGGCCGACGCTCCGAGAAAGCGGCGGCGCGTCGCTGCCGTCGGAGTCACGGGTCTCAGTCTACACGACGGGTTCCATGGGCGGTGCTAGCATCGCCGCCGTGGTCCCGCTCGCGCTCGTCGCGCTCGTCGTCCTGTCTCCCGTTCGCTTCCCCAACTCCGGCTCGCCCGCGGCGCAGCCCGCCTTCCTCCGCGGCGTGACCGCCCTCCACAACTTCCAGTACGAGGACGCGGTGGAGGCTTTCCGCGAGGCCCAGACGATCGACCGCGACTTCGCCATGGCCTACTGGGGGGAAGCCATGGCCTACAACCAGACCCTCTGGCTCAATCAGGACGCGGACAAGGCGCGGGAGATCCTGCTCCGACTGGGGCCGACCCCGGAGACGCGTGCCGGGAAGGCGAAAACCGACCGCGAGAAGGCCTACCTGCGGGCGGTCGAGACCCTGTTCGGAACCGGGGAGCGCGCGGCCCGCGAGCGCGCGTACGCCGCGGCGATGAGGGGGCTCGCCCGGTCGTATCCCGACGATCCGGACGCGCTGAGCTTCTTCGCCCTCTCGCTCATGGGCCTGACGGCGCGCAGCCCGGCGTTGTTCCGAGACGGGGATGACGACCAGCACCCGCACGCGCTCGTGGGAAGCGCAATCCAGAAGGAGGCGGCCGCCATCCTGGAGAGGGTGCTCGCCCGGAATCCCGATCATCCAGGAGCCCTCCACTACCTGATCCACGATTACGACGATCCGGACCACGCTCGGCTGGCCCTTCCCGCGGCCCGTGCCTACGCGAAGGTGGCGCCCGAGTCGAGCCACGCGCTGCACATGCCCGCCCACATCTTTCTCCAGCTCGGCATGTGGGACGACGCGGCGGCCTCCGATGAAGCCGCTTTTCGCGCGTCCGATGCCTGGGTCACGCGCAAGGGGCTCCCGGTCGGCATGCGCGACCATCACAGTCTCTCCTGGCTCCTCTACGAGTCGCTCCAGCAGGGCCGCTTCCAGAAGGCACGGGAGACGCTCGACCTCATCGGGCCCGCCGTGGAGGCGACCGGTGCCTCGCGCCTCAAGGCGATCCGGTCGGACATGCGCGCCCGGTACGTCGTCGAGACCCGCTCTTTCCAGGAGCTCGCGACCGCAAGAGACTTCGACACCAGCGGCGAGCTCTTCGCCATCGGCATGAGCGCCACCCGGCGCGGCGACCCCAAGCTCGCGGAGATGGCGCTCGCCGAGCTTTCGAAGCGGGCGGGGTCCAAGCAGTCCGGCAACCGCCAGGGCGACGTGGCGGTGATGGAGAAGGAGCTGGCCGCGCTCCTGGCCGTCGCCACCGGCCGGCCGGGCGACGCGGTCTCGCGAATGCAGGAGGCCGTGGCCCTCGATCGTGATCTTCCGCCGCCCCTCGGGCCGCCGCGACCCATCAAGCCGGCGCCCGAGCTGTTCGGAGAGATCCTCCTCGAGCAGGGGCGGCCGGGCGAAGCGGCCGCGCAGTTCGAGCGGGCCCTTGCGCGCTGGCCCAACCGGTCGCTCAGCCTCCTCGGGCGGGCGCGCGCCTCGGCCGCGCTCGGGGATCGCGAGTCCGCCCGCCGTCACTACCGGCGCCTGCTCCTCAACTGGCGCGGCGCCGATCCGGACCTGGCCGATCTGAAGGAGGCCCGGAGCTTCTAGCGCGACGGCGCGGGTGGCTTCAGCTCCACGACCATGACCTCGATCCTCCACACGCGGACCGATTCGTTCTCGAACTGCGGCGTGCGCCCGGTGACGGGGCTCGCCGGCTGCGTGATCGCCGAGCCGGGGTGGACCGCCGCCAGGAACAGCGCCGAGAGAGCGAGCTTTCTGCGAAGGAACATGGCGTCTCCTTTTATCTCCGGCCCGCCTCCCGGAACGGCTTCTTCTGCCGGTAGAGCTCGAGGCGCGCGGCGATCTCGGCGGACAACCCGGCCGGCCCCCCCGACGCCGCGAGGGCCATCGCCTCCTCGGCGACGGTGACGGCGCGGTCGAAATCACCGGCCGCCGCGTAGGCCGCCGCCAGCGTGTCCAGCATGACCGGCTGGCGACGGCCGGTCAGATCGACCGCCCGCTCCGCGAGGCGCACCGCCTCGGCGGCATTCCGGATCCTTGTGTCGGGATGGGTGGCGAGGATCCACGCGATCTCGTTCATCGGCACCGGCCAGTCCGGCCGGAGACTCAGGGCGGCCCGGAGATGGCGGATGGCCTCGTCCCGCTCGCCCATCGAGCGGAGCGCGAGGCCGAGGTTGTTGTGGGCCTCGGCGTCGTCCGGCTTCGCGCGGAGCGCCTCGCGAAACTCGCGCACCGCCTCGCCCAGCCGGCCCTGCGACCCGAGAACGCTGCCCAGGCTGTTGTGCGCCTCGGCGAGCCGCGGGTTGATGTCGAGGGACCGGCGATAGTGCAAGACGGCTTCGTCGAGCTTCCCTTGCTGCTTCAGCGCCCGGCCCAGGTTGTATTGGGCGATGGCGAGCCCGGGCGCGAGCCTCACCGCTTCGCGGAAGTGACCGAGGGCCTCCTCCGTCCTTCCCCGCTCCCGCAGCGCCACCCCCATCCAATCGTGCAGCTCCGCGTTCTCCGGCTTCGCCTTGAGCGCCGCCTGGAAATGGTCGATGGCGTCGTCCCACTGGCCCTGGGAGGCCAGGGCCGAGCCGAGATAGGCGTGCGCTTCGGCCGAGCCGGGGTCGAGGGCGAGGGCACGACGGTAACTGATGACAGCCTCATTCAGCTTGCCCTGCTTGGCCAGCACGAAACCCAGCTGAGTCGCCGCCGCCGCACTCTCCGGCTGGACGGTGGCGGCGGTGCCGAGGAGGCTCGCCGCCTCGTCCAGCCGCCCTTTCTCCGCGAGAGCGCGGCCCAGCAGCATCCGGGTGTCGGGGGCGTTCGGCTCGAGCGTCAGGGCGTGACGAAGCTGGGCAATGGCCCCGTCGACGTCGCCCCGCTCCTTCAGAAGACCGGCCAGTTGAACGTGCGCCCGCTCGTTCCTCGGCCCGACGGTGACCGCCTTCCTGGCCGCCGTCAGGGCCGCGTCGAGGTTGCCCTCGGCCGCGGCGATCTTGGACATCTGCAGATGGCAGTCCGCGAATCCCGGCCTCTGCCGGAGCATCTCCTCGCAGAGGCTGCGGGCCTCGGGGTATTTCTTGGCCTCCACGAGCTTGTTGAGCCTCTGGTCTTTTCGGAAGAATGCGATGAGATCCTTGGCGTCTTCCTTGCTCCGGTCGAAGCCGTGTGACGACGGGTCGCTGCCGCGTCCCAGGTAGCCGAGCGCGGCCAGGCGCTGCCGAGAAGCCTCATCCAGGGCCGCCGACTCCGGGGCCGGTCCGGGAGCGCGGCCGGCCGCCGCCAGGATGGCGACGAGGGTCCGACCAAGGGCGTCCGCCCGCGCCGGTTCGCGCTCGAGGAGGTTGACGGCCTCCGCCGGATCGCTCCGGAGGTCGTAGAGCTCGGGACGCGTGGTCTCGATGTACTTCCACCCGTCCACGATGACCCCGAGCAGCGAGCTCGCGCCGTAGTAGCGGGTCGGAGTCACGGTCTCCGCGTAGAGGGCTCTCCCTCCCCCTGCGGCGCCGCGCCCCGTGAGCCAGGGCGAGAGGTCCACGCCCTGGACCTCCTTCGGGACCGGAGCCCCCACCAGGGACACGATGGTGGGAGCGATGTCGATGAGGCTCACCGGAGCATCGACCTGCCGCGAGGCCGCCGGCGCGCGCGGCACGCGCATGACCAGGGGCACCCGGAGAGCGCCCTCGTAGATGAAAAAGCCATGGTTCAGCTCGCCGTGCTCCCCGAGCATCTCCCCGTGGTCACCGGTGATGACGATCAGCGTGTCGTCGTAGAGGCCAAGCTGCCGGAGCTTGTCCAGGACCTGGCCCACGCAGTAGTCGGCGAAGGCCACCTCGCCCTCGTAGGGGTGAGCGCTCCACTGCGAGGCGAACGGCTCGGGCGGCTCGTAGGGATCGTGGGGATCATAGAAGTGGACGAAGAGAAAGAAGGGCTGCTCCTTGTGCTGGTCCAGCCAGTCCCGGGCGACGCGAGCTGTCTCGTCGCCTTTGCGCTCGCTGAGGTCGCCGATCTTGTGAACGGCCTGGAAGCGGTCGTCGTAGGTGTCGAAGCCCTGGCTCGTGCCGAAGCGGCGGTCGAGGACGAACGTGCTGACGATGGCCCCGGTCGTGAAGCCTCGAGGCTTGAGCATCCCGGCCAGGGTCAGGCTTCCGTCGGGCAGCCGGTTCAGCAGGTTGTCGCGCAACCCGTGGGTGGGCGGCAGCGTCCCCGTGAGCATGGAGACGTGGGCGGGCAAGGTCATGGGCACGGGGGTGTGGACGTTCTTGAACAGCACCCCCTCCCGGGCCACGGCATCGATGTTCGGCGTGGTCGGCCGCGGGAAGCCGTACGCGCTCACATGGTCGGCCCGAAGCGTGTCGATGCTGATCAGGAGAACGTTGCGGATCGCGGGCCGGGACCGGGAACAAGACAGGAGGAGCCCTGAACCAAGGAGAAGGAGAACGAGAAACGCGCGCCAAGCCGACGTCACCGCTCGATGCTAGCAGATCGCGTGTGCGCGTCCGGCGCGCGGAGCGGAGCGTCTCCTCTATCGTCTCGCGGCGGATTCACTCCGACGCGAGACGCTTGATCACGTCACACGCGGAGCGAAGCACGCCGCATCCGGATCACGTCCGGCGCGCGGAGCGGAGCGTTTTCTTCAGCGATGTGGCGCCGGATTCACTCCGGCGCCACACGTTTGACGAAGCGAGCGCGCAGCGGAGCGCGCCGCATCCGGATTACTCAGCGCGACGCATTCAGAATGCGAACCGCACCGTCAACTGCAGCAGCCGCGGGAAACCGCGGGAGGCGGTGATGGTGCCGAAGGACGACGATCCGAAGGTCGTGTCCGGTCCGTTGAACTGGGTGTTGTTGAAGATGTTGATCATCTCGAACCGGACCATGACCTGTTTGGTGCCGCCCAGCGGCTCGACCTTCTGGAACGCGACGTCCGTCTGGGTCTTGAACGGCGTGCGCTGACGTGTGTCCGTACGCGGAGCGTTGCCGAACGTGAACGCGGGGGCCGTCGACCACGCGGCGGGGTTGAACCAGTTGGCGATGCAGCCGCAGCCCGGATCGTAGTGACTGTCGGTGTTGCCCGGGGTCGCAGGGCTGGTGCCGGTCAGGTTGGGCCGCTGTAACCTGGTGAACAGCCCGGTGGTGTTGGTGGACTGGATGATCGCCGCCGGGAAGCCGCTCTGGAAATAGCCCACGGCCGTGACCGCCCAGCCGCCGAAGAGGACGCGGGCCAGACCCGGGTCGTTCAGGTGCGCCTTGCCCTTGCCGAAGGGCAGCTCGCCGGTCAGCGCGAAGTTGAGCCGGTGCGGCTGCTCCGTGGTCGAGTGCGCGTACTCGGCATCGAGGTCGTAGCTGTTGAGCGGCCGGGCGCGGCTGCCGCTGTCGTTGCTGAACTGGTTCTGCTCGCCGAAGATGTTGTTCTTGTTCGAGCTGTAGGTGTAGTTGATGCGGCCGCCCCAGCCGTTCACGATCGGCCGCTCCAGCCTCACGACCAGAGAGTGGTACTGGGCCTTGCCCCCGCTGACCTGGGCGGCCAGAAGGTCGCCGAACTGCGGGTAGGGGCGCAGGAGCTGGCCGCGGGTGATGGTTCTCCGGTCCGCGAACGCGCCGAAGGCCGGGTTGCCGAAGAACGGGTTCGGCAACTGGTCCAGCAGGGCGGAGCCCAGGCTCTGGTACCTCGGATCGAGCTGGTTGATGTTCAGGGTACGATCGTTATTGCCGCCCAGACCGAGATGCCGGGAGGTCGCGCCGATGTAACCGATCCCCGCCACGATCCGGCCGGGAAGCTCGCGCTGCACGTCGACGGAATACTGGTGCACGTAGGCGGACTTCCTGAACTGGTCGACGAACTGCACGGTTCCCCCGGCGCCGGTCAGGATGCCGCCGGCGTTGCCGGTCGGCTGAGAGATGCCGCTCGGAAAGGGATTCACGATGCTGCACCCGGCGCAGGGCGTCAGGCCGCCGTCCGTCGTCGCCACGAGGTCGGTCGTCTGGGTGTAACCGCGGGTCCCCAGGGCGTCGCTGCTGATGCCCGGGTACTGGTGAGGCGCCCAGAAGAGGCCGTAACCGCCGCGTACCACCGTCTTGGGATTGGGCGTCCAAGCGAAGCCCGCGCGCGGCGCGAACTTCGTCTTGGAGGGGTCGCTCTGGTGGGTCGGGTACCCGTCGACCCCGGCGTATTCCAGGCCGCCTTTCAGCGACACGCCGGGCACCTGGAACGGCCACGGCCGGTCACGGTCGAAGCCCACGGTCAACTGGTTCTTCACCTCCTGCAGGCCCTGCTCGAACTCATATCGGAGGCCGAGGTTGAGCGTCAGGCTCGGGTTGACCCGGAAGTCGTCCTGCATGTACCCCGCGTAGTAGTTGATGTAGGCGTTGATCGGCGCCGACACCGGGATGGAGCCGCTCGACGGGTTCCCGAGCAGGAACGCCGCCAGTGCATAGGGATCGCTGTTGTCGGGGTTCAGGGGATTGGCGCTCGTGAACTGGCCGTCGAAGAAGAAGCTGCCGCTCGACTGGCCCGGATTGAGGTTCTTGACCCCGATCTTGCGGTAGGAGGCCCCGAACTTGGCCGTATGCTGGCCCCACAGCTTGGAGATCGAGGCGTTGGCGTCCCAGGAGTAGTAGGTGATGTTGTTGATGGGGCGCTCGCCGAACATGTAGCCGTTGTAGTCCGTGCCGTAGCTGCCGATCGCGAAGTACGGGAACTTCTTCACGGGAACCTGGCTGACGAAGCCCGACGAGAAGCCGAGGGTGCCCGGATCGAACCCGGCGACCGGGACGCAGTCGTCCGCGAAGCTGGTGTAACCCAGGCGCACGTGCGCGGCGGTCGTCGAGTTGGGCGTGATGGTGTTGTTGACCGCCACGGCGTGCACCGTGCGGTAGAGAGCGCCGTCACCCGGGTCGGCGTGGTTCGCGCCGATCTCCTGGGTCTTGCCGTCCTTGAGGTACGAACGAGGCTGGGGCTCGACGGAGTGGTAGTACGCGTACATCGCCGAAGTATGGAACCGGTCGCTCCAGTTCTGATCGAACTTGCCCGTGGCCGTCCGGGACCGGTCTACGAGCTCCGAGCTGGCCGGACCCGCCTGCGGCCAGTACTGCGCCATGGCCTTGGCCACCGGGCTGATGCGACTCGCCGGGATCACGTTGCCCGGGAACGGCGTGCGGATGAACTGTCCGGGGTGGGCGGGATCGGGCCGCGTGCTCAACGGATCGTAGATGGTGAGTCCGCTCTGGGAGAAGTCCCCGTTCAGCTCCCGCCCGCTCGGAGCCCTCACCACGGAGTCGTCGATCGTGTCGGTCTTGTAGCCCTCGATCGAGGCCCAGAAGAAGGTCTTGTTCTTGACGATCGGGCCGCCGATCGAGCCCGCGTATAGATAGAAGTAGGTGTCGGGCTTCTCGCAGGACCCCGCGCCCAGCTCGCAGGCTTTGCGGGCGAAGTAGGAGAGGGACCGCGCCTTGGCCGGCCGGTTCTGTCCCAGGAGACTTCCGTGCCAGGCGTTCGCGCCCGACTTGCCCGTCATGTTGAAGACACCCCCGCCGGTGCGCCCCATCTCCGCGTCGTACGTCGTGACCTGGACCTTGACTTCCTCGACCGCCTCGATCGACGGGATCACCACGGCGCGGTTTCGGATGTCGACGATCGAGACGCCGTCGAGCGTGTAGTTGTTCCCGCGCCGCGGTCCGCCACCGAGCGAGAGGAGCGAGGAGTTCGTCTGGTCCTGCTGCCGCACGAACTGCGGGTCGCCCGTGTGGGTCACCCCCGGCGTGACGGTCGCGAGGAAGAACGGGTTGCGGCCCGCGGTGGGCAGCGTCTCCAGCGTCTTGCTGTCGAGCGTGCTGCTCACCGAGGCGTTCGAGGTCTCGAGCGGCGTGGCTCCCTCGACCGTGATCGCTTCTTGCAGGTTGCCGACCTCGAGCGTGAAGTCCAGCGTGAGGAACTGCTGGGTGCCGATATGGATGCCCCTGTCCTCGATGGTCTTGAAGCCCTGCATCGAGACCTTGAGGCTGTAGTCGCCGGGATCGACGTTGACGAACGCGTACTCACCCAGGTGGTTCGTTTGGGCGACGCGGCTGGCGGTTGTGGCTTCGTTGGTCAGCGTGACCGTGACTCCGGGCACCACGCCCCCCGCTTCGCGTACGGCGCCGCGCAGGCCGCCGTGGAACGTCTGGGCCTGGGCTGGCGCCGCGCCGGCGAGCAGAGCGAGTGCACATACCACCACCCAGCGGCGGGAACCCTTCATAGGCACCTCCAAGAAAACACCCGAGCGTCTCCGGCACCGACGGGCCTTCGCGTCATCGAAAGTTGCGTGTTTGTAGAGCGAAACACCCTGCGGATGCAAGCCCCTTTTTTGGGGCGCCCGGGGTCCCGGCCTTTTTTGTCAGGGGAGCGGCGTATGATCGCGCCCTGCCGCCCCCGACCCCTCCGACCCTGCGCCGCCAGCTCGGCCTGTGGGCCGTGTCCGCGCTGGTCGTGGGGGACATGCTCGGCACCGGCATCTTCTTCACTCCCGGGGAGCTGGCGTCCGTGGCCGAGTCGCCGTGGCAGGTCTACTTCTTCTGGGGACTGTGCGGTGCGATCACGCTTTGCGGGGCCCTGACCCTGGCCGAGCTGACGACGCTGCTGCCGCGCGCGGGCGCGAGCTACCACATCATCCGTGAGGGGTTCGGGCCATTCTGGGCCTTCCTGAAGATCTGGGTCGAGATGTGGGTCAGCGGGCCCGGCTCGGTGGCGGGGGTCGCGATCGTCCTCGGCGAGTTCGCGGCGCGGCTGCCCGCCGCGCCGGCGGGAGTCTCGGCCACGACGTGGGGCGTGCTCGCCATCGCGGCCTTCGCGCTCGTCAACCTGTGCAGCGTGCGGTGGGGCGGCCGCACCCAGGTGGCTTTGACCATAGCCAAGATCGCAGGGCTACTCGCGCTCGTCTTCGGCAGCCTGCTCCTCGCCGAGCCGGCGGCCGCGACCGCCGCCCGCCACGCCGCGACCGCTCAGGGCTCGAGCCTGCCCGGCTTCGTCCGGCTGGCGGGGCTCGGCGTGGCGGCGGTCCTCTTCACCTACGACGGCTGGATCGACGTGAGCCACGTCGGAGGCGAAGTGCGGGAGCCCGCGAAGGACCTGCCCCTGGCGCTAGGGCTCGGCGTCGGCGGCCTGACCGTCCTCTACCTCGCGGTGAACTTCGCGTACCTGCGCGTCGTGCCCCTCGAGGCGATGCGGGCCGCGCCCGCGACCGTCGCCACCGCCGTCGCCCTCGCCGCCTTCGGTCCCCTCGGCGGCCAGGCCCTGAACGCGCTCGTCATCGTCTCCATCCTGGGGGCGCTCGGCGGCCTCGTCATGACGCTGCCCCGTCTCTACTACGCGGGCGCCGAGCAATATCGCCCCGTGACGGAGCACAGCCGGCTCGGCCACTTCTTCCGGGTCCTCGCGTGGGTCCCGGCGCGCAGCGCCGTCCCGGCCGGGTCGGTGCTGTTCGCGGCCGCGCTCTCGATCTCGGCGCTGTGCTTCTTCGGCACGTTCCGGCGGATCGTGACCTACTTCGTCGTGCCGGTGCACGTGGTGAACATCCTGATGGTGGCTTCGGTGTTCCGCCTGCGCGGCCGGCTCGGAAGCCCGGCGGGCGGCTACCGGACTCCCGGCTACCCGCTGGTGCCCGCGGTGTACATCCTCGTCCTGGCGCTTCTACTCGTGGGCGCGATCGCCTATAACCCCCTGGACACCTTGATTGGAATGACCATGACGGCTACGGGTCTTCCCGTTTACGCGTGGATCCGCGCCCAGGAGCGGCCGTGAGCGGCTTCGGTGTCCGCACCGCGTACGGGACGCTGGAGCGGGTGATCGTGCACCGGCCCGGCCCGGAGCTCGACAAGGTCACGCCGGAGACGCTACGGGAGTTCCACTTCGCTCGGCCGGTCGACCGGGAGAAGTTCGTCGCCGACTACGACGCGATGCTCGCGATCTTGCGAAGCCATGGGGTCGAGACGCTGCTTCTGGGCGACCTCCTCGCCGGCGACGAGGACGCCCTCGGCTACATCGCCCACCGTCCCAACATGACCTACACCCGGGACCTGGCCGCCGTCTTCTCGCGCGGCGCCGTCCTCATGGGACCCCATCTCAAGGGACGGCGGGGCGACGAGCGGATGCTGGCGCGCGCCTTCTCCCGCCTCGGTGTGCCCGTCCTGGGCGCGATCGAGCCGCCGGGCTACCTGGAAGGCGGCGGCGTGACCCTCGTCGGCGACGACACCGTCGTCGCTTCCCTCTGCGATCGCGCCAACGAGGAGGGTACCCGGGCCCTGCGCGAGATCGTGCTGGGCAGGGACGTACGCTATTTCTTCGAGGTACCTCTGCCCTTCGGGCACATCCACATCGACGGGATCTTCATGGTGCTCGACGAGAGGCTCTGCCTGATCCACGAGGAATCCCTGCGCGTCTTCCCCGGCCGTCTCTACGAGGCGGGGCGGATCGAGCCGCGCCACGTCCTCTTTCCGGAGTTCCTGGAGAAGCGCGGGTTCACGTGCATCCCCATCACGCTCGAGGAGCGGAGGGAGGGTCATCTGAACGTGGTGGTGACCGAGAGATCGCGCCGGGCGGTCGGCTTTGCCAGTGCGACCCGCGTCGGGGCGGAAATGGCCCGGCACGGGTTCGAGCTGGCGACGTTCCCCTCCGACGAGCTTTTCATGGGCCGGGGCGGCGCCCACTGCATGACCTGTCCCCTTCTCGTGCGTTGAGGGCTCGACACCCTGGGCTTTTTCTGCGTTTTTCGTGGCTCCGCGAACAAATCCCGGGCCCGCGCGTAGGACTGCGTCGAGAGCAGTGCCCCGAGCGTCCCGCGACGCAGGAGACCATCATGGAACGCAGTGAGCGAGAGTTCCTGGCCGGCTTCGAGCGAGCGGCTCTGCTCGTCCGACAGGTCTTGACCTGCCCGCCGACCTACGCGAGCGGCGATCGATACCTGGAAGACGTGGCCCGACTGCACGGCGATGCGGATGACTTCACGCGGCGCGGCCTTGCCGTTGGCTGCCTGGCGGCCCTGGGCAGAGGTTAGTCCTCGCGCTCGCGCGGGCGATCACCGGGGGATCGTACACTGGCGCGGCGGGAGGTGACATGACCAGCTCGCGTCGGAATTTCCTGAAGCAGTGGGCGGCCGCGCCCGCGGTAGCGCTTGCCTCGAAGGCGCGGGTGGTGGCCCGCTCCTCCTTCGACCCCTGGGTGGAGGTCCGGCCGGACCATCTGCGCCACAACGTGGCGGAGATCCGCCGCCGCGTGGGCGGGCGCCCGATCCTGGCCGTCATCAAGAACAACGGCTATGGCCTGGGCGTGGCCGCGGCCGCGCGTGCGATCGAGCCGGAGCCGGCCATCGCCGGCTTCGCGGTCGTGAAGCTGCACGAGGCCGCGACCCTGCGCGACGCCGGCGTCCGCAAGCCGATCCTCTGCATGGGCCCCCTCGGCGAAGCCGACCTCGACGAGGCGCTCGCGCGCGACATCCAGCCGATGGTCTACACGCCGCTCGGTCCCGTCCTCGAGCGCATCGCGGCGAAGCGCGCCCGGCCGATCCCGATCCACGTCTGCGTCGACACGGGGATCGGCCGCGTGGGCGTTCCCCACCGCGAGGCCGCGCCGCTGCTGCGCGACCTCGCGCGGAGGCGCGGCGTGAAGATCGAAGGCACCATGATGACCTTCACCGAAGACCCCGAGTTCGACCGGGAGCAGCTGCGCCGCTTCCAGGCGCTGTGCGAGGGGCTCGCGGCCGAGGGCCTCGCTCTCGGCCGCCGCCACGCCGCCTCGAGCTTCGCCCTGTTCCAGAACCCGGACGCGTTCCTCGACATGGTGCGGCCGGGGATGGCGATCTACGGCGTCTACTCCGAGCCGCCCTTCCGCGGGCTGGGCGTGATGGACCTGCGGCCGGCCGTCGCGCTGAGGGCGCGGGTCGCGTACGTCAAGCCGCTGCGGGCGGGCGACAGTGCCGGCTACAACCGGGCCTATGTGGCGCGGGAGGAGGTGTGGGTGGCGACGCTCCCCGTCGGCCACGCCGATGGTCTGCCTCGCGCGGCCGCCCAGGGCGGCCGGGTGAAGATCGGCGGCCGGCTCTTTCCGCTGGTGGCCACGGTCTCCGCGAGCCACTGCATCGCCGAGCTGGGCCCGGATCCGCTGGCACGCAGCGGCGACGTCGCCACCCTCTTCGACTGGGAAGACGGTTCACGCCCCGAAGACCTGGCCGCCGGCTTCGGCGGCTCGGTCTACGACCTGCTCATGCATCTCAACCCGCTGCTGCCCCGCCGGATCCTGTAGGCCTCCGCTGAAGACGTCCCGCCCTCCCCGTCGCGCCCATCGCGTCTCGGCCTCTGTCGGACGCATGTGCGGCCGCGGCGACCACGCCGCGTCCTGGAATAGAATCCCGTTACTCGACAACGGCGAAGGTGGCGATGGAAGCCAGGATCGCGTTTCCCGTCCGCCGGTTCCTCGCGCTCGGGTGCGTCTGGATAGCGGCGGCTCCCGCGTTGGCGCAGCCGGCGCCGGCCGATCTGCTGCTCGTGAACGCGCGCGTTTACACCCTCACGTGGGATGAGCCCTCGCTCGACGGCGCGCCCGCGGCCGATGCACCGCGCTCCGGGGGCGGCTTCCGGCCCGACGCCGAAGCGGTCGCGATCCGCGGCGGCCGCATCGTGTTCGTGGGCGGCGGCCGCGAGGCCCAGGCCTATCGGGGGCCGAAGACGCGGCTGATGGACCTCGGCGGTGCCACGGTCCTGCCCGGGCTCGTCGACTCGCACACGCACATCGTCGGCCTCGGCCAAGCGCAGAGCCAGGTCGACCTCGTCGGCGTCGCCTCGGAGGCCGAAGCCGTCGAGCGCGTGGCCGCCTTCGCGAAGGGCGTGCCCAAGGGCCAGTGGATCCTCGGGCGCGGCTGGGACGAGGGGGCCTGGGCCAACCACTATCCAACGCAACGGCTGCTGAACGAGAGGGTGCCGGACCATCCCGTGCTCCTCTCCGGCCTGCACAGCTTCGCGGTTTGGGCGAACGGCCTCGCCCTCGAGCGCGCCGGCGTCACGCGGGCGACGGCGGCCCCCGAGGGCGGAGAGATCGCCCGGGACGCCCGCGGGGAGCCCACGGGCATTCTGCTCAACCGCGCCACGTCGCTCCTGAGCCGCGCCGTGCCCGAGCCCACGGAGGAGCAGTACGAGGGCTACGTCCTGGCCGGTCTGGAGAAGATGGCCCGCGACGGCTACGTCGCCGTTCACGAGGCCGGCGCCGACCGTCGCCTCATGAAGGCCTTCCAATCGCTCGACGCCGAAGGCCGGTTGCCCGTCCGGGTCTACGCGATGCTCTCCGCCCGCGACGGGGACCTCTGCCGCGAGTGGCTCCGGCGCGGCCCCGACCGGCAGAACGGCCGAATGCTCACCACGAGGTCGGTCAAGGCCTTCGACGACGGCGCGCTGGGCTCGCGGGGGGCGCGGCTCCTCGAAGACTACTCGGACCGGCCCGGCCAGCGCGGAGTGAGCGGCCAGGGATACGGCTTCGACCAGTCCCTGGTGGCCGACATGATGAAGGCCGGCTTCCAGGTCGCCATCCATGCCATCGGGGACGCGGGCAACCGTGAGACGCTCGATTTCATCGAGTTGGTCCTGAAGGCACGGCCGGAGTCGCGGGCGCTGCGCCATCGCGTCGAGCACGCCCAGGTCCTCCATCCCGACGACGTCCCGCGCTTCGCCCGCCTCGGCGTCATCGCCTCGATGGAGCCGCCGCACTGCGTCGAGGACAAGGCCTGGGCCGAGGCGCGGCTCGGTCCCGTACGCGTGAAGGGGGCCTACGCCTGGCGCACGCTGCGCCGGGCGGGAGCGCGCCTCGCCTTCAACTCCGACCTCACCGGCTCCGATCACGACATCTTCTATGGCCTGCACTCCGCGATCACCCGGCGAGACAAGAGCCTCCAGCCCGCCGGCGGGTGGTATCCCGAGCAGCGCATGTCGCCGGAAGAGGCCGTGCGCGGCTACACGACCTGGAACGCCTACGCGGCGGGCTGGGAGAACGAATCGGGCGTGATCGCCCCCGGCCGGTGGGCGGACCTGACGGTCGTGGACGTCGACCCGCTGGTGGTGGGCGCGAGCGATCCCGGCAAGCTGCTCGGCGGCTCCATCGTCGCGACGATCGTCGGCGGCAAGGTGGCCTACGCGTCGCCCTGCAGCTCGCGGTAGAGGAACGCGCGCGCCTTCTGCCAGTCGCGGCGTACGGTCCGCGCGGTGACACCCAGGACATCGGCCGTCTCCTCTTCCGTCATGCCGCCGAAGAAGCGGCATTCCACCACGCGGGCCAGGCGCTCGTCGAGCGACGCCAGCCGGGTCAGGGCCCGATCGATCGCCAGCATCTCCTCCGCCACCGACTCGATGGGAATCGAGCCGTCCTCCAGAGTCAGCGGCCGCTGGTCGCCCCCGCGCTTGATCGAGTGGCGCTGTCGCGCGTAATCGACCAGGATCTGTCGCATGGCGCGCGCGGCCAGCGCGAAGAAATGAGACCGGTCCACGGTGTCGACGGGGTTCCGCACGAGCTTGACGAAGGCCTCGTGGACCAGCGACGTCGTGGTCAGGGTGTCCCCGGGCCGCAGACGGCGGAGCTGCCGGCGCGCGACCCGCCGCAGCTCGTCGTAGGCGGCCTCGAAGGCGCGGGACAGCGCGGAAGCGTCGCCCTGTCGAGACGCCGTGAGGACAGCGGCAAAGTCGCTCACGCGGGTCAGCGCCCCTCCATGGCGCCGAGGGGCCGGCGAACCTCGGCCGTGCGGGCGTCCGCCGCGCCGTAGTGCGACTGCCGCCATTCGAGCGCGGCCGCCAGCAATGGCCGGGCCTCGGTGGCCCGCCCGGTCTTGGCGAGGGCATCACCAAGCAGGAACCGGGCGGTGGCAAGGTCGGGATGTCCGGCCGGGAACGCGCTCGCCAGCGCCTCGAGCCCCGATCGGAGGAGACGCTCGCCCTCGCCGGCCTGTCCGGCGGCCCACAACGCGGCGCCGGCGTGGACCCGCGCGAGCGCGCTCGCGAAATGGTCCGCGCCGCCACTACGCTCGAGAATCGCGAGGGCCTGCGGTCCCAGCTCGGCGGCCCGCGCCGACTGCCCTCGGCGCCGGGCGACGTCGCCGAGAGCATCGAGCGCACGGCCGAACCAGATCCCTTCCCGGCGTTGCGCCCGGAAGAGGCTGAGCGCTTGTGAGAGCTGCGCGTCCGCATCCTCCAGCTCGCCGATCTCGGCCAGCGCGGCGCCCGCCGCCGACCTGACGTTCGCCACGATCGCCCCCCGGCCTGATTGCGCGTCCACGATGCCGACCGCCTCGCGGGCCTCGCGCCCGGCCGGGAGGACGTGGCCGGACTTCGCGTCGATCGTGGCCTGATTACCGAGATCGAGCGCGACTTGCAGATGGCTCGGGCCGAAGCTCTCGCGGTGGATGGCCAGCGCCTCCGCGATGGGCGCCCGTGCGTCCTCGTTGCGTCCGGCGGCGTCGAGGGCCCGGGCGAGGAGCCGCAGCGAGCCGGCCAGGTCGACGTGCCGCGCACCCAACACGCGCCGCTGCCGCGCGACGATGTCGTCCGCGATCTGGGCGACCTGGCCCGAGTGCCCGAGCGC
>Ga0207646_10002132_pt1 | contig 23655 bp, 21 predicted proteins | sample KBSK5502metaG_FD_184343 | JGI IMG/M metagenome (GOLD analysis project Ga0207646, IMG submission 184343) | Corn, switchgrass and miscanthus rhizosphere microbial communities from Kellogg Biological Station, Michigan, USA - KBS K5-50-2 metaG... | ecosystem: Host-associated > Plants > Roots >... | reverse complement strand
CCGAGTGTCCAGGTGGTGCCCGCATCGCCAGCAGTTGCCGGCAGCGCCGGCACCGCGTTGGCACGGATCACTTGCCGGAACCACATGGCGCTGCTCTTCGGGAGCCGTTTCTGTGTGGCGTAGTCGACGTACACGATCCCGAAACGCAACCTATAACCGGCTGCCCATTCGAAGTTGTCCATCAAGGACCAAACGATGTAGCCCTCGAGCGGCACGCCCTCGTCGATCGCTCGCGCCGCCGCCCGGAAGTAACCGTCGTAGTAGCCGATTCGCTCAGGGTCGTGGCAGCGCCCGTCCGGCCCAACGTAATCATGCAGAGCGATGCCGCTTTCGGTGATCCAGAGAGGAAGGTCGTTCGTCCACTCGCGATGAAGGTGGGTCAACACTGAGTAGAGCGCTTCGGGTCGGATCGCGACCTCGCCTGCGCTGACGGGTGGTTCCGGCGGCAGCTTGCGGGCGCCCCGGACCAGGTTCGACGGGCCATTCATGTGGGTTGGATCGTGGATCACTCGGTGCTGCTCGTAGAAGTTGACGCCGAGAAAATCCATTGGCCGGCTGATCGCGGCCAGGTCGCCATCGCGGAGGAAGCCGAAGTCGGTCACGCCGGACCAGAACTCATACGCGTCTTCTGGATAGCCACCGCGAAACAGCGGCCCAAGGAAAACACGGTTCTCAAACAGGTCGACATGTCTGGCGGCGGCTGCATCAACTGGCCTGTCTGATGCCGGCAACACGTCTGAGAGATTCAGGGTGATGCCCGCCTTGGCCCGCGGAGCCATGGCTCGGATGATCTCCATCGCGCGTGCATGCGCGAGCAAGGTGTGGTGGGCAACCTTCACGGCAGTGGCTTCGTCTCTGACTCCAGGCGCATGACGCCCTTCCATGTGGCCGACGAACGCCACCACCCAAGGCTCGTTGATCGTCACCCATCGCTCCACACGGTCACCGAGGCGCCCCACAACGGCGGACACATAATCGGCGAAGCGATCGGTGGTCGCCCGGTTGCTCCAGCCGCCACGATCCTCGAGAGCCTGGGGCAGGTCCCAGTGATAGAGCGTCGCGATGGGTGTGATTCCGCGCTTCAGCAGTCCCTCGACCAATCGCTCGTAGAAGTCGAGTCCGCTCTCGTTGGTCCCGTCGCCCTCGGGCTGAATACGGGGCCAAGCGATCGAAAAGCGGTACGCCTGCAGACCAAGCTCGGCTATCAGGTCGAGATCCGAGTCGAGCCTGTGGAAGTGATCGCAAGCAACGTCCGCGGTGTCGCCGTGATACACAGCGCCAGGCTGTCTCGTGAAGGTGTCCCATATGGACGGCCCGCGACCTTGCTCATCGATTGCGCCTTCGATCTGAAACGCGGACGTTGAAGCGCCCCACACGAAGCCCTTTGGAAACTCAGTCGTCATCAGCATCCGTCTTGATCCATCTCAGTAACCCAGCCGCATCCCTCTGACGAGGTACTTCTGGAGTGCGAACGAAACAATCAGCGTGGGCAGTGTCAAGTAGATGCTGCCCGCCATCAGGGAACCCCAGTAGATCTTGTAACCGGTCTGCATCTGCAGCAGCTGCGATGTCAGCGGCGCTGCCTCAGGCGTCGTTGAGAACGATATTGGAAACAGAAGGTCGGTCCACCCCGCGATGAAGCTAAGCAGGGCGACCGTTAGCAGGCCTGGCGCAGCGAGCGGCACGGCAACGCGCCAGAAGACTCCGAAAGGTGACAGGCCGTCGAGCAGGCCGGCTTCTTCGATCTCGCGCGGCAAGGCGTCGAAGAAGGGTCGCGTGATCCAGACCACGAGCGGCAGGTTCAGGACCGCCACGCCCAGGATGATGCTGACAACGTTGTTCAGTAGGCCGAGCGAATTCATGATCAGGTACAGAGGCACGACCAGCGCCGCCGGAGTCACCATTCGAGTGATCAGCAGGCCGCTCAACAGGATGCGGCTGCCCTTGAACGGATAGCGCGAAAAACCATAGGCGGCCATCCCACCGAGCACGACGCTGATGGCGACCACGCCCAACGAGATCTCGACGCTGTTCAAGGTCGCGATACCGAAGTGAAATTGCTGAAACAAGGACTCGTAATTCGCCCACGCGGGGGCAGCCGGAAATGCGAGCGGGCTGGCGAAAAGCTCGGCCTCGCTCTTCAGCGAGCCGATCGCCATCCAGACGACAGGGATCACGATGGCGACGGCTGCTAGGACCAAGAGCGAGCCGCGGACCACCCTGCTGATCCGCTCGGCCCGGGAGAAGGCGATCACGCCGGCGAAATCCTTCTGATCGCCAGAAGAGATGCCCCCAGGGCGGCGGAGACGAGCACCGCCACGACCGCAAGGGCTGATGCCTGGCCAAAGTTCAGGAAGTCGAACGCGGTTCTCCAGATCAGCAACGGAAATACCTGGGTGTCGTTGCCCGGGCCGCCACCTGTCGTCACAAAGACGACGTCGAAGATCTTGGTGAACGCATCGACCGCCCTGAAGGCCGCCACAACCGCGAGCACCGGCACGATCGAGGGCAGGGTGAGGTAGCGGAACTCCTGCCATCGATTCGCTCCATCGAGTCGCGAGGCTTCGTATTGATCTGGCTCGATGGAGAGGATCGCCGCGAACAGCAGGAACAGGACAAACGGCATCGTCTTCCAGGCGTCGGCGACGATGACCGAAGCCAGCGGAAACTGCGCAAACCACGCGATGTCCGTGCGAAGGATGGCATCCACCGGGCCGAATTGAGGGTGAAGGAGCATTTTCCACGCTATCGCGCCGGCGACCGCGGGTGTCGCGAAGGGAAGGATGAAAGAGCTCAGCAACCCTCGGGACAGCATCCGGCCGAAGGCATGCCGGCTCTCGACCACGAGCTCTGCCAGGAGCGCGGCCAGGGTCAGACCGGTCGCCATCTCGATCGCCACGCTGACGGCCGTGAAGACGATGGTCACCCATATCGAGTGGGCGACGATGTCAGAGCGCGCCACCCAGGTGTAGTTGCTCAGGCCGGCATACGTGGTGTCGGCCGACCGAAGCGGTGAGTATTGATGAAAGCTCAAGAACACCACGTTCGCCACCGGATAGACCATGAAGGCGAAGGCGAATGCCAGCGCCGGCAGCGTCAGGCCCAGGCCTGTGAGTTGGACTCTGCGGTTCCATGTGAGAAAGCCGGCGGCCGGCCCGCGGCTGCGAGAACCGCGGACCTGCCGCTTAAACGACACCGCTCGGTCCACGAGCTTTATTCGATCGCCTTCCGGCCGGTGAATTTCTGGTTCTGCAGCCAGTCGCACGCGGCGTCTGGCGACAGGTCGCCTTTGAGCGCTTTGGCGATGGCTTCGCTGACGCCGGCCGACAGCTCACCGACCCAGGTCGTCTGGTTGTACTGAAGGTTGGGCAACACCTTCTCGAACTGCTCGATTCCAACCAGGGCCTTCCGCACATCGGGGTCTTGCAGGACATCCTTGCGGATTGGCAGGTTGCCGGTCTCGATTGCCTGCTGCTTCTGATAAGTGGCGCTCATCATCCACTGGATGAACTTGGCGCCGTTGTTCGGCTCGGGTGCGGCGTCGGGGATGGTGGCAACAAACGCGCCAAGGTGAGCGCCCTTGCCTGCAAGGGGCGCCATGCCGATCTTGTCAGGCATCTTCTGCTGGAAAGTCTTCCAGATGTAGAACCAGTTCTGGTACATCGCGACCTTGCCGTTCTGCACGAGCTGGTCCCCGTCGAAGAAGTTCTCCGTCTGCCACCCCGGGGGGTTGAACTTGCTGAACTTGACGAGCCAGTTCATGGCCTGCTTCTGCTGAGGTGAGTTCAGGGTGAGCTGGTTGGACGTCGGGTCGCCGTAGTTGGCGCCGAGGCCGTACACGAAGTACGTGTCGTCGAGATACACCGACCAGTCGACTCCGCCGATGAAAAACCCGTACAGGTTGGGCGGCCGGTTGAAGAACTCGGCCTGCTGATACATCTCGTCATAGGACGTCGGCGGAGCGAGGTCGTGGCCGTACTTGGCCTTGAAATTCGCCTGCTCGGTCGGGTTGTTGAACAGGTCCTTGCGGTAGAACAGCATCGGGAAGTTGTAGTACTGCGGAATCCCCACCAGCCTTCCGTTGTATGTGAACTTGTCCTTCAGGATCAGCTGGTCGATGTCGGCTGCGGGCAGGAGCTTGGACAGGTCTTTGACGTGGGCCTTGTACTTGACCCAAAGGTTGTCGTCTCCGCCACCGGTCATCACAACGTCATACAGGCCCGCGTTTTCGATCAGCTCGTGCACCTTGCGCTGACCCCACAGCGGCCGAGCCACCTGCTCGATGGATGCGGTGATGCCGGTGGCTTTCTCGAAATCGGGCGCGTACTTGATCAAAGCGTCGGTCTCGGGACCCGCCACCGCGAGCACGCGCACCACCTTGGCCGACGAGCTCGTGTTGGTGTTGGTCGTACCGTTCGAACAGGCGGTCGCCAGCAGCGCAACCGCGGGCAACAGCGCTAACAGCCGGACGCCGATTCCCAACCTCATGAGTACCTCCTCAACAGACTTGAGTTGAATCGAATCCAGTCGTACCTACGAGCCGGCTCCGGGATCAGCCGATGGCGCCTCCTTCTCTCACAGGCGCCTCAGGCGCGCGCTTTGCGAGTCCGGCGCCAACACGCCCTCCGTCAGCCAGGAATCGCTCGACGACCAGGGTCGCCGCGCCCATCGCGACAGCGTCTGGACCCAGGCGCCCAAGCTCGATCGCGACGCGGCTGAACGGATAGCGGAGGGCCCGCGCCGCCGCGATCTCGCGAATACGCGGAAGCAGTCGCGGTCCGAGCAGTTGCCCGACCCAACCGCCGATGACGATGCACTCTGGGTTGAAGAGGTTCACCAGGTTCGCCACGCCGGCCCCGATAAACTCGGCGGTCTCATCCAGCACGGCAGCAGCCGGCTTGCTCGAGCGAGCGGCATCCAGCAGATCGCGTAGCTGTCGCTGCTGGTCCTTCCGGATGCGGATCGGTTTGCGGGCGCGCTGGGCCCAACGGTCCAGGATTCCTTCAGCGCCGACGTAAGCCTCGAGACAGCCCGACGCTCCGCAGCGGCAGCGCCGTCCGCCGACGACCACGCTCGTATGCCCCCACTCGCCTGCGCTCGAGGTGGAGCCGCGGAAGAGGGCCCCATCATTGAAGAGCGCGGCTCCAACTCCGGTGCCGAGCAGCACGACCGCGAGATAGCGCGCATCGCGGCACGCCCCAAACCAGAGCTCCGCGCGTCCCATGGTCTTGGCGCCGTTGTCAAGCATCACTGGAGCCGGCAGTGCGGCCATCATTAGCTGGTTCAGAGGGACCTTGTCCCACCCGAGGCTCGGTGCGTGGACGTACTCCTCGCCATCGTGGACGACCACGCCGGGAACGCCCACCCCGATGCCAAGCAGGTCTCGAACCGGGACGCCGGCATCTTTGATCAACTCGTTGACACCTTTAGCAATCAACGCGACCATCGAGCTGGGCGACTCGCGCGGCAGACGCAGTGGTTCTTCGACAGCTGCCAGCTTGTGCAAGTTCAGGTCGAAGAGCTCGATTGCTGCTCCGGTTTCGCCCACGTCGACTCCGATCACCGCTGCGTGTGCGGGGTTGACCTTCACGAGGACCGCCGGCCGGCCGCCGTCTGAATCCAGTTGGCCGGTCTCGATGGCTACCTTGTCCTTGATCAGCTCCGACATCACGTTGCCGACGGTCGCCGGGCTGAGGCCTGTACTCGCGGCCAGGTCGAGCCGGCTCGACGGGCCGTCGAAGTACAGGCGCCGCAACACGGTCGCGCGATTGCCTCGCCTCAGGTCTCGCGTGGTGCGCTGGGTTGTCGTCACTGCTTGAAATCCACAGGCTTGACTTGAACTTAGGCTAAGACTAAAACTAAGTGTTGTCAACGGCGGATATCGCGATCGACATTGCCTGGTTCTCAGCGGTGGCCAAGCCTTTCACTTGCCGCGGCGGTGAGCCGACCGTCAGATGGTCGTCGTCAGTCGACGTCTATGTCGGGATTTTGAGACAGGCTCTGCGCCATCACTAGGCGGGCATTTCGATCGCCGAACTTGACGCTATGCGACGTGATCAGGACCTGGATGATGGTCCCGTCCTTCAACCTGTGACGCCAGGGACCGGTCTGGTCCGAGTTGAGTGTGCTGGGCAGCAATTCGAGGAATTTCGGTACGTCTTCCTCTGGTCTCAGGTCCCTGATCGTCAAAGCGAGGAATTCGTGGCGTGAGTAGCCATAGCGCTGGAGCGCGGCCTCATTGACATCGAGGACCCGCAGCGTTTTGACGTCGTACACCCACATGGGTTCAGGGTTGAGAATGAAGAGTGAAAGGTACCGGCCGAAAGTGGGCCGCTCACGCGTGTCGGCCCAAAGCTGTTGCTTCAGGGCAACCTTGATTGCCTTCATCAGCGCCTCGCGGTCAGCTGCTGTCTGGCCCACTTCGCACCCGGATCCTATCCTCGGGTGCACCAATCATCGGCCGGTCGCGACGCTGATCCCAGGAATCATGCCGCGGACATCGGTGCACCGTGCTTGTCGATTGGCAAAGTAAACCAAAACCGCGAACCTTTGCCAGGCTCGGACTCCAGGCCCATCTGTCCGCCCTGGAGCTCGACCAGCTTGCGCGCGATCGATAGACCAAGGCCGGTGCCGCCGTAGTTCCGAGAGATCTTGTCGCTGGCTTGCCGGAACTCCTCGAAGATCCGCTGATGAGCGGCTGCCTCGATACCAATGCCTGTGTCGAGCACGGAGATTTCCGCCATTGCGCCAACAGGCATACCTCGAATCGCTACTGAACCAGTCGGGGTGAATTTGATCGCATTTGATACGAGGTTGGTCAAAATCTCACGAACGCGAACAGGATCACCCTGCACTTTGCTAACTTCAGAAGACAGATCGGAGGTCAGTTTCAAGGCTTTCGATTCGGCAATCTGGTGCATCGAGGCGATTACCTGGTCGACAACTGAGGGCAGGTCTACTTCCTGCAAGGTGATTTCGACCTTGCCTGCCTCAATCTTGGACAGGTCAAGGATGTCATTGACCAGCTCGAGAAGCACAACTCCGCTCCTCTGGATCTCGGCGATGTCTTGAGCTTGATCGCGACTGAGCTCGCCGTCCATGCCTTGGGTCAGCACTTCGCAAAAGCCGATGATCGCCGTCAATGGAGTACGGAGCTGGTGGCTCATCTTGGCGAGAAACTCCGATTTGAATTGACTGGCCCGTGAAAGCTGAGCATTCATTTCGCGCAACTGCAGGTCATAGGCATTAGCAATCCGCACCAGGCTTGCATCAGCATTGAACTGAACTGCCTGGATGACCCCTTCTGTCACTTCACGTGGCGTTCCTAGCCGTGCAGCTTCTTCCCGCACGACTTCGATCAGGACATCGCGCCAGTGTTGGTGTCCGCGAGTGGTTTCGACGAGCGGAACCCCTTCGCGCGCCGCGGCGCCGCCACTCTTGGAGATGAATTCGATCTCGTCTTCGTTAGCGGCGATACCGCTCGCCAGCCAGCGCGCAATGAGCAATGTGCCTACAACGCTTCGACCCCAGCGGTAGTCCAGGTACGCATCGCTGACGGCGCCGCCGCGGCCCTTCCGATACAGACGCGCGATGGTGCGTTGATAGACCTCGTCGGCCCGCCGACCAATCGCCAAACCCAGTTGGGCACGCTCATTCCGCTGCTGTTCGGAGTCTGTCAATGGCATTCGGCGAGCCGCCCGGTTGCGATCATATGCCTGCGGCCGACAACCAATCTCGATTTAGAGCGATATCTCGTTGTCAAGGAACTCGATACCAGACCAACACGGTCCCAAAGATTCCACAAACCCTATTGGCGAAGCTCCTCTAGGCGGCCTCGGATCAGAGCGGCCCAGTCAGGAGGAGATCAAATGAACCGATGCTGGTGGGCAAAAGTCGGACCGGTTGTAGTCCTTGCGGCGATCGGGCTCGGCCAGGGCATGGGTCCCGCCCTCGCTGACGAGACCCAGAGCGGTCCGGCGATTGGCGACACGACCGTTTTCGCAAACGTGCCCGCGCCGGGGCACCCCTTCGGCGTTGCCGTCGACAAGAGCCGCGTCTATGTCTCGACCAGCGCCGGCGACTTCTTCGCCAATCCGGCGACGGGTGGGCATCTCAATTCGGACGGCGAGCGCGTATTTGCTTACGACAACAGCGGGAAGCTCGCCAAGACGACCACCGTGGCAACCATGCCGAACTCCAACATGGGCCTGTTCGGGCTCGCTCTTGACGGCAACCCGACCCCCGACCACCAGCTCTACATAGCGGATATGAACGGGAGGATTCTCCGCCTGTCCTTGGACCATGAGACCGCCGCACCTGTGCTGTTCGCCCAGGCCCCACTGGCCGGAGGCTGGATGGTGACGATGTGGAACGACCTGGTTTTTGATCGCGTCGGTAACTTGTTCATGACCGATGACAAGCCGCGAATCTGGCGAGTCACTCCCGATGGGCAGCCTTCGATCTGGTTCCAGGACCCCAGGCTCACCGGATTCTTCGGCTTTGCCGGGGGCCCGCTGGGTGGCCGGATTGACCCGACTGGCACGTTCCTGTACTTCACCATCACGGTCTCGGCGACGTTTCCTGGCGAGGCCGTCGTATACCGAATCCCACTCGTCGACCACCCATCCGCGTCCGACCTCCAGCTGGTCCACCGCTTCCCGGTCGTCCCCGGACAGCAGCTGCCTCAGGCGACAGGTCTGGCTTTCGCGAGCTCAGGCAACATCTATGTGGCCCTGATCGGTACCAACCAGATAGCGGTCCTCGATCCAGCCGGCAACGAGATACGACGAATCTCAAGCCCCCTGTTCGACTCGCCGTGGGGGCTCGCATTCGTGGGGCGGTCGCTTCTAGTGACGAACGCGAGCATCGAACCTTTCGAGGTGCCCGATCACTGGAAGGTGCTCAAGGTCTTTGTCGGCGAAACAGGATTACCGCTCAACAGGCCGCGGACCTGACGTCGACTCCCGCAATCGGAGTCTTTCGATCCCGTCCAGGAGGAGGTCCAGCGAGAACTCGAACTCGAATTGATCGTCGCAACCTGGACCGACGACCGTCTCGCCGTCGTGGGAGGCAGCCCCGGCTATCTCGGCCACGTAGGGATACCTCCGCGCCATCTCGCGGACCACTTCCGCGGGCATAGCTTCGGCAGTCCTTGTTTCGTCGAAGAGCTCCTGGGTGAATCCCAACAGACGGCTGCCGATCGCATGCATCAGATGGTGGGTGAGGTTCACCGAGAAGCCGCTCGCCCGGAATATCCCAATCATCGAATTCATGTAATCGAGCAAAACCGGGGTCGGGTTCGAGCGCGACTCGAGCACTCGGGAAGCCCAAGGGTGACGCAGCAGCGCTTGTCGCGCGGAGAGGATTCTCTGCCGCACAGCGCTCTTCCAATCGATTCCGGTGAGGGGAGGATCGATCTCGCCGACTACGACATCGAGCATTCCATCGAGGAGCTCTTCTTTGTTGGCCACATGCTTGTACAGCGCCATCGGCACGACGCCCAGCTCATCGGAGAGTCTTCGCATGCTGAGCGAGTCGATCCCGGCGCCGTCTGCCAGGGCTACGGCGGCGCGCAGCACGCGATCCCTGCTCAGGGCGACCCGGCGCGCAGCCGCGGTTTTCTGAGCCACTTGACAAAGTGTACGACGTACACCTACACTCCGGGCGAGGTGTACGGTGTACACCCCAAATGAAAGGGGAGGAGCAGCAAATGCAGGCGATCGTGTACGACAGGTTCGGCTCACCCGATGTTCTCGAGCTGAGGGAGGTTTCCAAACCCGGCGTCAAGCCTGGCGAAGTGCTCGTCCGGGTGCGCGCGGCCTCCCCGAATCCATATGACTGGCACTTCATGAGGGGGCTGCCGTACATCGCCCGCCCCGCAACCGGATTTCTGAAACCGAAGAAGTCAATTCTCGGCAGCGAGATGGCCGGAGACGTCGAGGCGGTCGGTGACAGGGTCACACGGTTCAGGCGGGGCGACGCGGTCTTCGGATTCGTTGGCGCAGGGGCCTTCGCGGAGTACGTGTCCGTGACAGAAGAACGCCTGGCATTGAAGCCCGCGAACTTGACCTTCGAGCAAGCGGCCACGGTGCCCCTGGCCGCGATGACCGCCCTGCAAGGCCTACGTGATGAGGGAGAGATTCGGTCCGGACAGAAGGTTCTGATCGTGGGAGCGTCGGGCGGCGTAGGGACGTTCGCGGTGCAGATCGCGAATTGGTACGGCGCGGATGTGACCGGAGTGTGCAGCACACGGAACGTGGAACTTGTCCGCTCGATAGGCGCTGGCAACGTCATCGATTACACGGCAGAGGACTTCACCCAGAGTGGTCCGAAGTACGACCTGATCTTCCAGCTCGCGGGTACCGCCTCCCCATCTGCCTGCCGGCGCGCCCTCACTGCCAGGGGCACTCTCGTACTGAGCAGCGGTGACTCGCCCGGTCGCATCATCGGGGCCGTCGGGAGGATCATCAAGGCCGTCATTCTGTCGCCGTTCGTCGGCGAGAAGCTGCGCCTGCTTAACACGAAGGCACGGAGTGATGACCTGCAATTCCTCAAGGACTTGATCGAAGCCGGCAGCGTTACTCCTGTTATCGACCGGACATATCCACTCAGCGAAGCTCCGGACGCCATCCGCTATCTCGAAACCGGCCGCGCTCGCGGAAAGGTCGTCATATCCGTTTTGGATGGCACCAAGGCGAAGCAGGCGATCACCGAACAAGGGAGTCTGGCGTGAATTCCACCAGGAGGAGTGCCGTCGTTGCCGGCGTGTTCTTCATCGTGGCCGCTGTCGCGGCGATCATCGGACTCACTCTCGAAGGCCCAGTCCTGAACGACTCCCGCTACATCGTCGCAAGCTCTGGCGCCGACGCTCGGGTAATTCTCGGCGCTTTCTTCGAGGTGCTCCTGGCGATCTCTGTGATCGGCACAGCGGTCACGTTGTTTCCAATCCTGAGGAGACAGAATGAAAGCATCGCGCTCGGCTACGTCGCGGGTCGTGTTGTTGAGGCGGTGGTCATCGTCGTCGGAATCATCAGCCTGCTGTCCGTCGTGACGTTGAGGAAGGATTTCGCCGGCGGAGCGGGCGTCGATGCTCCCTCTCTCATCGTTGCCGGCAAGTCCTTGGTGGTGATTCACAACTGGACATTCCTTTTCGGACCAAGCCTTGCCATCGGAGTCAACACGCTGCTGCTGGCGTACTTGATGTACACGGCCAGACTTGTACCTTGGATCATCCCCGTGCTGGGCCTCGTCGGAGGCCCAGTCATCTTCGCTTCGGGAACGGCAGAGATGTTCGGCTTTTACCAGCAAATCTCTGTGTGGGGGTCGATCGGTGCGATACCGGTGTTCCTCTGGGAGATGAGCCTTGCCGTCTGGATGATCGCCAAGGGATTCAATCCGTCGGCGATCACCGCCCTAGCAAACGCCGTGAGGGCGGAGTGAATCGCAGGGGCTGCTGTTGGCAACGACTCCTTCGCTCGGGAGCGCCCGGGTGAGGTCGGAGCTGGGTCCACCCTGCGCCGCTTGCTGCGGCAGCACGCGAGTTAGATCCGAGTTCGGCCCGCCCTGCACCGTCGACGTGACGGGGCCTTGCGCGGAATGGACGGCCGGGGCCGTGAGGACGCTCATCACGTAGCCGCCTGCCGCGCCGAGCATGATTACGGCCATCAGCGCGAACGCGAACGCGAGAACAGAGGTCGGAAAACGCCTGGTTTCGAGTCTTGCTTGCACAGCCTGAACCTCCAAATGGGATTTGAATCCGGAATGCCCATGAGGCTAGGCACGACGCCTCGCTGCTTCCATGTCGCGCGTCACACCGCGGCGGTGTCGTACGTCACACGCGAGCTACGGTCCCCGGCATCGTTAAATCCGTACAGTAGGGATACATGCCAGCGCTGACACCAGAAGACATCAACCGCTTTCGCGAGCGCCTCGAAGCAGAGCGGGCTGCAATCGAGTCGCGGATCGGCGCGCGAAACCGCGACATTCAGGAGACCGTCGAGGAAGAGTCGGGTGTAGGTGACTCAGTCGATGAGTCGCTACGCATCTACGACCGAGAAGACGAGGAGGACGCCAACGACGTCGATCAGGAGAATTTGGAGCAAGTCAAGCGGGCGCTCGAGCGGATCGACTCCGGGACGTATGGCCTGAGCGAGGTCTCCGGCAAGCAGATTCCGATCGAACGTCTGGAGGCTGTCCCGTACGCAACCACGCTCGTCGATGAGGAGCCGCTCGAACCGGATTAGCCGCCGATTTTCACAGCCTTGAATTCCCGAACTTAATCGGCTATGTTCGGAAGAAGCTGCGTCAGGGGAGCTCTCTTCGGTCTGTAGTGCGAAGGAGGCGTGGAAAGTGGGGAAGCTCAGCCAATTCAGTCGACGGCCGATGAGGGTTGCTGTCCTCGCCTCGGCGATCATCTTCGCCCTGTCGCCAGGCCGATTGGCGGGCGCCGGCGGTCCTCTTTGGGGAGCAACCAATCCGACTCCGAACGTCGTCGTCAGCTCGCCCACGAGCGGCGGCGGCTACCCCGAGAATCCCCCGGTCGAAGGCGGATGCGTCGGTCCCACGGCCAACAACTTCAACGCCAACCACTCAGAGTCGGCGCTTACGGTCAAGCCCGGCGGCGAGCAGCTGGTGGGATCGTCGAAGTTCTTCTTCGACAAGTTCTCGACCGGCTACAACTTCTATCTCGGCAGCTACAACATCAATGGGTCGGCGAGCAGCAACACGATCGTCCAGGGCTACGACTGCTCCACCACGGAGTCGACGCCCGGCGTCCTCAATCAGAGGATGCCGCCGAGCTGGACCAACACCACCGACCCCAATGTCGGCTTCGACACCAAAGGCCGCGTCTACCAGACGATGCTTCCCTTCAACGCGTTCTGGACCAATCTCCACCCTGACGGAGAGATCACAGTCTCCTTCAGCGACGACCTCGGTGCGACCTGGGTGACCGGAAACGGCGGCCAAGCGCTCGAGCAGGTTCCCAACGCCAGCTCCTTCCAGCTCGGCCACGTCGAAGACAAGCAGTGGATCGCCGTCAACCACTACCCCAACTCGGCGCTGCACGACCACGTCTACGCCACCTGGGACGTGGTCAACGGCAACATCGGCAGCACCGTCAAGCTGCGCATGGCCGTTTCTCGAGACCGCGGGTTGACCTTCTCGAATGCCACGACGATCGTTTCAGCCTCGAGCGACCAGATGCGCAACCAGTTCAGCCAGCCGGCGGTGGACCCCTCGGGCGACCTTTATGTCGCCTACGCCAACATCGGCACCAAGACCAACGTCAGCGACTTCTTCGTCACGAGGTCATCGGACGACGGCAGGACCTTCAGCACGCCGGTCCAGGCCGGGTCAGGGACCTCTATCGGGGTGGCCAGCGGGCGTGTGACGAACACGACATTCCGTGACGGCATCCCATTCGCTTTCGCTGTGTCCCAGGATTTTCCAGGACACCTGTACCTCGCCTACAACGACTTCAATGGGACGCAGTACAACGTGTTCCTGGTGCAGTCGACCGACGGCGGCCAGACGTGGAGCAAGCCGGCGCCGGTCAATGACGACCATGCATCAGGCAACGTCGCGGACCACTTCCAGCCTGCCGTCGCCGCCGGTCCCGGCGGCGCGGTCGCGGTCGCGTTCTACGACCGGCGAGCCATGTGCCCAACGGACGCGAGCATCATCCCGCAGGATCGAGGCCTGTCGAACTTCTGCATCGACGTTTCGGTGCAGCCCTACACGGACAAGGGGGCGGGCGCGGTGTTGACAGGCGCCAACATTCGAGCGTCGAACTTCAGCTGGGATCCGCAGCAACCCGGCCTGGGGATCAACAAAGACGGGACGACCACGGACCTGCAGAAATTAGGAGGTCTCGGGCAGATGGCCTGCGCTTCGCACAACGATCCTTGCCGGCTTTCGTTCATCGGCGATTACTTCGGGCTTGCGATCTCTGCCGGCAACATCTACACCCTGTCCGTCTCGACCCACTACGCATCGACTGTGAAGGCCGACGACGGCTCGATCCTTTATTACCAGCAGCAGGTGCTCGGCACCATCAGCAGGGCGACTTTGGGAATCTAGCTTCCCGAGCAGCTATCGCGGACCGGTTCCAAGCCGGTCGATTTCACCGAGGAGGTCTCGACGAGGCTCATCGTTGAGCACCTCGTAAGCGGCTTCGGCCGGATCGACCAGCCGGTCCGGATCGTGTCGAAAGCCGCCGACGACGTACCTTCCATAGAAATCCGAGTCGGGATCCGACTCCAGAAACCAATGGCCTCCATGGCGCTCGTTGAGCAGCTCGCCGATCAGATACATCATGCGGGTGTGCAGCCAGATCCTCTGCTCTTCGTCGATCGCGGCGAGATTGCCATTCGAAAGAAGAGCGCCGAGCGCTTGGGCCAGCTCTTCGAGCCCGTCGCGCGTGAGTCGGTAGTTCGCCACCTGTAGAAAATCCGCCAGCTCGGCCAGGTCGGCGTGCATCTCCTCCATCACGCCGGGAAACGCGCGGGTCCGCTCTTCGATCATCGACCGCTCTTCCGAGCTCAAGGGATCACCCTCGTCCGTAGATGACGACTTCGATATTGAGCCGCTCATGAGAGTGCCGCCTCCAGCCTGGAACCGACCCGCACGATCCCTACCTCAGCGGGTTGGAGACAGTTCTTCGACACCGGTCACCACCCCATCGTCGCTAACCTCGAGTGGACCGTTGCCGAGCAAGCCATCCAGCTCATTACCGCTCTCGGCGAAATCGATCGTGTTGTAGGTGACTTGCCACTTGTTGCCTACTCGCTTCGCTGACGTCACAACGATCTGCGTTCCTTCCTGGGCAGCCGTTGCTTTGAGATGAGGCACCAGGATCTCCAGGACTCGCTCTAGCGGGATCATCTCAGTTCGTTCTCAACAGATGGAAAATCTTCCACGGAGATAAATCTGCGGCACCACCTGTCTGGCCATCCAGAAACCGAACGACTCCACCTTGATTCGCAACGTTGAATGCGTGGCCCACCCCGTCGTTATAAGCGACAACCCCGCCGTTAACCGATCGATTCATGCTAAGCCCTGAGGTTCGATTTGAAACGCAATAACAGCACATCCCTAGAAGTCGCGAATTGAGCCGGCAACGCCTGCGGGTGGACGTGGAGAGCCCATCCGGCCGGCACGCTCTGGACGTGCCCCAAGACGCTCGCGTGAACGACCTGGTGCCGAGCCTGGTCGAGGTTTGCGAGGGCCGCGCGGATGGGGTCGGTTGGCGGCTTGCTCCCAAGGGCGAGGCGCCGCTGTCCGGTACCCGGACCCTCGCCGAGTGCGGGATTTTCGCCGGGGCTGTGCTCGTGCTGCTCGAGCCGGAGGCCATCGAGGTTGTTGAAGCGGACCACGAGACATCGCGCTCGCCGGGGCCGGATATGGATCGGGCCGGTGACGGGTCCTACATTCGAGTCCTCGAAAGCGCCATAGTCGCGCCCCGTCTTCGAGCCAGCAATGTGATTGCGGTCGTCGCAGATCATCCCGGAGCGGGTGCGACCACCGTCACCTTCCTGCTCGCGACGATGCTCGGCGACCTGCGCGACGACCAGCTCGCAGCGGTCGACGCCAACCTCCAGTCGGGCGCGTTGAGCCACTGGATGGCCCCCGACAGCAGCCTGTCCAAAGATGTTTACGGCTCGCTTTTCCGGCCCAACCTGACTCCTGAACAGGTGCGAGCCGCCCTGGTCGGCGTGGGACCGCGGCTGTCGATCTTGCCCTCGCCCGGCGAGCCGGCCAACGCGATCGCCCCTGGCGCCGCAAGCTGGGGCCGGCTCATCGAGCACCTCCGCCACCTGCACAACATCGTGATCCTCGACTGCGGCGCCGGCCTGCAGCGGGCCTTGAGCCGCGCCTCGATCGACGCCGCCGACCAGGTCGTCCTGGTCACGGCGCCGCACCTCACGAAGCTCGACGAAACGGCGGCAATCGCGGAATCCCTTCGGGCTCGAGGAAAGGCGGTCGTGGTGGTCGCCAACCAGGCCCCATTTCGCGCCCGTTCAACGCGCTCGACCGACGCCGTTCAACAAGTGAGCATCGCCTACGATCCCCACCACGCCAAGCGTTTGAGGACCCGTGGATTCACGTGGGCCGGAGCGCCGGTTTCCTGGCAGATCGGCGTCCGGGAGCTGGCCGCGATCCTGGTGGGAAGCCTGGCCTAGTGCAGGCTGTGCGCGAAGCGGGCCACGGCTTCGTAAGTTCCCAGCACGCCGAGGGCCAATGGCACCGTTGCCGCGGTGGCCAGCAGCTCGACCCTGCCCAGCTGCCGACGGAATAACGGCGACAGATCCCAGCCTCGAATCGTTGCAGCAGCGGCAGCGAGAAGAATTCCATCGGCGATCAGGACCGCGACGGTGCCTCCCACGCGACTGGGCCCGGCCAGGTTCAGCACCAACGAACACTCCAGAAGCACCAAGCCGATCAGACCCGCCGCAATCAATGGCGCCACCTCGGCAGAGAATCGAAAGTGCCTTGTCTTGGCCACCACTGCAATCGACGTGACGGCCATCAGGCTCCAGGCAAACCAGCCCCCCGCTATGGCGAGGGCTGCATTCGAAACCGTCAACACGAGTGCGGACCCGACAATCAGCGCTGCCAGCAAGCGCCGGCCGCGCCGAGCTCGAGCGGAGATCGACCCGGGATCAGGCTCGGCCAGGTTCGCCAGTCGTGCCGCCAGCGCCGGCGTCAGGGCCAGCTGGCCGAGCCCGAGCGGAGCGAGGAGGGCCGCCGCGGCGAGCGATCCCGTGCCCGCCGCTGAAGCCCCCACAAGCACGACGGCTGGGAGGAGTGTGGCCGCGATCAAGCCCACCGCCGGCAGGATCACGGCGTCGCCGGCGATCAGGAGGGCGACCCAGGAACCGGCGGCGAGGGACCCCAGGGCGGCGGCCAGGATACCCGTCGAGTCCGCTCCCGCTTCGCCGGCGATGCCTGCGCCGGCGGCCGCCCATAGAGGCAGTCCGGCAAGGATCAGGATCCCAGCGAAGGCTCGCCGGCCCATGAGCTGTGCCATGGCCACGCCGCCCACCGAGGCGATCGCCGCACCTCCGAGGCCGCCGAGGGTCCGCAATCCGCGATCTCCTGTCAGAAGCACGAGCAGGCCGGCAGCGAGGAGGCAGAGGCCCGCTGCTCCGACGAGCAGCAGCTGGGCTGCCGGCTGAGCCCACCGGCCGCCCTGGGCATCGACGGTGATCGCGACCCGCTCGGCGTAGTCGTCGACCACAGGCTCCGGCGCGGCAGACTTGATGTCGCGAAGGAACAGCATGGTTCCCTCGACGACCCCCTGGTCCTCGAGCGCAAGCTCGGGATCGAGAATCTGGCCGCCGACCCTCATCAGCGCCCAGCGTGCGGACGCCCCATCACTGGTCTCGCCGAGCATGCCCACCACGTCCCAAAGCAGCTCGGCGATGGGAATTCCGGCGGGTAGGGTGGCGTCGACCCGCCGTCTGGAACCGACGACGGTCACGCGGCACGACGCCTCTACGTTGTCCTCCTCGGTGACCTCAGCAGGAGCTTTCTTAGACTGACGACGCGAACCATTAGTGTGACGAATCGATGGTGACTGTAGAGCCTCGGTCGCGAACGGTACGCCGGGCGGCTCGCTCGGCGCCTCCAATCGTGCCGGACTCTCCGATCACGTTGTCGGCCCCCCCGCGCATCGACTCCCAGCCGGGCGGGGCGGCCGGCTGGCTCCAGTACGTGTTTCCGATCGTCGGCAGCCTGGGCGGGATGCTTTTCATCGTCAACAATCCCAAGCCGCTCTTCCTGGCCAGCGGACTGCTGTTCATGCTCGGCTCGGTCGGCATGGGCGTCGGCATGGGAATGCAGCAGCGATCGACGGCGAGGCGCCGGATACGCGGCGGGCGGGCCCGCTACCTCGGCTATTTGCACGGCGTCCGCGTCCAGCTGCAGGCGGCCGCAGCCGCGCAGCGGGCCGCGTCCGCATGGAGCCATCCCCCGACTGACGCCCTGCTGGCCATCACCGGTTCGACTGCCCGCCTCTGGGAAAGGCGACCGGACGATCCGGACTTCCTGGTGTTGAGGGTGGGCGAAGGCCCGCTTCCGCTGGCGACGCCGTTTCAGGTTCCATCCGAAGACGGCCTGGCGGCCCAATCCGACCCCGTGTGCGCCGAGGCGATGGGTCAGCTGGCGAGGGCGCAGAGCACGGTTCCGAACGACGCCATTGCGGTGGATCTCAAGGCTTCACCCGTTGTCACACTGGTCGGACAGCGCGACGCTGTTGAAGATGCAGCGCGGGCGCTGCTGAGCCGGCTGGCGGTCCTGCATGCGCCGGACGACGTCCGCCTCCTTCTCTGTACAAAGAAGGATTCCGCCCCCGCGTGGGAATGGATGAAGTGGTTGCCTCACCTCCGAGGCGCCTCCGATGGCGAAACCGGTCCGGCCGTGTCCGACGCGGAAGGAGTGGATGCGGCGATCACGTCGCGGGCGGCGCGCGCCCGGCATACCTCACCCGCCGAGCCGGTGGGTCAAGACCCGTGGCTGGTGGTGCTCGCCGACGGCCTCGTTCCGGCTCCCGAGGCGATCGCATCGCTGCGCCGGATGCCATCGCGGACCACGTTGATCGTCATCGCTGACGGTCCGGAGGCAGAGCCGAGCGAGGTGGATCTGCGATTGCGGGTCGCCGCCGGCGGGCTCGAAGTCGAACGGGCAGATCTCAGCGCCGCGGTCGCAGGCCGCCCTGACCGCCTCGGGCCGGCCGCCGCCGAGGCCATCGCACGCAGGCTGGCGCCGCTTCGCCTTTCAGACGAGCCCGGCGCTCGGCGCCTGGCCGGCGCGATCTCACTTACGGAACTCCTCGACCTTCGAGATGTCAGCGCGCTCGACACCGCCGTCATCTGGCGCGCGCGGCCACAGGCAGACAGCCTGCGGACCCCGATCGGTGTCAGCAGCCAGGGCGAGGCTGTGCTCCTCGATCTCAAAGAATCGGCGCTCGGAGGCGACGGCCCGCATGGATTGGTGATCGGAGCCACTGGTTCGGGCAAGAGCGAGCTGCTGCGGACCGTTGTCGGCGGACTCGCCCTCACGCACCCGCCCGACCTGCTCGCATTCGTGCTAGTCGACTTCAAGGGTGGCGCCGCATTCGCGGGCCTTGGGGAGCTTCCGCACGTCGCCGGCGTGATCACGAACCTGGCGGACGACCTCGCGATGGTCGATCGCATGCACGCCGCCCTTTTCGGAGAGATACGGCGCCGCCAGGAGCTGCTGCGAAAAGCAGGCAACCTGGCTTCGTTGCGTGACTATCAACGGCGCCGTGCGGCAGGCGATGCTTTGCCGCCGCTTCCGTATCTCGCCTTGATCGTGGACGAGTTTGGTGAGCTGCTGGCATCGAAGCCTGACTTCATCGACCTATTCGTGGCGGTGGGCCGCCTCGGCCGAAGCCTGGGAATGCACTTGCTTCTCTCGTCGCAGCAGCTCGACGAAGGGCGCCTTCGCGGCCTCGAGGGACACCTCAGCTACCGCATCGCGCTTCGCACCTTCAGCGCCGCCGAGAGCCGCACGGTGCTTGGGGTCCCTGACGCATACGAGCTGCCTCCGATTCCGGGCTCGGCGTACCTGAAAGTCGGGACGACCGTGTACACGCGCTTCCGAGCGGCTCTGGTCAGCCAGCCTTACTCGACGGCGCAGGAATCCGACTCTGGACCGCCTCGGCCGCGTCCCTTCGGCCTGGTGTTCGGCGCGCCGGCGGTCCAGCCGCGGGGGGACGACGATACACCCGCTTCCGGCCCGAGCGTACTCGAGGTCGTTGTCGCGCAGCTGCGGGATGCCGCGCCAAGGGTGCATCAGGTGTGGCTTCCGCCGCTCGAGCGCACGGTTGCCCTCGATGCGCTGCTAGGGGAGATAGGACCGTCACCACAGCGTGGATTGAGCGCGACCAACTGGGCGGGCTCCGGACGCCTATCGGTACCGGTCGGCCTTGTCGACCTTCCGGCTGAGCAGTCGCGCGACGTGCTTGCTGTCGACCTCGCGGGCTCGGCCGGCCATCTGCTCGTCGTGGGCGCGGCCCTCACCGGGAAAACGACGTTGCTGAGAACCCTGATCGCCAGCTTCGCCCTCACACACACCCCGCAAGAGGCGCAGTTCTACTGCATCGACTATGGCGGTGGCGGGCTGTCGGTGCTCGGCGGCCTGCCGCATGTCGGGGGCGTGGCCGGACGCCAGGATCCGGAGCGCGTGCGGCGCACGGTGGCCGAGGTGGCGGCCCTGCTCGACGACCGCGAAGCGCGGTTCAAAGCCGCCGGCATCGACTCGCCGCAGACCCTCCGCACGCGGCGCGAAAGCGGCGATCTGGACGGGGACGGTTGGCACGACGTCTTTCTCGTCATCGACAACTGGCCGGCGCTGCGTCAGGAGTTCGAGGACCTCGAAGCTCCTGTTCAGGAGATCGCGGCGAGGGGTCTCGGTTACGGCGTGCACCTGGTGATGACCGCGAGCCGGTGGGTCGACGTCCGTTCAGCGCTCAGGGAGTCGATCGGCGGCCGTCTCGAGCTCCGCCTGCACGATCCCATGGAGTCCGCGATCAATCGCAGGGCCGCGGAGAACGTGGCGAAGGGCGTGCCGGGGCGCGGTATGACCGCGGAGAGCCTCCAGTTCCAGACGGCCATGCCGCGGATCGACGGCGGCGCGGAGGCCGCGGATGTGCAGCCGGCCCTCGAGGCCCTCGTCGCGCACGTCGCTGCGGCCTGGACGGGTGCGCGGGCGCGGCCGGTGCTCGTACTGCCGCATGAGATCGGTCTCGAAGACCTGCCTGGAGTCACCGCGCGCGACAAGGGAGGCGTGCCGATCGGGTTGTCCGAACGCGATCTCGGCGTCGTCCGGCTCGACCTCGCCGGAGGCGACCCGCATTTCCTCGTCTTCGGAGACGGCGAGTCGGGCAAGACGAACTTGCTGCGCACTTTCCTCCTGGGCCTGATGGCGCGCCAATCGCCGGATCAAATCCAGGTTCTGGTCGTCGACTACCGCCGCATGCTCCTCGGGGTGGTGCCGCCCGAATACCTGCTCGGTTATGCGGGCGCCGAGCCGGCCGCCGTCGCCCAGGTGACCGAGACGGCTCAGGTGCTGACCAAGCGGTTGCCGCCTGCAGACCTGTCGATCGAGAAGCTGCGCGCGCGCAGCTGGTGGAAAGGCCCTGACGTGTACGTCGTCGTGGACGATTACGACCTGGTCGTCACCCCGAGTGGCAGCCCCCTGCAACTCCTGGTGCCGCTGCTGGCGCAGGCCAAGGATGTCGGCCTTCACATCGTCACGGCGCGGCGCGCGGGCGGCGCCGGCCGGGGGATCCTCGAGCAGCTGCTCCTACGCCTTCGCGAGCTTGGCTCGCCGGGCCTCCTGCTCAGTGGCGATCCTGGCGAAGGACCGCTGCTGGGTAACCATCGATGCTCCTCGCAACCTCCGGGGAGAGGCCTCCTCGTGCGGCGCCACGAGCGACCTTCCCTGGTCCAGGTGGCCTTCAGCGGACGAGGGCGATAACCCCAACGATCAGGGCCGCGGCGGCGGCGATCGCGGTTCCGGCGGCAAGCGGTCCGATCCACGGGAGCCCGGCGCCGGCAGTCGACGCCTCGGATCCGAGCCGCAAGGCCTCGGTCACTCGGCGCCGCCGATCGGCCTCGATCTCGAGGATCTCCTCGGGCTTCAGGTCGGGCATGTGCGCAGGCTACATCGGAAGTCCCCTCCGGCCCGGACCTTCGGTCGGGGCCACCTCCCCACAGGGTGGGGAGGCCAGCCGCAGATATAAGCTGAGTCCGGCATGCGCCTGATCAGTGCGGACGGCCGGTGGTGGTGGAACGGCCGCGAGTGGCAGCCGCTGCCGAAGGCCGTAGACGCGGAGGGATCGGCGGCGCCAACGGATGTGGTCTCGGAAGCCCCTCCGGATGGACGGCCGGAAGCTGCGCCGTCGCCCGCAGACGGAACGCCCAAATTCATGCCCGGCCAGTACGTCAAGGCCCGCACCGAGGTCCCCGACACCGGTATCGCGCGCAGGCTGTACGACCTGAGCGGGGGCCGGATCAACCTGGGACCCAACGCAGCGGAGCTCCGTCACCTCCGCCTCCTGAACATGGCGCGGACGCCGGTCTCGGACCCTCCGGTTCACCTCGCCGTCGCCTCCGCCAAAGGCGGCGTCGGCAAATCCACCATGGCGCTGCTGATCGCCAGCAAGATGGGCCTGCTCCGCAACGACCGCATCATCGCAGTCGAGTGCAATCCGCATCACGGCACCTTTCGCAGCCGCGTCCCCACACACCACGATCGTTCGGTCAAGGACCTCATCGATTTTCTCGACGGTCCCGAGATCGACCGCGACCAGGACCTCACCCTGCCGATGCTGCATCGCTTCACTACCCACGTCCCCGAATCTCGTCTCGAGGTCATGACCGCCCCCACCGATCCAAGGATTCGTAAGGCTTTGAGCGCCAACGACTACAGCAGGGTTTTCAGCGTGCTCGAACGCTACTTCGACATCATCATCCTCGACCTCGGCACCGGACTCCTCGACGACACGACCAAGTTCATCCTCGAGCGCGTTTGCGACCAGCTGGTCGTCGTCGCGCCCGCGGAGCTCGATGGCGCCGAGCTCGGGGCGTTCACTCTCGAGTTCGTCGCGGACAGCCGCGGCGTGGAGTGGGTACGCGAGCGTGCGGTGGTCGTGATCAACCGCGTGGTCAGGGACACGCAGGTCGACGTGACCGGCATGGAAGGTTACTTCCGCCACTGGGTGCGAGCGTGCCTGCGCGTCAGCCAGGATCCCCACCTCAAGAGCGGCGGCATCTTCGATTGGAGGCTCATATCGCGGGCGGCTGACGAGGAGATACTCGCGCTGACTGGCGAGGTCGCCACCGGATTCTCGCTGGGCAGATCAGCACCCGGAGCGGCTGAGCCGGCGTAACTCGTGCGTTTGTATCAGCACTTCTCCGGGCAGAACCTGGGGCGCTTGGCGGCGCTGAGCGATGGAATCTTCTCAGTCGCGATGACGCTGCTGGTCCTCAACATCGTGGTCCCGACCATCGCCGCGCCGCATGCGCAGCAGCCGATCTGGGCCGCCGGCGCCCTGGCGGCAGAGGCGACTGTCTGGAACGCGCTTGTTCCTCTCGGCCCGCATCTCCTCACCTACCTGATGAGCTTCTTGACGCTTGGCATCTTCTGGGCCGGCCAGCAGACCCAGCTCAACCACTTCTCGCGGAGCGACCACCGGCTGACATGGATCCATCTCATCTTTCTTCTCGCGGTCGTCTTCATGCCGTTCTCGACCGCGCTGCTGGCGCAGTTCATTACGTACCGCCTGCCGATGTTCATCTACTGGGTCAACCTGTTCCTGCTCGGGGCGCTGCTATACGTCAGCCTCGAATACGCATCCCGCGCGGGGCTGTTGACGGTCGAAGAGACGAAGGATTTCGTGGCGGCGGGCAGGCGGCGCATCGTCATGTACCAGCTGCTCTACTCCGGGGCGATTCTCCTGTGCGTGTTCAACACCTACCTCCCCATCGCCGTGCTGGTCTTGCTGCAGCTCAACTCGGTCATCGTGCCTCGACTCGGCCCGCTGAATCGCTTTTAGGTTGGCTTGCGCGCGCGGATGTAGGCGCTGCCGACCCTGCCGTCGACTCCTGGCATCGTCTCGGTGGCGTG
>Ga0207646_10002130_pt1 | contig 23673 bp, 18 predicted proteins | sample KBSK5502metaG_FD_184343 | JGI IMG/M metagenome (GOLD analysis project Ga0207646, IMG submission 184343) | Corn, switchgrass and miscanthus rhizosphere microbial communities from Kellogg Biological Station, Michigan, USA - KBS K5-50-2 metaG... | ecosystem: Host-associated > Plants > Roots >... | reverse complement strand
TTCTCGCCAACATAGCACCCGATCTGCAGCGCAGCGTTCTCAAGCAAGTCAAAGGAACGCCTAAACTCGTTGCGCTCGACACCATGAACTATTGGATTGAACGCACTCCCGCCGAACTGCGCGAAACTCTCAAGCACGTGGATGTTTTAATGATCAACGACGCCGAAGCCCGCCAGCTTTCAAGCGAACATAATTTGCTCCGCGCGGCGCGCCACATTTTTAATCTTGGTCCGTCCACACTGGTCGTAAAGCGCGGCGAATACGGCGCAATGATGGTGGATAAAAAAGGCGTGTTCTGCGTTCCTGCATTTCCGCTTGAGGAACCGCACGATCCCACAGGCGCGGGGGATTCTTTCGCCGGCGGCTTTATGGGTTATCTTGCTGGCTGCGGGCAATCAAACGATGCCGCGCTCCGTCGCGCCATGGTTTATGGCTCTGTCCTGGGCAGTTTTGCGGTAGAAGAATTTGGACCCGAACGTCTGCGCAGGCTCAAGTTGCGCGAGATACACGCCAGGGCACGCCACTTTTCGAAACTCACGCAGTTCAAATTGTAGTGTGTAAAATTCTGTCAGTGCCGGTCAGGGTTTGAATCCCGGCGCCACAATTTACATGCTTCCTCTCAGCACTATCACTTATCGTCTGCTGTGGGCCGCCTTTCTCGGCTCCGTGATCGGCATCGAGCGCAATGTCCGCAAACGTCCCGCTGGCATGCGCACGAGCCTCTGTGTGTGCACGGCCGCGGCGCTCTTCACGATTCTCTCGTCGGAAATTGCAAAGCTGACAGGCGACGCCAGCACCACACGCATCGCATCGAACATCGTGCAGGGCGTCGGCTTTCTCGGAGCGGGAGTGATCCTCCGCGAGCGTGGCAGCGTCGTTGGCTTGACCACAGCGGCAGCGATTTTCATGGAAGCCGCGATCGGCATGGGTGCAGGTGCGGGAATGTATCGCGTCTCCGGCATTGCATCCCTCATCGTACTCTTTGCGCTTACCGGCATGATTTATGTCGAAGACGCACTAAAGCTGAAGTGTCGCTACATGCTGTTTCGCGTCTCCACTACCAGTGCCGTCGACATGGTTCCGGAGGTCCATCGCATCTTTAAAGATCTCGATATGAAGCTGGACAATTTTCAGGTGAACGTCGCAGGCGAGAAACACTTGATTCAATTTGATGCCGACGTCACCCAGCGCCAGCAGGAACAAGTCCTCTCGGCAATGACTCGCCCCGGCATCGCGGTGGAAATGTTGCCGGTCGAAAGGCAGCTCGAATGATCGCCGCTGCAGCGGTTCAAAAACCAAAAGCGCTGCGCCGGGGCTCGCGTTTCGCCGTCATCGCTCCGGCATCGCCGGGAAAACCCGATCGTGTCGCAGCCGGTCAGAAAGAACTCGAGCGTTTGGGTTTTTCCGTCGCGCCTCAAGATCATCTTCAGCCGGACGGATATTTCGCGAGTCCCGCAATGGAACGGCGCAGCGAGTTTCTGAAGGCCTTGAGCAATTCCGCCAATGACGCGCTTATCGCCACCCGCGGCGGATATGGCTCGGTCTATCTTCTCGAACAAGAGCTTCCACCATCTTTGCCTGTGAAGCCTCTCATCGGCTTTAGCGATCTGACCACTTTGCAAATCTATCTTTGGCAAAAGCATCGCTGGGCCGGTTTTTACGGCCCGATGCTGGCGGCTGGCCTGGATTACGGCCCCGGTGCACCGGGCGGATACGACGAACCATCCTTTCGCAGTGCACTCAGCAAAGCTTCTGGAACCTGGACAATCCCGCTTAATGGCGAAGCCCTGCAGCCGGGTTCGGCGGAAGGCACTTTGCTTGGCGGGGCTATGACGCTTCTTGAAGCCACGATCGGAACTCCGTGGGAAATTGATACAGACGGCGCGATCCTGATTCTCGAAGACCGCGCCATGAGGCCCTATCAAATCGACCGCGTCCTCATGCACCTGAAGAACGCGGAAAAACTGTCCAGGATTCGTGGCATAATTTTGGGCGATTTTCCCGAATGCCAGACGCCCTTGCCCGGCAGTCCTTCCGTGCGCGATGTGTGCGCCCGAATTCTTGCACCGCTTAACATTCCCCTCGTTTACGGCGCGCCAATCGGCCACACTGCGCGGCCGATGTTGACTTTGCCTCTCGGCGTCCGGGCGCGTCTCGATGCGCGCGCCAGCGGAGCACTCGAAATTCTCGAACCGGCGGTCATCGAATGACTCAGGCTGAACTGACTCTGGCAAAACACATTCACATTATCGGAATTGGCGGCTCAGCCATGGCTCCGCTCGCCGGAATGTTGCGCGAACGAGGCTTTCGCGTAACTGGCTCCGACTCCGGCGTCTACCCTCCTGCGTCCACGCTTCTCGATAATCTTGGCATCTCCTATTTCCCCTCGTTTGACGCGGCGCACCTCACGCCATCGCCGGATCTCGTCATCGTCGGAAACATCATCGCTCGCGGCAATCCTGAACTTGAAGAAACACTCAGTCGTAAAATTCCTTATCGCTCCATGCCGGAAATTCTGGAAGAAGTGTTTCTTCCCGGAAAACATTCCGTCGTCGTCAGCGGCACGCACGGAAAAACCACCACTACTGCGATGCTTTCCTGGATTTTTTACTCCGCCGGAAAGCAACCAACTTTTCTCGTCGGCGGCGTCGCTGAGAACTTCGGCAAGAGCTACGGCCTCGGGCAGGGAACTGAAATGATTCTCGAAGGCGACGAATACGAAACCGCTTTCTGGGACCGCGGACCAAAGTTCTTCCACTATCATCCCGACGACCTGATCATTACGTCACTCGAATACGATCACGCAGACATCTATCCAGATTTCGCGACCTATCAGCTTGCATTCAAACGCCTCGTCAATCTTGTTCCGCGCAACGGCCGCGTGGTCATCTGGGGAGACACGGAAAAATCGGGTCCCGCTCTCCGCGAAGCTGCCGCAAAAGCTTTCTGTCCAGTGATTACGTACGGTTTTGCCTCTGAAAACGAATGGGTCGCAAGCGAACCGGAGTTTGCAAGTGACGCCATGCGGTTCCGTATCACACACGCGGGAAAACGGTTCGGAGAGTTTTCTCTGACCGCTTCAGGCCGCCACAACGTTTTGAATGCACTCGCCGCCATCATCGTCGCGCAGGGAAGAGGCATTCCCGTCGAGTCGCTGCAGAAATCGCTGAGCTCGTTCCGCTCCGTGCGACGGCGGCTCGATGTAAAGGGCGAGCACCAGGGAATTCTCGTTGTTGATGATTTTGCGCACCATCCAACAGCAGTCCGCGCTACCATCGAAGCCGCCCGCGGCCGCTGGCCTAATCGTCGCCTCTGGGCAATTCTCGAGCCGCGCTCAAACTCGATGCGTCGTAAAGTTTTCCAGGAATCGCTTCCGCAAGCACTCGCGCTCGCAGATCGCGTTGCACTTGGCGGAGTTTTCCGAGCGCAGCAACTCGGCGACGAAAACCGGCTGGACCCTGAAACCGTCGCCATCAGCGTTCGCTCCCTCGGCAAAGAAGCAAATGTAATTTCCGGCGGAGAAGCCATGGCCGAATTCCTTGCTTCCAACGCCAAGCCCAACGACCTTTTGCTGATCATGTCCAACGGCAGCTTCGATGGACTTTGTGAAAGGCTTCTGAAAAAATTAGGAGCGCCGCAGCCCGCCCCCGCCGAGGCCAACTCTAGGTGAACAGCTTCCATTTGCGATTTCCGCCCGTTCCAGTTTTCCTTTTTCTCCAAATTCTTCTCGCCTTGTCTATCGTTCTGCCTTGTAGAGCCACGATTGCATATGAGATTTCTCTCGACAAACCGTCGCAGCACCTTTTTCACGTCAGGATGACGATTCCGGATTTGCAGGGCGACTTGCAGCTGCAAATGCCCGCTTGGAACGCGCTCTACGAAATCCGCGATTTCAGCAGCCGCATCCAGCGCGTCGAAGCATTTTCCGGATCGCAGGCACTCTCGGTCCAAAAACTAGACAAGCTTACATGGCGCATTCACGGCGATGGCCAAGTGACCGTACGCTACGCGATTTACTGGGACAGCGCCGGGCCGTTCGCTTCTCAACTGAACGACGAGCACGCATTCATCAATCCGGCCATGGTCTTAATGTACGTGCCAGATCGCCGCAGCGAAGATATTTCTCTGGTGTTTCGCGATGTTCCACGCACATGGCGTATTGAGTCGCCGCTGCTTGCTTCAGCAACAGAAGCCGCCTCGATGGAACCAGTCGCGGCTGCGAACTACGACGCATTGGCGGATGCTCCAATGGAGGTCGGCACGTTTGTGGAATTTACCATGTCCCGAATTTATCCGCAGATTCGCGTCGCGATTCACGGGGACGCCTGGAAGCAAGCCGATTTGGAAAACACGCTGCGGAAACTCTGCAATTACGAAATCGAGTTGATGGGCGGCTCGCCATACGAGCGCTACCTGTTCATCTACCATATCGGCAAGGCAGCAATGGGCGCGGGCGGCGGCATGGAACATGCCAACTCCACGGCAATCAATATTTCGTCAGGCGCGCAAATTGCCGGTGTTTCCGCGCATGAGTTCTTTCACCTCTGGAATGTAAAACGCATCCGGCCTGCTTCACTCGAGCCGATCGATTACACGCACGAACAATTTACGCGAGCACTTTGGTTCGCCGAAGGCGTAACGAGCACCTATGGAAAGTATGCCCAATTGCGTTCCGGCCTTTGGTCTAAGCAGGACTTTTACAACGACCTCGCACAGCAAATAAACGAACTCGAATCACGTCCCGCGAATCGCTGGCAAAGCGCCGAACAATCCAGCCTCGATACCTGGCTCGACAAATACGATTACTACAATGGCCCGGAGTTCAGCGTGTCGTACTACACAAAAGGCCAGATCCTCGGCGTGCTGCTCGATATTCTGATTCGCGATCGCAGCGACGATTCGCGATCGCTCGACGATGTGCTGCGCCGCATGAATGAAGAATTCGCGCAAAAAGGAAAAACGTACCGCGATAGTCTCGATGTTCGCCTGACCGTTGAAAAAGTTGCCGGTGGATCGTTTGAAGATTTCTTTCGGCAATATGTCGGGAATGCAGACCCGCTGCCGTATGAATCTGTACTTGCTAAAGCCGGGCTGTTGTTACAAAAGCAGGAAATTGTCCGCGCTGAGCTTGGTTTTTCGTTCGAGCGTGACGCCAACGGGCACTGGATCGTTCGGTCCGTTGATTCCGGCTCAACTGCGGAACGCGCGGGTCTGCTCCTGGGCGATGAAGTGAGCCAGTTCAACGGCGAAAACGTTCCCCGCCACGCGGAAACTTGGCTGCGCAACAGAAAACCTGGCGATGAATTACACCTGCGAATTCTGCGAAACGAGCAGCCAGTTGAAATCAAGTTTGCGCTCGGCGGGAGATCGGCGACGATGTTTGCGATCACTGAAGATCCGCAAGCGTCGGCGAAGGCGCGCGCAATTCGTGAAGGATTGCTGCACGGTAAACCCATCGCAGCAGCGCCCGCCGCGGCACGCTGAGCGAAAATGCCAAGTTCACCTTGACGCGAAAGCGAGTGTTCGAGAGAGTTGGCCTGAACCCGGTCCATGCTGCGCACTATTTTCATCGGCGTCTTTTTATCGCTGTACATCATCGTTGCTGGAATTCCTCTGCTCATTTACACGGTCATTTCGAAAAATCCCGGCGCGTTGTACTGGGCCGGAGTTCGCGGAGTCATGTTTTTCGTTCGCGCGGTTGGCGTTCGCGTGCAGGTTGCCGGCGCGGAACGGATTCCGCCAGGGACTTGCCTGTTCGTTGCCAACCATACCAGTTCAGCAGATGCGCCGGCAGTGGTCGGTGCGATACCGCGGCGGATCGCAATCCTGTTGAAGAAGTCTCTTTTCAACTACCCCATTGTCGGGCAGGCGTTCCATCTGGCGCATTTCATTCCCGTAGAACGCTCGAAGCGCGATTCCGCGATTGAAAGCGTTGAGAAAGCCATCGAAGCGATGCGTGCCGGGCAATCGTTCCTGATTTATCCGGAAGGAACGCGTAGTCCGGATGGACGGCTGCAAGACTTCAAGAAAGGCGCCGTGGTGATGGCGATCAAAGCCGGGGTACCGATTGTGCCGATCGTTTGTTCCGGCGCACATCGCGTGATGGAAAAACGGTCGCTGGTGATTCATCCCGGAGAAATTCTCGTGGAATTTCTGGAGCCGATTGACACTTCGAAGTACACATTTGAGGAGCGCGAAAGACTCAACGAAATAGTGCACGACGCGATGGCGGCGGCGCTTCCTCCTGATCAGCGGCCGATTGGATTTCCTGGCGCCGCCTAGTTTCCCGTTTAAAACAATCTGGCGGTCCTTTTTAGATTTGCGATCTCTTCCTCCAATTCGCGCACTTTGCGTTGCAAGTCAGGCAACCGATTCAAGGCGGCCTGCGTTTTGAGCCACTGGCGATTTTCGACGGCCGGATATCCGGAATAGAGTCCCGCGGCGGGAACGTCGTTTGGGACGCCGCTCTTTGCGGTAATGACAGCGCCGTTCCCGATGGTGAGATGGCCAGCGGTGCCAACCTGTCCGGCAAGAATGCAGCCGTCGCCGATTCTCGTGGAGCCCGCGAGCCCGACTTGTCCGCAGAGCATGGCATTGGCTCCGACTTGCGAGGCATGACCAATCAAAACGAGATCGTCTATTTTTGCGCCGCGTGCGATACGGGTTTCGCCGACCGTGGCGCGATCCACGCAGGCGTTGGCTTGAACTTCTACGTCATCTTCGAGGATGGCCGGGCCGGATTGAGTCATTTTGTACCAGCTACCATCTTTCTGTTTGGCGAAACCGAGACCGTCGGCTCCGATGACCACGCCGTTCTGGAGAATAACGCGATTACCGATGCGGCAGTGTTCGCGGACAACGGCATGTGAGTGCGCGAAAAAGTGATCGCCGATTTTCACGCCGCGGTAGATGGAGACAAAACTGTGGAGAACAGCGTGATCGCCGATCGTGACATTCTCGTCGACAAAGCAATTCGGGCCGATGTGAGCACCGGCGCCAACGCGTGCGGATTTTGCAACGATTGCGGTGGGATGAACGCCAGGGGCGTAGGCAGGCGGCTGATAAAAAAGTTCGATAGCGTGCGCGAAGGCGAGATATGGGTTGCTGGAACGCAGTGCGGCGAGCGGCGGAAGGCCGGCTTCGCGTTCAATGCGAATGCCTTCCTCGATGAAGATGGCGGCAGCGCGGGTGGTATGGAGCAAAGGGAAGTAGCGGCGATTGGCGAGGAAAGTGATTTGTCCTGGTGTGGCGTGGTCCATCCCCGCAATGCCGGTGATTTCGACGGAGGGATCGCCTTCGAGGCGGCAGGAAAGTTTCTCTGCGACGTCAGAGAGTTTCATTGAGAGGGCTCCTGAGAATTGCGCAATCGAAGAGCACAGGCGACAGTGTCCGTGCTTCCAGAGGCGAGTCTCGCACAGGGGCAAGAGGGAAGTACAGTTCGAGCCAAAATGGGGATTGGATCGAGAAGGAGGGGGTGTAGGTACACACGCCATTTCGCGTAAGAGTGGCAAATACAGGACTTATTTTCCAGAGAGTGAGTGAGGAGCGAATGCTTTATGATTAGGGCGGAGCTGTGTACCACCAAGGTATTTTTGCGCAAAGAGTGCGCAAGCTGCAGCAAATCGAAATGGTGAGTCTTCGATCAACGAGACGGATTGCGGTGTTGAGCAGAAAGAGCGGGGCATGGCTTTATCGTTCGAGAGCTGCGGTGGCGCTTACAGCTAAGAGCAAATCGTGCGTCAGTATTCGCAGGCATTCTTTGCCTGTGATTTTTGCGGTGATGCATTATCATGGCGAATTCGCGAAGACCAACCGAAGGAGATTTCTTGGGAGCCACGGTTTCAAATGCATCGTACGCAAAATAATCTGACGCCGGACGCGGCTCTCGAGGAGTTGCTGGCGGGGAATCAACGATTCGCGTCGAATCAGCTAACGTCGGTTGAGCACGATCTGGTGATTTTGAAAGAGCATACCGCCGACAAGCAGGAGCCGTTTGCGGGAGTCCTTGCGTGCGCCGACTCTCGCGTGCCGGTAGAACTCGTGTTCGATCAGACGGTTGGACAAGTTTTCGTGACGCGAGTTGCGGGGAATATGGTGACGCCGGAGATTATTGCCAGTCTCGAGTACGGAGTGGCTGTGCTGGGAATTAAGGTGCTTCTCGCGCTCGGGCATACGGGATGCGGGGCAGTGACGGCGGCAATGAACTCCGATACGGTTCCTGGACAGATCAGCGTGTTGTATAAGCATTTGCGGCCTGCGGTGGAAAAGTCGGGAGGGAATCTGGATAAGGCAATCGAGCTGAATGCACAGCATCAGGCCGAGTTGTTGCGTACTTCTTCCACCGTGATCCGCGATGCCGTTAGAAACGGGAGACTGAAGGTGGAGGCGGGAGTCTACGATCTGGCGAGTGGGAAGGTCAGTTTAAAATGAGCTGTGAGAGGGAAATGCGTAAGATCCCCACGTAAAAGACCGTCACGTGGGGCACCGCAAGATCATGTTGATTGAGGTGGAGAGTTATTCGGGATACCGCGCGGACGAACGGCCACTGCGGTTTGTGATGCGTGGGCGGGTGTACGAGGTCGTGGAGGTAGAGGACCGGTGGTACTCGCCACACTCCACGTCTTTTCGCGTGGTGGCGTCTGATGCAAACCGATACGTGCTTTGTCATGACGAAGGACTGGATTTGTGGAGCCTGGAAGCGTTCCGGGCCAGCGGAAGGGGCGAATAAGCGCTCCTGAATGTGTGGTGAAATATCCGGCCATTTCGGGGATTTCCGGTATTTTCTTCGACCCGTGGGAACATGGGCTGAGCCTCCTGCTCGCGTTCCTTGTCGGGACGGCGGCGGCGCTCCTGCCTGACTTCGTGCGAAATATGAGAATCCGTTCGATGTAGAGCGATTGCCTGAGCGCTCGGTCCGCGCCATAAGCTATTGATTACCGCGCTGTTTTTCCACCTCTCATATTGGTTATTGGTTGCTGTTGGCAGTGGTCTGGATGCCGTTGTCCAAGAGCTGCAGATGAGTAAGTGGATTTGTGTGTTCAGGCAGTTTTCGAAGCAACCGGACCGACACCCAGCGCAAGAAGCGAAACTCCGAAAATCGGGTCAACCCGCGCTGCAGCAAGCTAGAACTTCAATTCGAGGTTGATCTGAGTGCGGCGCGGAGGATTGGCGGCGACAGGCTGGCCGAAGAGCGGTGAGCCGAGGACGCCGATGTAGGTAACGTAATTGGGATGGTTGAAGACGTTGAAAGAGTTGAGAGAGACGGTGAGTGTAGGGACGTCCTTCTTGTGTTCGCCATGTTGCGCTGAAAAAGGGAAATCGTGTGAAAGGTTGAGGTCAAGATTGACGAGGCCCGGGCCGTGTAGCGTATTGCGCGCATAGCCCGGAGGGCGGTCGTTTACGACACCATCGCCGTTGTTGTCGGCGCCCGTGATGACATTGACAGGCTTCCCGGAATAAAGAGAAAGAGCGGCGCCGAGGGCAAAGAGTCCGGTGAAATGAGTTGAGCCGAGGAGATCGAATTTGTGGCGCCGGTCATTATCGGAGCGGGCCCAATCGGCGGACGGGTCGAGGCTGTTGCCGGGGAAATAAGTGACGCCGCCGGTGTTGTTGTAAGTTTTGCTGAGCGTGTATTGAATTTGACCGTTGAAGAAGCGGGAAGGGGTGCCGCGGAAGGTGAGTTCGAGGCCGTTGCTTTTTTGGTACCCGTCGGACTGTAGCTGACGTTCCTGTCCGATCGCGGGATTGGGACGATCTGTGAACGGCGGAAGGGGAGCGTTGGCGTCAATGGAGCGAAAGAGCGAGATGCCGCGCGAGCCGACGTAGCCTGCGCTGAAGGTGCTTTTGGCGGTGATTTGGCGCTCGACGGCAAATCCGTATTGCACGCGATACGGAATGTGAAGGCGCGGATCAAGTGTGACGAGGCTGGTAGGAATGGCGGCGAGTTCGGCTGGAGTGACAGGGAAAGAGGGGTTGGAAACGATGAAGCGCAGGAGGTCGACGCCATTGAAGTGAAGAAGATCGGCGATGGGGCGAGGACCGGATCGATCGTAGAAAAGACCAGCGCCACCGCGAAAGACGGTTTTACTTTTGGAGGATGGAGCAAAAGCGAAGCTGAAGCGCGGTGCGAAATTGTTCGGGTCGTCATGAAAGAAGTTCTGCCAATAGTAGCGAAGGCCGACGGTGACGGAGAGCTTAGGATTGATGCGAATCGAGTCTTCGACGAAACCGGAGATGACCTTTTCGAGAAAAACGAGATGGCCGTTACCCTGTTGAATGACGACAGTGGATGGCGTATTCGCTTGAAAGTCGGCGAGGCTGGCGAAGGTGTACGTGCCGAGCTGGTTCGTGAAATCGTCAGCGCCGCGGCGGCTGATGTCCGGAATGTCCACGCCGAAATTCAGAAGATGCTTGCCGTGGGCGTAGGTGACGATGTCGGTGCCGTCGAAATGGTATTCGGTGCGGCGGGCGTCAGCTTGTGCGGCGCCGCCGGTGAACGCACCGGAAACGATGATCTGGGGAGCAGAGTTGACGCTGGTGCGGGGTTGATTGTTTTGGCCGACCAGGAAACGGAGTTGATTGGCCCACACGGTTGAGAAGGCATGGCGATAGCTGACGTTAATCTCGTTCTCAACCATAGAGGAGTTGTAACCGGCTTCGGGCAGGATGGTGCCGCCAACATTCTGATTCTTGTTTGACATGTTTTCGTTGGAGTAGCCGATCCAGAAGAGGTCGCCGTTTGCTAGTTCGTGGAAAACGCGCCCTTCACCGAAAAAATGGTGCATGGGAGCGGGAACATTTTCTCGAATCGGCACCTGGGCCGTTCCGGAAAGGCCGATGGCGCTGACGATGGCCTGCTGGTCGTCGAGGTCGCGTTCGAACGACAGAAGAAAAGTCGTCTTCTTGCTGTGGCTGAGCGGCCCGGTGAGGGAGCCTTCGTAGTATTGGCGCGATTCGGGCGGTTTCTGGAGGGCGAAAGCGTTGGAGGCGTCGAAGACGGCGTCGCGATACAGAAAATTTACGCTACCGTGCAGCGCTGGAGTGCCAGGTTTGGTGGTGATCTCAAGCCGGGCGCGGCCGGGATTTGCGAAAAGAGCGGAATAGGGATTCTGGTTGATCCGCACTTCCTGGATGGCGGAAGGCGTGACACCAGGCCCGTTGGCTTCGATGCCGTTGACGACCAGAGAGACGCCGTTGGTGGAGACGGAGTTGTCGTCCAGGAACCGGGAGAGTGTGGTGACGTAGTCCTGATCGAAAACGGGAACGCGATCGAGGGCGGCACGTTCGAAAGTGTTGGCGCTTTGATTTTGCGACGCGTCGGTGGTGACTTGCGGGGAAGAATCGGCCCCGCCAACGGTGACGGTTTCGGATTGCGAAGCGAGAGCAAGTGTGACGCGCAGAGGCGGCAGGCGTTTTCCCTTGAAGGTGATGGGGATAGTGGCGTCTTTGAACGCAGGAGCGGCGATAGTGAGGGTATAGGATCCCACGGGTATTTTTTCGAAGTGAAAGCTGCCGGAAGAGTCGGTTTCCGTCCGGATCGGGGTACGGTTGGCGGACGGGCGAAGCAGGACGATGGCGTGGGAAATGACAGCGCCGGAGGGGTCCTGGACTGTTCCAGAAAGTATCGACGAGGTGGATGACGACTGGGAGTCGTCGGAACCGCGTCGTGCGGTTGGCGAATCCGGGGCGCGGAAGGTTTCTGCACCGCTCACCGCGACGAGGAATGCCCACACGAGAAACGCAATGGAAAGTTTTTGACGCAAGACCATTGGGACGGTAGCACGGCGAAGCTAAATGGCGGTTAAACCGTCAGGCAGGTTGAGGGTAAAGAACATCGAGGCTGGAAACCGGTAGAGGCGCTATTCGTTGAAGAGAGTGGGTTGAGCGGCGGCGGGGACGGCGGGTTTTCGGCGGGCGATGCCAACGACGCCGAGGACGGTGACTTCGCTGAGGGCGGAACGCGGGACGAAGATGCGATCGGTGTTGGAGTTGAGGTCGGGCGGAGTGATCTGGATGCCGTTGTCCAGAAGAGACAGCAGATCGTTAGGAACGACGCCTTCAAGAGAATCGCCGTCAAGGAAGCGGAGGCGAAGCCACAGGCCATCAAGCTTGGGGCGGCTGAGGAATGCTTTGCGCTCAGGTTCAAAGTCGCCATCGAAATCACGCACAAAATAGATGGAGCGAATGCGGGAGAGTGGAAGCTCCTGATGCTCGCCATCGTGGGTGAGAAGATCGATCGGGTCGAGCTGACCGATGCGCGAAGGATTGAGGTAGCCGCGAAAAGATTTGCGGTCCTGCAATTCGACAATCACCTTTTTGTGGGTGGAGGCTGGGGCGCGGAGTTTCAAGGGACGGGATTTACCCCCAAAGAAGCAGATTTGCACATAAAGAGATTCTATGTTATGTTAAGCGCGAAATTCCTGTCAACCTATTGTTTTTAATGGATTTAGGCCGGAGGGCGCAGCTCGTTGACTGAGAAGAAGCAAATCCTCAAATCGGCTTCGATCATCTCGCTTGTTACCATTGTCAGCCGCATTCTCGGTTACGTTCGCGACCAACGCATAGCCCTCCTGCTGGGAACGACTGTTGCCGCCGACTCCTATTTGCTGGCGTATCGAATTCCGAACCTATTCCGCCGGCTGGTGGCGGAAGGCTCGATGACGGCGTCTTTTATCCCGGTATTTACGGGATACATGCGGGAGAAGGACAAAGAAGAGGTTTGGGACTTCGCGAACCGCCTGTTTTGGACTTTGGCGCTGGTCGTGGCGGCAATCACCGTTCTGGGGATGGTGTTCTCGCCGTATGTGATTCACCTGTTCGCCTCGAGCGGCAGCAAGGAAGGAGGATGGGAACAAGCGATTGAGCTGAACCGGATTATTTTCCCATACCTGTTTTTTGTGGCGCTGGCCGCGCTGGCGATGGGCATCCTGAATTGTTTTCACGTATTCGGATTACCGGCGGCAACGCCGATCTTTCTAAATCTCGCGACGATTTTGTTTTCGGTTGCGGCGGTTTGGAAGTACTTCAAGAGCCCCGCGACGGCGTTGGCGGTGGGAGTTCTTGTCGGCGGCGTGCTGCAATTCTTGATCCAAGTGCCACTGCTGGTACAGAAGGGGATGACGTTTAAATTTGCCGTTTCATTTACGCACCCTGGGATCCGTAATGTGGCACGGCTGATGATTCCACGGCTTTTTGGAATTGGGATTGGGCAAATCAACCTGCTGATCGACACGCGGTTTGCGACAGCGAGCAAGATGCCGGAAGGAAGCCTGGCGGCGCTCTATCTGGCGGATCGCGTGATGGAACTGGTGCTCGGCGGGTACGCGATAGCGGTGGCGACGGCTATTCTACCGATGATGTCGCACCAAGCGGCGGCGAGCGACTTCAACGGGTTGAAGAAGACGCTAGCGTTCTCAGTGCGGCTGGTGGCGTTTATTACGATTCCGGCGATGTTGGGATTGATGATTCTGCGCGAGCCGATCATCAGAGTGTTATTCCAGCACGGGCGATTCGTCGCGGAGTCTACTCGGTTAACGGCGCGGGCGCTGCTGTATTACGCGATCGCGTTGCCGGGGCTGGCCACGGTGAAGCTGGTGGTGCCGGCGTTCTATTCGACAAAGGACACGAAAACGCCAGTCATCATTGCGGCGATTTCGATGCTGGTGAACATCGTTCTAAACATTGTTTTTCTGGAGTTTTTCTTCAAGCGGGTGCAAAACGGCGGACCGGCGCTGGCGACCGCGATTGCGTGCTACTTCGATTTCTTTGCGTTGATCCTGATATTCAGGCTGCGTTACGGGCCGATGGGCATTCGCGAAATCATGAAGTCGTTTTCGAAGATTTTCTTGTGCTCGGGAATCATGGGCGCGGCGTGCTGGCTGGGCGGGCACTATACGGAATTCACGATTCATTCGAGATTTTTGGTGCAGTTGGGGGTTTTTACCGGACTGATCGTTGGAGCGACCGTGCTTTACCTTGCGCTGGCCTGGGTTTTCAGGTGTAGCGAGATCGAGGAGATATACGGCATCGCGACGCGGAAGCGGCGCGACGGCGAAGCGTACGTGGAGAACTGATGGAAATTGCGGCAGCCATATCGTCGTATTTGACCCACGTGCAGGTGGAAAAGGGCCTAGCGTCTAATACGCTGAGCGCTTACCGCCGCGATATGGCGAAATTTGAAGATTTTGCGAAGAAGAGGAAGTTAGCGCTGAATGCGGTGAAGCGCGATGACCTGGTGGACTTTCTAGCAAGCCTGTACCGGCAGAAGCTTGAAAGCAAGACGGTGGCGCGGCACCTGGTGACACTGCGGAATTTTTTCCGGCATGCGCAGGTACAAGGGTTGATCTCCGAGGATCCCACGGCGCACCTGGAATCGCCGAAGATCCGGCGGTCGCTACCGGGCTATTTGCGGCTGGAGGAAGTGGAGAAACTGCTGGAATTGCCGGACCAAAAGACTCCACTGGGTTTACGCGACCGGGCCATGCTGGAAGTGCTATATTCCACGGGTTTGCGCGTAAGCGAACTGACCAGCTTGCGGGTGACCGACTTGGATATGAAGGTTGGGTGCGTACGATGCATCGGCAAGGGCGATAAGGAGCGGCTCGTGCCGGTGGGCCGGAAAGCGCTGGGAATCGTCGAGCGGTACCTGCGCGACGGTCGTACGGCGTTAATCGGGCCAGGGCGAGGCAGCGCTGGAGCATTTCTGTTCGTAAACCGAAGGGGCGGCAGAATCAGCCGGGTTGGCGTATGGAAGATTTTCTCCGCGTATGGGAGAAAAGCAGGATTGCGCGTGCCGCTGACGCCTCATATGTTGAGGCACAGTTTCGCGACGCATTTGCTGGAGCGCGGAGCGGATTTGCGGTCAGTGCAGCTGATGCTGGGGCACTCCGACATTTCCACGACGCAAATCTACACGCATGTGGTTGAGGAGAGGTTGAAGCAGATTTATAAGGCGCACCATCCGCGCGCATAGCGCGGCCAGAGTCATAGATGCGGCGCGGCTCAGACGATGTCGAGGAAGAGCCGGCCTGAAGCCGAGGGATAGCAATGCCTGATTATATGTTTTTGCTGGAGAGCCGGCTGATGCCGGAGCAGCGCGCCACCATGATGCGCGTGCAGGAGCTTTCCGCGGCACTGGGGCTCAATGTGTATTTGACGGGCGGAACGGTGCGCGACTTGATTACGGGTGCGACGCTGCGCGACCTGGACTTCACGGTGGAAGGCAATCCCACAAAAATCGCGCGCGAACTGGAAAAAGGTGGCGCGAAGGTGCTGCACGAGGACGAGAAGCTCCGGCATATCGAAATATTGTTCGCGGGCGAATGCGAAGGAAGTATTTCCGGGGCGCGCGACGACCACTATGTTCGGCCCGGGACGCGGCCTGAGATTCGCTGGTCGACCATTATGGAGGACTTGCGGAGGCGGGACTTTTCGTTGAATGCAATCGCAATATCGTTGAACCCGGCATCGCGAGGATTGCTGTTGGACCCGACGAACGGGCTTTCGGACATCGAGCGCGGCGAGGTGCGCGCGCTGACGATTCATAGCTTTACGAATCAGCCAGTCAGATTGTTGCGCGTGCTGCGTTTCGCGGCGCGGATGGGATTCAAGCTGGAGCAGCGAACGCAAGAATGGTTAGAGCTGGCCATGGAGCGGGATCTGCATCACAGCATCACGCCGGAAGATGCGGGCGGTGAATTGCGAGCGTTGGCGCGAGAAGAGCAGCCAAGCGGCACATTGAAGTCGTGGGAGGAGCACGGGTTGATGGAAATTGTGCACCCGGTGCTGGCAAAGAAGAAGCCGGATTATGAAGCGATCAACGGATTGAGCAAGGTGCGAGACGACTTGATGATGGCGGGATTGCGGCCGAGACTGGCGACGCCGATGCTGCTGGCGATTCTTGGCCGGCTGAAGGATCGCGAGCAGTCAAGCCTGCTGGGTAAATTGGGATTCCGAGCCGCGGAAACGGATGCGATTTTAAGTTTTGCGGAGGAAGCAGAGGCGTCGGCCAAGGAGTTATCCGGAAAAAAACTGAACGCACCGATCGATGCGTACAAGTTTATCGAGAAGCTGCCTGTGGACCGGCTGGGGTATCTGCTTGCGGAAACGAGAAATTCCGCGGCGCTTTCAAAGATAAAGGCGTATTTGAACAAGTGGCGGCCACTGCGAGCAGGAATTGGGACCGTGCGCGAAGAATTGACACGCATTGGAATGCCGGAAGGGCCGAAGTTCGATGCGGTGGTTGAGCAGATGTTCGCACTGCAATTGAATGGACGAGGCAAGACGCCCGAGGAGCGGGAAAAGACTCTGCGGAAACTCTCCGGAATCAAGGAACCGCCGAAACAAAAGGAGCCGAAGGGCAAAGACAAAAAGGCGGGAAAAAGTTCTGAGAAAGCACACGATGCGCTCATGAAGATGCAAGGAAAGCCGAAGGGCAAGCCAAGTCCCGCGGCCGCTTCTCACAAGCCTGCGGCGAAATCCGGGAAACCGGTGGCGAAAGCGAAACGGAAGAAGTGACTGCGGAGTGAGGCTGCCGCTACCGCGCGCAGTTTATTTTGAAGATTTAATACAGAAGAATCACCGAGTGGAAAAGATTTCTGTTGAAAACCTGCGAAAGAACGTCGCAATTCTTTTCGCGGCGATTTAGAATCAAGGTTCATGGGGCAGCCAGAGTTCGTTCACCTACACGTTCACACGGATTTCAGCTTGCTCGACGGGGCCTGCGAGACCGGCGAACTGCTCGATGAAGCATCCCGCCAGAAAATGCCCGCCGTGGCGATCACCGACCATGGAAATTTATTCGCGGCAGCCAATTTTTTCTACGAAGCAAGCAAGCGCGACGTTAAGCCGATCATCGGCTGCGAAGTGTACGTAGCGAAGGGCAGCCGGCACGATCGCGGAGAAAAAACTCAATCGAACGGTGGCGACCGGGCTGACGCGGAAGGCGGATCGCGCGGAAGCAATCACCTGGTGTTGTTGTGCGAAGACCTGGAGGGTTACCACAACCTGATCAAGCTGGTGTCCGCGGGATTCCTGGAAGGCTTCTATTACAAGCCGAGAATCGATTACGACCTCCTTCGAAAGCACAGCAAAGGTTTGATCGCGCTGTCCGCATGCCTGCGCGGAGCGGTGACGGAAGCAGTGGTGGAAGAGAAATACGATCAGGCGCGGGAGAACGCCTACCGGCTGAGAGACCTTTTTGGTAAGCAGAATTTTTTCCTTGAGATTCAGGATCAGGGACTCGAAATTGAGAAGAACGTGAATCCGCACCTGGTGCGGCTGTCAAAAGAAACTGGAATTCCGCTGGTGGCCACGAACGATTGCCACTACCTGCATCACGAAGATGCGCACGCACATGAAGTTCTGCTGTGTATTCAAACCGGCAAGACGATGGGCGACACAAACCGCATGAAGTTCGCGACGGACCAGTTTTATTTCAAGACTGCGGCGGAAATGGCGCGGGTGTTTGGCGAGATTCCGGAAGCGCTGCGGCGAACAGTGGAGATCGCGGCGCGATGCAATGTGAAGGTGGAGCGGATTCCGAATCCATTTCCGGAATTCAAAGTGCCGTCCGGCCATACGGCGGGAAGTTATTTTGAAAAAGTGGTGAGGGAAGGATTCGCGACACGGGTCCCTTACCTTGAACGGCTGGCCAAAACCGGGACGCTCGCGAATCCCCTTTCTGAGTACGAGCGACGTTTAACCAGCGAAATCCAGATGATTCAGAAAATGCGGTACGAGGGATATTTTCTGATCGTGTGGGATTTCATTCACTATGCACGAACGCAAGATGTCCCTGTCGGGCCCGGCAGAGGTTCAGCGGCGGGAAGTCTGGTCAGCTACGCGCTGCGGATTACGGACGTCGACCCGCTGCAGTACAACCTGTTGTTTGAACGGTTCTTGAATCCGGAACGCATCTCGATGCCGGACATTGATATCGATTTCTGCATGCGGCGTCGCGGCGAGTTGATTGAGTATGTGACAGAAAAGTATGGGCGCGACAACGTCGCGCAGATTATTACCTTCGGAACGATGGCGGCGAAAGCGGCCATCAAGGACGTGGGCCGCGCGATGGAGATTCCGTACGCGGAGGTTGACCGCCTGGCAAAGATGGTGCCAACGACGTTGGGCATTACCTTAGACAAGGCACTTGAGGAAGCGCCACAACTGAAGTTGACGGTAAACAGCGACGAAAAGTTGAAGGACCTGATGAGTGTGGCGCTGCGCCTCGAAGGACTTTCGCGGCACGCTTCTACGCACGCGGCCGGCGTGGTGATTTCGCCACAACCACTGACTGACCTAGTGCCTGTTTACAAGACTAACCGCGACGAGATTACGACGCAATTCGACATGAACGCGCTCGAGCGGATCGGCCTCCTGAAAATGGATTTCCTGGGGCTGACGACGCTGACAGTGCTGCACGATGCGGTGAAGATGGTGGAGCAGAATCGCGGCGTCAAAGTGGAGATCGATAGCCTGACGCTGGATGACGCGGAGACTTATAAGCTATTTGCGCGGGGCGATACGACGGCGATTTTTCAATTTGAGTCGCACGGCATGCGGGACATTCTGCGGCGATATCAGCCCACGAAAATTGAGGATTTGACGGCGCTGAACGCGCTATATCGCCCGGGCCCAATCCAGGGCGGCATGATCGACGACTTCATCAACCGCAAGCATGGGAAGACGAAGGTCAGTTACGAACTGCCGCAATTGCAGGACATCTTGCAGGAGACTTACGGCGTCATCCTGTACCAGGAACAGGTGATGCAGATTGCGAACCGACTGGCGAGTTTCTCCCTGGGCGAAGCAGACATTTTGCGCCGCGCGATGGGGAAAAAGAAAAAAGAGGAGATGGCGGCGCAGCGCGCGAAATTCCTGGATGGGTGCGCGAAGAACAGAATTCCAGAAAAGAGAGCCGAACGAATTTTCAATCTAATGGAAGAGTTCGCGGGCTACGGCTTCAATAAGTCGCACTCCTGCGCGTATGCCTTGCTTGCTTACCAAACGGCGTACATGAAGACGCATTATCCCGTGGAATTCATGGCGGCGCTGCTGACATCCGAAACGGGAAACGCAGAGAAAGCAGTGAAGTACATCAACGAGGCGCGCGGCATGAGCATTTCGATCCTGCCGCCGGATGTAAATGAGAGCGATTTGTATTTCACGCCAGTGGGAGAGTCGATCCGGTTTGGCCTGGCAGCGATCAAAAACGTGGGAGAGAACACGGCGAAGGCGATTCGTGATTCGCGGCTTTCGAGCGGGGAATTTAAGGCGCTCTACGATTTTTGTGAGCGCATTGAGCCGCGGTTTTTGAACAAGAGAGTATTCGAAAGCTTGATCAAATCTGGCGCGATGGATTCGCTCGGACCTCGCGAAGCAATGGCGGCTTCGGTGGACGATGCGCTGGCTGCACTGCAACGAGCCTCACGATTGAGAGACTCCGGCCAGCATGGATTGTTTTTTGGAGGGGGCGCGACGGAGGCACCAGCCCCGTTCCTGTTGCGGGACGCGCCGCTGTGGAGCGAAGAGGAACGGCTTGCGAGCGAGTATGCGATGCTCGGCTTTTACGTTTCTGGGCATCCGTTGGAGAAATATGCTTCGCGATTGGCGGAATGGAGCGTTGTGCGCCTGGAAGAGGTTGAGGGGCAGCGCAACGGAAGAGAGATTGCCGTGGCTGCGCTGATTGTGGGCGTTAGGCCGATGCGGTCGAAGAAGGGCGCGCGCTGGGCAATTTTTACGATTCAGGACATGACCGGCGTGCAGGAGTTGCTGGCGTTCCCGGAAAGTTTTGCGAAACATGAACAAACTCTGAAGCCGGGAACTCCGCTGTTGTTAAAGGTCAGAGTGCAGATTGAGGAAGCGGGGACGCGGCTTTCGCTGCAAGAGGCACGGCGAATTGCCGACATCGCGGAACGGGCTGCCGCGCAGGAAGAGTTTCGCGTGAGGGTCCAGATCGCCTCAATGAATGAGGGCACGCTGGACCTGCTGGAGAAATTGTTTGCCGGAGCACCCGGAGCGAGCCAAGTTGTGTTTGAATTGGAGTCGCCGGACGGGACGGTTGCCGTCGTGCCATCGCAACAGCGGGTGAAAGCCACTCCAGAACTGACGGAAGCAGTGCGGCGGATTCGCGACAAGGCGGCAGCGGCTTAGGGGAGCGCATGTCAGTTAAAGAAAAGAAGAAATCCGCAGACACCATCGTCGGAGCGCGCCAACGCGAACTTGAGAAGCTTGAAAAGGAAGTTGACGACCTGAAGCTACTGGCCGGGAATGTGGACGCGGATGCAGAGCTGGAACGCCTACGCGAACAGGTGGGGGAGCTTCGTAAAGAATTCTATGCACACCTAGGGCCATGGCAACGTGCACAGATTGCGCGGCATCCGCAACGTCCTTACCTGACTGACTATCTCCCTCTGCTGTTTACGGATTTTGTGGAGCTACACGGCGACCGCGCTTTTGGCGATGACAGGGCCCTGATCGCCGGATTGGCGAAATTCAAGGGCCGCCCGGTGGCAGTAATCGGTCAGCAAAAAGGACGCGACACGAAGCAGCGCGTAATCCGCAACTTCGGTCAGCCCAAACCGGAAGGGTATCGCAAAGCTCTACGAGTGATGCAGTTGGCTGCCAAATTTGGGCGGCCGATTTTGACGTTTGTGGATACGCCTGGGGCTTACCCAGGCATCGATGCAGAAGAGCGCGGTCAAGGCGAGGCGATTGCGCGAAATTTGCGTGAGATGGCACGGCTGCCAGTACCTGTGATTGTGACCGTGACCGGCGAAGGCGGTTCGGGCGGAGCACTGGCGATTGCGGTGGGCGACAGGGTTAACATTCTTGAGAACGGCTTTTACTCGGTGATCTCACCGGAAGGCTGCGCGAGTATTATCTGGCGCGATTCTGCGAAGGCAGAAACCGCAGCTGAGGCAATGAAAATCACGGCAACGGACCTGAAAGAGCTTGGCATCATTGACGAGATCGTGAAAGAACCCGAGGGCGGGGCGCACACCGATCTCGAAGCGGCGGCGCAATACCTGGACGAAGTGCTTGATCGGCAGCTTGCGGAACTTTCGGCGACGCCGGTGAAGGATTTGGTGAAGTCGCGGTACAAGAAATTCCGCGAGATGGGACAGTTCTTCGACCTGCAGCCGTGAAGGCATCGGAGCACTGTGCGTCGGCGAATCCGGGCCGACATTCGTTATTTTTTCCTTCGCGGTCCACATCGAATCGATCAACTCCGGGGTGGAGTACTTCCCAGTAGCGGATAGGGAACGCGACCGCAGGAAATAGTGTCGTGCCGCAGGGCGAAGCGTTAGCCTGAATTCCTAAACGACCATGCGGGCGATGCCAGGGAAATTGCGCCCAGCAACGCATTCACCCGCGGAAACTGGACTTTCGTCATGTCGGAACCGTTCCGTCCGTATGAAAAACTTGTCGAGATCACGCTGCTGGGCAATAAGTTTCAAGTGCCGGAGCGCAATTCACTGCTGCGGTGCTTTCAGTTCATCAGCCCGGAAACAATTCCGTACGGGCGATTCTGCTGGAACCAGGATTGCCAATATTGCCGCGTGACGTGCCAATTGCCAGATGACGATGATTCTAGAGAAATGTTGGCGTGTAAGTTCATCGTGATGCCGGGAATGGAGATTACCGAACTCAGCCAGGAGCTGAAGTGGTGTCTGCGGGCGAAGTTGCCGCAGGACGAAACCGTGATCCAGCCGTGAGCAGTGATTGGTGACTGGTGAACCCCTGAGCTCCGCTCCGTTCTGTGCCTGCCTTTTCGCTCCTTAAAATTGCGTTTGCCTAACGTCTGCTCTACGATTCTAATATGCAGCATTCATCAGAGATTTTGTGCGACGGGTGCGGGCAGCCCGCAGGACCGGGGCATATCGCGCGGCGGCTAAAGCGCCTCGAGAACATGACGCGCTACCGTCCGATCCACGTGCAGGTGCTGTTTTTGGCTGCGACCGGTCCCGCCGCGGATACTGAGTATCTATACTCAGCGGAAGGTGAATTTGCCGGAGGGGGAGCCGAGATTCTGCGTGCGTTGGGGATAGAGGTGTCTGGACGCACGGTGGAAGCTGCGCTAACCGAGTTTCAGCGCCGCGGCTACGTTTTGGCATACGTTCTCGAGTGTGCGCAGGAGAACGGCTCGGCCGTGGCCCGAAGGGAAGTGCTACAGCAACGCATTTCCGCGGCGACTGCCAGGATTCGGCGGTCGTTGAAGCCCAAGCGGATCGTGCTGCTTGGAAACGAACTTACGGAATTTGTTCCTCAACTTGCCGCGGCGAACCTTGAAGCCACGCTAATCTTGCGCGAAGGCAGGCCGTTTGAATGGAACGAACTTGGTGACCGATTGCTGAGCAAAGAACTGACCGCGCCTCTTGCGGCGTTGTGATAGGATGAAGAAAAGTCGAGGCTGAGGGAGTAGTTCTGCATGGAGAAGCGCGCCAAGTTTGGAATCGGCATCGGGATTATCGTCATCTCGATGGCAAGCCTTGCGTGGCTCGGGTACGGCGAAAGCAAAACCTACTACCATACGCTGGCGGAACTTGACACGTTGAAGGGTTCAGAGCGAGCGCAGAGGATGCGCATTGGCGGCACGGTGCAGGCTGGGAGTATTCATCGCATGACAGGGCGGGTGGATTTTGTGTTGGAAGGGGAAGGCAAGACGCTTCCCGTGAGCTACGTGGGCAGCGAGCCGTTGCCCGACACTTTCGTCGACAATTCACAGGCACTGATTGAGGGTCGTCCGACTGGAGAAGGCAGGTTCGTCGCAGAGCACGTGCAGGCGAAATGCGCGTCGAAGTACGAAGCGGCGCCCGGCGCACCAAATACTGCGCCCAAGACCACAACCGGCAACACACCGGAACCTTCCGGTACGGCTCAGCGCAGCTCGATGTAGCCGCCTGCTTCTGACCGAGAAGAATTTGGGGAAAGACGGGGACTGCATGGATGTATTTGGTTCCTTCGCGCTAATTCTTGCGTTCGTGTGCGCGTTGTATGCGTTTGTCGGAGGGATCGCCGCAATCATCACGCGGCATCCGTTGCTTATCAAGAGTGCGCGGCAGGCGGGAATCGCCGTCTGTGGGTTGATTTTTACCGCGACACTCAGCCTGGTTTATCTTTTCTTCACTGACAACTACTCGGTTGCGTATGTGGTTTCGCACAGCAACCGTGATCTTTCGACGTTCTTTAAGATTGCCGCGTTGTGGTCTGGCCAGGAAGGCTCTCTGCTGTTCTGGAGCTTTCTGTTGGCGGTTTATGTTGTATCCGTGCTGCTTGCTTACCGCAATAAAAATGGTGAGTTGATGCCGTACGTCGGCGTGATTTTGGCCGGCGTGCAGCTTTTCTTTTTGACCATCAGCAATTTTGTGGCGAGTCCATTCAAAGCGTTGGGCGTGGCAAATGCGGCCGGTAGTTTTGATCTGGTAGCGCGAGCCGACGGCAACGGGCTGAATCCGGTGCTGCAATATCCGGAGATGGTGATTCATCCCCCGAATTTGTATTCCGGCTATACGGGATTCACGATTCCATTTGCATTTGCGTTGGCGGCGCTCCTGGCGCGCTACCCAGGCGAGAAGTGGATTCATCTGACACGCAAATGGACGATGATTGCGTGGTGTTTCCAGACGATGGGAATTTTGCTGGGCGCGCACTGGGCATATGCGGTACTGGGCT
>Ga0207646_10002129_pt1 | contig 23674 bp, 19 predicted proteins | sample KBSK5502metaG_FD_184343 | JGI IMG/M metagenome (GOLD analysis project Ga0207646, IMG submission 184343) | Corn, switchgrass and miscanthus rhizosphere microbial communities from Kellogg Biological Station, Michigan, USA - KBS K5-50-2 metaG... | ecosystem: Host-associated > Plants > Roots >... | reverse complement strand
GGCGCACATCAGCGTCAGCCCCTGGACCGCGCTGGGGGCCAGCTCCCGCGGGTTCACCAGGAACGTTTCCCCGCTGAGCTGGCCCAAGGTGAGGGCGGCGCGGCCAGCCAGCGGGTGCCGGCCGGTCATCAGGACCGCCAGCCTGCCCCGGCGGACGACTTCCCAGTCCACCCGGGTGAGCGTGGCAAGGACGGGCACCTGGTGCACAAACGCCACGTGCAGGCTGCCCTCGCTCACCTGGGCCAGCAGCCGCTCACTGACCGCCGTGGTCCGGTCGAGCACCACACCGGGGTAGTCGGCGTGCCAGGCGGCCAGCGCGGGCGCGATCACCTGCTCGGCCAGCAGGGCCACCCCGGCGCGGACCACCCCGGACCGGCCCGCCCCGGCGCTGCGCGCCCGCTCCAGCGCACCGTCCAGGTCCGCCAGCAGGTCGCGGGCACAGCGCAGCAGCTCCCCGCCGGCGTCGGTGAGCCGCACCCCCCGCCGGGACCGCTGCAGCAACCGCACCCCCAGCGCCCGCTCCAGCCTGGCCACCGACCGCGACAGCCCCGGCTGGGTCATCGCCAACCGCGCCGCCGCCCGCCCGAAATGCAACTCCTCCGCCACACACACAAAATGACGCAACTGCCGGAACTCCACGCCCGGCCCCCGATCACCAAACTCCGCACCACACCCGGCAACCGCGCCTGGCGGGGAAGGCAACGTCATGCGAGCTCGTGGACCAGCTGAGCGACTTCGCGCGGCCGGTCCAGGAGGGAGTAGTGGCTTGTGCGCTGCAGGCCCACGAGCAACGTAAGGGGCATCAGTGCGCTCCTCCAGGCATGACGGCAACGGAATCGCAGGAAGCTAGAGACTCTGCTGCTCTACGGTATATGAAAATATACTAACTACTACTTATTATACAAGCTACTCGCGTTTGAAAAGGAAGTCCCAGCACTTAACATCGGTGTCGATGCCCAGACGGAGCTATGCGCAGCTGTGCCCCATCGCCTCCGCGCTCGACCTGGTCGGCGAGCGGTGGACCCTGCTCGTCGTTCGTGAGCTTCTGCTTGGCCCGAAGCGCTTCTCCGATCTACAGGTCGGCCTGCCCGGCATCGGATCGAACATCCTTTCGGCACGGCTCAAAGACCTCGAGGCCGCTTCGGCGGTGTCGCGCCGACGGCTCCCGCCGCCCGCCGCCTCATGGGTCTACGAACTCACCGACCGCGGACGCGAGCTCGGCGGCATCGTGCTCAGGCTCGGGCATTGGGGCGTCGGCTCCCCCGCCTTCCGCCAGAGCGATGGCACCGCACGGCCAGAGTGGACCGTCCTCTCGCTCTACGCGCGCTACCACCCATCAGCCGCTACGGCCGACCCCGTGAGCGTCGAGCTTCGTTTCGGCGACGAGACGTACTCTGCCCGTATCGACGAAGGCCAGCTCACCATCTGCCGTGGTGCTGCAACCAGTCCCGACCTGATCGTTTCGCTCGACCACGACACCCTGAATCGCATCTTCCGATGCGAGGGTGGCGAGCGCAACAGGCTCGCAAGCGGCGTCACGATCGTCAAAGGATCACAGGACGCCTTCAAAAACTTCCTCCGCCTCTTCACCTGAGCTGGGCGGAGTGCCTGCACGGCAGGTAACGGCCAGGTCAGGTGCTCAGCAGGATCCGCGCTATGTCGGCAGGCCGCTCCAGTGCCGCGAAGTGGCCCGTCTCAGGAAGCGCGACGCTGGTCGCGCCTGGGAACAGCGCGATGTTGGCCTGACGGTCCGAGGGCCTCGACCAGTCGTAGTCGCCGTAGACGAGAGTGACCGGTACCTCGACGCGGGCATACCGCTCCCTGGCGGCGATGAGGCTGTCCAGGTTGCGGAACACAGCCCTGGCGACCGCCGGATACCCGGGCCGGCGGCCGACGCGGCGGATTTCAGCGACGTAATGACCGGGCAGGTTCCGCGGGTCACGCAGCCCGCCGCGCATCATTCCGGTGAGAATCGCCTTGTTCTCCATCCGTGTGACGACCGGCCCGATGCCGGGCGCCCGGGCGCCGCCAGCGACGAACCGCGCGAGCAGGTTGGCCCGCTCGATGCCGCCGGCGAAGTCATAGGTGTTGACGGCGACGATGCGCCGCACCCGGCCGCCGAGGTCCGTGGAGGCTGTCAGCGACAGCGTGGCACCCATGGACTCGCCAGCGAGCGTCAGGCCGGAGAGATCCAGCTGCTCAACCACGCGCACGACTGCGGCCCGGAGGGCTGGCTCTTCGTAGCTGGCGCCGGGGACGATGTCGGACCAGCCCATTCCGGGTAGGTCGATGGCGTAGACCGTGAACGCACCGGCGATCCGCGGGATGACCAGCTGGAAATGGTCGAGCTGCGTCCGTACCGTGTGCAACAGCACCAGGGGCGGGCCGCTTCCGGTCCGCAGGTAGCGCACCCGGCCTCCGCCCGCGAGCGCAACGTAGCCGATCTGGCCGTCCGCGCACCAGGTTTCGGTGTACGCGCGGGCTGCCGCTTCGCTGCCGGGCCTCATGGCTGATCCGCGGCGGTGAACAGTCCCACCAGTACCCCTTGCGGGTCGGTGAACAGGGCGTGCTCGGGCGAGCCTGCGGCGCGGCTCGGCCCGAGCACCCGGCGGCCGCCCAGGGCCTCGACCCGGCGCAGGGCCTGCTCGACATCGGGGACCTCGACGTAGAACACCGCGTCCCGGGCGCGATCATCGAGCGGATCGGCAGCTACTCCTGGCGCCTGCCGGAGCAGGGCCGCGGTGGCGACTCCTCCTCTGACGACCCGGTGACCGCCGGATGCCGCCGTGTCGTGGTCGGTGACCGTCAGCTCTATCTGCCAGCCGAACGCGTCCTGGTAGAACTGGCGGGCCTCCCGCGCGCCGTTGCCGTCGGCCTGGTGCTCAACCAGTGTCGCGCCGGCGGACTGGCACCTCGCGAGGCAGATCAGCATCGACACCAGGACCGGCCCGGCCGCCGGGGCTGCACGTGCGGGGCGCTCTCGGCCGGTTGTGACCTGAGGCTGCGCGGGCAGCAGCCCGGCCATGGCGGCCCCGGCTACCGCGACGCCGGCGGCGGCCAGGCAGCCGGCCTGGTAGCCGTGGAAAAACGCCCCGGACGCCGCGGCCCGGACGCGGGCGGCGAGGCCCGCGTGGCCTGCTCCATCGAGTCGCCCGGCGATACCGAGGGCCGCGCCGACCGAATCGTGGGCGGCACTGGCGAGCAGCCGGGGCAGTCGCGCCGGCAACGAGCTGGTGAGGCGACTGGCATACAGGGACGAGTAAACGCTGCCGATTACCGCCACGCCGAGGGTCGCGCCGAGCACCCGGGTAGCGTCGTTCACGGCCGAGCCGACGCCGGCTTTCTCCTTCGGCACCACGCCCATGATCGCCTCGGTGGCGGGCGCGCTGGTCAGGCCGATCCCGCAGCCCAGGAGCACCATCTGGGCAGTGATCCGCAGGTACGACGTGCCGACAGACACCGACGAAGCCCAGGCCAGCCCAGCGGCGAGTGAGGCTAGCCCGGCCGCAACGACCATCTTGGTGCCGAGCCGCACCGCGAGCCTGGTTCCCAGCACCGAGCTGACGCCGACGCAGATCGCGACCGGCAGTAGCCGGACGCCGGTCGACAGCGGACCGTATCCCTTCAGGAACTGGAAGTACTGGGTGACCAGGAAGATGAAGCCCGACAACGCGAAGAACGCGACCGTGACCGACCCGCTCGCCGCGGTGAAGCGAGGGTTGCGGAACAGTCCGACGTCGATCATCGGCGCCGCGACTCTGCGCTCCCAACCGATGAACGCCGCAAGCACGGCGGCGGCACCAGCGAAGCCGGCGACCGTGCGCGCCGACGCCCAGCCGTGCGCAGGCGCCTCGATCACCGTGAAGACCAGCAGCGCCATCCCAGCGGCGGACAGGGCCAGGCCGAGCAGATCGGCGCGCCGGGCGCTCGGGTCGCGCGAGGTCGGCACGATGATCGCGACCAGCGCTCCGGCGACAACGGCGACCGGAGCCAGTGCGAAGAAGATGCTCGACCAGGAGTAGTGCTCCAGCAGCCACCCGCCGGTGATGGGGCCAAGCGCAACGCCCACGCCTGCGGTTGCTCCCCACAGGCCGATGGCTAGCGCGCGCTCACGGCGCTGGGTGAAGACGTTGGCGATCAGCGACAGCGTGGCCGGGAAGATCACCGCCGCGCCCAGCCCCATGAAGCAGCGCGCGGCGATCAGGTCGCCCGGGCTGCTGCCCAGCCCGCCCGCCACACTCGCCAGCCCGAACACTGCCAAGCCGGCGAGCAGCATTCCCTTGCGGCCGACGCGGTCGCTAAGGGTACCCGCCGCCAGCACGAACGCCGCGAACACCAGGTTGTAGGCGTCGACGATCCATTGCAGCTGGCTCGTGGTGGCATGCAGCTCGCGGATGAGGCTTGGGAGCGCGACGTTGACGATCGTCGTGTCGAGATTGATCACGAACGCGGCGAGCAGCAATGACAGGAGGATCACTCGCCGACCGCGCAAGCTAACCGCCTCCCTCACCGCAGCACCGATCGTGCGCCCGGCCCCGGTGTGAGTACTGTTAAGACCTGAGTCCATCTTCTGGACATTGGCGAGCGGCCGGCAATGTCAGCGTGTACCCAAAACGGGAAGGGTGCAGTGTGAGCGGCTCACAACAACGATGACGGAGCAATCCGGAACATCGAGAGTGAGCTTCTTGATCCTTCAGCCCCTTTCTGCCTGGCATGCCAGCCGCACACGGCTTCACTGAGCCGCGGGTGAATGTAGCCAGGGGTCGCGCCAGCGGGGGTGCCCGGCTAGCAGCTTGTCTACGCCGGCCGGCCCCCAGGTCCCCGGCTTGTAGGGCTCGACGGGGGGCGGCGCGTCCAGCAGGGCCTGGACGATGCGCCACGTCTCCTCCACGCCGTCCTCCCGGGTGAAGTGGCTGGAGTTCCCCTGCAGGGCGTCACCAAGCAGCCGCTCGTAGGGTTCGGGCGCCTCCCCGAGCTCCTCGGAGAAGATCAGCGACAGGTCGACCGTCCGTGTCGCCTCCGCACCGGGCTGCTTCGCCTGCACCACCAGGTCGGCTCCGGGGTTGGGATCGATCCGCAGGATGAACTCGTCGGGATGGGGCGTATGCGTTGTGAACGCCAGCCGGGGCGGCGCCTTGAATATGGCCCGTATCTCGGTGACTGTCTCCGGGAGGGCCTTGCCGGCCCGAAGGTAGAATGGCACGCCGGACCAGCGCCAGTTGTCGATCTCCAGCCGCAGCGCGGCGAAGGTCTCGGCCTGCGAGCCCGGGAGCACCCCCGGCACGGCTAGGTACCCGTCGTACTGGCCGCGGACGTAATGGTTCGGGTCCGCAGGCGGGATGGCCCGGAACACCTCCACCCGCTTGTCGCGCAGCCCGTCGGCGTCGGCAGCGCTCGGCGGCTCGGCGGCGAACAGCCCGATGAGCTGCAGCAGGTGGTTCTGGACGACGTCGCGGAGCGCCCCGATCGGGTCGTAGAAGCTGCCCCGGTCCTCCACGCCGAAGTCCTCGGCCATGGTGATCTGCACGCACTGGATGTGGTGGCGGTTCCACAGCGGCTCGAAGATGGAGTTGGCGAAGCGGAGGAACATGAGGTTCATGGCCGGCTCCTTGCCGAGGAAGTGGTCGATGCGGAGGATCTGCCACTCCTCGACGACCTTGCGCAGTTCGGTGTTCAGGGCCCGGGCCGACGCCAGGTCGTGGCCGAAGGGCTTCTCCACAACGACCCGGGCCCGCTTGACCAGGTCGGCGCCGGCCAGGCCTTCGACCACGCGACCGAACAGCGACGGCGGGATCTCGAGATAAAACACCGGGCTGCGCCGGCCCTCGGTGGCCCTGGCGAGGCGGTCATAGGTCTTCGGGTCCCCGAGATCGCCCGAGATCATCGACAGGCGCTCGGCGAAGCGCTGGAACACGTCCTCGTCGATCATTTCGCCGCTGTCCTCAACGGCGCGGCGTGCGTGATCCCGCAAGGTCGCGGCCGACCACTCGGCGCGGGCCACGCCGACGATCGGGCACTGAAGCATCCGGCGGCGCTCCAGGCGGTACAGGGACCGGAAGGTCATCTTCTTCGCCAGATCCCCGGTGATGCCGAAGATCACTAGAACATCGGCGGCCGTGCTCGCTGGTGCAGCCATGGCATTTCCTTGTCGAGTTCTGTCGAGTGTCAGGGTCAGGGCAGGGTGAACCGCTCCACCGCGTTGGCGAAGCCCTCGTCCTCATTGGAGGCGGTGACGCGACGGGCGGCCCGCTGGACCTGACGGGCAAGCCATCGGGCTCGACTGGCGATTCGTTCAGGCAGCCGAGATCGGGCGGCCCATGCTGTCACGCTTGACCGTGATCTCGCGCTTTCCTTGCCAGCCTTCTCTACGGAGCCACTCCTGTTAGAGATACCTCGGGATAGTCACAGCGTAGAGCGGGAATGTCGGCTTGAAAGCCGCTCTTATTAAGCCAGGTGAACATCTGATACCACTCTTTGCCCATGCTCAGCCTGGCCACGGACATGGGAAGATGATGGACCTTCACGCGCCGGCCGAGGACCCGGGAAAACACTTCAGCCGCCTCCGGACTGGTCAGTTCACTGCCGGCGATCTCCAGTTCCAGCCCAATGAAGCGGTCCGGTCGAGCAAACGCGAGGCTTATGAACTTGCCGATGTCATCGGACGCGATCGTCTGGAGCGGCCTTTGGGCCCGAACTGGGTCGAATAGCCGTCCCTTCAAGAGCTGCCCCTCGAGCAGGGGAATGTAATAGTTCTCCATAAAGCCCACCGGTCGGATCATCGTGGCGGGAAGCCCCAGTTTCCGGATGTGGTTCTCGATCTCCCATTTGGTTTCAAAGTGGGGAATGCGTCACTTTCGTTCTGCACCGCCAACAGAAGAAAACACGAAATGCTCCACTCCGGCATCGAGCGCGGCGTCGGCCATGTTCTTGCCTTGCTGGACTTCTCTTGCCGCGCCTGCCGTGAAGAAATCCTGGACGCTGTACACGCCGTGGACGCCGACCATCGCCTTCTTCAAACTGGCCAGATCGTCCATATCGCCCTGTGCGATCTCGATTCCTTGACCGGCGAGCGCCTTTGCACGGTCGCTTTGCGGGTCGAGCACAAGGGCTCGTACCGTCAGCTGCCGCTCCAGGAGATAGCGAACCACGGACCCCCCTTGCCGCCCCGTGGCGCCTGCCACCAAGATTGGCCTGCCACTCATGCCGGTCATCGGTCGCTCCTTTCGCACTGTTGAGTTGTGCTGAGCCGGGAAGGGCCAGACCCGCCGACGAGGTCAGTCACGGTGCCTCATGGCGGCCTGCGGTAGGGCTGGCCAAGGGGATTGGGCACGTGTCTGCTCCAGGTCCCTCCTCGAGTACCCCAGATGATGCTGGCAGGTGCGTTACAGCGCCCGGACGCCCCGATCCTCACGCAGGCTGCCTTCCCCGGTCATGTCCCCTTTTCGGGGGACATGACCAAGCGGCCACCTAACATCACCCAGCGCTCCCGGAAGCCCGGCGGCCCCGGCCGTAACAAATTCGCGGCTGCTGAGACTTCTTCACCAACGGGTGCTGATAGTGACCGCGATGCGGAGGTTTGCCTGGTGGCTGAGAGAACTGACGTGGTGGTGATCGGCGCGGGACCGGCAGGTGAACACGCTGCTGGCCGGCTGGCTGACGGCGGTCTAGGTGTTGCCATCGTGGAACGCGAGCTGGTCGGCGGGGAGTGCTCCTACTGGGGCTGCATCCCCAGCAAGACGCTGATCCGGCCGGGTGATGTGCTGGCGGCGGCGCGGCGCGCGCCGGGCGCCGCGGAGGCGGTCACGGGCCGACTTGCCACGGCAGCCGCCTTCGCCCAGCGCGATTACATGACCTCGAACTGGAGGGATGACGGGCCGGTGTCCTGGCTGGCAGGCAAGGGCATCGAGCTGGTTCGCGGAACGGGACGCCTGGCGAGAGAGAGGGTTGTCGAGGTCGAGGCCGCCGACGGAACCACCCGGCAGCTTACCGCGGCCCGCGCGGTGATCCTGGCGACCGGGACCAGCCCGCTCATTCCGCCGATCCCCGGCCTGCACGAGGCCGGCCCGTGGGATAACCGGATGGTCACCAGCGCGAAGGAGCTGCCCAGGCGGCTGCTGGTGCTGGGTGGCGGAGCGATCGGTGTGGAGATGGCGCAGGCGTTCAAGCGCCTCGGCTGCGAGGACGTCGTCGTGCTTGAGGGCGCCGAGCGGCTGCTGGCTCGCGAGGAGCCGTTCGCCGGAGAGGAACTGCGCGCCGCTTTCGAGGCCGAGGGCATCACGGTGATGACCAGCGTTCGGGTTACCGCTGCCCGCCGCTGGGGCAGGGACGGCCCGGTGGTGGCGCAGCTGGCGGACGGGCGTGAGTTCGCCGGTGATGAGATCCTCGTGTCGGTGGGCCGTAGGCCCGCCACAGCCGGGATCGGCCTGGAAAACGCCGGGCTGGAGCCTGGGCGGCCGGTCCCGGTGGACGGGCGGATGCGGGCGATCAGCGTCGAGGGCGGATGGCTGTATGCGATCGGCGACTGCAACGGGCTCGCACCCTTCACCCATATGGGGAAATACCACGGGCGTGTGGCCGCCTCGGCGATTCTCGGCAAAGTGGTAGCCGATATCGCCTCGAACGGCATCGTGCCGCGGGTGACTTTCACCGACCCGCAGGTATGCGCGGTCGGTCACACCACCGCCCAGGCGCAGGCCGCCGGGCTGAACATAGCCGTGGTCAGCACTCAGACCGGCGCGGTTCCCGGCGCCTACACCCGGGGCAACGGCATCCGCGGCACCAGCCAGCTGGTGATCGACGACGATCGCAGGGTGGTGGTTGGCGCCACTTTCACCGGGCCGGGACTGCAGGAACTGCTCCACTCGGCGACGGTCGCGATCTGCGGTGGCGTGACCGTCGACCGCCTGTGGCATGCGGTGCCGTCATTCCCGACCGTCAGCGAGGTCTGGCTCCATCTGCTCGAGGCGTACGGCCTCTGATGTTAACGAAAGGAACCCGTCATGGATGGCTGGCCGATCGGCGATTACGCGCTGCTGTCGAACTGCCGTTCGGCGGCTCTGGTGAGCCGGTCCGGTTCGGTGGATTGGCTGTGCTTGCCGCGGTTCGACGCCCCAGCCGTGTTCGCCCGCATCCTCGACCCCGGTGGCGGGCACTTCGCAATCCGGCCGGACGGCGAGTTCCAGGCCAGCCGCGCTTACGTGGACCAGACCATGGTGCTGGAAACCACGTTTGTGACGGCGTCAGGCACCGCGGTGCTGACCGACGCGATGGCTGTTGGCCGCAACGAACGGGGTCATAACCTGGGAGCCGAGTCCCCCGGGGTGTTGCTGCGCAGGCTGGTCTGCACGGGCGGGGAGATGGAGATCGGGGTCAGCTACGCCCCGCGCCCCGAATATGGCCTGATTCACCCGATTCTCGAAGCGGTCCCCGGCGGCCTGGCTGCCCGGGGCGGCGCGGGCCGGCTGTTGCTCTCGGCGCCTGCCACGTTCCAGGTCGAGGAGGCGACAGCGACCGCGCACCTGCACCTGGCCGCCGACCAGGTGGTCATGTTCGCACTCGAGCACGCGCAGCTGTGGGACCCACCGCTGGCGGCCTGGGGTGCAGGTCAGATCGACGGGCGGCTGGAGGACACGCTTAAGGGATGGCGGTCCTGGTCGGCGATCCACCAAACCTATGAGGGTCCCTGGCGGGACCTGGTACATCACTCTGGCCGGGTGCTGCAGGCGCTGACGTTCGCGCCGACCGGGGCGATCGTCGCCGCGCCGACAACCTCGCTGCCGGAGACGGTCGGCGGTGAGCGGAACTGGGATTACCGCTACACCTGGGTGCGGGACGCCAGTTTGACGATGGACGCACTGTGGGTGGCGGCCTGCCCCGATGAGGCCAACAAGTTCTTCACCTTCCTGGCCGACGCGGCGGCGTCCCAGCTCCGCCGAGGGCTGGACCTGCAGATCATGTTCGGGATCGGCGGCGAACGCGACCTTTCCGAGCGGGAGCTGCCGCACCTGGCGGGCTGGCGCGACAGCCGCCCGGTCCGGGTCGGCAATGGCGCCTGGAACCAGCGACAGCTGGATGTGTACGGCGAACTGCTCGGCGCCGCCCAGCGGCTGGTCGACCAGCTTGCTGAACTCGACCCCACCACCCGCCAGTTCCTGACGGCGGCGGCCGACACTGCCGCCAAACGGTGGACGGAAAAAGACCAGGGCATCTGGGAGATCCGCGGCGAGCCACGCGACTTCCTGTACTCCAAGCTGATGTGCTGGGTGGCGCTAGACCGCGCGATCGCCCTGGCCCCCGAGCTCCGCGCCGAGCACCGGGTTGAAAGCTGGACGGCTGCCCGAGATGAGATCCGAGCAGCCATCCTCGACCGTGGGTGGAGTGAGCAGGCCGGCGCCTTCACGCAGGCCTTCGGCAGTGACAGCCTTGACGCCTCCAACTTGATGCTGGCCATCACCGGCTTCCTCCCCGGGGACGACCCGCGCATGAAAGCGACCATCGACGCGACTGCCGCCCGGCTGACCGACCAGCGAGGCCTGGTCTACCGCTACCTCGCCCACGACGGCCTGGCGGGCGAGGAAGGCACCTTTCTGCTGTGCACATTCTGGCTGGCACAGGCGCAGGCGCTGGCCGGGGAGGTTGACCAGGCCACCGCGACCTTCGAGCGGGCTGTGGCATCGATCAACGACGTGGGCCTGCTGGCCGAGGAGGTCGACGTGCCCAGCGGCGAGATGATCGGCAACTTCCCGCAGGCGTTCAGCCATATCGGCCTGATCAACGCCGCCTGGGCCATCACCCAGGCGCAGCAGCGCGCCGCTCGCCCAGGCCCGGCAGCATCGGCCGTTCCCCGGAAGGCGTAGGGCACAGGAGCTGACCCGACCGTCCGCTACACCGACGGGCCCAAGACGCCCGGACCCCGCCGAGTTCGCGGCGCGCCGTCCATCCTGGCGGGGTCCGGGCGTAATCGCTGACAACAGCATGACCGCAAGCACGATTGACATCGAGGAGGTCACGATCTCATGAACGGCACCTTCACTATTACCGACGGCGGCAAGGTCACGATCCACACATATACGAGCCCGCCAGACGGGTGGCTCGTCAACACGCACATCCTCGAAGGGCCAACGAACCTCGTCATCTTCGACGGTCAGCTGATGAAGGCCTACGCCGACGAGGTGGGCGCTTACGCGAGCCGCCTCGGCAAGCCGGTGGAGCGGATCATCGTCTCGCATGGACACCCCGATCACTGGTCGGGGCTCGAGGTGCTGGCCCCGCGCTTCCCGCAGGCTGAGGTGCACGCCTTGCCCGGCGTGACGGAATTCCTCCGCGCCTTCGGCGAGTTCGCGCTCGGCAAGTTCCAGCAGAGTTTTGGGGACAAGGTTGCAACGCGCCTCACCGTACCCTCACGCGCCATCTCCGCCGGCGCACAGACCTTCGACGGCGCGCGGCTGGAGATCAGGGAATACCTTGACGCAGAGTCCAACGTTCAGCTCGTGGCCCTCTTGCCCGATCAACAGATCATGCTCGCGTTTGACCTGGTGTTCGCGCCGCGAGACCACGCGTTCACACTGGTGCCGAACTTCGACAACTGGGTCACCATCCTCGAGACCCTGAAAGCAATGCCGGGTTACGACACCATCCTCATCGGCCATGACGTTCCGACAGATCGATCCGCGTTCGATGCGACCATCGCGTACCTGAAACGGGCGAAAGATATCCACGCCACGTCGAAGGACGGCCAGTCCTACGCCAGCGCCCTGAAGGCTGCCTTCCCCGACCGCGCGCAGCCGGGGTGGGTGGACTTCTCCGGAATGATGCTCTACGCCGCGCAGCACGGCTAAGAACATCCGCATCATGGCCACCCGGGGCGTCGCATCATGGCCGCCCCGGGCGACCAGTCACCGGATTCTTCTCGACCTCAGGATCAAATACCAAGGAATCGTGAAACGTTCCGCCCCCCTGGAGAGACAAAACGGCATGGTGACGCACACACAGGCCGCAAATAGGCAGCGCGAGGCTGACAGCTGGTGGCCGTCCAGATATGGCCAGGACGACGAGGCTGGCGCCCTGAATGAGATTTCGCCAGCCAAGGTCCTCGAGGCGGTCGGCCTGGTGCGGGAAGGCCGGGTTTACGACCTTGCGCACGTGCTGCACGCCGAAATCCCGACGTTTCCTGGCCGAACCTTCCGGCAGTACCTGACCACCAACTACCACGAAATCAACCAGCGAGGCGAGCGCGCAGGCCCCGAAGGCCTGGGCCGCAACAGCGTCAACTGGATCGTCGAGCAGGTGATGGCGACGCAGCAGATGGGGACGCATATGGACGGTCTCAACCACCTGCAACGTGGAGATCGGACCTATAACGGGTTCGGTCTGCGCGAGATCGTCGAAGACTACGGCACAAACCGGCTCGGCATCGACACCCTCCCGCAGGTGGTCACCCGCGGTCTGCTTGTCGACGTCGCGGGCGCGCGCGGCGGTGAGCACCTCGAACAAGGCGAGGCGGTCACGGTGGCCGACGCGGAGGCCGCGCTAGCCGGTGCAGACCTGGAAGTCAGGCCCGGTGACGCGGTGTTCTTCCACACAGGCTGGGGTGGTCTGTGGGGCACCGACAACGAACGGTACGCGACAGGCGAGCCGGGCCCGGGCACGGCGCTCGGCGAGTGGCTGGCTGATCACCGAGTGGCGCTGACGGGGTGTGACACCTGGAGTTTCGGCCCTTACCCACCCGAAGATCCGGACGAGCCGTTCGTAGTCCCGCAGACGCTCAACGTTCGCTACGGCGTTGTTGTTGCGGAGAATCTGCGCCTCGAGGAGGTCGCGCGAGAGAGCGTGCACGAGTTCATGCTGGTCATTTCCCACGCCAAGCTCCGCGGCGCTACCGGCGCGTGGGTTGCGCCACTGGCGATCGTCTGAGCCAGGTGACCGTGGTTGCCGTCAGCGTTCCATCCCCACGGGAGTTCCTTCCTTCTTGCCCGGACGCGATCGTGGACTTGCAGACTCATGAGGGCGTGGCCCTGGTGAGCGGCGAGTGGCGGTACAGCGACACAAAGGTACGGGAGATCGACTTCGTTGCGGCTGGACCGGATTTGGGTCCGAGCGGCCCGGCGAACCGCAGCTATGAGGTGGTACCGCACGCACAATCAGCCGACTTCGACGACTCTGCCTGGCTGGTTCTTGCTCCACCGGACACCCAGCGGCGCCTGTCCACCGGACGAGTCTGCTTCAACTGGTACCGGATCACGGTGACAGTTCCCCGGCGGATCGGCGACTTCGACCCAACCGGTTCGACGGTGATCTTCGAGGTTGTCGTTGACGACTACGCCGAGGTCTGGGTCAACGGTGCGCAGCCTATCGCGCTGGGTGACACCGGGGGACAGGTCGTCGGCGGCTTCAACGCGCCCAACCGGGTCGTGCTCACCCGCTCCGCGCACCCCGGTCAATCATTCGCTATCGCCGTGTTCGGCATCAACGGCCCGATCTCAGCCTCGCCCGCCAACTACATCTGGATGCGGAGCGCCACGCTGGATTTCTACGCACCGCGTCGCGCGCGAACCGTCCAGGAGGTCCCCGTAGGGATCATGCCTGCAGTCACGACCCCAAGCTCGCTCAAGGCGATCATGCCCTCCTCAGCTTGCCTCGAGCGAGTCGCTTGTGGCTTCGAGTTCACAGCGGGCCCAGTATGGGCACGCGACGGCGCGCTGCTTTTCAGCTCGCCCAACACCAATGTCATCTACCGCTGGAACCCGGTCGGCGTGGTAACGGTTTTCCGCCCTAAGAGCGGCTACGCCGGAGCAGACATCGGGAAATACCCCCAGCCCGGATCCAACGGACTCACGTTCGACCCGGACGGGCATCTCGCCATCTGCCAGCACGGGAACCGGCGCGTGATCCGCGTCGAGCCGCACGGCAACATCACCGTGCTCGCCGATGGCTATGGACGAAAGCGGCTGAACAGCCCTAATGACCTCGTATACCGCTCGGACGGGACGTTGTTCTTCACCGACCCGCCGTTCGGCCTGCCCGGGGGGTTCGGCGATGCTAGCAGGGAACTGCCGTTCAGTGGCGTCTTCCGGGTCCGTGACGGCGCTGTGTCCGTGGTCACCGCAGAGTTGTCCGAGCCCAGTGGGATCGCGTTGTCTCCCGACGAGGATTACCTCTACGTCAGCAACGGGGACCCGGTGTGCAAGGCCGTTATGCGGTACACCCTCGGCCACACGGGGTGCGCGGCCGGAAGCACCGTCTTCTTTGACATGACCGGCGCGGAGGGCGAGGGCTCGATCGGGGGGATCAAGGTTGATACAGCCGGCAACGTGTACGTGTGCGGTCCGTCCGGCATTTGGCTGCTCTCGCCCCGCGGTGAATATCTGGGCATCCTGCGGCTGCCGGAGAAACCCCACAACCTCGCGTGGGGGGACGAGGACGGCCGCACTCTCTACGTCACGGCGCTGACCAGCGTCTACCGAATCCGGCTCGCGATCCCCGGCGTGCATCCCCGGTGAGCCGCGTGCGACAAGGAGAAAGAGATGAGCAAGGGCCTCACCCCAGGAGTCATGCTCCCGGACTTCACCCTCCCCGACGAGACGGGAACCATGCGGCGCCTGTCGGAGCTTCAGGGCGACAACTCCATGGTCTTGATGCTGGGCCGAGGCGAGCATTGCCCGCGTGAGCGCCAGTACCAGCGCGAGATGGTCGTGTTCCATCAGTGGTGCGCCGTGGCCTTCACGCAACTGGTGACCATTCTCCCAAACGACCTGCACGAGACCTACAAAATGCGGATCTCGACCGGTGCTTACTGGCCCTATCTGGCCGATGTGGACCTCGAGGTACAGCGCACACACGAAATCGAGGAGTACACCGACCCGCATCATCACGCCACCGTGCCACACACGCTCGTGCTCGCGCCTGGACTTGTGATTGACAAGGTGTACGTCGGTTACTGGTTCTGGGGCCGCCCGTCGCCTTTCCAGCTCTGGGAGGACCTCCAGGATCTGCTTCGCCGCACCAAGCACGACTTTGACCCGACAAGTGCCGAGGCACGCGCCGGGTGGCACAGCGCGGTCCGGTAAATGGTCGGCTGCGCCCGCGGCCGTAACGTCTGACCGACGAGCAATACAAGCAAGGCGGCCCCTCACAGTCAAGGCAAGCAGGAGGAAACCATGCAAGGATTGCAGGAAAAGGTTGCCCTCGTCACTGGGGCGAGCTCTGGCATTGGCCAGGCGATCGCCATCCGGCTTGGCGAAGAGGGCGCATACGTCGCGATCAACTATGTGGGACGGCCGGAAGGCGCGATCGAGACCAGAGAGGCGATCGAACAAGGCATCAGCAGCTGCATGAAGCAGCTTTCTGAGGTCGGCGGCCGGCCAATCTTGGTCGATGCGGACGTGTCTGATGAGGGCGCGGTCGAGCGCATGTTCGAGCAGGTAATCAGCGACTACGGGCGGCTGGATATCCTCATCAACAACGCCGGCATCCAGATCGCCGCAGACTCGCACGAGCTGCCCGCCGCGGACTTCGATAAAGTCCTGGCGGTCAACCTGCGGGGCGCCTTCCTTTGCGCCCGCAGGGCCGTGCAGCACTTCCTTGCCGAGGACCGTCCAGGGGTAATCGTCAACGTGTCCAGCGTGCATCAGCTGATCCCCAAGCCGCGGTTTCTGGGCTACTCGGTGTCCAAAGGGGGGATGCAGAACCTCACCCGATCGCTAGCGCTCGAGTACGCCTCGCGCGGCATCCGGGTGAACGGAATCGGCCCCGGCGCGACCGTCACCCCAATCAACCGGTCGTGGATCGACGATCCGGTCAAGCGCCGAATGGTGGAAGACCACATCCCCATGCAGAGGGCCGGCGGCGCCGAGGAGATGGCTGCGGCGACTGCCTTTCTATGCTCCGACGACGCGGCCTACATCACCGGGCAAACCCTCTTCGTCGACGGTGGCCTGACCCTTTACCCATCGTTCGAGACAACGTGGTCATCTGAGTGACGCACGGACCCGGCGTCGACGCCACCGGACATCGCGACCTCAGCTCACCCTACTGCGCCCGTTGCTGAGCAGTTCGTAAGCTATGCCCGTGGCCACGGCGTACACCGTGTGGTGGAAGACGTCGATCGCGATGTCCCGTGGTGCCCAGAAGATGGCCGGCGGGGCGATGTCCAAGGCGGGCAGTGCCACCTGCGCGCTCCCCCAAACGGCGACGCCGTGGGCTACGGTCGCGGCGTACGGCGGCAGGCCGGCCGCGCTAAGCAAGCCCCGCACTATTCCCCACCCGGTGCCATAGCCCCAGTGCGAAAGGTCGTTGAATCGCGCCTGGGCGATGTCATTTCCGAAGGAGGCAATCCCCAGCGCCTTCGCTGTCGCGCGCGCTGGCGCGGAGCTCGGCGCGCGGTGGCGGAGCCGCGCCTCAAGCGTGCTTGAGGCCGTCATGGCCGCGGTTCCGGCAAGGCCAGCCACCAGCCCCTTGCCGATGCTGCTGGCCAGCCTTTCAGCAACTCTCATGACAGCGCCTCCTGGTGTCGTTCATCGGAAGCAGGTTGGGTCACGGCCATGACGTGCGCGCCGAGCCGCTCCAGCAGGTGATCGCCGACTCGCAACGCGTTCGCCATCGCGGTCAGCGCCGGATTCACCGCGCTGCTTGACGGGAAGAAGCTCGTGTCTACGACGTAGAGGTTGTCCACGTCGTGGGCGCGGCAATTGACGTCGAGCACCGACGTCTTCGGGTCATCACCGAAGACCACGGTGCCGGACTGGTGGGCGACACCTGCCAGCGGAATGCGCTTGTCAAGGATGGACCAGGCCGGGATAGCGGTGTCGTGGCAGCCGAGCCGACCCATCAGTGCTTTGAGCTTGGCTAGCAGGCGCTTGTGAGATTCAAGGTTCTTGTAGTACGTCTTGGCCAGGTGGATGCGGCCCGCGCGGTCCACCGTCACCCGGTTCGCCGGGTGGGGCAGGTCCTCGGTCGTGATCCAGAAATCGATCGCGTGCTTGGCCACGTACTGAAGGGCGAGCCCCGGAGCGAACCACGGAGCACCGCCCCGGAGGATGTGCCGGTCGGACTTGCCGAGCATCTGAATGTGCCCGAGCGGCAGCTCGGAGTCGTCTGCACCCCAGTAGTAGTCGTTGATTCCAAGCGTCTTCTGGAACCTGGTTGTGTTCGGCGTCTGCGAGATCGCGATGACGCCGGAGTTGATGTGGGCCATGTAGTTTCGGCCTACCAGGCCGGAGGCGTTCGCCAGCCCGTTCGGATGCTGGTCGCTGGCCGACCTCAGCAGCAGCGCCGCCGAGTTCACCGCCCCGCACGACACGACCACGATGTCGGCGCGGTACGTCTCGCGCACGCCGCGGTGGTCCACCACGACCTCGCTGACGTTGTGGCCGCTGTTGTCGGTCACCAGCCGGTCCACCTTGGCGTGCGTCAGCAGCGTCACGTTGTCGTGCTCCAGTGCGGGCCGCACACATCGCACGTGCGCGTCGGCCTTCCCGTCGGCCAGGCATGGGAAGCCGTCGAACCGGTCGCAGCGAATGCAGCGCCCTGCCTCCGGGTCAGACTCGTTCAGGTCGACGCCGACTGGGAGGTGGAACGGCCGGTGTCCCGCGTTTTCGAAGTCGTCCGACAGCTGCTGGATGCGCGGCTCGTGCGATACCGCTGGGTAGGGAAACGGCCCCGACCGCGGCGGCTCGGTGGGGTCCTCGCCGGCCTGCCCATGCACGAGATAGAGCTTCTCCGCCTCCGCGTAGTAGGGCTCGAGGTCCTGATAGGAGATCGGCCACGCTGGTGAGAGCCCGCCGTGGTGCTGGACCTCGTCGAAGTCCCGCTCGCGCGGGCGGAACAGGATCGCCCCGTAGAACTTTGTGTTGCCGCCGACGAAGTACTGCTGATGCGGCTTGAAGGCTTGGCCGTCCTGGTCGTACCAGAACTCGCCGGACAGGTAGCGGTCGTTGATAAAGACCTCGTGGCTGTCCCAGTTTTCTGGCTCGCGCGGCAGGTAGCCGCCGCGCTCCAGCAGCAGGACCCGCTTGCCGGACGGTGCCAGCTTGTGCGCCAGCGTGCCGCCGCCGGCGCCGGTACCGATGATGATGACGTCGTAGTGCTGGGTGGTCATCGCGTTCACTCCTGGTTCAGACGAAGCGAATCAGGTATACTCGCTGCCTGGTCACTCCGGGCCTTTGCCCCCGGAGAGTTCCTTTGCTGACGAGGACGTTCTTGTCCTCCAGCCCGGACGGCATCGATTCCTGCCGCGCTGGGAACAGCGTGCATCCCCGCCTGGTTCTCAAGCTGGCCAAAGGCCCCTGCTTCGGATTTAGTCTGCGAAGCCGCCAGAACGTTTCACGGCGGTCGGTGCCGGATCGGGATCGGCTGTCTGTAACGCTTGGAGCCCCATCGGGCACTCCTCCGGTATGGCGTCGCCGTTTGTCGTGCACGATCCGGAGTTCCTGAGGGCGCTTGGTGATGCTCCGCGGCTGGATTGGGTCGTCGATATCGACGCGCACGAGGGGCCGGTCTACGTCGCCGACGCTGATGCCTTGTACTTCACCAGCCTGCCGACGCCCGACTGGCAGGTGGCGATCCGGCGGATCGCGCTCGATGGGGAACGCTTCCCGCTGGCAGTGGACCGGGTCGAGACCGTGGTCAAGCGCACTCGGGTCGCCAACGGCATGACCCTCGACGCCGACGGCCAGCTGGTGGTGTGTGAGCAGGGCAGCATGGCCGAGGAGGCGGCGATCTCGCGAGTGGACCCGCGGACCGGGACCAAGAGGGTGGTCGTCGACAATTGGGGTGGGCTGCCGCTGAACTCGCCGAACGACGTCGTCGTTCGCAGCGACGGCAGCATCTGGTTCACAGATCCCAGTTACGGCCACTTGCAGGGGTTCCGGCCCGAACCGCAGGCCGGTGACCACGTCTACCGATGGGATCCGCGCACAGGGATGCTCACCGTCGTCGCCGATGACTTCGTCAAACCGAACGGTCTCGCCTTCTCAGCCGATGAGTCGTTGCTCTACGTGACCGATAGCGGTGCGAACCAGGAGGCGGGCAGTTTCTACCCGCACCTGCCGCACCACGTCATCGCCTACGACGTGCACCACGGCAGGCATCTGGTCAACCGCCGGCTCTTCGCCGTCACGAACCCGGGCTTCCCTGACGGGCTCAAGGTCGACGCCGACGGCCGTGTCTATGCGTCGTCTTTCAGCGGTGTGCAGGTCTTCAGCCCGCTGGGTGACCTCATCGGCGAGATCTTGCTGGCGGGTGCCGTGAACTTCTGTTTCGGCGGCCGGGCAGGCAACGTCCTTTTCATCACCACTGACACCGCCGTATGGGCGGCCACGCTCGCCGCTCCTGCCGGGGTGTCCCTCGCTGCCGAGCAGACCCGATCTGGAAACGAAACGAAGGAGTTACCGCATGACCGCCAGCCGCACGCGCCGGATCATCGATGAGGCAGGTGTCGACAGTGTGCTGCTCGCCGCCGAGCAACATGCCCGCGCGAAGGGCTACCGGGTAGTCATCACCGTCGTCGACCCGGCCGGCAATGTGCTCGCGTTGCGCCGCACGCCAGGTGCACAGGTTGCGAGCAGCGTGGTGGCCGTCGACAAGGCCCGGACGGCCGCGATCTTCGTCCGGCCCAGCCGCGACATCGAGCAACAGGTGAGCTCCGGACGCCTCGGGGCGCTCGCTTTGAACGGCGCCGCGGCTCTGACCGGCGGGATCCCGCTCCGGGCCGATGGTGACGTGGTCGGCGCGATCGGCACCAGCGGCGAGACACCCGACCAGGACGAGTCGGTGTCGCTTGCGGGCGCCGCAGTGTCGTTCACCACTACCGAAGTGCCTGCGCTGAGCTATGAGACCGCCCGCCGGGTGGCTGAGAGGGTCGGCGCCGTGGCAACCAGCCGCGGCGTCGCCCCAGTGGTCGCGGTCGTCGACGCCGAAGGCCACCTCGTATACCTCTGGCGGCCGGACACGGCTCAGGTGGCGAGCGTCGGTGTCGCCACCGACAAGGCCCGGACGGCCGCGATCTACCGGCGGCCCAGCAAAGACTTCGAGGACCAGGCGGCCAGCGGACGCCCATCGGCGTTGCATCTTGCCCGAGCCGTTCCACTGCAAGGCGGTATGCCGCTCCTCGTGGACGGCCACGTGATCGGCGCGGTGGGCGTGAGTGGCGCATCGTCCGCGGACCAGGACCAGGAGCTCGCCGTACTCGGCGCTGAAGCGCCATCGCTGCACAACGCGGCGACCTACATCCCGAAGCAGAAGGTTCACGAGCAGTTCCGAACCGGCGGTCTGCTGCTCCAGACGCCCGGCTACAAACTTGACGCCGGCTGCCGCACCGGGCCCGGTGCGGTCGAACTGCACGACCACGAGACCGACATCATGCACGTCGTCCACGGCCGCGCCACCGTGCTGACAGGCGAGGACAAGCATCTGCTCAACGAGGGTGACGTGCTGGTCATCCCGAGCGGGGTGCCGCACCAGTTCGTGGATGTCACCGCGCCGTTCTTCTACTTCGTAACAAAGGTGCAGTCATGAGGCCGCGCGGAGGGTATCTGCGATGAACTTCGACAACCTTGTCGCCGTGCTCGCGGTCGCGGCGGCGGTGCCTATGGTTCTTTCGGCCGTGCCGCGGGTGCCGGTTCCCGGGCCGGTGCTGGAGATCGTCGCCGGGATCGTGCTGGGCCCCGCGGTGCTGAACCTGATCAAACCCGACCAGGCGGTGCAGCTGGTGTCGACGATCGGGCTGGCGTTCCTGCTGTTCCTGGCCGGCCTGGAGATCGACGTCCGTCACTTCCGCGGGCCGCGCGCCCGCCTGGCCGGGCTCGGGATCGCTCTCAGCGCGGTGCTCGCGCTGGGCATCAGCGGCGCGCTGCACGCGGCCGGGGTCGTCGAAAGCACCCTGCTGGTCGGGATCATTTTGATCGCCACGTCGCTGGGGATGATCGTGCCGATCCTGAAGGACGCCGGCGTGGACGGGCGCCCGGTCGGCCAGTTCGCCATCGCCGGCGCCTCCCTCGGCGAGGTCAGCTCGGTCCTGCTGCTGTCCCTGTTCTTCTCCGGCCGCGCCACCGCCCTCGGCCCCAAACTGCTGCTGCTGTCGCTACTGGGCGTCCTGGTCGTCGTGGTGGTCATCGCCACGCTCCGCCTCGAGCACTCGATGTGGCTCACCGGGATGCTCAACAAGCTCGCCGACACCTCCGCCCAAATCCGCATCCGGCTGTCGATGGTGCTCGTGGTCGGCCTGGGCGCCCTGGCCACCCACCTGGGGTTCGAGGCGATCCTCGGCGCCTTCCTCGCCGGGGCCATCCTGCGCCTGGTCGACGCCGACGCCGAACACAAGCACCCGCTGTTCTACCCCAAACTCGACGCCATCGGCTACGGCTTCCTCATCCCGGTCTTCTTCGTCACCAGCGGGCTCACCTTCAACCTGTCCGTCCTGTTCGCCAGCACCGCCACCGTGCTGCGGGTGCCGCTGTTCCTGCTGGCCCTGCTGGCCGTCCGCGGACTCCCCGCCCTCCTCTACCGGTCCGCCCTCCCCCGCCCCCGCGACGTCGCCGCCGTCGGGCTGCTCCAGGCCACCTCGCTGCCCTTCATCGTCGCCGCCACCACCATCGGGCTGCACCTGCACGCCATCCGGCCCGCCAACGCCGCCGCGCTCGTCGCCGCCGGGCTGTTTAGCGTCATCATCTTCCCCAGCATCGCCCTGCAGCTGCCGCGATCGTCCGCCAAAGACCCCGCCATGGCCCCGGAGCAGGCGGACGTTCATTAGCGGCCTGAAATAGGCGAGGCGTTGTCCGCGGCCGGTTCGCTCGGCCCGGGATTCGGCCCGATCCTGCTGACCAGGCGGGAACGCGAGGTCGCTGAACTGATCGCACGCGGCCTCACCAACCGGCAGATCGGCGCTCGCCGTTCCGCCCTGTCAGTGCCAAGGTCGATCCGGCGGGTGTGGCCGAGTCCCCAGTGAACCCCGTGAGGAAAGAGGATGGCAGTGCGAGAGGTTGTCCCGAGTCCCGTAGAACTTCGGTGGCGGCCCGTGATCATCATGCTGCTTTCTGATCCTCATTTTGGCTTGCTGCGGTGACATTCTCGGTGAAGTGCGCGTCGAGCGCGGCGCGGAGCCTGGGCAGGTGCAGGTGGCCGTTGACGCGGCGGGACTGGTGGCTGGCTTCGAGCATCCCGGCGGCGCACCAGCGCAGTGCCATCTGCCCGTCGCGCCTCCGCTTGACGTTCTTGGAGTGGTCCTGGCAGATCTCGATCATCGATTCGGTGTTGGTGGAGCGGGACGTCCGTGCCAGGGTGGGCGGCCACCACATCCGCGACGTCACCTTTGGCGAGGACGCCTCCCAGACCCGCACCAGCAACGGCCCCCAGGTCATGGCCACCCTCCGCAACCTGGGCATCGCCATCCTCAAGCCCGGCGGCCACCGCAGCATCGCCGCCGCCTGCCGCTACCACGCCCGCGACGCCACCCGCACCCTGACCACCCTCGGACTCAACCCAGCATGACCGAAACGGACATCACACCACTATCCCGGCGCCCTGGGCAGGCAGGTGATCAGCGCATGGCTGGAGCGGCAAATCGCCGCTGCGCTGACGGGCTCGGCCTGCGTGGCCTTGCTGGCCGACCGCTTGTAAGGTCGGGGCGTGGCCAGTGCAGGGGCTGGGGTCGGCGAGGTCCGTCTGGCGGATGTGTTCGCGTCGTTGTCGCTGGCCACCGATCTGGGCAACGGCTTCCCGCTCGAGAAGGCGTTGCGCAATAGCCTGCTGGCGACGCGCCTGGCAGCGATGGCGGGCATGGACGAGCGGCTGGTGCACGACGCCTACTTCGTGGCCATGCTGCGGTATATCGGGTGCACCGCGCTGGACTATGAGATGGGCTCCAGCTTTGGCGATGCTGTCTCCGCGCGCACCCTGTTCGCGTCGTTGGATATGGGCCGACCTGGTCAGGCGGTGCCGCAGGTGCTTGCCCATCTGGGTGAGGATGAGGCGCCCGCTCGCCGGGCGGCGATCCTTGCCCGTTTCATGGGCTCGGGTAAGCGCGGCCGGGAACGCCTGCAGGCGACCGAATGCGAGGTGGTCGCCAGGTTCTCGGTCCGGCTGCGGCTGGGTGAAGGCGTGGCGGCTCCGCTTGGCCAGATGTTCGAGCGCTGGGATGGCAAGGGGGTCCCGGCGGGGCTGTCGGGCGATGCGATCGAGCCGGTGGCGCGGGTGGTGCATGTGGCGCACGCGGCCGAGATCTATTACCGGCTCGGCGGGGCGGATGAGGCGTGCCAGTTCCTGCAGGCCGGTTCCGGCGGCTGGTTCGATCCCGCACTGGTCACGGTATTTGCGGGTCATGCCGGGGAGCTCCTCGGTGCGCTTGGGCCGGATTCGGTGTGGGATGCGGCGCTGGCGGCGGAGCCCGCGCCGCATCTGATGGTTCCTGCGGAGCGGCTGGAGGATCTGACGGCTGCGTTCGCCGATTTCGTCGACTTGAAGTCTCCGTTCCTGCTGGGCCATTCCTCCAGGGTGGGCCGGGTGGCGGCGGCTGCGGCGGAGGCCGCGGCTCTTGCGGCGGCCGAGGTGGCTGTTCTGCGCCAGGCGGGCCGCCTGCATGACCTGGGGCGGTTGAGCGTGGCCAACAGCGTCTGGGACAAGGCGGGGCCGTTGAGCGCGGCGCAGTGGGAGCGGGTGCGCCTGCACCCCTACTATTCCGAGC
>Ga0207646_10002126_pt1 | contig 23685 bp, 26 predicted proteins | sample KBSK5502metaG_FD_184343 | JGI IMG/M metagenome (GOLD analysis project Ga0207646, IMG submission 184343) | Corn, switchgrass and miscanthus rhizosphere microbial communities from Kellogg Biological Station, Michigan, USA - KBS K5-50-2 metaG... | ecosystem: Host-associated > Plants > Roots >... | reverse complement strand
GAACCTTCGCGACGAAATGCTTAAACTGAAGCAAGAACAGGGCAACAATATTTTGGTCGGCGGTGTAGATGTTCCTTCACAGCTTATAGAGCTTGGTCTGGTTGACGAATATCGTTTTGTCGTTATGCCAATCATTGCTGGAGAAGGCAGACGATTGATGGAGGGCGTCAGCCTGCCCGAGAAATTGCAATTGAAGCTGGTTGAGTCGAAGCCTTTTAAATCAGGATGTGTTGCGCTTCGTTACTTGAAACAGTGAGAGAGAACTCTGCAAGGCTCTGCCGGCGCTTAGCAGACTGGCGTTTTCGCCCGCGGGCTGGCGTGCTTCTGCTGAGAGCCCAGGGTGACCTAAACTTTACCGGAGACGTTGGCATGAAAATCGTCGTGCTGATTGTGAGATTGCTGCTCGGGCTGGTGTTTTTCGTCTTCGGCCTGAATGCCTTTCTGCAATTCCTCAAGGGCCCTATACCCGGCGGCCTCGCCGGACAGTTTCTTCAGGCTCTATTCCAGTCGCACTATGGGTTGGCGATCGGCGCAGTGCAGGCGGTTGGCGGCGCGCTGCTGCTGATCAATCGGTATGTTCCGCTGGCGCTCACGATTCTTGGGCCGGTAATCGTAAATATTTTGCTCTACCATCTGCTGCTGAATCACGAAGGCATCGGGGGCGCGCTGATCGTGGCGGTGTTCTGGTTTGCGTTGTTCTTCCACTATCGCCAGTACTTTTCCGGGATCTTTACCGCAAAGGCTTCGTCCGCGTCGTGACAGCGAATGCTTGCGGTTTTGCGCGGACCTCAGGCGCTGATCACTGAGCCGTGATCCGTTTGTGATCCGTTAGCACTGCTTACTATCGTCTTCCACTGCTCTACGGTGCCCGCCGTGCACTCTATGTTGTTGAAACTACGTTTTCGAGTAAATTCGAATCCCACTCTCTCCGCCAGATTCTAAAGCACTTACGCTGCCGCAAATCAGCGCAAATCACGACGCCTTCGGGATAGCCAGGCGAACCACCTTTGAGTGGGCCTGAGCCATCTCGTTTGTGACAACATCCCCGTAAATGTTGAACGTGGTTCGAATGTCGGCATGCCGCATCAGCTTCTGCTGCACGGCAATCTGCGTACCCACAGCATCCAACCATGAGCGGTAGCTGTGGCGCAGAGCGTGAGTTCCGAGTTTTCCGATTCCGGCTTCCGTTCCAGCCTTTTGAAACATCTGCCACACCCAAGGGTAGGAGACGGGCAAGCGACCGAGTTGAGCCGAACTCGCAAAGATCCAATCACTTTCAGAGGCGAACTGTGTTTCCTGCCTCCAAGCTTTTAGCAGTGCTAGCATCTCCGCATCTATGGACATCATCCGCCCCGAGTAGATTGTCTTCACATCTCCAACTCTCTGGCGCACAATGCCGCGTTCAACGCGAAGTTTGCCGTCCAACCAATCCACATCGCCCCATTTCAATCCCAAGCATTCACTGATCCGTAGCCCAAAGCAGACGCAGACTAAAGCGATCGTCCGCACCGGCTCCTCTAACTCCCGCACGAATTGTTGGAACTCTTCCACCGTCAGGCTCCGAGGTTGCCGTGTTCGCTTCGTTGCGCCCCTGATCGTAACGAGCTCCATTGGGTTGCGTTGGGCTGGGATCTCTCCCCTCCACATTGCATACTCCCAGAGCGCTCTCACGAGACCACGAATATGAACCCTGCTCTTCGCGGAGATGCGCAAATCTCTCAACCATAGCTCCACAGGTCTAGCTTGCAAGGCCGTGATTGCAAGACTCCCCCACCGCGGAAGAATGTGATTGTTCAGCCAAGCGTTATACCCTTGCTGAGTGCTGAATCGTTATGCAGAGATCAATAACGGGATGAGCAGCAAAATGTTCACTCACCTAGCCAGTCGAAGCGTATACATCGACGCCGACCTGTGTGGAGGCAAAGATTGGCTGGGCCACTGGATGGCTCACGAGCTCGGGCACTTGGCGACGAATAGCGCGAGAGAAGATGATGCGGAAAAAGCGGCCCGTGGATACCGCAAGCGTCTGAAAGACGCACGCAAGAGACCAGTACCGAGCAGTTCCAACCAACTGCTCGAGGGGGCATCTACGTCAGCGAGATGGCGCGAGCAGAGCAATGAAACAAGTCTGCTCACCCAATCGCTCCTCCGCCGTGCCTTTGCAGTACCTTCCAGCAGAGGAGAGCGCACGCCAAGGCCAGAAGTGCTTCATGGATGTCAGCCCGCTTTTCATAGCGCACACGCAGACGGCGGAACTGATTGAGCCAAGCGAAGGTGCGCTCCACCACCCACCGCCACCGGCCCAGTCCACTGCCATGTTCGGTGTTACGCTTGGCGAGCCAAGGCATGATATGGCGGGCTCGCAGACCTCGCCGGATTGCCTCCGCGTCATAACCACGGTCGCCTACCACGCAATCAGGACGATGGCGCGGTCGTCCGCGCTCTCCTTGTAAGTGTGGGATAGCATCAACCAGTGCGAGTGCCTGTTGTGAGTCGTTGCGATTTGCACCAGTGAGCTGGATGGCGAGTGAAGTCCGTGTGCGTCACAGATCAGATGGCGTTTGCTGCCCGGTTTAGCCCGGTCGGTAGGATTGGGACCTGTCTGCCGCCCCCAAAAACAGCACGAATTGAACAACTGTCCACGACCGTCCGTGACCAATCAATCTGCCCGCAGCGGGCCAGCCAGTCCAGCAACACGAAGTGGATCATTTCCCAGATACCCGCCTCTTGCCAATCACGTAATCGACGCCAGCAGGTTCAGGAACGCCGAGGAGCCGTCGGAAAATTAATCAAGGTGGCAGGCCGTTCGCTCGACGACGGGGAGTCGGGCTAATTATTTCTGGATCGAATTCTGTTACGCTACTCTGCGAATTCCCATTCGTTCTGCCATCCTTCTGTAAAGGAATCGCCACCTATGCTCAGCACCAGGTCTGCATGGTTGCTTGCCCTCATTGCAACGTTCGCGTTTGGGCAGAAAACGCCAATCCAGATTACTGCGGACCTTACCGAGGCACCGCGCAAGCTGTATCACGCGGAGATCGACATTCCGGTGACGGCGGGGCCCCTCGCGCTCATCACGCCGCAATGGATTCCCGGGCATCACAGTCCGGGTGGTCCGGTGGCGGACATCACTGGCGTTGTGTTTACGGCGAATGGGAAAATGCTGGCGTGGCGGCGCGACGACGTGGATCTCTATGAATTTCGCCTTAACGTTCCATCGGGCGTCAGTTCGATTCACGCGCACTTGGACTGCATCACGACCAATGTCACCCAAAACATCGCTGTGCTCGAGTGGGAGCGGCTTATGCTCTATCCGGCGGGCATTCCGGTGCGCGACATTCCGATTCAGGCGTCGGTGAATGTGCCGGCGGGGTGGGGGATCGGAACGTCGCTGACGCCGATCTCGGCATACGATCCGCCGCACCCGGTGGGAGGCACGGTTCACTATGCGGTGACAACAGTGGAGATGCTGGAAGACTCGCCGATCATGACTGGAGCTTACTTCCGCGAGTACGACCTTGCCCCGGATCTCACGGCGAAGCACTACATTGATGTCTTTGGCGATTCGGCCGAAGTCGCGGAGATACGTCCGACGGTGCTGGACCATTGGAACCGGTTGATCCATGAGGCCTGGGCGATGTACGGCGTACCGCACTACAGGAGCTATCACTTTCTCCTCGCTCTCAGAGGCGCGATGGGAGGCGGCGGGCTCGAGCATCATGAGTCTTCGGACAACAGTTTGCCCGAGCGCGGACTGAGCACCGATGACAATGAAATGGTGGGCAACAGTCTTCTACCGCACGAGTTCACCCACTCGTGGAACGGGAAGTATCGGCGACCGGCAGGGCTGGCTACGCCGGATTACGCGACGCCGATGAAAGGGGAGTTGCTGTGGGTCTATGAGGGTCTGACGGACTATTTGGGGGACGTACTGGGTGCGCGCTCGGGGGCCATTTCTCCGCAGCATTACCGCGAAGAGATTGCACTCGATGCCGCGAACATGGACAACACTACCGGCCGGTCCTGGCGCAGCATTGGCGACACCGCTGTATCCATCTCGGGGCTGGCCACCTCGGCGTTCGGCCGTGGAGGAAATGCCTGGGCCAACTGGCGCCGGAGCGCGGACTATTATCCGGAGGGCAACTTGCTCTGGCTTGATGTGGACACGACGATTCGGAAACTCACCAACAACAGTAAGAATATCCGCGACTTCATAACTGTTTTTCTCAACAAAGGCGGCGGCACGACTCCGACCGTGGTTCCTTACGACTTCAATGAAATCGTGAGCGACCTGAATCAGGTCGTCAAGAACGATTGGTCTGGATTTCTGAATGATCGCGTCAACGGCATTCATTCCCACGTCAATGTCGAGGGCATCGAGCAGGGAGGCTACAAGCTGGTGTACACCGACAAACCGAGCGACTACCTGAAGGCCAGTATGGCTTCCCGAGGCGCTGGTAGAGATGTGTGGTTTTCGCTAGGCATCACGTACGATAACGATGGCAGCACGATTTCGGACGTGCGTGTGGGCAGCGCGGCGGACAAGGCCAGGCTTATTCCTGGTCAGAAAATCATGGCAGTGAATGGAAGAGTTTACTCAAAGGACGCTCTGCACGCCGCCATCCGTCAGAGCAAGACCGTGTCGACACCTATACACTTCATCCTACAGAACGACACTATGGTGACCGAAGCGGACGTGGACTATCACGACGGGGAGCGCTATCCCACGCTAGAGCGCGTCGAGGGAACGCCCGCATATTTGGATGACATCGTGAAGCCCTTGGCGCAGTCAGCGGCAAGCAAGTAAATCGGCAATGGATTGGGGAGCCGGTCACTGAGTGAAATGGCCATAAGGCTCATGAGGGGTTTTGAGGTCGCGGTTATTGACCCGGATCGGTCTTTTCTTCCAGATGTGATCCGTGAAGACATAGGCAGTCGGGACGGCTGCTCAAAGGTGTAACAGTTCTGCCGCTAACCTTGCCCGACATCCATGCGCGGGACGCCGACCGTATCCGGGGCACGGGGAGGCGCAGGCGGAGTTGGTGGGAGTTTTGGCGGATGCTTCACATCGAATGTAGGAGAGTGCCGTCGGTCCCCGTTCTTTAGGATGACTGGTGTAATGGCAACATTACGACAACAATCGAGCGGCTCTGCGGGCGTTCGACCCCGAACCGGGCGAACCGCTAAGCATCTGACATGGATTCGCTTTTCCTGGTGTCTGATGACAGACTGCTGATGCCGCGATACAACACAAACCCGCGGTAGGATCCCGGGGGAAGGATCATCAAGTGCACTCTCCTAAAACCTTACTTGGCCAGCTTGGATCTGTGGCTTGCTACTTCCTTTTCGCTAGGAATTCCAACCCGAAATAATGGCCACTACGATGGCGAACGGTTGCCATAACTTTCAAAGGAGGCGAAATCGGGAATTCAACCTCTATGAGATCATCAGGCTCCATATCAACGCCGGTATATAGAGCCATCCCGCCCTGATTGAATCCAGTGCCTAGACCAGGCACCGCAGTCGCGGGAAGCCGGCTGCAGGGAAGGATGCGGACCGGCAGTTCCACCGGATAACGTTGCCAGCGTCGGGTATTTGTGTGAGACGTGGTGATTTCAGTAACCCGAAATGAAAAAATATGCCGCGCTAACCACAACCAGTATTCCGAATGCAACTGATCCAAGGACGATCTTCAAGGCTTCTCTTCGTGGCGGCGGCCTATGAATAAGCGCTGATCGATACTTCGCAATCCATCGCTCTTCAGTGGAGTTCTGGTTCAGGTGCGACTGAATCCCGAGCTGTAATTTGCGCTGATTGCTTTGATCAAGCGCAACGAACCGAAACGCCTGTTGGGTGCGAGACAGAGGGCTCGACATTTCTGCCTTCCCGAGCACCGGTCCGCCGTCGCTGAGGAACATCAAACTAGCTCGGATGTTCGGATCGAGAGGTTGAGACAGACGGAGCATGCCGCCAGCTACAGAAATAACCTGCAAATTGCCCGCCACGCGGCTCCCATCCTGGCATCGAAGAACGGCAGGGGTGGGGTTTGGAAGACGTACTCGTGTAGCGCGTCGGGGCACGAGGACTTGGGGGAGGTCTACCATGCGAAGGCAAGTATGTTACGCGATCAAAAACAACAGGAGATTACGGAAGTGCTTGACCGTTCGCAAAGCATGTCCAAACTCTGTAATGCTGCGGTCTGAGGGCAAGCGGCACCTCTCGGGATCGTGCCGATTTCATAACAACCACGGCTCCTCGCACACGACTGAGGCCCAGCATTTTACGCCGAGCGGAAGGGTAAGGTTGTTGCGCAGGTTGTCCACAGATCATAGCGGGATGAAGACTCCGCCCCCTGCGGGTGACGAACCTACTTGATGGTTCTGGGGCGTCCGGAATTGTTACATTTCCGAACACGCTGGGCCTCTCGAGTGCCCAAGCAGATCTCACGCGTACCATCGAACCGTAGCACGGAGGCGCGAACATGAGCTCCTGTTTCGCAAGCTGTGGCGGCACGAAGAGGGCCAAGACATCGCTGAGTATGCGGTAATGCTCGCCGTTATTTTGGTAGTGGTGGTGGGCACGATTCGCCTGATCGGAGGCAATGCGAACAACGTATTTTCGTCCGCAGCCAGTTCCCTTCAATGATCCTGCCGATAGCAACCCGATCTTTATGGGCGAAGGGCTAGGCTGATTTCTGATGTCCTGCGGGGTCTTTCTTCGCCCCTTCATAATCCTGTTTTTTTTCGGTAAGCATCGTTTTGAGCCGCCTATTAATTTTGCTCAGTTCCCAGAAAATCAGAACAAGCAGAATTGCGATTACGAATAGCAAGAATTGGACGTTCATTTGTTTAGCCTCAGTGGCTCAGAAATGGAAACCCTCAGGGCCGTTTTGAGCACCGTCCCCCGGTTACAACACCTACCACCTTTGCCAACACCAGTTCCCGGTCCGCCCCCGTTCCCTATAACAGGGGGCAACCAGCAACGGTTGTCCCTACCGCGATCTCGTCGACCCGATCCCTCTTTCCCTCCAATGAACCGCAGACGGCATCGATACACATAAACGGGGTAATTTCCCTGTTTTGGGGGCTTATCCCGAAGGTAACTGTACCGGGCTTATCCCGAAGGTAACTGTACCGGGCTTGTCCCGAAGGTAACTGTACCGGGCTTGTCCCGAAGGTAACTGTACAGTTGTTACATTCGTGTGTATTCCAGACATGTAATGTACTTTCGTTCCCCAAGGAGGAACCATGTCAGCGATCCTTGGCAAATTGCGCCGCAGTTGTAAGTATAAATATGCCGCACCTGGTCAATATACCAACCTTTCCCTTGCATTGCCGGTGCTGCCAGATTCGATGACTGGCTGGGACCGATACGGTCGCAAATGTTTTTTTTGGGAAGGGTAGGCGCTGATGGAGTAGGGATGCGGCTAACGTCGAGGCTTCCCCGCGATCATCTGGACGAGGCCAGCGCGCCCTTCCTTGAGGTTGCGTGCAAGATTGGCCGCCATCGCAGAAAATTCAGGCCCCATAACGAACTCAAGTCCGAGCACGGACTGCGGCCTCCCCGTGCGACGCGCCTGCTGTTCTTCGAACCACTCAATTCCTAAAGTAGTTTGATTTTTCGATGAGATGACGGCGAACCCTGCGGCACAAAGAGCTGACCGCATCTCTTGCTCGGTCGAAAGAAAGCTGATCTCAGGTGTACGCGCCCAAGGTACTGGAAATACCAAGGGACCCTTATCTCCGGCGGTTACGTCGTAGATCGCGAGGCGGCCGCCCGGCTTAAGCACGCGATGGATATTGCCGTAGAGCTTTGCGCGATCTGGAATGTTCATCGCGACATGTTGCGTCCATGCATGATCGAAGCTGTTCTCTGCGAAGGTTAGGTTCAGCGCATCCATCACTTCGAAGGTGACGTCGAGTGCTGTCCTTTGCGTGAGAAGGCGGCCGACGGCAATAAACTGCTCGTTTAGATCAATTCCAGTCACACGGCATCCATACTTGGCAGCTAGGAAGCGCGCGGACCCGCCCAGGCCGCAGCCGATATCCAGCACAGCTGCGCCGGTACGAAGAGCCAGCGACTCTGCCAAATCCTCCGTTGCAGCCAATCCACGGACGTGAAACTGGTCCAGGGGCACTAGTTCAGCCCAAGTCAGCGCCTGCCTATCGCCGAAAGCCTTCTCGCAAGCTTCACGGACACGGTCCTCAAGCGGCTTCGTTCCGTAGTGTTCGGCGACTCCGTCACGAGTTTTGTATTGATCGGACACCATGTAGAGTTCGATTCGCGAGCGACCGTCCGGTCGCAAATAAATTGGGTGGGGGCGAAATTGATGAAGGAAAGTGAAATGTGGAAGTACGGTGCGAGGCCCCGGCAGCTTGTGTGCGGGGGCTGGGCGTTAATGGCGCAGGATCAGCGGCGCGAACGGGTGTGCAGGCGAACTTGGGTATCAAGGTAGCGCTCCAGATGTGATTGCGCTGTGAGGAGTGCCTCTGTATTACGTTCCAGACGCGCGATCATCAATGCACCCTCAACGGAAGAAATAATCAGGGTTGCAACTTCCTTCGCATCAACTTCCGGCTGAATCTCTTTGCGCTTGAGCCCGGCCGCGACGATCTCGGCGAGATAATCCCGCCATTGACGCCATGCGGCGCGAACCCGTTCCCGCAGGAGCGGATTGCCGTCGTCCGCCTCAATCGCAGTATTCAGAACGGGACAACCGCCAAGAACGGCAGGTCGCCGGTCGATAAAATTAGCGATGAATAGTTTGAGCTTGTCAATGCTGTTCGGGACCTTCTCCAGGCCATGCATCCGCGCCTCTAAAGCTGACTTCCAGGCGTAATCGAACGCCTCGGCCGCGAGTTCCTCCTTGGAGGAGAAGTGGCGGTAGATGCCACCCTTTTCAAGCCCTGTGGCGGCCATCAAGTCAGACATGGAGCTCCCCTCGAAACCGCGCTGGTTGAACAGATTAGCGGCTTCGGCCACGATCCCCTCTCGGGTTTTCTGGCCTTTACTTGTTTCGGTCATACACTCGCTTAGATGCCACAAAAGACCGCCCGGTCTCTACTACTACGGCAGCCACCACCGACCCTTGTGCAAAAAAAGGAAACAAAAAACATTTGCGAGCATCAGATTTCAAAAGAGACCGATCGGTCGCACACAACGGTGTCGGACTTCATAACCAACGGGAGGCATGATGAAGAAACTCATCATTATCGCAGTTTTGAGCCTGCTGCTCGCAGTTCCACAGGCGGTCCTTTCTCAAGCGGGTATCGATCCACAGGGTTACTCAATCTCGACGCCCCGGCCTATCAACCCGGCGGCAAGTACTACGAACCCGAGCGCCCTCGCAACCCAGGGCCAGAATCCGTATCTGGGAAGCACACCCAGTGGCAAGGCCACAGATGAAGTTGTTCCCTTGTCCCTTAACGAAGCGGTCGAGCGCGGGCTGCGATACAACCTTGGGCTGATTGAGAGCAACCAGGCAAGTGCTGAAGCTCGCGCCCAAAGACTGCGTGCTCTTTCAGCCCTGTTGCCGGACTTATCTGTAAAGGGGGAGCAGGGGTTCGAGAACATTAGTTTCCAGGAAGTTGGCCTTTCGAAGTTGCCTCCAATTCCCGGTGTAGGTCCGTTGCCGGCTACTAGTGGCAACTTCGGTTATCAAGACGCGCTCCTTAGCCTCACGCAATCGGTTTACAGCGCAGAACTGCACGATCGCTATCGTGCGCAGCGGAGTGCTGAACAAGCTTCGACGTTCAGTGCACGCGACGCGCGGGACGTCGTGGTTTATGCGGTGGGTGTCGCGTATCTGCAGGTTGCCGCCAGTGTCGCAAGAGTGGAAACAGCTCGTGCACAGTTGGCGACAGCGAAAGAACTCGATCAGCAAACAAGAGATCAAGTCAGGAACGAGGTCTCGCCCGAGATCGATTCCGTCCGCGCGCAAGTCGAACTTCAAACTGCTGAGCAACGTCTGGTCAACGTGACGAACGCGCTCGAGAAAGACAAGCTGACGCTTGGCCGCATCATTGGTCTGCCACTTAATCAGAAGTTTGCTCTAGCGGATTCCGCTGCGTATCGGGGTCTCGAGAACCTCACCTTGGAATCCGTAACCGCAGAGGCACTGCAATTCCGTTCCGATCTGGCTAGCGCTGAGGCAAACGTGCGCGCCGCTGAATACCGCGTCGGCGCGGAGAAGGCACAACGTTATCCCACAATCGCCGTGAACGCCAACTACGGCGGAGCGGGAACCAACGTCGGCAGTTTCAATTCGGTTTACGGGGTCTCTGGCAGCATCTCATTTCCAATTTTTACCGGTGGCCGAATTCGAGCTGATATCGCGGAAGCCCAAGCCAGCCTCAATCGCCGGAGGGCAGAATACGAAGACCTCAAAGGACGCGTCGCCTATGACGTGCGTGTCGCCTGGCTGGATCTCGAAGCCTCCGATTCTGGCGTTAAGGTCGCCGAAAAGAATGAAGCGCTAGCGCAGCGGGCGCTCACGCAATCGCGAGATCGTTATGGGAACGGCGTTACCAACTATGTGGAAGTCATTCAGGCGCAGGAAGCCGTAACGGCTGCTCGCGAAAACTACATTCAAAGTCTCTATTCCTTCAACGTCGCGAAAGCCGCCCAAGCACGCTCAATGGGCGTTGCAGAGCGGCGCTTTACTGAATTCTTCGGAGGTAAATGAGATGGCGCACAACGTAGAAGCAGTCGCAGTGGAAGAGCCGCGGTTGATCCCCTTAAAAGAGGAACAGCCGATCAGCCAGCCCAGTAATCGCCTGCGTAATCTTTTCCGCCGGCCCCAGCGAATTTCGCGTCGAGCACTGCTCGCGCTGGCAGCCGTGGCGGTAGTAGCTGGCTTAAGCTGGTGGATTTATGCGCAGCAGTTTGAGTCTACTGATGACGCGCAGATCGACGGTCATCTCGATGCGATCAGCGCTCGCATCAGCGGCACTGTCATCTATATCAATCCCAAAGTTGAAAACAACCAGTACGTAAAGGCCGGAACGTTCCTTCTTGAGCTCGATCCAAATGACTATCAGGCGGAGCTCGACCACGCCAAGGGCGAGCTTGCGACACGCGAAGGCGACGCTCATTCAGCAGGCGTAAACGTTCCGATCACGCAAACCAGAGCTTTCAGCCGTTTGCGTCTTGCGGATGCGGCGAGAGACGAGGCCATTGCGGCAGCGGAGGCCGAGGTTGCAAACCTCTCTGCGGCCAAACACAAAGCTCAGGAGGACGAGGCGATCTGTGCGCGCGCTGAGCGCGACCGGGTTCGCTATCAGGCGTTGGTTGAAAAACACGAGATCTCACGTTCGGATTACGACGCGCGCGACACGGAAGCAACCTCTGCCGCAGAGGCGCTTGAAACCGATCGTGCCGCTGTCAACGCGATTGAGAAGAGAATCGCGGCGGCAAAGAACCTGATCTCACAGCGGGAAGCGCAAGTGCAAGAAGCGCAGACCGCACCGCAGCAGGTGATCGATGCCCAAGCTAAGTCGCAGTCGAAGAACGGCGAACTGGAGCAAGCTCGCGCGGACGTGCGCACCGCGGAGTTAAATCTTGGATACACAAAGATCTACGCCCCGGTCAACGGCGTCATTGGCCGCAAAACTGTTGAACTTGGGCAGCGGATTCAGCCCGGGCAGATGCTACTCGCCATCGTACCCCTCGATGACACCTGGGTGACAGCAAATTTCAAGGAAATACAACTCAACCACATCAGGCCGGGCGAACGTGTGACGATCCACGTCGACACCTTCGACCGCGATTACGAAGGAACGGTTGAGAATCTTCCTGGCGCCGCGGAGCCGGTGTTCAGTCTTTTTCCTCCTGAGAACGCTACTGGCAATTACGTGAAGGTGGTGCAGCGGTTTCCTGTGCGCATTCGCTTCAACAAGGATGAAGATCCCGAACACATGCTGCGGCCCGGTATGTCGGTCGAGCCGAGTGTGAAAGTCCGCTGAGGTGGCTATGTCGAAAGGAGCGGAAAATTCGCCTTCCATCAACCCGCCGTCAGTAAACCCGTGGGTCATCGCGTTTGCGGTCACGCTGGCAGCGTTCATGGAGACCCTCGATACCTCGATTGCGAACGTTGCGCTGCCGTATATCGGAGGAGGACTCGGCCGCAGCTACGACGAGGTCACCTGGATTCTCACCACATATCTCGTCGCCAATGCCGTTGTTCTGCCGATGTCTGCCTGGCTGAGCCGCCTCTTTGGGCGAAAAAACTACTATCTCGGATGCGTCGCTCTTTTTACCCTTACATCGTTTTTCTGCGGAGTGGCGCCGAGCCTCGGAATCATGCTTTCCAGCCGCGTGTTGCAGGGTCTTGCGGGCGGCGGAATGGTACCGGTCGCGCAGGCGGTTCTAGTTGATACGTTCCCGCCGGCAAAACGTGCTTCGGCCTTCGCGGTCTATACAGCCGTGATTGTGACCGCCCCGACGATTGGGCCTGTATTGGGCGGCTGGATTACCGATAACTATGATTGGCGTTGGATATTCTTTATTAATATCCCAATTGGGTGTCTAGCATTCTTTCTCTGCAGCCGGGTTCTCAAAGATCCGCCTGCTTTCGATGCGGAACGGGCAGCTATCCGAAATGGCCGGTTTCACGTCGATGGCATTGGAATCGCCCTGATCACCATCGCATCAGCCAGCCTCGAAGTAGCGCTGGATCGCGGCCAGATCGATGACTGGTTCGGCAGCAGCTTCATAACCTGGATGATTACAATCGCAGTCATTGGCTGGATTGCGACGATAGTGTGGGAGCTCCGCCTGAAGGAGCCCGTTATCGAATTTCGGTTGCTGGCGAGTCGCAACTTTGCCATCGCGAACGTGCTGCTCTTTGTCTTTGGATTCGGCGTTTTTGGCAGCACGGTCCTTATCCCGCAAATCCTTCAGTCACTGTACGGATATCGTGGCATCGATGCGGGACTCGTATTGGGGCCGGGCGCCTTTGTTATTACACTGGTTGCTCCGGTTGTCGCACAACTCATCCAGCGACAGCTTGTGTCACCCCGCACATTGCTCACGATCAGCCTCGCGATTGGCGGCGCCACTATGTGGTATTACGGCACCTTCACGTTAGGAACCGATTATGCCCACTACGCCCTGGCCAGGGCTTACCAAGGCCTTGGCTACGGCTTCTTTTTTGTACCAGTAAACGTGCTCGCATATTCACAGTTGAGGCCCGAACAGAACAATCGAGCCTCCAGCCTAACGAATCTCTCTCGGAATTGGGGTGGAAGCTTCGGGATCGCCTTCATTACCACAGCCGCCGAACGGCGCGAACAGTTTCACCAAACCAATCTCGGATCGGCGCTTGCGGCCTCGACACAACAATTGAACAGCCGACTAACAGAATTGACGAATTACCTCGTGAGCAGAGGATTCACTACTCCAGATGCATCGGCGGCAGCGAACGGCTATTTGTATCAGCAGCTGCACAATCAGGTCATGCTCTTGTCGTTCATGGACTGCTTCCGTGTGATTGCATGGCTGACACTGGGCACTGCCGCGCTGCTCTTGCTTGTTCAGCGGTTCAGGCCGGCAGGAAAGGCGCAAGCGGCCCACTGATGGTGAAGTAATGCCGCCGAGCGGTCCGCGCAGTCTTCCGGGCGGCTGTTCGCCAGAAAAATACTCGGGCGGCTAGGGATGAAAAAGGAGGAACCGTAGCTCACAAAGAAGCCCACAAAACGCGTCAATGGCTAGCTCCCGACGCAGGGCCAATACAGGTCCACTATGAATTCCATCGAGGTACTTTCAAGGACTTACGGTGCCACCCGTACCGCCTAAAGTCTTCAAAGTACGTTCGAATCCCACTCTTTCCGCCAAGATATTTATAATCAATAAGTTATGGGGGATTTTGCAGCCAACTCGTGCCCCACTCTCGGCGCTGGTTTTCATCTTTAGAATGAGCGACATGCCGTTTTGCAGAGTCAAACAAAGGTCCAATAAGGTTGAAACTCAACTGATTCAGAATCAGTTGTTCGATCAGGGTGTAGGGAATTCATCGGACTAATCAACAGGATCCGTCTTCTCCAGAAGTATGCGGGACGGCAGAGAACGCCAGCTTCGTTCGCCCTTAAGCTACTCCTAGCTCCTCATTCGAAGCGGCTGCTGCATTGCAGATCGGGAAAGTTGCAACGACGGTCGTCGCACCACTGTTTGATTCAATAGTCAGATTCCCACCAAGCTGGGAGACACGCTCCCGCATTCCCCCTAAAACCTAGGTGAGCATTCGTGCAGATCGCTTCCGCTATGCCGACTTGCACTAAGACTTCACGGTACCAATCCTGCCAACTTCCTCGAAGCCCGTTGCTCGATAGCGTCCGGACCCTTAAAGAGCATTGCGCGGTCCCTCGCATGATTGAACCTCCGCACGCCAAGCTAGCAAAGCCCGGACGGAGGCTGTCGGCTGATGCGCCAAAAGTAACCTCCGAGTACGTCGCCGTTGCTGCCCGTTGCGCAACCGCGTCACGTATTGGATTTTGCGGAAGCCTGTCGATTCTAGACGCTGTTTCCTGCGCTTGGCCAGTACCGGGTTGAACACGCCCGGGACAATGTTGCCAAGCTCAAGCTCAGCACTGCCCTTGCATGTGACCCTTTCATCCCCGCCCGCCAGCGATGTTTCCCATCTATCGCACCAGGGCTTCCAATAGCCATGGTCTCAAATAGCGAGAGAGCCCCTGACAACACGCTCTTGCTCTCGTCGTAAAGCAGGAAAAGTCGGTAATCGCCAAATATGGCTTCTGAATTTCAAGGGAATTGAAAGGCTTTGGCTGCGCTTTTCACCAGCCTCGCGGGCGGAAATTGGGGAGACAGATGCTTTCATCTTGCCTGTAACTTTTCTGCGCTTTGCGACTCACACCAATAAGACGGCACAACGGTGTCAGCCCAGCTCGGTTAGGATGGAGCGGCACGGCGGCAAGGTTTTCGCATCCAATACAAAGAAGAGTACTTAGAATAGTAGGGAAGCCGCACCATCCACATTTGTTCGGAGAAACAAGATGTTGATTCGCAAAACCACGGATTTAACGCACGCGGACGTTACCCCCAAGTCGGTCTACCTAGATCGGCGGAAGTTCCTCCGCGCCATGGGCATCGCTGGCGCCACGGCCATGGCCGGTCGCAGTCTTTTCGAATTGGCCACTCCTGCCCAGACCATCCTTGCTGGAACAAAATTCAGCGGCCTTGCCAAGAGCCCTTTCAGCACCACCGAAAAACAAAATTCGTACGACGACGTCACGCACTACAACAATTTCTACGAATTCGGCACCGACAAGAGCGACCCCGCGAAAAATTCGAAAAACTTCAACACATCGAACTGGACTGTTTCCGTCGAAGGCGAAGTGGCCAAGCCCCGCAAGTTCACCATGGAGGAAATCCTCAAGCTCGCCCCGCTCGAAGAGCGCATCTACCGGCATCGCTGCGTGGAAGCTTGGTCCATTGTGGTTCCCTGGATTGGCTTTCCCTTCAGCAATCTCGTGAAGCTGGTCGAACCCACCCCCAAGGCACAGTTCGTTGCTTTCCAGAGCTACTATGATCCCCGCCAGATGCCTCAGGGACGCTGGGCCGGCATCGAATTCCCTTACGTCGAGGGCCTGCGCATGGACGAAGCCATGAATCCGCTCACGCTACTCTGCGTCGGCATGTACGGTGAATCGTTGCCAAACCAAGACGGCGCGCCCATGCGCATGGTTATTCCGTGGAAATACGGTTTCAAGAGCATCAAGTCGCTCGTCAAAATCAAATTCCAGCAGAAGATGCCGCCAACTACCTGGAACCTTGCCGCGCCCAACGAATACGGCTTCTATTCGAACGTGAATCCAAATGTGGATCACCCGCGCTGGAGCCAAGCCAAAGAGCGCCGCCTCGGCGAAATCTTCAAGCACAGCACGCTTATGTTTAATGGCTACGGCGATCAGGTCGCCAGCATGTACAGTGGCATGGACCTGAAGAAAAACTATTGAGCTGGCATTCCCGCGTGCGTGCTCTCCTTACCAGCAAGTGGACCAAGGTTGTCCTCTTCCTCGTTTGCCTGATTCCGCTTGGCGGGCTCACCTGGCGCGCTCTTCGTCACGGCCTTGGCGCCAATCCGGTCGAGTTCATTCAGCTCACCACCGGCCGGTGGACTCTGCGTTTTCTGGTTTTCACCCTGTCCATCACGCCTTTTCGCAAGCTCCTCAACCTGCCGGATCTCATCCGTTTCCGCCGCATGCTCGGCCTCTTCGCCTTTTTCTACGTCTGCTTGCACTTCCTCACCTATCTTGGCCTCGATCAGTCTTTCGATCTTGGTGCCATGTGGAAAGATGTCGCCAAGCGCCCGTTCATCACAGTAGGGTTTCTCGGTTTTCTGCTCTTGGTTCCACTGGCCATTACTTCGACGGCAGGCTGGATTCGCCGTCTCGGCGGGAGGCGCTGGCGGATACTGCATCGCGCCATTTATTTTGCGGCGATTGCCGGCGTGATTCATTTCTACTGGAAAGTAAAATCCGACGTGCGGTCGCCGCTCTTTTACGGCGCGCTCGTTGCAATCCTGCTCTTGTGGAGATTGGGTGACTGGTTTTCCCGACGCAGATTCGTGGTAGCCGCAAAGCTTTCGCCGTAGGGGGCTCGCGTCGATACTGCTCGGTGATTTTTGCTAATGAACGTTGTTGGGAGAGGGCTCCGAGCTGAATTCCACGCCCCAGAAGCGTGGAGCAATAGAAGACGGCTCTGTCAATACTCTTGAAGATTTTGTGGTCCGGAAAATACAGCACACACGTTTCACATAGTTTTTGACGCCGCAATTCCTGCGTCACCCGCGGATTACTGGATTGACTATAGTATTAACGGGAACAGATTCCCGCCGCCCTGGTGAGTGTGGCAGACCACTTGTTGGGGGACGAGGATTCCAATCACCGATTATCCTATTTCTCCTTGGCCGACGGGCTCCAGCCCACGGATGCGTGCAGGGCACAGACTTAATTAAAGGCAACATGAGTGTTTTGCGTGAAGATTACACTCAAGGCTTCGGATGGACCATTCGTGACACCGAGACGACCTTTCAGTGGAGAGGGGCTTATGAATCTCACCAATGAGCAATGGCGACTGTTGAAGCTGCTTGATAAGGTCAATGAGAACGATGGTTAGGTTGGGTTGTCTTTCAAGCACGGAGACAAAGGAGATTACTACGCGGTGAGCGGCCCGCATACAAGCGCAGGGTGCGGAAACACTTGGCGAAGAGGATTTCACGATCGCTGCGGACGAAGTGGGTGAGCTCGAACGAAATCGATACATACAGCGTCGCAACGACGCAGAGGGCAATACATCCATCACGCCCGAAGGGCTGGATCTTATGAAGAAGTGAATCGTGAACTCTCCAGTCCTGCTGGGTGGTCGGCCGGTCCCACCTAGCAGACTAGGAGCGTGTCCGAGTATTCAACTGTGAACCGCTGATTTGTATTGAAACTCACAGGAAGGATATGCCAGTTTGGCGACATGGCCAAAGCTTACCGAGCTTATCTGCTATTGCTGGATCGCTCAGAATTTCCGGAATGCGGAGGGTCAGAATTTCCGGAACTCACAAGAATCGGTCAGGCGTTCGCTATGAAGAACGGGGCCCGGCGGTTTCGGAAAGCTCTAGACGAGCCCGCACTTCCCGAATGATCCGGACACTCCAGAAGCTTGGCTACCGAGTCGAACTTCTAGCGGATCCGGCATGAGCAGCGCGATTTTCGACCCTGTTAACCCGGTTAACGACAGCTATGGACTCCGTATCTCTTTTAGGCTAAAACTGCGCCAGAACAACCCCACAGAAGGCAACTCCATGTACAATGCGGTCTGCTTGGAAGTCCAAAACGGAAATGCTGGTTTAGGTTGCATGCGCTGCTAATTAGTTGCGAATGTGCCCCGTTTCCTTCTGCACTGGGGTCTCAGGTTATAGAAACTGGCCTGGATTATTTCCGAGCACGCGAGGCTCGCGGCTATGGACATCTCCTACCACGATGTTCTTCTGGTCGGCGGGGGTGGCGCCGGCCTTCGAGCCGCCATTGCCGTGGCCGAGACCAATCCGAATCTCAGCGTGGCCGTGGTATCCAAGGTTTACCCGATGCGCAGCCACACGGTTTCTGCCGAAGGCGGGGCTGCGGGGGTAATCAAACCGGGGGACACGCTGGATGATCACGCCTACGACACCATCTCCGGCGGCGACTGGCTCTGCGACCAGGATGCCGTCGAAATTTTCGTAAAAGAAGCGCCGGAAGAGTTGCTGCGGCTCGAGCACTGGGGCTGCCCCTGGAGCAGAGATCCAGATGGACGCATTGCGGTCCGGGCGTTCGGCGGCATGAAGAACATGCGCACGTGGTTTGCCGCCGATAAGACCGGGTTCCACCTCCTGCATACCCTGTTTCAGACCACATTCAAATACAAGACCGTCACCCGCTACGACGAATGGTTTGTAACCAGGCTCTTGGTAGACGAGGGCCGGGTGCAGGGTGTGGTTGCCTTGCAACTGATGTCCGGCAGAATCCAGGCCATCACGGCGAAAAGCGTAATCCTGTGCACTGGAGGGTGCGGGCGTGTTTTCCCCTTCACCACCAACGCCAGCATCAAGACGGGCGATGGCATGGCGCTGGCCTTCCAGGCGTGCGCTCCGTTGAAAGACATGGAGTTCGTGCAGTACCACCCCACCGGCCTGCCGTTCACGGGCATTCTCATCACGGAAGCGGCGCGCTCCGAGGGCGGATATCTGATCAACAAGGATGGATACCGCTACCTGCAGGATTACAACCTCGGCACCCCGACGCCCCAGCCGGTCCTGCGCAACATGGAACTCGGACCCCGCGATCGTCTCTCCCAGGCCTTTGTGAAAGAGGTGGAGAAGGGTCGCACCACAGACACTCCGTATGGCCCCGTCGTCCATCTCGATCTTCGCCGCCTGGGCGAAAAGGTGATCAACACCCGGTTGCCGTTTGTGCGCGAACTGTGCCTGAAGTACGAGAACATCGACCCCATTAAGGAACTCATCCCGGTGCGGCCGGTAATCCATTACATGATGGGCGGCGTACACACGGACAACGATGGAGCCACCCCGCTGGCTGGCCTGTACGCCGCGGGAGAGGTGGCGTGCGTCAGCATTAACGGCGCCAACCGCCTTGGCTCCAACTCCCTGCCCGAGCTTCTAGTCTTTGGCGCCCGCGCCGGCAGAGCCGCAGCCCTGGCGGCCATGGAACAGAAGCCTCCTAGCGAACGCGTCATCTCGCAAGCCCTGGACGAAAAGCTCCGCCTGGAACAGCAGTTCCTGCGCAAGACTGGAGGCCGCGAGCGCATTGCCACTATCAGGTCGGAAATGCACAAAGCGATGGAGAACGGCGCTGGCATCTACCGCAATCAGACTTCGCTGCAGAAGGCAGCAGACAAGCTGCGCGACCTTCGAGAGCGATTCAGGGAAGTCAGTCTGGACGACCACAGCCTCACCTTTAATACCGAGTTACTGGCAGCACTGGAGCAATCCTTCATGCTCGATGTGGGCTCTGCCATTGTGGAATCCGCGCTGCATCGCATCGAGTCCCGCGGGGCACACCAGCGCACCGATTTTCCCGCTCGCGATGACCGGAATTTTCTGGCTCATACTCTGATTTTCAGCAACCCTGACGGCAGCACCCGGGTGGAACCAGCGCCCGTGGTCATCACTCGCTGGCCGCCCGCGGAACGCGTTTACGGAGTGCAGTCCGAGGTGAAACAGACCGCAGCGAGGTAGAACATGGCCGAAACCATCAGCTTAGAAGTTCTTCGCTATTCGCCGGAACGTGACGCCGAACCGAGCTTTCAGCGCTACGACGTGCCCCTGCGCAAGGACTGGGTGGTGCTCGACGCCTTGAATTACATCAAGGACAAGGTGGATGGCTCACTCACCTTCCGTTGGTCCTGCCGCATGGGGATTTGTGGAAGCTGCGGCATGATGGTGAACGGTGAGCCCAAGCTTACCTGCGCCACCTTCCTTTCCAACTACACTCGAGAACAGCGTCCCCTGCGGGTGCAGCCGCTGCGCTACTTTCCCGTCATCCGGGACCTTGTCGTCGAAATCACCGACTTCATGACCAAGCTGCAAAGCGTCAAGCCCTGGCTTATCCGCGGCAAGGAAAAGCCAATTTCCGAGGGCGAATACCTCCAGACCCCTGAACAACTCGATCGCTACAAGCAGTTCAGCATGTGCATCAATTGCATGCTGTGCTACTCCGCCTGTCCGGTGTACGCTCTGGATCCAATGTTTATCGGTCCCGCGGCTATCGCCCTGGCCCAGCGCTACAACATGGATTCCCGTGATGAGGGCGCACACGAACGCATGGATGTCCTGGCTCAGCACGAGGGCATTTGGGGGTGCACCTTCGTAGGAGAGTGCACCGAGGTTTGTCCCAAGCACGTGGACCCCGCCGGCGCCATTCAGCAGTACAAGCTGACGGCAACTATCGAGCGATTCAAGTCCTTCCTCCTGCCCCGAGGTGCTAAATGACCGAGACGCGGCAGCCCGCCAGATACACCGAGTACCACCCACGCTGGTATCGCTCCCGTGTCTCCACCTGGTGGTGGCTGGCCCGATGGCCGTACCTGAAATTCATTTTGCGGGAGATCAGCAGTGTTTTCGTCGCGTGGTTCGTGCTGGTTCTTTTGCTGCAGATTCGCGCGCTGTCGCGCGGGTCTGAGGCATATGCCGCGTTTGAACGGTGGCTGCAAAATCCGCTGATCGTGCTGTTGAATTTGATCACGCTGTTCTTTGTTGTTCTTCATGCCGTAACCTGGTTCAACGTGGCGCCCCGGGCGATGGCCGTTCGCTTTCGCGGCAAGCGTGTGCCGGACCTTTGGATTGTGGGCGCAAATTATGCCGCCTGGGCGGCGGTCTCACTGGTTCTAGCCTGGTTTCTCGTGAGGTCGTAGGTGGCGAAGCAATCGAATGAGCCGGTTCTGTGGGCGCTGTTCAGCGCTGGCGGTGTCTTTGCGGCCTTCGTGATACCGGTGCACCTTTTCCTCCTCGGCCTGGCTTTTCCCCTGGGATGGATCCCTGCTCCCGGTTATGAATACTTGCATGCCTTGGTCCGGTTGCCGCTCGCCAGGCTTTATGTGTTTGCCCTGTGTTTCCTGGCGCTATTTCACTGGGCGCACCGCTTCCGCTACACGCTGTACGATGGCCTGCAGATCAAGCACTTGAATGAATTGATCTTCTCTTGTTGCTACGGCGGAGCCATTCTCGGAACTGTATGGGCCGGTTATCTGCTGTGGAATTTCCGGTAGGAGTGTTCGCTACGCCAGACTGCCTGTGACGGAAGAGCAGGTTGCATCGATGAGTCCGCACGACTCTTTCACGTTTCCCGAATTTCTACCCCTTGGCTTAATCGTGAGACCCTATGGAGGCATCAAAGCCGAACCACCGGATGTGAAGGCCGAGGAGGATCTCCCACGTAGGTTCATGTTCGGTTGTCTCCAAAAAGGCTCATTCGGGAAGACCGAGAGCGGCTGGGCGGCTTCCTACCGACATCCCACCCCTGAGACCCGTGCGGAGGTCGCCTACAACGGCATGCTGGAAGTCTACTTTTCATGGCGAGGGGAGAAGTGGGTGGCCATCGCGCCAAGGCAGACATTTACGGACGTCCATCTCTCTATCTATCCAGCAAGCCTGGATGAGGCAATGAAGGAGCGCCTCGAGCAGTGCTACAACTTGGCCTACCGAATCCTGAACGAAAAGATCGGGCGTGATTGCTATTTCCCCGACGGGCCGCCACGATGCATCGTATGTCCGATTCGCGTCAGCAGCCTAGGGACTGCCCGCAAAGCGCTCCAGGCAATGGAGCAGGACGAAGCCATTGTTGCGCCTCTCTTTGCCTCTGCAGTCATGGGCTTGTCCGTAATCGACTACAACCTTCAAATGGCACCTTCTTATGTCCTCGATCCGCTCTTTCCAATCCTGGGGCCGCTGTCTACCGCAGAACTACCACCCGCTGGGGAGGCAGAAAGGTATAGATCGGAGGACGGCACCGAGGTCCTTCGCGTACGCAGGAGGCAATATTTCGCTGCTTTCCAAACTTTCTTCTGCGATTTGGAGCGGGTAGCGCAATGGCTTCACGCCTTCCAGTTGGTTGGCAATGCGCCGGACGGCTTTCGCGATGAGGAGCGGCTGGACTCCATCGAGCGCCGGGGTTTTGTCTGCCAGGGGCCGGAGTTGGCAGGCGTTACCATCGAATATCGGGAGAACAAAATCCGTCAAATAGCCTTCAGTATTCGGTCGATCCCTCAAAGCTGGTTTCTCTGACAGACTCCGATGACAAACTCGACGAGATGATTCAAGCCGTCCAGCGTAGGTCACTAGCGGTAGTTTACTGACAGCGCTCGAGTGAGAGGTTCAGCAGTCCTGGAAACCTGTTCCGTTATAAGCAGTTCTACGATCTTGGTCGCGACCGATTTTGTATTACCCTTTCCTAACCTGGTTCCGCTGCTTCTTCTGCCTATTTCCGTCGCCCAAGATGTGGCAAGCTTGGCCAGAAGTTCTTTCGCTTGCGACGATTACCTCATTACAGCGGGCGTGGGTAATACAAAATCGTACCCGTAACGCCGCACAAAATAACGAACTTACGTTTCTTTTTGCTCCATTCCCAGTAAACTCCCGCTAGCGCTGCGGGACGAAGTGGATCGACTTCACCGCTCCGATTGAGGAACAAACACGACAGAGACAGGAGCAGCGGCGGCTTTTCTACGTAGGCTTAACACGGAGCACTGAGACGCTTGTGGTCAGCACGCCGTGCGGATTCCGTACGAATATGACTTCTTCTCACGATGAGAACATGCGCACGTGGTTTGCCGCCGATAAGACCGGTACGCGGTTGGCGGCGGGATCGAAGCTGACTATGACCATCCCGGAACGCTTGGACTCTTTCTCGGAACCAAGAGCCACTCCACAGCGGCGGCGATTGATGTTGAGCGGGTTGATTTCTGGGGATTTGAACACCTTCCGCAAAATCCACGGCGATGACTATTTAGGGCGGTGTTTCACTTGGCCGGAGGCTAAACTTTTCGACATCATTGGCAAGCCGCGTTGGGACGTAATAGACGGCACGGTGACATTTCCTCCCAGATTTGATTGAGTGAGGACAGCCGCCGTCGGTCCCTTCCGATTAGCGAGTTGCGGGTTGGGGTGTTCCGATTCGCCTGCATCGATGCCGGATCGCTTCAGTAGCGGCCTCCACCAGTCGTTTAGGTGACGAGAAATCGCCGACGTACTCGGCGCGGCGTTTTCCACTTTTTTCATACCAGCGGAAATAGAGCTTCCTAGTCCTAGGATCCGCGTCGACTGTTCCACGTTGGTAGCGTGCTCTTTTCATTCTGCCTCCTTGTCAGCAGAGCAGGGGCGGTGAACGCAGTTTAATTGGCTTTTCAGCCAATTGTCGAGCGTCGGCCTGTGATACCTGTGATAGCGCCATGTCTTCCGGCTGGAACCAGAGAGGGAGACGGCGCCTGGGATTTCATTGCGCCGGGCTTTGGCCTGAATCGTTCGCGGGTGCAGCTTCAAATAACCAGTCGCTTCCTCAGTGGTGAGCCATTCTTCAGCTGGTGGAAAGCTGGCGTCTTCTTGGCCTTGACTGGGCGTTGCGAATCTCGACCAGTCGCTAAGAGGAAGATGCTTTCGCGGCATACGCCGTCCTAGCCACAACCTAC
>Ga0207646_10002125_pt1 | contig 23699 bp, 20 predicted proteins | sample KBSK5502metaG_FD_184343 | JGI IMG/M metagenome (GOLD analysis project Ga0207646, IMG submission 184343) | Corn, switchgrass and miscanthus rhizosphere microbial communities from Kellogg Biological Station, Michigan, USA - KBS K5-50-2 metaG... | ecosystem: Host-associated > Plants > Roots >... | reverse complement strand
CGCCTTCTTCACGGCGGCGATGAGACCGGACAAGTAGCCCCGGAAGAATCCGAGCTGGTTCCGGGGAGACACGTCCCCATGGCCGGGGATGATTTGGTCGAATTGCAGCTTCTCGAGCGCGGTCAACGTCTGGACCCAGTCTTCAGGGTACCCGTCATTGAGGAACGGCATCCAGTCGATCAGCGCATCGCCGGTGGCGACGATCTTCTCCTTCGGCAGGTAGGTGAAGAGATCGCCGTTCGTGTGCGCGCGACCGAGCACGTGGAGCTGGATCTCACGTCCCCCTTCGTGCAGGGTCGTCGTGGTCGCGACGGTTCGTGTCGGGAGCGCCGGCTTGATGTCTTCAGTTCCTGGAGGTACTCCTCGGCCTGCCGGAGACTCGCCTCGAGACTCGCTTGGGTCTGGGGATTGCTCGCGCGCTGGATATCGTCTTTGAGCTTGGCGATCTCTCCGGGGAGCGCCGCCACTTGCTTCTCGATGAACGGAATGCCCCCGACCCCCGCATCCGGCTTGGTGAGATTCTCCCGGGTGCGCTCGGAGGCGACGACCTCGACCCCGGCGTTGGCGCCCGCGTACACCTCGTTGCCCTGCCAGTGATCCCAGTGGAAGTGCGTGTTGATGATCTTGCGGATGGGTTGCTTGGTGAGCCCCTGGATCTCTCGGTAGAGCTCCCGGGCCGCCGACGGCTTGGAATGGGAATCAACCACCACGACTCCGTCGTTGGTCAGGATCACGGCGGCGTTGCAGTTGACCTTGTACCGTGGCGCCGCGATGGCCGCGTAGACGCCGTCGCCCACCTTCTTCAACTCGAACAGGTCTTTCTCGGCTGTCTGCGCGTGCGCCGGCATGACGCAGCACAACTCGTGCGGGTCCAGCGTGTGGATGGCCGCCGTCGCGATCCCGATCTGGGTGAGAACCTGTCGACGCGTCCATTGCCGTGCCATGGGATGCCCTCCGCTAAGACGGCGGGACTGGTGGGTGGAGAATCGCGCGTCGCCGCGCCCTTTGTAGTCGAGAATCCCCTTCTCGTCTCACGTCCTCCGCGCACCGGCTTCTCGATCACGTCGGATACGACGCGAGGCGCTCGATACGCCAGAGGATCTGCCGAACGAGGGTGCTCGTCAAGTGGGCTCTCCGGAAGGCGGCGACCGAATGACCGGATCCGCCCGCAGCAGGATCGACTAGGCGATCGTCAGGCCGGGCGCTTGGCCGTCTCGGTTGATCACTGGTTCGCATTGGAGTGCTCCTCGTATGGACGTCATGCGCCTCCCGCTCACGGGACTCGCCGTTTGCGGCCGGCCGGGGGCCCAGGCAGCCAGACGCAAACGCGCTGGCCGGGGGCTCAACTCGGTCTTGTCCTGACGCATCACCGCAACAAGGGCGACGGCTGGTGTTGGGTGGGAGTACACTCTGGGCCTCACCTGGACACGAGGAGGGAGAGCCTATGAGACGCTTGGCGCTCGGCTTCGCTCTCGGGATGGCGGTCATCCTCCTCCTCCTGCCGTCGGCCGCTGGGGCCTTGACCAGCCATGGGCATGGCGCCGTCGTAGTCGCATCCCGGGGGGCCATCGTGGTGGCCCCACGTTCGTCGGTGGTAGTCCCACGCTCGTCGGTCGTGGTGGCCTCACGCTCGTCGGTCGTAGTCCCACGCTCGTCGGTCGTGGTGGTCTCACGCTCGTCGGTGGTAGTCCCACGTTCGCCGGTCGTTCTTAGCCGTCGGGTATTCGTCGGAGCCAGGGTCTTCGTTGGTCCTGTGTGGTGGGGGCCGGGCTGGTACCCGTACCCTTACTATTACCCGTATCCAGCCACCTACGCGGCCCCTGCGGAGCAGACGGCACCGACCTATGCCCAACCCACTGCGGCAACGCAGTACTGGTACTACTGCCCTGACAGCAGGGCATACTACCCCTACACGCAGCAATGCCCGAGCGAGTGGCTACAGGTCGTGCCGGCGCCGGCGCCCCCGCCGCCACCTCTGGGCTATAGCACTCCTCTGCCGTCAGCTCCAGCTCCGGGGCCGGGTGCGACGGCTCCGCCTCCGGGCAACCCTTAATCTGGTTGCCCGGCGAGCCTCCTGACGGGAGTGGCCTTCTGGTCCCAGGTTTAGCGCTCAGGCGACGTCTACCTCGAGCCTGAGTAAAGTCGATTTCGGTGATTGCGGGCCCACGCAATGACCGAAATCGACCCCACAAAACCTCAGGAGGCAGCGGGGCTATTCCATGCAGGGAAACACTGCAAACCCTCCACTTTCACGCCGGGTGTGCAGCTCTATCCCTTAGCAAGATGTTGCAAAACCTGCTGTAGTGTTAGTTTTGGAGGGTCCTCCCGGTCGAGCCTCGGCTCGTGACCGCCGCCCTAGTTTGACTCTACGACACGTCGCGTCGTATGATGGCCGGCGCATGCAGCTCACCGCCTCGTTCGAGAATCGCGAAGTGGTCGCCGTCACCGGCGTCTCCGAACGGGCCCTCCGGTATTGGGCCGATCGGGGGGTGGTGGTCCCCGATGTCGCCGATGCGGTCGGTCGCCCCGGCGTCCGGCGGCGGTATTCGTTCCCCAACCTCGTCGAGTGCGGCATCGTCCTCGAGCTGCTCCAGTACGGCATCAACATCGTCCAGGTGCGCGACATCCTCAGGTTCGTGCGAAAAATGCTCTATTTCCAACACTGGCCGGGGCAGTGTTTTCTGGTCGTCCAGCAGGGACGGGCGGTCGGCCTGTTCGTCGCCGAGGCTCCCCGCGGGCACCTGGCGGAGGTGACCGCCCGCTTTCCCAGGGTGCGCACGAAGCTGCCGCTCAAGGCCAAGCTGGGTGACTTCCTGGAGCGGATCCTTCGGGACGCCGACCAGGGCGAGTCCCTGCTCATTGTGTCGGTCCACGCCATTACGGAGCGCATGGCCAAGGCCACCGAGCTGCCCGTTCCCAGGCGCGGGTCATCGTGAAATAGACAATGTCAGTGTCCTGTGGTAAGCGATACGCCATGGGACGTCGTAAGGCTGATGGCCTAGGCGGCCGCATCGACCCGGACCACCGCTATCCGGTGGGCGCGGCCGCGCTCGTCATTGGCGTCAGCCCCTCCGGCTTCCGGAACCTCGAGCGGTCCGGCCGGCTCACGTGCGAGAGGACCGCGGGCGGCCAGCGGCGCGTGTCGGGGGCAGAGCTCCTCCGCTTCCTCGCGGAGGAAGGACCGGATCAGTCCCGGGAGCCGACGCGGCCGCCGGTGCCTGCCCTCTCGGCGGCTGACCGGGCCGCGCGGCAGGCGTGGCTTGCTCGCTGGATGAGCCACGGCCTCAAGGCGCTCCCGACCGAGGCTCCACCCACGGCCCGGTTGCGGCTCCGGACCGACATCGAGCGGGCGCTTCGCACCTATGACCCCGACGCCCCCGACCCCGAGGTGAGTGACCTGGTCCAGACGCTCGCCGACCGGGCGCGGGAGCGGGTTGAGGCCGAGCAAGAGCGGGCTGAATGCGCGGAGAACAAGGCCACCCTGATCGCCTATGGCCTGGAAGCATTGGCCACCGCAATGGATCGCCTCCCCGCCAGGCTCGTCGGCGCCCCTAAGAGCCCCACCCGACGCCACCTCCGTGCTCGCCTCCGGGCTCAGTTCCGTGACCACCTAGAAGGCGGTCTCACCGGGGAGGAAGTTCTCAGCGACATTGATGAGCTGATCCAGGAGTTCCTGGCGACGTGGCAGGTGGAGCACGCGCCGCCATCCCGGGTACCGGCGTCCGTCAAGGTGCTCGCCACGGGGCTGGTGGGCGCGGCGGGAGGCGCCGCCGCGGCGACCCTGTCCGTCCCCAGCATTCGGGCGACGGTGAAGCAGCGCATGACGGCCTTCGCCATTGACCTCACAGAGCGCATGATCCGGGCAATCAAGGACATCCCGCCCTCCTCTCCGGCCAGTCCTGGCGCCAATCCTGGAGCGGGGGCGCGGTGAACCGGAACGGGCCCGTCGACGCCGCGGTGTTCCATCGGCAGTCCGTGGTCGAGCTCCCGCGGATTCCTTCCCCGACGATCGCCTCGGGAGCAGGTCGGGCAGGCCGGGTGGAGCGAAGCGAGCGTCGAGACCCATCGGAACGAGCGCCTGCGGGCGGGAGCCCAGATTCAAGACACCTACATGGGATTTCGATATCGGCTTGGCGGGCGCTGGCTGCCCGAGCGCGCCTTGGCCCTCGAGGCAGGCCACGGGGGCCCGAGCCCCTATCAATATCCCGGCGAGAGCTTTGGTCGCCGGGATATTGATGCGGGATCGGGGATCCGACCCGTGCCCACGCTGATGACACGCGGAGCGCGCGCCGGCATGGCGGGGGCCCACAGATGCCCCGGAGACCTCGGGCACCAGCGCGAGGCGGCGCATGGTTGCTCACCGCGGCGGCGGTTGGCCTGGAGCGGTGCCGTCGGGCGGGTCCGCGGAGGATCCGAGCCCTACACCCTGCCGTTCGCGTACAGCTTGCTGGGCGGCGCAGGACAATCGCGGTGAACGCTCATCCCACGCTGGCCGATCTCGTCGACCACCCGGAGCTGGTCACCACGCTGCCGCCGGACGCGCTCGCGGAGCTCTACGGGCAGGTCGCCCGGCTTGAGGCCGCCCTGCGGGCCGCCCTCTTCACCCGCCCAACCCACCAGCCCACGGAACCCGCGGCGGCGGTCGGCGGTCGGCTCCTGACCATTCCGGAGGTGGCGAGCGTGCTCAGCGTGTCGGAGGACTATGTCTACGCGCTGGCGCGGCGACACCAGATCCCGGCCGTCCGGTTCGGCAAGTACGTGCGGGTGCGCGAATCCGACCTGAAGGTCTGGATCCGGGATCACGAGCCGGACCGGCTTGACACCGCCGTCCCGATCCCGCATGGTCGCCCGCAGCGGCTCGGACCCGCGATGAAGCCGACCGCAACGGGGCCCCGCGGGGGCGTCGCTCGCCGGCCGAGTCGCCGCCAGCCGCCGCTTGGCGCCAGCCATGGCGGGCGGGGTCGGACGCCCAAGCCCGAGGGGTCGACGGCGTCGGCGTCGGGCGAAGACGGATCGAGCGACACCAGATAGGCGGACGCGTTCACCATGGCCTGTATCCGCAAGCGGCGTGGCAAGTGGGTGGTCGACTACCGGGACGCTCTTGGCCGGAGGCGCTGGGCGACGTGCGAGACCAAGGCGGAGGCCGAGATGGTCTTCGCCGAGAAGTGCCGCGAGGGCCGGCAGGGCACGCGCCCGCTGGTCGATCCCGAGATCACGGTCAGCGCCTACGCGGAGCGCTGGCTCACCGCGACGGCCCAAAGCGTGAAGCCCGCGAGCCTCAGCTCCTACCGCCGGGCCCACCACCGCCACTTACTGCCCACGCTGGGGACGCTCAAGGTCCGCCAGCTCCAGAAGGGGCACCTGCGCGCGGTGCTCACGGCGAAGCTCGCCGCCGGGCTGCACCGCTCCACCGTGAACGTCATCTACTACGTGATGCGGGCCACGCTGAATGCCGCGATCGACGATGGGATCATCCTCACCAATCCTGCTGACCGGCTCGGCCGTCAGCTCCGGCTCGCCCGGGCCGTGACGGCGCGCCAGGACGAGATCAAGGCCCTGACGCGCGAGCAACTCGCCCGGTTTCTGGCCGCCGCCGAACACGATCGCCGCCACGCGGTCCTCTTCCTCCTCTTCCTCCTCCTCGCCCGGACCGGGATGCGCCTCGGGGAAGCCCTGGCCCTGAATCTCTGGGAGGATGTCGACCTCGCCCGGCGCGACATCCGGGTGGCCGGCACCCTCACCGCGCGCGGCCGGGTCGAGACCCCCAAGAGTGGCCGCGGGCGGACCGTGGACATGAGCCAGCAGCTGGCCCGGGCGCTGGCGCGCTTGCAGATCGAGCGCAAGACGGAGGCCTTGAAGCGGGGGTGGTCGCCAGTGCCCCGCTGGGCCTTCTGCTCCTCGACGGGCGGCCCCTTGATCGCCTGGCACGTCGAACAGGCCTTCAAGCGGGTCCTGAAGGCCGCAGGGCTCCCCCTCCACTTCACCCCGCATAGTCTCCGGCACACCTATGCTTCCCTGCTCCTGCAGCAGGGGGAGAGCCCTGTCTACGTCCAACGCCAGCTCGGGCACCACTCCATCAAGCTGACCGTGGACACCTACGGCCGGTGGCTGCCCATGGGCAACAAGGCCGCGGTGGATCGCCTGGACGCCGCGGGCGGCCCGGATGGTAGCAGAACGGTAGCACCGGCGGGGCTGGCAGAGGCGGCGGGCGCGGAAGCCTCTATGATTCCGGAGGGTTCGCCACCGGCTCAGGCTGCGGGTGGAAGAAATCATAGATCCGTTGCGCCAGCTTCGGGGTGATTTTCGGCACGGAGGCCAGGTCCGCCACCGAGGCCTCGCGGACCCCCTTGGCCGAGCCCAGGGTCTTGAGCAGGCTGGTCCTCAAGGTCGGGCCGACGCCCGGAATCTGATCGAGCACGGACGCGATCGCGCGCCGCTGTCGCAGCTTCTTGTGGTAGGTGATCGCGAAGCGGTGCGCCTCGTCGCGGATCTTCTGCAGGGCCTGGAGCGCAGGGGAGCCCATGTCGAGCACGAGCGGCTCCAGGCGCTCCGGGGTGTAGACCTCCTCCGCCCGCTTCGCGAGCGCGGCCACCGGGATGTAGTCGAGGCCCAGGTCCTCGAGGGCCTTGAGCCCGGCCCCGAGCTGACCGCGGCCGCCGTCGAGCAGGATGAGATCGGGTAGCACGCTCTCACTCTCGAGCGCGCGGCCGTAGCGCCGGGTGAGCACCTCCTGCATCGAGGCGAAGTCGTCGGTGCCGGTGACGGTGCGGATCTTGTAGCGCTTGTAGTCGTCCTTCTTCATGTCGCCGTCCTGCCACACCACCATCGAGGCGACCGTCTCCTTCCCCTGGTGCGTGGAGATGTCGAAGGCCTCGATTCGGTGGGGCGGCCCCGGCAGGGCGAGCGAGCGCTCGAGGTCCTCCAGCACCACCTGCTGGCGGTTGCCGCGGGCCAGGAGATGCGTCTGCAGCGCGAGCGCCGCGTTCTCCTCCGCCATGACGACGAGGTCGCGCTTGCGCCCGCGCTGGGGTGCGGCCAGCTCGACGCGCCCGCCCCGGCGCTGGACCAGCCACTCGCCGGTCAGGTCCACCTCCGGGGGGGACTCCGAGAGCAGGATCTCGGGCGGCGGAATCACGTTCCGCGCGTAGAACTGGCGGATGAAGGCGGAGAGGATCTCGCCGTCGCTCCAGCCCGACACGCGCTCGAAAAAGAACGACTCGCGCCCGAGCAGCCGACCCTTGCGCACGAAGAAGAGCTGCACGCAGGCCTCCGAGCCCTGCCGGACCACGCCGACGACGTCCAGGTCCGTCTCCTCGGTGGAGATCATCTGTTGCCGCTCCCGCACCGTGTTGAGCGCCTGCACCCGGTCGCGGAGGGCGGCCGCCCGCTCGAACTTCATCTCCTCGGCCGCGGTCTCCATCTCGCGGGTGAGCCGGGCCGCGAGGTCGTCGTTCTTGCCCTCCAGGAACCGCTCCACGTCCTTCACGGTCCGGGCGTAGCCTTCGCTCGTCTCCCAGCCCGTGCAGGGGGCGTTGCAGCGGTGGATGTAGTACTGCAGGCACGGGCGGGAGAGGGTGCCGTCGATCTTGATACGGCAGGTGCGGAGCGGGAAGAGCTGCCGGACGAGGCGCAGCGTCTCGCGCATCGCGGTGGCCGGGTAGAACGGCCCGAAGTAGGTCGCCCCGTCCTTCTGCACCCGCCGGGCCACCACCAGGCGCGGAAACTCCTCGTTGGTGGTGAGCTTGAGAAACGGGTAGTGCTTGTCGTCGCGCAGGATGATGTTGTAGCGGGGCCGGTGCTTCTTGACCAGGGTGGACTCGAGGATCATCGCCTCCAGCTCGTTGGCGGTGACGATGTACTCGAGGTCGCGGATCTGCCCGACCAGCGCGTCCGTCTTGGGATCGCGCGCGCGCGACTCCTGGAAGTAGGAGCGCACGCGACTCCGCAGGGACGCGGCCTTGCCGATGTAGACGATCTGGGCCTTGGCGTCCTTGTAGAGGTAGACCCCGGGCCGCTCCGGGACTTGGTCGACCTTCTCCTGGAGGGTCATTCAGCCGACATCCCTGACTTCATTTTCAAATGCGCTCGGCTCGCCTTCGGCTGCGCCTCGCCAAGCAGTCACGGCTGGCGGAGCAGGGTCACCGCGAGCAGGACGAGCGCCAGCGCGGCGGGCACGAGCACGGTCCACGTGAGCGCCCGCCGCACGCGGCCCAGCATCGGTGGGAGCGGGCGGCCCGGCCGGGGCGGGTTCAGGAAGGCGATGACCTTCGAGAGCGCGAAGAGGGCGATCGAGAGCACCGCGAACAGCAGGAGCACCCACTTGAACACCATCACGGGGTCAGGCTCCCCTCACACTCCCAAGTCGACCTTCCGGAGGGCCTTGATGCGGTCCCGCAGCTCGGCGGCGCGCTCGAAGTCGAGCCTGCGCGCCGCGTCCTTCATCGCCGCCTCCAGCTCCGCCACGTGAGCGGCCAGCGCGGCCGGGCTCTGCCACTGCGTCTCGGGCGCACGCTCGACCTCGACCGTGTAGTAGTCGCGCTCGGGCACCGACTCGAGCAGGTCCCGGATCGAGCGCCGCACCGACTCGGGGGTGATCCCGTGGGCCTCGTTGTACTCGCCCTGCACCACCCGCCGCCGCTCGGTCTCCGCGAGCGCCGCCTTCATCGAGCCGGTGACGGTATCCGCGTACATGATCACCTCGCCGTTGACGTGGCGAGCTGCGCGCCCCGAGGTCTGGATCAGCGAGGTGGCCGAGCGCAGGTAGCCCTCCTTGTCCGCGTCGAGGATCGCGACCAGCGAGACCTCGGGGAGATCCAGCCCTTCTCGCAGGAGGTTGATGCCGATGAGCCCGTCGAACTTGCCCAGGCGCAGGTCGCGGATGAGGGCCACCCGCTCCAGGGTGTCGATGTCGGAGTGCAGGTAGCGGACCCGGAGGCCATTCTGCTGGTAGTACTCGGTGAGATCCTCCGCCATGCGCTTGGTCAGCGTGGTGATGAGCACCCGCTCGTCGCGCTCCGCGCGGGCCCTCACCTCCGCCATGAGGTCGTCCACCTGCGAGGAGGCGGGCCGCACCGTGATCTTCGGATCCATGAGCCCGGTGGGGCGGATGATCTGCTCGGCCACCGGTCCCCCCGCCAGCGCGCGGCCGGGTCCGCCGCGCTCGACCCCGGCCTTCTCGAGCTCGTAGGGGCCGGGGGTCGCGGAGACGTAGAGGGTCTGGGGCACGATCGCGGTGAACTCCTCGAAGGTGAGCGGCCGGTTGTCGAAAGCCGAGGGCAGGCGGAAGCCGTACTCGACCAGCGCCTCCTTGCGCGAGCGATCGCCCGGGTACATGCCGCGGATCTGCGGCGCGGTGACGTGCGACTCGTCGAGGATGACGAGCGCGTTCTTGGGCAAGTAGTCCATCAACGTGGGCGGGTTCTGCCCCGGCTTGCGCCCGGACAGATGCCGCGAGTAGTTCTCGACGCCGTGGCAGTAGCCCAGCTCGCGCAGCATCTCCATGTCGAAGAGGGTGCGCTGCTCGAGGCGTTGGGCCTCCAGGAGACGGCCGCGGGCCTTCAGGAACCCGAGCCGCTCCCGCAGCTCCTCCGTGATGCCCTCGATGGCGCGCTCGAGCTGGGCGGCCGGGGTCACGTAGTGGCTGGCCGGGTAGATGTGCACCTCGTCCAGCGTGCCGGTGGTGACCCCGCGCAGCGGGTCCATGGTCATGAGCCGCTCGACGCTGTCCCCCCAGAACTCGGCCCGCAGCGCCTCCGACTCTGCGTTGGCCGGGAACACCTCCACCACGTCGCCCCGCACCCGGAAGGTGCCCCGGCGGAAGTCGTAGTCGTTGCGCTCGTACTGCACGGCCACCAGGGCCCGGATCAGGGCGTCGCGGTCCATGCCCTGCCCGGTGCGCAGCGACACGTGCATGCCGCGATAGGTCTCCGGCTCGCCGATGCCGTAGATGCACGAGACCGACGCCACCACCACCACGTCGCGCCGCTCGAAGAGCGAGGTCGTCGCGGAGTGACGCATGCGATCGATCTCGTCGTTCACGAGCGCGTCCTTCTCGATGTAGGTGTCGGACTGCGGGATGTACGCCTCCGGCTGGTAGTAGTCGTAGTAGGAGACGAAGTACTCGACCGCGTTGCCCGGGAAGAACGCCTTGAACTCGCTGTAGAGCTGGGCGGCCAGCGTCTTGTTGGGCGAGATCACCAGGGCCGGCCGGTTGAGACGGCTGATCACGTTGGCGAGGGTGAAGGTCTTGCCGCTGCCGGTGACCCCCAGGAGCACGGTGTGGGGGCTCCCCTCGCCGATGACGGACGTGAGACGGTCGATCGCCTGCGGCTGGTCCCCGGACGGGGCGAACTCCGAGGAAAGCTTGAACACCGGATTCAGGACGTCGACGGCACCGCCACCAGGTACTTCCGCCACGAGTCGAGGAACGACGTGGCGTGCGGATGCCGGAGCAGGTGCACCGAGAAGAGGAACTGCGGGTGCACGGGCTCGCGGATCAGCCGCAGCCGGGCCTCTTCCAGCGTCCGGTTGCCCTTGAGCAGGTTGCAGCGCAGGCAGGCGGCGACGACGTTGGTCCAGGTGGTCTGGCCCCCGCGCGAGCGTGGGACCACGTGATCCACCGTGAGCTTCTCCCCGCGGCGCGAGCAGTACTGGCAGGTGTAGCCGTCACGGCGCAGGATGTTCTTCTTGTTGAAGGCCACGCGCTCGAGGAACGGCTTCCGGATGTAGGCGCCGAGCCGGATGACCGCGGGCAGGTGAAAGCTGCGCGAGGGCGAGCGCACCACGCGCGGCGAGGCCTCCACGCTCTCGGCCTTCCCCGCGAGCAGGAGGGTGATGGCCCTCTTGGCGTTGGTGAAATGCAGCGGCTCGTAGGTGTAATTCAGCACCAGGACCGCGATTTCATCCATATCCCCGGTTAGGATAGTCGGGCCGCCGGGGCCTGTCAACTCAGGGAGGCTAGACCAGGAGGCGCCAGACGAGGGGACCGAAGCCGGCGAGGAGGACCAGCAGGACCGCGAACGCATCGGTGGATCGAGTGAGCAGGGCAGCCAGCAGGCAAACCAGCGCGAAGCACGCCAGGTAGAAGCGAACCTCGCGCTTGTCGAGCCAGCCCCCCTTGCCGATCAGGTGCGGCGCCTTGTTGATGAGGTAGACCGGCGAGTAGGCCAAGAAGAAGAGCACGACCAGCAAGGAGAACCCCCAAATGCCAAACATCCCGAACACCAGGCCCCGTAGGATCCAATCCCATAGGGTGAGGTTGGTGTCCTCCTTGAGCGAGAGCGCGCGTGGTACCTGGTCCTGATGCCAGTAGAAATAGAGCATGGCGAGCGAGAACAGCGCGATGACCGTCTCCAGCCAGCGCCGCACGATCACTCGAGGGATGAGACTCATCTCGGCTAGGACAGCACACCAGCGGCCGGAGTGTCAACAAAACGGGCCCGCGCCGCGCGCGGCTAGAGCAGGAATCCGCCCGGAAAAGGGTCGGTGGGGTCGAGCGAGAGCGTGGCGCGGCCAATCATCCAGGCCCGTCCCGTGATCTCGGGCACCACCGCGGGCGTGCCCCCCACCTCGGTGACCGCCGCGATGCGCCCGGTGAACAGCGTCCCGATGATGGACTCGTGGCCGAACGTCTCCCCGACTCCGAGTCGCCCGCGCGCGTGGAGATTGGCCAGGCGCGCGGACGTCCCGGTTCCGCAGGGGGAGCGATCGAGCCCGGCCGGCGCCACCACCACCGCGTTGCGGAGCTGCGCGTCGGCGCGCCGTGCCGGCTCGTAGAACTGGACGTAGAGGAGTCCGCGCGCCTCCGGCATGGCGGGATGAACGAGCGGCACCCCCGCCTCGATGGCGGCGCGGATGCGCTCGCCCACCTCCACGAGCCGGGGGGCTTCCTTCGGCTCGAGCGAGAGCCCGAGGGGGCCCGCCTCGACGAGCGCGTAGAAGTGCCCGCCGTAGGCCAGGTCGAACGCGACGCGACCGAGGCTCGGCACGTCCACGTGCAGATCGAGGCCGGCCGAGAAGGCCGGGACGTTGCGGATGGTGACCGCGGTGGGCTGCCCCGCCCGCGCGTGGACGCGACAGGTCACGAGCCCGGCCGGCGTCTCGAGCGTCACCGTCGCGGTCCCGTCCGGCGCGGCCACGCGCCCGGTCTCCACCAGCATGGCCCCGAGCGCGATGGCTCCGTGTCCGCACATGTGCACGGGCCCGAGCGGCTCGATGAAGAGCACGCCCGAGTCGGCCCCCGGCGTCACCGGGTCGGTCAGGATGGCCCCGCACATGGCGGCGTGGCCCCGCGGCTCGTAGAGCGTGAAGCCGAGCAGGTCGCGGCCGTGGAGGGCCAGGTGCTCGCTCCGCTCCATGAGGGTGGCCCCCGGGATGCGCTCGACGCCGCCCACCACGATGCGCATGGGCTCACCCTCGGTGTGGTAGTCGACCACCGTCAGGGTGCGGGCCGCCGGCCTCACCGCGGCACGGCTCCGACGAGCTCGCAGAGGATCCCTTCCCGGAGCCCCCGGTCGCTCACCAGCACCGAGTCGCGCTCGAAGCGCGCCATCGCGGCGAGGCAGATCGCGATGCCGGGGATGATCACGTCCGCGCGGCCGGGCTCCAGGCACGGCAGGCGCCCGCGCTCGGCGACGTCGAGCGCGCCGAGGCGCGCGAGCTGCCGCTCCACCGCACCGCGATCGATCCGATGGCCGTGCACGCGGGCGGGATCGTACGCGGGCAGCCCCAGGTCGAGCGCGGCGAGGGTCGTCACCGTGCCCGCGGTGCCGACGAGATCCGTGGCGTCGGCGCGGGCGATGGCGTCCGGCACCTCGTCGGTCAGTCGGCGCTCGACGAGGCGGCGCAGACGCGCGAACCGCTCCCACCGCACCGGCCCGGGATCGCCCCACTCCTCCTGCAACGGCACCACGCCCAGCTTGAGGCTCACCGCCACCGTGGGCTCGCCGCCCCGCGCGAGCAGGAACTCGGTGCTGCCGCCCCCGATGTCGAACAGCGCGAAGGGGTCACCGAGGTCGGGCAGGCCCGAGGCGACGCCCCGGAGGGTCAAGCGCGCCTCGTCCTCACCTGAGACGACCTCTACGCGCTCGCCCGTCTCGGTCTCGACCCGGGTCACGAACTCTTCGCGGTTGACCGCCTCGCGGACCGCGCTGGTGGCCACGATGCGGATGCGGGTGGCCCCGAACCCGCGCGCCGCGCGTGCGAACTCGGCGACCGCGGCCGCCGTGCGGCGCATCGCCTCGGGGAGCAGGCGGCCGGCCGCGGCCTGTCCTTCTCCGAGCCGGGTCACCCGCTGGGCCTGATGGAGGGCGCGCCAGGCGCCGCCGGCCACGTCGACGACGAGGAGCCGGACCGTGTTGGTGCCGAGGTCGACGGTGGCGAAGCGCCCAGGCTGGCCGTCTCGAGACGTCACGCCGGCCGGCGGAGGCGGAGCGCTTGCGCGACGGCGGAGCGGACGCGATCGGGTTGCGCGGGCTTGACCAGCATGACGTCGACGCCCGACTCGCGGAGGCGCTCCTCGTGCAGCCGGCGACCCCAGCCGGTGAGGAGCACGACGGCGGCGTGCCGGCTCCGCTCCTTCACCGCCGCGGCGAGCTGCAGCCCGGAACGGTCGCGCAGGGCCAGGTCGGTCACGACCACGTCGATGCCCCCCTGGGCGAGCCGCGCGAGCGCGGCCGCTCCATCCTCGACGGCCTCGACGCGATGGCCAACGGCGGTCAGCGCGTCGAACACGCTGTCGCGTACGCCCTCCTCCTCCTCGACGACGAGGATCGAGCCGGTACGCTCCGCGGGCGCCGGCGCGCCGACCTCTACCCCCGCGACCGCGCCCGGCGCGGACATCTCGTGGCGGGCGCCGGCCGCGGGTAGCCAGACGGTGACCGTGGTGCCGTCGGGCCGCCCGAGGACGTCGAGCCGGCCACCCGCCCGGAGCACGACCGCCTGCGCGACGCAGAGCCCGAGGCCCAGGTGGCCCGGGCGGGTGGTGAAGAAGGGATCGAAGATCCTCGGACGGATGTCCTCGGCGATCCCGTCACCGGTGTCGGAGACGACCAGCTCCGCGCCGTCCGCGCGGCCCCGCGTGGAGACCGTCACGGTGCCGCCGGCCGGGATGGCTTCCATGGCGTTCAGGACCAGGTTGATGACGGCCTCGCGCAGCGCGGTCGCGCTGCCCGCGACCGAGGGCGTCGGGGCGAGGTCCGCCGTCATCTCGACACGCCCGCGTGCGTCCGGCGCTCTGAGCACCCGCGCGCGCGTGAAACCCATCGCCTCGTGCGCGATGGCCGAGAGGTCGCCCGCGGTCGCGCCTGGCTGATCGGCCTCGGCCAGCCCGAGGAGACGCTGGAGGACGTCAGTGCCGCGCCAGGCCGCCTCCTCCAGAGCGGTGAGCCCCTCCCGCAACGGATCGCTCTGCGCGCGCGCGAGCAGCAGCTGGGACTTCCCGAGCATCATCGCGAAGGCGGCGTTGAGCTCGCGGGTGAGCCCGGCGGCGAGGGCCGCCAGGACGCGCGCCTGCTCGCCCGCCGCGTGCTCGGCCTCGGACGCGCGCAGCTCGGCCATCGTGCGGTGCAGATCGAGGAGGCCCCGCTGCACCTCGAGGGCCGACGCGGTCAGCGCGGCGAGCATCAGCGCCGACTCGACCTCCTCCGGGGCGAAGTCGCGCGCGTCGGTATCGGCCAGGCAGAGCAGCCCGAGCACCCGCCCGCGGATCCGCATCGGCACCAGCAGGGCCGCGCGGAAGCCTTCCTCCTCGAAGAGGCCCGGCGGCGCGCTCGACCGGCCCTGGACGTCTCGGATCGCGACGGGCGCCTCGCCGGCGAAGCCCTCGGCGAGCAGCGCGTCGGTGGGGCGAATCCGCTCCGGCCCGACCGCGGCCAGCCGGCCGGCTCCGGCGAGCGCCTCGACCGCTCCGAGTCCCGCCCCGCCGAGCGCCAGGGCGCCCCGCACCCCGACGAGCCGGCAGGCGGTGTCGGCCGCGCGCGCGAGGATCTCGCGCGGGTCGCGCGCGGCCAGGTTCGCGTCCACGAGCGACCGGAGCTCGCGGAGGTGGGCGATGTGATCGCCCTGACGTTCGAGCAGCCGCTGATGGACCAGCGCCGAGCCGACGCGGTCGGCGATGACGAGGAGCAGAAGGATGTCGGTCGTGCTGAACGGGGCGCCCAGGTCCTGCCGGCCCGCGAAGAGCACGCCGCCCACCTCCCCGTCCGTCCGCACCGGCACCGCGATGGCCTGCCGCACCGGGAAACGCTCGACGAACGGATCGTCGACCGCGGGCGTGACGCCCGCGTCGTAGGTCAGCACGCGCTTCTCCTTGAACACGCGCCCGACCAAGTCCCCGGACGGATCGAGCGCCACGCTCTCCATGTCCTCGCGCCGGAAGCCGCGGCCCGAGCGCGGCACCAACAGACCGGTGGCCTCGTCCCGCACGAAGAGCAGGGCGCGGTCGGCGGCCAGGAGCCGGGAGAGACGGTCCATGGCCAGGCCGAACAACTCGCCCGGGGGCAGCCCGAGCGGCGGCACCGACAGGATCTCCTGGAAGATGGCGAGGGCATGCTCGTCGCGGTCGGCGAGCTGCTCGCGCTCCCGATCGCTCGCAGAGGCGGCGGCACTGTCCCGGAGGCGCTCGCGCAGGTCCTCCAGGGCGTCGCCGAGGTGGGACAACGCGGCGCGGACGGTGGGTGGACCAGCGGCGGGCGGCACGGGCTCGCCACTCACGGCGACTCCCGCGCGGTCACTTCCCCGCGAGCGTGCGGATGTACCGGACGATGGCCCAGCGGTCGTTCTCGGGCAGGTGGCGCCACGACGGCATGGGGCCGCGCCCGTTGGTGATCTTCCAGAAGATCTCCCCGTCCGGCATGTCCTGGACCCGCTTGGAGGTCCAGTCGGCCGGCTTCGGATTCAGCGCGACCGCGGCCGGGCCATCACCCTTGCCCTTGTTCCCGTGGCAGGACACGCAGTTGATCTTGGCGACCTTCTCGCCCTGCTCGATCGCCTTCTTGTCGCTGGGCAACGGGTTCTTCTTGGCCTTCTCGGACTCCGGCGCCACCCACGCACCCGCGCCCTGGGCGCCCGCGTCCCGCGGACCCCCGCCACCGCTCAAGAGCAGCACGGCCACGACCAGAACGAGCCCCGCGACGCGAACGCCGGCCGAATCGGACATCGATACCTCCTAGTCAAGATATCGCCTCGTCATCATTGACGAAACGCGAAATCATTTAACACCCGGCTTCACCGGGGGGTCAAGGGATTTCCCCGATGTGCTATCGTCACGGGCGTTCATGACCGACGAGACGCTCCACTTCGTGGCGGTGATCGGCGCCGGGCCGGCCGGCCTCTTCGCCACCCGCGCCCTCGCCGCGGCGGGCTGCCGCGTCCTGCTGCTCAACCGGGACATCAAGCCGGGCGGGCTCGCCGAGTACGGCATCTTCCTCAACAAGTACAAGATGAAGGGCGGCCTGCGCCGGCAGTTCCAGAAGATCCTCGCCAATCCCCGGGTCACCTACTTCGGCCACGTAGCGATCGGGCGCGACGGAGATCTGACGGTGACCGACCTCGACTCGATGGGCTTCGACGCGCTCGTCTACGCCATCGGCGCGCAGGGCACCAAGTATCTCGGCATCGAAGGCGAGCGGCTACCGGGCGCCTATCACGCCAAGGATCTCGTCTACCACTACAACCGCCTCCCACCGTTCAGCGAGCGGCCCTTCCCGATGGGCCGCCGGGTGGCCATCGTGGGGGTGGGCAACGTGATGGTGGACATCGCGAACTACTGCGTCCACTTCTGCGACTGCGACGAGGTGGTGGCGGTGGCGCGGCGCGGCCCCTTCGAGAAGGCGTACGACGACCGCGAGTTCGAGGATGTCGAGGACGCGTTCGATCACGCACTCCACCGCGAGGAGCTCGCGCGCATCCGCCCCCGGCTCGAGGCGGTGGGACAGAATCTCGACGAGCTGCTCGCCGCGCTCGCCGCGAGGCCCGAGGTCTCGCCCCCGGCGCGCACCCGCCTGCGCTTCCGGTTCCTGGCCTCGCCGCGGCGGGTCGTGGCGGACGGCGGGCGCGTGGTCGGGCTCGAGGTGGAAGAGACCCGGCTCGAGCGCAAGGGCGACCGCATCGCGGCCCTGGGCACCGGGCAGACCTCTCTGATTCCCTGCGACACCGTGGTGTTCGCGGTCGGAGACCGCGTCGACGAGCACGCGGGCCTCCCGTACAGGGACGGGCTCTATCTCACCGTCCCCGGCGAGGATCCGGCCGCGGCCTATCAGGTCCTGGATCCCGCCGCGGGCAAGGCGCAACCCGGCGTCTTCGTGGTCGGCTGGGCCCGGCGGGCCAGCGACGGCGTGGTGGGGCGCGCGCGCCTCGACGCCGAGACCGGGATCAAGCACGTCACGGCCTATCTGGCCCCGCGCGCCAGGCGGCCGAGCACCGAGGCGGAGCGGGTGATCGAGTCGCTCCGGCGAACGCTCGCCGAGCGGGGCACCGCCGTCGTCGACTACCCCGCGGTGCTGCGACTCGAGGCCGCGGAGCGGGCGCGGGCGGCCGCCGAGAAGATCGAAGAGTTCAAGTTCGCGAGCGACCGCGAGATGCTGGACCAGCTCGGCGGCTAGGTCTCGTCGCGGCCGAGCAGCAGCAGCACGCCGGCGGCCACCCCGTAGGAGGCGGCCAGCGTGTGGGGAGTGGCGCTCGCGACGGCCCAGGGCCAGAACACCGAGCCGTCGGACAGGGGCGAGTGGATCAGCCCGAACAGCGTCGCCATCGCCGCGATCGCCAGCACCGCCCCCCCGACACGCAGGTGTCGCTCGATGATCGCGACCAGCGCCGCCCCCCACAAGAGCGCGGTCAGGATGAACCCGTTGCCCAGGACGAGCAGCACGCTCCACAGCGCGCGGCCCTCGCCCGCGAGGTCGGCGGCGCTCTTCCCGACCCCGCCCAGCAGCAGGTTGCCCTGGATGAGCACGAGGGCTGCGACCGCGGGGAGAAAGGAGAGCGTGACCGCGGCGGCGTGGCGCGCCGGCGAGGCGAGGAACGCCTGCGCGGTGATCTGCAGGCCGACGAAGACCAGGATCGGCGCCACCGCCGCCTCCGGTAGGAGCTGCACGAGCAGCGCGACGACGCCGACCGCGGCACCGACGCCGATGACGAGGCCGGTCGCGAGCGTATAGCCGGCGCGGGCGCCCATCGCCTTGTAGGCCGGGTGGCCGATGTAGGGTGTGTTCTGGACCACCCCGCCGCAGCAGCCGGCCACGATCGTGGCGATCGCCTCCGTGAGCAGGATGTCGCGCGTGCGGTACTCGTCGCCCGCCACGATGGCGGATTCCGTGTTGTCGATGCCCCCCACCACGGTGGCGAGGGCGAACGGGAGCGCGAGCGGCAGATAGGGCAGCGTGTGCTCGAGCGCGCCCACCCAGGCCAGGGTCGGCCACGGTAGCGCCAGTCCGAGCGCGCCGATCGCCGCCACCGGGTGCAAGGTCGCGGGCCCGGTGGCCACGTCCAGCGCCCAGCGCCCCCAGAAGATCGCGCCGCCGGCCAGCACCGCGGCGAGTGCTCCCGGCAGCCCCCACGGCATCCGCACCCCACCTACCAGCGCGGCGAGCACGACGGTGAGCGACACCACCCCGACGAGCGGGTCCGCGAAGATCCGGATCGCGGGCATGAAGGCGATGAGCAGAACCGCCACGCCCGCGATGGAGCCGAGGAGGGCGGCACGGGGCACCACACGGCGCACCCAGTCGCCCGCGAACGAGAGGAGGAGCTTGATCACGCCCATCCCCACCGTCACGCCCATGCCGATCTTCCAGGCGAGGATCGGATCGCGCGTGATGAGCATGGCGGGGCCGAGCACGCCGAACACCACGCCGAAGAGCGAGGGGGTGTCGATGCCGAAGGGCATGGCGGTGACGTCGCTCCGCCCCGTCCGCCGCATGAGCCGCACCGCGAGCCAGGTGTAGACGAGGTCACCCACGAGGACCCCGACCGCGGTGCCCGGGATCATCACGCGCAGCACGAGGTCGGAGGGAAAGCCGAAGACCCCGATCAACAGACCCGACAGGATGACGAAGAGGCTGAGGTTGTCGAGGGCCAGCCCGAAGAAGGCGTTCCAGTCACCCGGGGCCCACCAGCGGGCGGCCGGCGCGGTCCTCACCGATCAGGCGGGGCGGAGCGGGCCCGACCCGGCCGCGGGCAGCTCTCGCGCGAGCGCGCGGACCCGGCTCGCGAGCGCGCTGCACCACGCGAGGCTCCCGCGATTCTGGGCGACCTCGGGATAGCCGAGCTCCACCGCGGGAGCGGGCGGGGCGGGCCGCAGGCCGTCGCCGAGCCTCAGCCGCACGCCGAAGCTCTGGCCCTCACGCGGGCCTTCGGTCTCCACGACCGCCTCGACCCGCAGGTTCTCCCGCTTGGCGTGCGCCATCACGAAGTTCCGCAGCCAGCGCCCTACCTCGTCGTACTCACCGCCGGAGAACAGGGCCGTCCCCTAGCACTCGTTGAAGCCGCAGGAGAGACACTTCTTGCAGCCTTCCTCGTAGACGAACGTCGCCTGCCCGCACTCGCGGCATAGATCGCCGACGCGGCGCAGCGGGGTCGCTCCCGACGCGGGCGCGCCCGGCTCCGTGGCACCGCGCGGCTCGCCGATATGCTCGGCCAGCGTGCGGGCGAGCGCGTCGGGCAGCGACAGCACCTTGGCCGCGCCGAAGCCGGTGGGCTGCCCGCCGCCGATCCGGGAGAGCTGGCTGATCGCCGCCTCGAGGCGCTGCCGCGGCGAGAGCGGCGAAGGGAGCCGCAGCACGAGGGAGACGAGCCGGCCGAGGGCCTCCGCCACCGCCATCGTATCGGAGCCGGCCTTGCCCACCTGCACGAAGACCTCGAAGGGCTCGCCGCCCCCGTTGTCGTTCACGGTGATGAACGCGGTGCCGATGGGGGTCTCCATCCGATAGGTCGCACCGGTGAGGCTGTGGGGGCGCGGCTTGACCCCGCCCGTGCCAGCCTCGGGGGCCGGGGCGTCGCGCCGCAGCCCCACGTTGAGCACCTGGCTGCCCTTGGAGCGGTCGCGGAACACGGTGATGCCGAGGCAGCCCAGATCCCACGCGAGCCGATAGGCGGCGGCCACGTCCTCCTCGGTCGCGCTCTCGGGAAGGTTGATGGTCTTCGACACCCCGTTGTCGGTGTGCTTCTGAAACGCGGCCTGATGCCGCACGTGCCAGACCGCCTCGATCTCGTGGGCGGTCTTGAAGACCTCCCGCGCCGCCTCCGGCACCCCCGCGATCTCACGCAAGGATCCGCGGCGGGCAACCTCGGTCATCAGCCCCTCCGAATGGAAGCCGTGGAGGCGGGCGAGGCGCTCGAAGGTCTCGCTGAAGAAGGGCAGGACGCGCTCGCCGTCCGGCCCCTTCACGCGGTGCTCGAAGGCGAGGGCGAAGACGGGCTCGATGCCCGACGAGCAACCCGCGATCATCGAGATGGTCCCGGTAGGCGCGATGGTGGTCACCGTGGCGTTGCGGAGCGGCCGGCCGTGGCGGTAGATGGAGCGGCTCCAGTGCGGGAACGGGCCGCGCTCCTCCGCGAGCCGCGCGGACTGATCGTGCCCCTTCTCGTTCACGAAGGCCATGAGGCGCTCCGCGAGCTCGAGCGCCTCGTCGCTGTCGTACGGGATGCCGAGGGTGAAGAGCAGATCGGCCCAGCCCATGATCCCGAGGCCGACCCGGCGGTTGGCCTTCACCATCTCGTCCACCTGCGGCAGCGGGTACGGGTTCACCTCGATCACGTCGTCGAGGAAGCGCACCGCCAGCCGTACCACCCGCTCCAGCTCGCCCCAGTCGAGCTCCCAGCGTCCCGGCGCGCGCTCGACCGCGAACTTGGCCACGTTGACCGAGCCGAGGTTGCACGCGTCGTTCGGCAAAAGAGGCTGCTCGCCGCATTGGTGGACGACGAGGCCGTTGGCGATCATCGAGTGGCTCTGCGGCTCGGTGAGGTCGTAGACCGGCCGCGCGCCAGCGGATACCACCGCCGCCACCGGGTCGCTAAACTTCTGGACGTAGGAGCCCGCGTAGCGGACGGGCTCGAGGCGCCGCTGCTTGTCGTTGAGGAAGCCGATCTCTCGCAAGAAGACGCCTCGCGACTTCCCGAAGATGCCCAGCTCGAAGAGCACGCCGTCGGAGCCGTAGGAGCGCACCTCGCCGCTCTTCGTCCGGTACGTGCAGAGGCCGGCGCGCGCCGGCCGGGACCGGTCCATGACCGCGCTCTTGATGCCGAGGTTCAGGAGCAGGAGCTGCACGCCGCGCAGCAGGTCGCGGCTCTTCGACGTGAGGGCGATCCAGGAGCTGTTCGTCGTCGGGTTCTCCCGAACGGTGCCATCGGCGGAGAAGAGGGCCTGCAGGAAGCCGACCACCGCCGGCCGCGGTGCCCGGAACAGCGTCTCGGGCACCGTCTTGGCGCCGGCATTCACCGTCTGGACCCCGAGCGACGCGAAGAACGCGGCGAAGAACTTGCCGGGGTACATGAGGTGCCGGACCCCCCGCGCGCGCGTCGACACCCGGGCCGGACGGCCGTGCCAGCCGTCCATGACCGAGGCGATGTATTCGAGGGCGTGGTCGTCATCGCGACCGAAGACGAAGCCGACGAGCGGGTTGGTCACGTCCGCCGCTCGCAGCCAGCCGTCGCCGACGAGCCAGCCGAGCGCGCGACCCAGGTCGGCGCTCCACCGCGTCGGGAGGTTGTGGCGATACCGCCGCCCGTTCCGGCCGATGAACTCCGCAGGCACGTCCAGCGGCAAGCTCGCGTCATCACCGAACGCGCCCGGATCGCTCTGGATCCAGACCCGATCGGATCCGACGCGCAACTTTCCGGCCGGGACCCAGCCGCGGTCCGTCATCACCCGGTGGTCCGGGGTGCACGTGACCTCGAAACCGGCCGCGGTCCGCACGGTGACCGTGTCGCGGGCGCCCGAGCTGAAGGCCTGGCTGATGGGGAGGCATCCCTGGCCATAGGCGGACAGGGGCACGTTGTGAGTGCCTTCCCACACCATGAGCCGGGACGGCAAGAGCCGAGGGTCAACCTTCACGGCCACCCCGCCATGCCGGAAGGAGGCCGCGATCTCCGCCATCCGCAGCAGGCCGCGATCGGTCGAGACGCGCGCGTCCCCGCTGATGCATGGATTGGTCGCCTCGATCAGGCCCACGTCCGGCGTGGGATTGGCCGGGCTCCGGTTGATGCGGTCGATGAAGATCATGCCCGGATCGCCGGTGCGCCACGCCGCGCCCACGATGCGGCCGAAGACGTCGCGCGCGCGGAGCCGGCCGGTCACCTGCCCGGTTCGGGGGTTGATCAGGTCGTATTCCCCGTCCCGGGCGAGCGCCTCCATGAACGTGTCGGTCGCGGCCACCGAGATGTTGAAGTTGGTGATCCCGCCGTCGAGCTTGCACTCGATGAACTCGAGGATGTCCGGGTGGTCCACTCGAAGGATCCCCATGTTCGCGCCCCGGCGCGCGCCGCCCTGCTTCACCGCCTCGGTGGCGGCGTTGAACACGCGCAGGAAGGACACCGGGCCGGAGGCCCGACCGCCCGTCGAGTGCACGACGTCGTCCTTGGGGCGCAGCCGGGAGAAGGCGAAGCCGGTGCCGCCGCCCGACTGCTGGATGATGGCGGCCGCCTTCACCGACTCGAAGATCTCTTCCATCGAGTCGCCCACCGGCAGCACGTAGCAGGCCGAGTACTGGAGCGGATTCTCCTTGCCCGCGTTCATCAGCGTCGGCGAGTTGGGCAGGAAGTAGCCGTCCACCATCATGTCGTAAAACGCGGAGGCGACCTCGTCCACCGCGGCCTGGCGGCGGCCGAACCGGGTCTCCGCGCTCGCGATGGCCAGCGCGACGCGCCAGCACATCTCCTCCGGCGTCTCGCGCACCTGCCCCTGCTCGCGCGCGAGGTAGCGCTCGCGCAGCACGCGCAGCGCCGGCTCGGACCAGCGGCCCAGCTTGGACGGGCGCGTCTCGGACGGCATGATTCCTCCCTACCCTTTCCCTGGTACCCGACGCCGGAGACACACCCGCGCGTGGGGTACCCCGCCGACTATCTCACAAACTTGACTACAGTCCAAACGTCCTTACAATTGGGCGGAATTGACTCTTCCAGGCGGCTTCCCCGGCCCCCGGCGGGCCACCTTATACCCATGCGCCTCCTGAGGCGGTATCGTGTCGGCCTGGTCCTGCTGAGCAACGCGAGGCCTTCAGCAGCATCAAGGTCACGTCGATCCGGGCCCCTGATGCTCGTCGACATGGTGATGGCCTCGCAGTTCAAGTCTCTGGAGGACCCGCTGATCATCATGTTCTCGGTGCCGCCCGGAGCGATCGGGGTGATCTGGGCTCTTTTCTTAGCGAATACAACGCTCAACATCGCGTCTTTCATGGGAATCATCATGATATGACCAGCCTGACCACCCTGGTCGGTCTGCTCCCGATGGCCCTCGGCGTCGACGTGGGCAGCGAGGCCAACGCCCCGCTCGCGCGCGCGGTCATCGGCGGGCTGACGATCTCCACGATGCTGACCCTGGTCCTCATCCCCACTCTCTACGTGATGCTCGAGGAGCGCTTCCCGCGCCGCGTCCAGGCGCCGGCGAGCGCGCCCGTGCTGCAGGGAGATCCGGCATGATGCGGGTGCGATTCGGTCTTCCCCTGATCCTGGCTCTGGCAGCGCTGCCGTCCGCGGGCGGGGCGCAG
>Ga0207646_10002124_pt1 | contig 23705 bp, 24 predicted proteins | sample KBSK5502metaG_FD_184343 | JGI IMG/M metagenome (GOLD analysis project Ga0207646, IMG submission 184343) | Corn, switchgrass and miscanthus rhizosphere microbial communities from Kellogg Biological Station, Michigan, USA - KBS K5-50-2 metaG... | ecosystem: Host-associated > Plants > Roots >... | reverse complement strand
AAGCCGCTGCGACGGGTTCGAGGCCGGCCACCGCCGGGATGATCTTTTCACCGATGATCTCGAGCGGTCTGATGAGGTCTACCCTGGGAACCCCGCCGATCACCGTCTGGATGCCGGGATGCCCAGGCCGCGACTCTCGGCTTCGTTCCACGCGGCGCCGATTCCAAGCCAGGCCCGGCCGCCGGAGAGCACGTCGAGGGCTGTCACGGTTTTGGCGAGAATGCCGGGATAGCGGTAGACAGCGCCGGTCACCATGGTGCCGAGCTTCGCGCGCTCGAGGTGACCGCGGCCATGAAGGACAGCGCGAAGTAGCCCTCGAGCATGTCGTGATGCTCGCGGCCGTTCATCCGAATTTGCCAGAAAAGGTGTTCACATATCGAACTGTTTGATACCATGCCAAACACCCGAACGCACGGTCAGACAGGGAGGAGGAACGCCATCGATGCCGCTTAGCAAGCCTGGCTACATGGAAGACACGGTCGGGACCCTGGGAGTCGACTGGGAAGAACGCATCAACATGGCGCGGATGCGCGCCGATCGCCTCGGGCGGGCGACGCGTGCCATCGCAGATGCCGGCTACGATGCTGTGCTCCTCTTGAGCGATCCAAACCTTCGGTACGTGACCGGAGTCGCAACCAGCTCGGTTTCCGGTGCGGGTGGCTTTCACTATTGCCTGCTCTCGGCCGGCGGACGAATTACCCACTGGGATAGTGCCGACCACGCCATGGTGCAGCGGAAGTTCTGCCCCTGGCTCACGGATATCCGCTATGCGGCTCCGGGTATCGGAATCGTCCCTGCGGCTGTCGGAGGTGGCTCCGGGGCGGACGCGCTATCCGAGACCATGGCGAAAGAAGTTGGGCAGGCCCTGCGAGACCATGGCATTCAGTCCGGACGCATCGGCATCGATGTCCAGCAGCCCGCGCTCGCCGCGCGGCTCGAGCGGCACGGGTACAAGGTCGATGCGGGCGCCGGCGGCCCGTTGGGTAAGGCGCGTTCGATCAAGACGGTGGACGAGGTGGAATGCCTCAGAATTTGCGCCGCCATTTGTGAATCGGGCTTCCAGGCAATGAAGGAGACGATCGCCCCCGGCGTGCCGGACAACGTCGTCTGGGCGGAAGCCGTCGCTCGCGTGCTCAAGCTCGGCGGGGAGCACGGCGGGGGCAAGCTGTCCAGCGGGCCAAACACCTGGCCCAAGGCGCAATCGGATAGCAGCGACCGGATCATCCGGCCGGGCGACGTCGTCTATGCAGACTTCTACAACATTGGTTACAACGGCTATCGGTCCTGCTATTACCGAACCTTTAGCTGTGGCCCCGTCCGACCGGCAACGCATGATGCCTACAGACGAGCCGTGGACTGCCTCTATGCCGTCCTCGAGGCCATCAAGCCTGGGGCCACGACCGCGGACGCGGCGAAGCACTTCCCCGACGCCCAGGCCGAATACTGGGACTACTATGGCGCGACCGAAGCCTGGCAGATGACGACCAACCACTGGGGTCACGGGATTGGCCTCTCGCTCTACGAGATCCCCATGATCTGGCGGGGCGTATCCCTCGAGCACCCGATGGTCCTGGAGGAAGGGATGACGATCGCGGTCGAGACCCAGGATCGCGACGGGAGCCAGGGGGTTCGCGTTGAAGAGATGGTGGTCGTCCGCAAGTCTGGCGTCGAGGTGCTGTCGCGCTGGCCGATCGAGGAGATCACGCTGGTTGACTGACGGCCTGTCGGCTGGAACGTTACTGGCCGGCCGTACCGCCATCGTGACCGGCACCAGCCGGGGCATCGGTCGGGCCCTGGCGCTTGGGATCGCGGCGGCCGGCGCCAACGTCGTCGCGGTCAGCCGCGGCGAGGCTACGCCTGAGGCGGACGAGCATATTCACTCGGTTCGATGTGATGTACGTGCTCTGGAGGCGCCCAATATCATCCTGGACGCTGCGCTGACGGCGTTCGGTCGCATCGATGCGCTGGTTAACAACGCCGGCATCATTCATTTCGCGACTCCGCTGCAGCAGACAGACGAGGAATGGGACGAAACCATCGCGACCAATCTCACGGCACCCTTCCGTCTCAGCCAACGACTGGCCAACCACTGGGCTGCCCAAAAGCAGCCCGGCATCGTGGTCAACCTTTGCTCGGTCGAGTCGGATATCGCGTTTCACGACCAACCCGCCTATGCAGCGAGCAAGGGCGGATTGCTCGGGCTCACCCGGGCGATGGCCCTGGAGCTGGCACCGCTGGGGATCCGCGTCCTTGCCATCGGGCCCGGGGTGATCGATACGGGCATGACGCCGCCGCGCCCGGAGGATCTCGAACGCATCCCCATGCATCGTTTGGGGACCCCCGAAGAGGTCGCCGACGCCGTCGTATTACTGTTGTCCCCCCTGGCCCGCTACGCCACCGGATCGATCCTCTATCTCGACGGCGGCTATATGACGCAATGATGGCGGCACGGTTTGGCGGACGGCGCGTTGCGGTGACCGGGGCCGGATCGGGTATCGGCCGGGCGACCGCCCGCCGCTTCTGCGCCGAAGGCGCCACGGTGTTGGGCATCGATCGAGAGCTCTCGGGCCTTACGGAAACCTTTGCCACTTATCCGACGGCGACGATGACCGCGGTCGACGTTCGAAGCGACGATGCGCTGGCCGCCTTGGACCATTTCGGAGCGGCCGACGTACTGGTGAACGCGGCGGGGATCCTCCGCCGAGCCGGGGTCCTCGAGCACTCTTTAGCGGACTGGCAGGACACCCTCGACGTCAACCTCAAGGCGCCGTTTCGCCTTTCTCGCCAATTCGCCCGGGACCACGTCGCGCGCCAGGCGGGCGGCGTCATCGTTAACGTTTGCTCGATCGAATCGTTCAACGCCGGATACCGCCACGTCGCCTACACCACCTCGAAAACGGCGATGTTGATGTTGACGCGCGCGCTGGCCTACGACCTCGCCCCCTATGCGATCCGTGTTACCGGCGTGGCGCCAGGCATGACCGAAACCGGTATGAATGCCGACATTCGTGCCGACCCGGCGAATGCGAAGCGGCTGACCGCGATGGTCCCGCTGCGGCGGTTCGGGAAACCAGACGAGATCGCCGCGGGTATTTGCTTCCTGGCGTCAGACGACGCGGCGTACGCGACGGGCACCGTGATCCTGATCGACGGAGGGTGGCACCTGTACTAAGGACCGCAGATCGGCGCCAATAGGTCGAAGATCAAGTCGATCTGACGCGGATCATGGGTCACCGGTCCGACGATGAGCTCACCGAAGCCGCGCGCCTTCAGGCGCGCGACCCGGTCGCGGATTTCTTGCCGCGAGCCGACGAGATAGGTCTCGATGAAATGCTGATCGGTGTGCTGCTCACCCATCAGCGCCCGGAACAGTGGGAGCTGCTCGTGTAGCGCCAATTCTCGGTCGTCCGTGTCGACGGCATGGATCCACTGCACGTGCATCAGCCGAAAATCCGCACGGTCCTGCTTCGCCTTGAGGCCCATCGTAACCTGGTCGAGGTCGTGGTAGGTGAGCGTCTCGTCTCCCGAACAGGGAGCGAGCCATCCATCCCAGCGAAGGATCCGCTGCAGGACGGAGGGCGCGAGCTTGGGCAGATCCCGCGTGGAACCGGCGGCGGCGGTCCGGCTGCCGCCACCCACGACAAAGGGAATGGTCTGCTCGGGCCGAGGTGCGATCGTGATGCCATCGAATGACCAGTGCCGACCGTGGTACGAGGCATCATCCTCGCTAAGGAGGAGTCGCGTGGCTGCCAGCGTCTCATCGGTGAGTGCCCCGCGGTCCTCAATGGAATGCCCGAAGGCAGCATATTCCGGCGCATACCACCCCGACGAGGCGCCCAACACCAGCCGGGGACCCGCAATGACTGCCACCGAGGCCAGCTGCTTGGCCAGCAAGACGGGGTGGCGAAAGCCCACGATCATGCTCGCGGTGCCGATCGTGATTGCGTCGGTCGCCGCCGCCAGCGCCCCCAGCCCGACGACCGTCTCCAGCCAGGCGGACTGATGGACGCCGGTGATCGGGAGGACGTGATCCAGAAGGTAAGCGCCGGCGTAACCGCGACGCTCGACCTGCCGTGCGGTCTCGCCAAGCCGGCGGTAGCCGGGTGTCCCTTCCGTGAAGGTTGGGAGCCAATAACTCAGTCGCATGCTGTGGTTGGGTCGAGCACGATGCGGACTAGTGGTGGCGAAGCTCGGAGGTGGCCGCTTCGTCGATCATTCCGTCGTCGGTGATCACCACGCCGTACTCACGCGCCGCCGCCGCGTGCGAAACGTAACCAAGCCGGACATCGGAAAGGACCTGCTGCGCATCGCGCTTGAAGGGCTCGCCGAAACCGCCACCGCCAGCGGAGTCCTGGCAGACGACGTCGTGCCGGCGAAGCGGAATCATGCTGCCCTTCGACAGAAAGACCGGCGAGGCGAGCCGCTCGTCGGGCGTTCCGCGGTTGATGACGTAGGCGGCTTTGCCTCCGGTGTGCCCGCCAAACAGGCCCCAGGGTGGGACCTTGCACCGATTGCCGAGGATGGAGAGCTCCGCGATCGGCGTCGTGACCACGTAGTCACGGGTGATACCCAGTCCGCCACGGTACTCGCCGGCTCCGCCCGAGTCCTGGCGGAGGCAGTACCGTTCCAGGCGGATGGGAAAGCGCATCTCGACCACTTCGGCAGGAATGTTCCAGGTGTTGCCCACGATCGAGAAGGTGGCGCTCAATCCGTCCTTGCCGTCGGTACCACCCCAGCCACCTTCGGGATATTCGTACAGAACATAGCGTTCGCCGGCGTCGGTGTGGCCCGCGATCATCAGATTGTTCGACGAGCCCTGGTCACAGGCGATGATGCGCGGACGGTGCCCCACCGCGCGGGGAATCGCAGCCAGCGCACGAAAGGTTGCCATGTGCACGATATGGCAGAGCTCGTTCCCACCGGTGCAGGCCGCGGGGAAGTTGGGATTCACCACGGTCCCCAGCGGGGCGATGATCTTGATCGGCCGGTAGCAACCGTCGTTGGGCTCGATCGAAGGGTCGGTTGCCGCCTGGATCGTCATGTAGACGCCGGAGGCAGTGTAGCCGAGCACGGAGTTCAGGGGTCCCTGGGCTTGCGGGCTGCTTCCTGTGAAATCGACTTCGAGGCCGTCACCCTGGACCCGGATCGTCACCCGCACGGTACGAGGCTCGTCCGTGATGCCATCGTTGTCCATCGCGTCTTCGCCGGAGTACTCGCCATCGGGCCAGGTTGCAATGATCTCGCGGATCCGTCGCTCGGAGTGGTTCATCACCATTTCCATCGCATCGCGGATCACTTGGGCTCCGTAGCGTTGATGCAGTTCGATCACGCGGGTGACCGCGGTCAGGTTGGCGGAGACCTGGCTCTGAAGATCGGCGCGCATCTGCACCGGAAGCCTGACGTTGGCGGTGACAAACCGCATGATCTCCTGGTCGAGCTTTCCGCGCTTCATCAGCTTCACCGGAGGGATGCGCAGCCCCTCCTGGAAGTTCTCCGTCGCCCCGGCGTAGAAGCTCCCCGGCGTGGTCCCGCCGACGTCGAGATGGTGGGCGCGGTTGGCGGCGAAGCCGACAAGCGTCTTGTCGAAGAAGATCGGGGTCACGAGCGTCACGTCCGGGAGGTGAGACCCACCACGGAAAGGATCATTCAAAAGCACGGCGTCGCCTGGGCGAAGGTTTTCCCGACCGACTTCATCAACTGTGTAGCGGACCGAGTACGGCATGGAGCCGAGGTGGACGGGAAGTGTCTCTCCATGGGCGACCAGTCGCGCCTGGCTGTCGAAGATGGCGCAGGAGTAATCGTTGCCTTCGTTGAAGATGGGCGAGGTCGACGTCTTGCGCATCGTGACCCCCATCTCGCGCGCCGCCGACATCAGCGCGTTGGCGATGATCTCCCGCGTAATGGGATCGATCGTGCTCATCCGAGACGCACTACGATCGTGCCGATCTCATCCGTAACGGCCGTCGCGTTCGGCGGAATGTAGGTGGTGGCATCCAGCTGCGTCACGAGGCACGGCGAGGGGAGTTGGGTGCGGGGCCCCAGGCGAGACCGTTCGAAAATCGGTACGGTGAGAGTCTCGTTGCGGCCGACGTACACGGGGCGATCGCGGACGTGGGCATCGAGGAGTTCGGACCGGCTTGGGCCTTGGCCGTTGAGGACCGGCTTGGCCGTAAGGCCGATGCCGCTCACACGCAGGTTGACGATCTCCACCCGCTCGTCGGTGAGGGCATGCCCGTAGCGACGCTTGTGCTCACGATGGAATCGCTCGCCGAGTTGCCGCACCAGCGCATCCGACCGGCCGGCCGGGATGGGGATCGTCAACTCGTAGGCCTGGCCGAGGTAGCGCAGGTCCGCCGCGGCGTTGATCCGTACGCTCTGCGGCCGGATGCCCTCCTGGCGCAGGAGTGCGTGGGCGTCCGCGGTCATTTGCGCCACCGTCGCCGTCAGGACGCTGGCGTCGACCTGGGCAAGCTTGCTGTGGACGGCCTTTACCAGCTCGTGACGCAGATCCGCCGCGAGGATGCCCATCGCCGAGGTGCAGCCCGGAGCCGGTGGCACCAGGACCCGCTTGATCCCGAGCTCCTGCGCAATTGCGGCCCCGTGAATCGGCCCCGCGCCGCCAAAGGGAACCAGCGCGTAGTCACGAGGATCGCGCCCGCGTTCAATCGAAACGAAGCGCAGCGCATGCATCATGTTGGAGTTGACGATGGCAATGATGCCGCGCGCCGCCTCGCGCACATCGAGCCCCAGCGGACGTGCGACGAAGGTCTCGACGGCGCGGATCGCCAGCGCTGGGTCGATCCGAAGCTCGCCCCCCAGCAGCTGCTCGGGATCGTAATAGCCCAGCACCACGTTGGCGTCCGTAACGGTGGGGATCTCGCCGCCCCGCCCATAGCAGGCGGGACCGGGCGTGGAACGGGATGACTGCGGACCGACCGACAGGCGGCCATGCGGGTCGACCGTGGCCTGGCTGCCGCCGCCGGCGCCGATGGTGTGGATGTCGATCGACGGGTAGCTGACATCGTACCCACCGATCTCGAAGTCGAGCCGAACATCGGGTCGCCCATCGACGACGGCCGAGACGTCGGTGCTCGTCCCTCCCATATCGAAGGCCAGTAAACGCTTCTCGCCCCAGAGCTGTCCCAGGAAGGAAGTCGCGGTGGTACCCCCGGCCGGGCCGGATAGCAACATCAGCACGGGCACATCGCCGGCGCGACGAGGACTGACCAGCCCCCCGGTGTTCTGCATCACCAGCAGGTTGTCGGCGGCACCGCTGGTCTTCACCTGCGCCTCGAGGCCGGCGAAGTATTCGCGCAATTGCGGCATCAGCATGGCTGACACGACCGTGGTACTGGTCCGCTCGTATTCACGGTGCAGCGCGAGTATCTCCGAGGAGACGGCGATGTTGTGCCGGAGCTCCGGCAGCTCCTCTTCGAGAATGCGGCGGGTCCGTTGTTCGTGCTGGTCGCTAACGAACGAGAAGAGATAACAGACGGCGATCGCACCGAAGCCTTGGCTCCTGATCTCGCGAGCGACGGCACGGACCTCCGCCTCGTCCAGGGCCGTGATCACGGAGCCATCGAAGCCGACGCGCTCGGTCACCTCGAAGCGCGCGTCCCGCGGCACGAGCGGCGGGGGGATCGCCTCGTAGATGTCATAAAGCGTCCGTCGGTGTGTGCGACGGATCTCGAGCACGTCGCGAAACCCTCGGGTGGTCAGCAATGCGGTCCTAGCGCCGCCCCCAGTAAGGAGCGCGTTGGTGGCGAGCGTGGTGCCGTGCCCCAGGTACTCGGCATTCGACCACCCGAGCTTTCGTAGACCTTCGAAGAAGCCGGTGGTCGGATCCGGATACGTGGTCAACACCTTCGTGTAGCTGATGTCGCCCTTGTCGTCGAGCCCGATCACGTCGGTGAAGGTCCCGCCGATGTCGATCGCGATGCGGGTCACAGGGCTACCCGTGCATCAACTGGCGAGCCGCCTGCGCAATGTCGGCCACCTGCGGGACGACGGCCGCTTCGAGCTCCAGCCCGAACGGCATGGGCACATTCTTTGAGCCGAGGCGGCGAGGCGGCGCATCGAGCTCGTCGAAGCCTTCCGCAACCACAGACGCGATCAGCTCCCCACCCCAACCGGACCGCTCGACCTCCTCATGAACTGCAAGGATGCGGTGCGTCCGGGCGAGGGACTCCAGGATGGTCGCCAGGTCGAGCGGCACCAGCGTCCGCGGATCGATGACTTCGACGTCGATGCCCTCACCCGCCAACTGCTCGGCTGCATCGAGCGCCTTGACCGTCATGAACGAGGTGGCTACGATCGTCAGGTCTTTTCCCCGCCGCCGAACGGAAGCTCGGCCGAAGGGAATCGGCGCGATGTCGTCCGCGACCATGCCTTTGGTTTTGTAGAGCATGCGATGCTCGACGAAGAGCACCGGGTCCTCGACCGTCATCGCGGTTTGAAATAGCCCCAGCACGTCCTGTGGAGTGGACGGCATCACGACGGCCAGGCCGGGCACGTGGGTGAACCAGCTCTCTAGCATTTGGGAGTGCTGGGCTCCGTGTCGGGTTCCGGTTCCACCCTGGGTCCGGATCACGAGGGGCACGCGGATCTGGCCGCCGGTCATGGCGCGCAGCTTGGCGGCATGGTTGACGATCGGGTCCATGGCGCAGGCGATGAAGTCCATGAACATAACCTCGACGATGGGCCGGCGACCGACGATGGCGGCGCCGACGCCGGCGCCCACAAAGCCTGTCTCCGCAATCGGCGTATCGCGCACCCGCCCCGGGCCAAATTGCTCCAACAGTCCCTCGGTTGCCCTGAACACGCCTCCATACGTACCGAGCTCCTCGCCCATCAGGAAAGCGCGGGGATCATTGGCCAGTGCTCGGGAGAGCGCCTCGCGGACCGATTGGAGGTAGGTGATCTCCCGTGATCCAACCGCGGTTACCACCGGTCGGCGACCTCAAAGACGACGCTCGGCGGCGTCGGGGGGCTCTCATCGGCGAATTTGCGAGCCGCCTCGAACGCCGCCGTGACCCGTGCCTCGACGGCGTGCAGCTCATCCTCCGAAGCGAGATCACGCAGCCGCGCGCGAAGGATCAGGATCGGGTCCCGCTGACGAGCATCGTCGACTTCTTGGCGATCCCGGTAGAGATGGTGGGCATCGTTTAAGTTGTGGCCGCGCCAGCGGTAGCAGACGGCCTCAATCAGCGTGGGGCCGTCACCGCGCCTAGCCCGTTCGACCGCGGCTGAGGTTACGGCATAGACCTCGGTCACGTCGTTGCCGTCGACCACGATGCCCGGCAACCCATAGGCGGCGGCCCGGCCGGCGATGTTGCCGCCATTCGACAGTTCGCGGGCGGGGAAGGAGTGCGCGTATTGGTTGTTCTCGCAGACGAACACTGCGGGGAGCCGCCAGATGGCGGCTAGATTCAGGCACTCGTGGAAGACACCTTGGCCGACCCCGCCGTCGCCGAAGAAGGCAGCGGCGACTCGGTCGGTCCCCTCCAACTGAAACCCCAGAGCGGCTCCGGTGGCGATGAACATGCTGCCACCAACGATGCCGTTTTCTCCAATCGCGCCGACCTCCAGGTCGGCGATGTGCATCGAGCCGCCCAGGCCGCGGCAGTAGCCGGTGAGGCGTCCTTTCAGTTCGGCGAGCATCCGATTGATGTCGGCGCCTTTGCCGATCAGATGGCCATGCCCGCGGTGGGTGCTGGTTATGGTGTCATCTTTGCGAAGCGCGCTGCAGACGCCCACCGCAACCGCCTCCTGACCCATCGATGAGTGGAACGGACCGCTCAAATATGCCGAGGTGTGAAGCAGCTCAGCCCCCTCTTCGAAGGCGCGGATGGTCAGCATCACGCGATACATCTCGAGCAGCCGGCCTCGGTCCTTGCGGAGGGCCTCGACCACCGGCCGCGTCGAATCGGAGACCAGTTGGGCGGTCAAGCGGGGAGTTCCGAGATCTCCGCGTCGTAGGTGATGGCGATCGTCGGCTGAACGCTCTGGGAGATCGGGCACGAGCGCTCGTGCACCGCCACCGCACGCTCGGCGGCCGCCCGCATGCCCGCAGGGACCGTGACGAGGTAGTGCACGTGGACCCGCTTCAGCTTCACGACCGTCTCGGTCTCTTCGAAAAACCCCTCAACCTGGGCCTCCAGCCGGTCCGGTTCGCTTTGGATCTTGCGCGCCTCCAGCGCGCTCGCCAGAAGGCTCGTCATTCAAGAGCCAATGACGGCAGGTAAATAGTCGAAGGTGCCGGGCACCTCACTGGTCAGCTTGTCGTAGTGGTAGTAGCGCCGGGCGTCTCCCATGATGCCAAAGACCACCGGCTGGGGATGGTCGCCAAGGTAGGCGCGCCGGTAAATGCCATTGTCCTGGATGACCCGGGATCGCGCCACATAGACCTGCTTCCCCATATGGTCCTCCCTCCAGAAAAGTGTTTGGTATCGTAGCACCTTGTTCGGTATCTGAGCATGCTCCTGATTGACAAGGGCTCGAGGCCGTGCTTGTATACGATACCGAACACTAATCCGTTATTTGCAGCAACGGAGGGGAACGTATGGCGAAATCTGCGGGGTATGTGTCCATCGATGATCTAGTCGGTCTGCTCCAGGCTGGCCGGATGAGCCGCCGCGAATTTGTCTCGTCTGGGATTGCCCTGGGCCTGAGTCTTGGTTCCGTCTCGGCCATCCTGGCCGCGTGCGGGACCTCGACGACAACCGCAACCACCGGGGGGACGCTGACCACCGGGGTGGTGGGGGCGGTTGGGAAGTTCGATCCGCAGGGTTGGGCCGGGTTCACTTCGAACATCGCCACCAACCACGTCTTCCAGAGCCTGGTTCGGCTGAACTTTGACACCAGCGAGCTCGAGCCGTGCCTTGCGACCGCATGGGAGACGCCGGACCCACTCACCTATACCTATCACCTCAGGAAAGGGGTCAAATTCCACAATGGTGACCCATTTACGGCGGACGACGTCGTCTTCAGCACCAACCGATCCAAGAAGGTCAGCTGGGGCTCGTATGCCCTTTCCAATCTGGACAGCGTCACCGCCCTCGACCCGTTCACCGTCCAGGTCAAGTTGTCCAAGCCCGACTGGCGATTCAAGTGGTTCTACTACTGGCCGCCGGGTGCGATCCTGAGCAAGAAGTACCTCGAGTCGGTTGGGGAGGACGTCGCAGCGCAGAAGCCGGTGGGAACCAACGCCTTCAAACTAACGAGCTCGACCAGCAGCCAGGTCGTTCTCGAAAAGTTCACCGACTATTGGGAGAAGGGCCTCCCGAAGGTCGACAAGGTCGTGCTGCGAGTCCTCGACGGCTCGACGATTCTCTCCGGACTCAAGACCGGCGAGATCCAGCTGTCGCCCGATGTGGGATTCGACCAGATGACGTTGGCGAGCTCGTTCTCGAACGTCGATATCAAGTCTCGAGTCGGGCCGCACATCGTCATGACCTATATGAACACCACGAAGGCGCCGTTCAGCGACGTCAGGGTCCGGCAGGCGATCGCCGAAGCCCTGGACAACGCGGCGGCGCTGTCGGCCTATCCAACCAAGTTTTACCTGCCGTCAAAGGGCGCCTGGATCCACCCTTCCTTCGAGTTCAGCGCCTACAACGAGACCAATGCGGTCTACACCAGTAACCTCGATAAGGCAAAGTCGATGCTGGCGCAAAGCTCGACCCCGACCGGCTTCAGCACCACGTGGACGGTGGCCGCAACTCGACCCCAGGAGCTGTCGGCCGTGCTCGGTGCCCAGGAGCGGTTGGGGAAGATTGGGATCAAGGTCGACATCAAGCAGCTGCCGGATCCCGATGTTGCCGGCGCCACGTACACCCGGCCACGACCCTTCGACATGATCACCTACAACTGGCTGCACAACCAGCCGCATGCGCTCGATCCGATGGCCGCGCTCCTCACAACGGATGCGCTTGCGGTCAGTAACTTCCCGGGTTACTCCAACCCCGCCTACGACGACGCAGTCGCGAAGGCGATCGTCGCGACCGACAAGACGGAAATCACGACGCATATGCGGACGCTCCAGATGATCCAGGTGCGCGATGTGCCACTGCTGGTCCACGGCTGGGACGGCATTCGCCGAGTGGCTCAGAAAAAGCTCGAGACGCCCGTCCAGACGCTGGTCGCCGAATATGATGATTGGTTCCGGCCGGCACGGTTGACTTAGGTGTGACTTCGGGGGCTGGTTCGATACGGAGGGCCGGAACGTTCCGGCCCTCATGGTTTATGCGGAGGGTCGGTGCTTGAGCGTTCGGGTGCTCTCCATCATTCCAGTGCTCTTTGTTGCGTCGATCCTGATCTTCGTCGCCATGCGGGTCGTTCCCGGCGACCCCGTCACCGTCCTCGCCGAGGGATCCCCGCTGAGCGTCGAGCAGCGCCAGGCCCTGAGTCACCGCTATCACCTTGACCAGCCGATCGTCACCCAGTACGCGTTGTGGATCGCCAATGCGGCCCACGGCGATTTCGGCCTGTCGCTGAAGTCCAATCGGCCGGTATCTCAGATTCTTGGCGAGAGCCTCCCGAACACGCTGCTCCTGCTACTCGGCGGCTTCCTCGTGTCGCTGATCATCTCGGTACCGCTCGGGATCTTCGCGGCACTCCGCGAAGGCCGCTGGGTCGACCAGGCCATCATCAGTCTCACGATGCTCCTGCTGTCGATCCCACTCTTCATCAGCTGCGTGCTGGCCATCTTCATCTTCGCCTTTCAGCTAGGCGTGCTTCCATCCTTTGGGACGGGGGCGGAGGGGGGCATCGGCTCGATCGTAGTCCACATGCTGCTGCCCTGGACCACCCTCGGGCTGGCGCTGGTTGCCGTGCAAACGGCAACACTCCGCGCCGGGCTGGTGGATGTGCTGCGCCAGGAGTACATCGTGATGGCGCAGAGCCGCGGTCTCCCCTGGAGCCAGGTCGTGCGGCGCCACGCGTTGCGCAGCGCGCTGGTTCCCGTGGTTACGCTGCTCGGCCTGCAGCTCTCCTACATGATCGTGGGCTCGGTCTTCGTCGATTACATCTTCGGGCTGGGCGGCCTGGGCACCGTCCTGATCAATGCCGTCAATTTCCGAGATCTCCCGGTGGTCCAGGGAGCGGTCATGGTGGTCGCCACCTTCTTCGCGCTGGCGAACCTCGGCGTCGATCTGCTGGCGTCCCGACTGGACCCACGGTATGCGATCCGCTGAGATGGCCGAGACCCTGCTTGCCCGGCCGATCGCGCCGCCGACCATCACGAGGGAGCGATCCCGTTTGGAACGAGCGCTTCACGACCGCCTCTTACTTCTGACCGGGGGCGTGATCGCCATCTATGTGCTCGTCGGACTGATTGGGCCACTGATCGCCCCGCAAGGTCCCTACGCGTCACATCCGGGACTCAACTTTCATGCGCCCGACGGCCAATTTCTTCTCGGCACCGACAAGGAGGGCCGTGATGTTCTCAGTCGCCTCCTTTATGGCACCCGCTTTACGTTGATCGGCGCCTTTGGTGTGATGGCGATCGCCGCCTTGCTCGGGTTCATCTACGGCCTGGTCACGGCCTACGTCGGTGGATGGTTCGACTCGCTGTCGATGCGGCTGTTCGATGTCATCCTCTCGTTTCCCCCGCTGGTGCTCGCCATCGTGCTGGTTGCGACCTTCGGCCCGGGACTCTATTCCGTGATCATCGGTGTGGGCCTCGGATACCTGCCCGCCATCGCCCGGATCATCCGATCCGAGGCCATGGTGCAGCGAAACCAGCAGTACGTCGCGGCCGCGGAAGGCCTCGGGTTTTCTTCTGTCCGGATCATCTTCAAGCACATCATGCCGAACACGACCTCGCAAATCATCGTGCAGGCGAGCATGAACCTCCCATACGCAATCATCGACATCGCCGGTCTCAGTTTCCTCGGGTTCGGCATTCAGCCACCAACCCCCGACTGGGGCGGCATGCTGGCGGAAGGCCAGCGCGACCTCCTGTTTGCGCCCTGGCTGGCCATCGCGCCCGCCGCGGCGATCACCGTCCTCGTGCTCGCATGGAACGTCTTCGGCGCCCGGCTGCGCCGGGCCGTCGATCCAAAGCGGTACTGATGAGCGAACTGTTGACAGTCGCCGATCTCTCCGTTGATTTCATCATCGACGGAACTGCGGTGCCGGCGCTCGACCGGGTCACCTTTTCGGTCGGACGCGGCGAACGGTTGGGACTCGTGGGCGAGAGCGGCTCGGGCAAGAGCATCACCGCACGGGCCATCCTGGGCCTGATTCAACCGCCCGGGCAGGTCACGCGGGGCGTCGTTGTCTTCGACGGGGTCGATCTTCGCCAGGCGGGCGACGATGCGCTCAACAACATCCGCGGAAAGCGGATCGCGCTCATTCCGCAGGACGCCTCGCTGGCGCTGAACCCGGTCCTTCGAGTCGGCGAACAGATGGACGAGATCCTGGCCCGTCATTTCCGGCTGTCGGCGCGTGAGCGACGCCACAAATGCGCCGAGGCGCTGCGGCGGATGGGCCTCGCCGATCCGGAGCGGGTAATGAATGCCTATAGCAGCCAACTCAGCGGCGGGATGAAGCAACGCGTCGGCATTGCGATGGCCCTGGTTTGCGACCCCGAACTCCTGATTGCCGATGACCCGACGTCCGCCGTCGACGTGACGATCCAGGCACAGATCCTTTACGAGTTTCGGGCGTTGACGGACCGATTGGGTCTCGCCGTCCTCTTCATCTCTCACGACCTCAGGGTCGTATCCACGCTCTGCTCTCGGATCGTTGTGCTCTATGCGGGACAGGTGGCTGAGGTGGGAACCGTCGAAGATTTGCTGGAACATCCGCATCACCCCTACACCTCGGCGCTCCTGAAGTGTTCGCCCAACGTCGCCCTCCGGGTCAATCCGCTGCCAATGGTGCCAGGTGCGTCACCAGACAGCCTCCAGGCGCTGCCTGGCTGCCGCTTCGAACCACGGTGCCCTCGGTCGCTGGCCCGCTGTGCCGTAGAAGCCCCCGCCCTGAGCGGAAACGGCCAGCGTGCCGCCTGCTGGAATCCACTCACATGACAGAGCCGCTCGTCGGCATCAAGGGACTGGTGAAGTACTTTCCAATTCCGCGCGGCGTGCGCATCTGGCACGAGCGCGAGAGCGTCCACGCCGTCAACGGTGTCGATCTAACCATCGAGCGCGGGGAGTTCCTGGCGCTGGTGGGGGAGAGCGGATCCGGCAAAACGACGCTCGCCGGCTGCATCGCCGGCTTCGTCAAGCCCACCGCAGGCGCCATCCGCTTCGACGGGAAGCCGCTGATCGAGGTCCAGGGTGCCAATGGCACTGGACGCGTCATTCAACACGCCTCGCATCGGCAGATGGCCACCAGCATCCAGATGGTCTTTCAAGACCCGAGCTCCGCGCTGAATCCGAGGCAGCGGATCGGCGATACACTGACGGAGCCGCTGCTCGTGCACGGGCTGATGTCGAGGGTCGAGGCGAAGAAGAGGGTGGGGGATCTGCTCGAGCTAACCGGTATTCGGCCTTCCATGTGGAGCCGCTATCCCCACGAGCTGAACAGCGGCCAGCGGCAGCGCGTGGTGATCGCCCGCGCCTTGACAGTGAACCCCGTTCTTCTGATCGCGGATGAGCCGGTGTCGAAGCTCGATGTCTCGATGCAAGGCCAGATCCTCAATCTGCTGCTCGATCTTCACCGGCAGCTCGGGCTCACCATCCTTTTCATCACCCACGACCTCTCCGTGGTCCGCCAGGTTGCAGACCGCGTGATCGTGATGTACCTGGGGCGGGTGATGGAAGCCTGCAGCGCCGATGCCTTTTTCTCGAGCCCGCGTCATCCCTACAGCGAGGCCCTTGTCGCATCGACGCCGCGAGTCCGCGCCCAGCCGGAGCGAGGCATCCACATCAAGGGCGAGATTCCGAGCCCGATCCACCCGCCAGCGGGGTGCCCATTCTCGACGCGATGCCCGGAGGTGATCGCCGCCTGCGAACAAGTCGTGCCGCCGCTTCACGAGGTCGCGCCCAACCAACTGGTTGCGTGCATCCGAAGGTGAGACATCGTCCAAATCGTCAAGGGGAGGTACCCGATGGATCATTCAACTGAGAACGAAACGTCGCTCACGGGCAGCCTGGCAAAGGGACTGGCCGTGCTGGCGGTGTTCGGTCCAGACAATCCGAGCATGGGCGTCTCCGAGATCGCACGGCACGTGCAGATCAACCGCGCGACAGCGTACCGGATCGTCTCGGCGCTGACCTCACTCGGGTTCCTCGAGCAGATCGACCGCGGTGGCGGCCGCCGCGAGTATCGTCCCGGCCTCAAGGTCCTTCTCCTCGGGCGGGCGGCGCTGGAGAGCCTCGAGCTCCCTGAGCTTGCGCTGCCGTACCTGCAGCAGCTCCAGGCGCAGGTAGGTGAGACGGTGAACATGGCTATCCTCGACGGTGCCTCGATCGTCTACATCCTGCGTCTCAAGACCGCCATCATCGTGAACATCCGCCTCTTCGTCGGAAGCAGGCTCTCGGCACACTGCACCTCAATGGGAAAGGCGATGCTCGCGTTTCTGCCCGAAGAGGAGCTCGAAGCGGTCCTCGACCAGATCGATTACCGACCGTTGACTGAGCGAACGGCCCGGGGCCGTCAGCAGCTATTGGCTGATCTCGAAAATGTTCGCCGCCTGGGCTTCGCGGTCAATGACCAGGAACTCGCGCTCGGGCTGCGATCCGTTGCCTCGCCGGTCTTCAAGCGGGATCGCGTCGTAGCTGCCGTCAACATCGCGGTGCCCGCAGGTCGGGTCGGCTATGACCGGGTATCACAGGACCTCGCCCCGGCCATCCGCAACACCGCCCAGCGGATCTCCAATGCGCTGAGCGAGCTTTCCTCCCCAGAGATCGCACCGACGGGGGTCGTGGTAGGCAAGGAGGCATTCACACGATGATTTCGGATGGCACGCTCAAGGACAAGATCGAATCGGCCTATCAGGGAAAGACCGGCAAGTCAGCCGGGCTGAACGTAAGAGCGTCGAACATCCTTCCTATGGGAGTGAGCGGCGCGGCCAAGTTCTACGAGCCCTATCCGGTGTACCTGGCGCGTGCGGAGGGCGGCCGGGTGTGGGATGTCGACGGCAATGTGTACGTGGACTACTTGATGGGCGCAGGCCCCGGGATCCTGGGCCATCGCCATCCGCTGGTCCATCGAGCGGTCAAGCAGCAGCTCGACGAGATCACCCAGGTGCTCGCGCCAACCCAACTCGAAATTGAGTTCGCGGAGCGCCTGCGGCACCATATGCCGTACCTGGAGCGCATCCGGTTCACCAACACGGGTTCGGAAGCCGTGCGGACCTGCCTGCGCGCAGCCCGGGCATTTACAGGACGGACGGGCTTCGCCAAGTTCGAGGGTGGGTTTCACGGTTCGGACGACGCCTTCATGATCTCGGGCACAAGCACTGCCGGCCCTGCCGCGACCCCAAGCCCAGCGTTCGATTCGGCCGGGATTCCCTCCTACGTCGCCGATGACGTCCTCGTGCTGCCCTACAACGACGGGGCTCGCGCCGCTGAGCTCATCGACCTGCACCAAGACCGACTCGCGGCGGTGTTCATGGAGCCCGTCGCGTTTTCGACCGGCGGCGCAATCCCGGCCAGCCGGGACTTCGTCGAGTCGGTGCGAAAGGTGACGGAACGCCATGGCATCCTGCTCGTCTTCGACGAGGTCGTCACCTCGCTGCGGATGGGCCTAAACGGTGCCCCCGCCTACCTTGGCGTGGTCCCGGATCTCTCAGCGATCGGGAAGGCGGTCGGCGGCGGGTTCCCGCTGGGCGCGATGGGCGGACGCGCCGAGGTCATGGACGAGGTGCTCGGCCGGCCGTCACTGGCAAACGGGAAACGCATCTTTCACTCCGGCACGTTCACGGCCAACCCGATTTCGATGGCCGCGGGCATGGCGGCCCTGCGGGTCCTGGAAACTGAGCCCGTTTTGGAGCGGATCGACGCCCTGGCAGAGCGGCTTCGCCAAGGGCTGCGCCGACTATTTACGGCTTACGAGGTGAACGCCCACGTCACGGGCGTGCGGTCGATCTTCCAGGTTCACTTCAGTGAGACCGAGCCCCGGAGCCGCCGTGACATCGTCCAGGGGGACCGGGAGCTGACTCGGCTGTTTCTCCTTGGCCTCGTCGCCGAGGGTGTTCTCTGGCCCCCGATCCATCCTGGCGTGACGAGCTACGGGCACAGTGATGACGACATCGAGCGTTCGCTGGCGGCCGCGGAACGGCTGATGCCGCTGTTCGAAGCTCATTGATGCCGAGTACGCAAGCCGGGGAAATCAAAGTGGCGAAAGTGATGACAATGGCGGAGGCGGTGCGCCGGTTCGTGACCGATGGCGATCTCGTGTACGTGGCGGGGTTCTCCCATGCCATCGCCTTCTCGTCCGGACACGAGATCATCCGCCAGCGAAAGCGGAACCTCACTCTCTGCCGCGCGACCCCCGACGTGATCTACGACCAGATGGTGGCGGCGGGCTGCGCCCGGAAACTCATCTTCAGCTGGGTCGGGAATCCGGGCCTTGGCAATCTTCACTGCATCAGCCGTGCTCTCGCCGACGGGCTGGAATTCGAGGAGTACTCGCATTTCCAGATGCTGGCGCGGCTGGTGGCCGGAGGGACAGGCCTGCCGTTCTACCCCATGCCCGATGGGTCAGGTGGCGAGCTGGCCCGCCATAACCCCAACCTGAAGACCGTCACCGACCCTTTCTCAGGATCGAAGTGGATCGCGGTACCGCCGCTGCGACCCGACGTCGTCTTCATCCATGTCCAGCGAAGCGATCGCAAGGGAAACATCCAGATGTGGGGGGTTGTCGGCGACGTCCGGGACGCGGCTGCATCTGGCCGCTCCGTGATCGCCTCCGTCGAATCCATTGTTCCCGACGACGTCGTGCGACGTGATCCGAACCGAACTATCCTCCCGGGCTTCCTCGTCGATGCAATCGTTCGCGAGCCCTGGGGAGCGCATCCGTCTCCGGTCCAGGGGCACTACGACCGCGACAACGAGGCGTACCGTAGCTGGTCAACCATCTCCAAGGAACCGAATCGAGTGACGGAGTTTCTGGACGAGTGGGTCTATGGTGTGGATGGCCGGGCAGAATATGTGCGGCGGCAATCGCCACGATTGAACGCGCTCGAAGTCGGCACCAGCCTAAGTGAACCGGTGAACTATGGCAGTGCCTGAGCTGCGCGCCGCTGCAAGTCGCCGCGAGGAGATGCTAGTGCTTGGTGCCCGCGCCCTCAAGGGGAGGACGACAGTGTTGGTGGGGATCGGCCAGCCCAACCTGGCGGCGGCGCTGGGCAAGTTGCTCTACACACCGGAGCTGATCATGATGTACGAATCCGGCATCATCGACGGCGGCTCGGAGAAGTTGGCGCTCTCCATCGGCGATCCAGCCCTGGTCAAGGGAGCGGCAGCGATCTGCTCGATGTTCGAGCTGTTCGCGTACTACCTAGGAGGCCGGCGGATCGATGCGGGATTCGTGAGTGCGGCCCAGATCGGCCGGACCGGAGACATCAACACTACTGTAATCGGAACCTATGCAGATCCCACGGTGCGCCTCCCGGGCAGCGGTGGCGCCAGCGATATCGCGCTCCTGGTTGACGAGCTCCTCGTAATGATGCCACATGAGAAGCGCCGCTTTCCCGAGCGAGTCGACTTCGTCACGTCGTCAGCGGGAAGGTCGATGACCGTGATTACCGACCTCGCCACCCTGGTCATGTCGGACGGCGAGCTGGTGGTCACCGCCATTCGGCGAGGCGTGACCCGTGACCAGGTCAGAGCCGAGACGGGGTGGCCCGTTTCCTTCACAGACCCGCTGGGATCGACCCCGCCGGTCACCGCCGACGAGCTGGCGGCTGTCCGCCGGCTCGACAAAGACGGCCTGTACTCCTAGGGAAACCGCGACGTCACGCAGCATCAACGTCGGGATCAGTGTCTCCTTCCAGAACCCGGCGCAATGGCGCATCCCCTGGCCCGCGCTGTACGACGAGACCCTCGAGTTCATTCGAGCCGCCGAGGCATTGGGCGTCGACGAGGTATGGCTCTCGGAGCACCACTTTGCCGATGATGGAACGTGTCCCGCCCTGTTGCCGGTCGCCGCGGCGATCGCGGCCACGACCAGCCGAATCCGGATCGGTACTAAGGTCATGCTGCTGCCGTTTCACAACCCGGTTCGGCTGGCCGAGGATGCCGCGGTTGTGGACATCGTGTCGCACGGGCGCCTCGACCTCGGGCTGGCGGCCGGCTACCGGCCTGCGGAGTTTGCCGGATTTGGCATCGACCGATCGGAGCGAGCCGCCCGGATGGACGAGGGGCTGTTGGTTCTCAGGCGCGCGCTCAGCGGCGAAGCCTTCGAACACCATGGCCGCTTCTTTGATTTCGGGCCGCTGCGAATCGTCCCGCCGCCGGTGCAGCGGCCGATTCCTCTGTGGCTGGGTGGCCGTAGCGCCGCCGCGATGCGGCGGGCGGCCCGGAACCGAGCACACCTGCAGCTGGCCGACTTCATCTTGGAGCATGCCATGAGCGATTACGGGCTTTACAAGGAAGCGCTACTCGCTGAGGGGGCAGACCCATCCCAGTACGCCGTAGCCGCGGTCGCCACCGCTTTCCTGGACGAGGACCGGGAGCGTGCCTGGCACACCGCCGCAGACCACCTGCTCTATCAGCAGAATCTTTACCAGCAGTGGTTCACCGAGGCGTCGGACAGGTCGGCCGATCACTACGAGCCAATGGAGAACACATCACAGCTGAAACGTGGCAGCTATTTGATCGGCGACCCAGACGACATTCTTCTCCAGCTCCGCGACTACCATCGGCAGGTCCCCTTCACGCATCTCAGTGTGTGGATGCTGTTGCCCGGGATGCGGCTTACTCCGGCGCTCAAGTCGCTGGAGTTGTTCTGCCGAAGGGTTCTTCCCGCGCTGGACCGACCCTAGCGCGAGCCGGCAGTCGCAGGCTCGAGGTTGGCAACAGCCGGGATGACCTTTTCGCCAATGATCTCGAGCGGCTTGATACGCTGGAGGTGCGGCACCCCGCCGATCACCGTCTGGATCCCCATGCCGGCCAGCCAGTTTAGGCCGCCGATGACCTTGCCGAGGTTTTCCCCGTTTTCGCCGACATTGAGGGCGAACATCGCCGTCTTCTCGATCTCGTCGTAATTGCGGCCGACCGCCTGGCAGTGCTCGCGCAGGATGTCGAGCTTGCGCGGGATTTCGGGCGTGGGGAAGAGGTTGCAGGCGTCGGCATACTGCGCGACGAGGCGCAGGGTCTTCTTCTCGCCGCCGCCGCCGATCAGGATGGGTGGGTGCGGACGAGTGAGGGATTGGGGCGAATTGAGGAGCCGTTCCGGCTGGTAATGCTTGCCAGGGAGCGGCTTCTCGGTGCCGCGCTTGCCTTCCCACATGGCAAGGCAGATCTGCAGCGTCTCCTCGAGCCGTTCGAAACGCTCACTGATAGGAGGGAAGGGAATGCCGAGGCCGCGGCTCTCCGCTTCGTTCCAGGCCGCTCCGATGCCGAGCCAGGCGCGCCCACCGGAGAGGACGTCGAGCGTGGTCACAGTTTTCGCCAGGATGCCCGGGTAACGGTAAACGGCGCCGGTGACCATGGTGCCGAGCTTCGCGCGCGAAGTGACGGCGGCCATGTAGTTGAGTGCGCTGTAGCCCTCGAGCATGTCATGGTGTTCCGGGCCATTCATGCGTATCTGCCAGAAGTGATCCATCACCCATATGGAGTGGAAGCCGGCCTGGTCGGCCGCGCGCGCAATCTTGCCGAGCGTGCTCCCCAGCTCGGTCGGGCCGCCGGGCCAGGTGAAATCATCAACAGTAAGTCCGATCTTCATAGCTCCTCCTCAGACGATCGAAACGTTCTCTCTCATGATGCATGGCCAAGCCTCGTGTGCATCGGCCGATGCTACACTGTGCGCCAACCAAAACAGGGTGGGACCACCAGGATTTCGGCGCAGGGGAGGGAGCTCGGCGTGACGCCTGAAAAGGTGGCCATCGTAACCGGCGGTGGCTCCGGAATCGGTCGGGCCGTGGCTCTCGCGCTCGTCGCCGAAGGATATTCCGTCGTCGTCGCGGGACGGCGAAAGGAGCTGCTTGAGGCCACGGCCAACCAGGCGTCCCTAACAGGAGAAGGGATCCTGCCCATCGCCACGGACGTTGGGGACCCTGCGTCGGTCAAGCACCTCTTCGCCACCTCGAAGGATTGCTTTGGGCGTCTCGACCTGCTTTTCAACAACGCCGGACAACTCGCCCCATCCGTCCCCATTGAAGACCTAACTTACGAGCAGTGGAAGGCGGTCGTAGATACGAACCTGACAGGCGCCTTCCTGTGCACTCAGCAAGCCGTCAAGATCATGAAAGCGCAGCAGCCGCGCGGCGGCCGAATCATCAACAATGGCTCAATCTCGGCGCAAACTCCTCGCCCGCATTCAGCGCCATACACGGCCACGAAGCACGCAATGACTGGGCTGACCAAGTCGACGGCACTGGATGGCCGCCCCTACGACATCGCGTGCGGTCAAATTGACGCAGGCAACGCGACGACCGAGATGACAAATGTGATGGCGACCGGTGCCCTGCAAGCGTCCGGTCAGGTCGCAACCGAACCGACAATTGATGTGCAGCATGTCGTTGCGGCGGTGCTCTACATGGCCAGCCTCCCCCTTGACGCCAACGTACTGTTCATAACGGTCATGGCGACGAAAATGCCGTTCGTCGGCCGCGGATAGAGACTCGCGGCGTCGATGAAATTGCCTGATGGAAAACAGGAAGGCTCGGAGTCAGCCCGTTTGCCCGAGGTCCGTGTTCAGGCGCATGACGAGAGAGGTCCATGCCGCTGTTGGCATAGGCTGCCCGCAGCCCAATTCGGCGAAGACTCGAATTGGGGCACTCCTGATCCGTCACCTCGAACCGTCCTGTTAATGGTTGATTCAAAAAGACCGTCTGCATTTGCCCGAGCACGAATGGGATTCAGAGCGCGAAGAACGTCCGTGCCGAGCCGTTTCCACCGAACAATCTAAGCACTCCCGCCTCGCGGAACTAGGCAAAGCCAACCCCAGCGGAGGCTGATGGGAACCAGGAAGATGTCTCGGCTACTGATTCGGAACCGATCGGGCTGACCTCTATCATCCGAGCCAGCGGATGAAACCGGTGCTCTGCGTCCGGAATGATCGCGACGACACGCTCGGGATCACCGTGGCGGCGCTGGCCAAACACGGGGTGCCGGTTATTCGTGTGGATGCCTTCGACGCCGAGGCGCGGTGGCCCGGCCTCGATGAGATCAGCGGCCTGACGGTGTTTGGGGGCGAGAGGAATGCCGACGAAATCGAGCGCTATCCCTACCTGCTGACCCAGCGCGATCTGTTGCGGCGTGCCGTCGACGCCGGGATGCCGGTGCTTGGCATCTGCCTGGGCGCCCAGATGATGGCCCGCGCCCTCGATGCGCGCGTCTACCGGGCGCCGCTGCGCGAGCTGGGGTTCAAGCCGGTGCGGATCACGGAAGCGGGCGAGGTTGATCCGTTGCTAGGGGCCTTCCACAGCGGTGACCGGGTGTTCCAGTGGCATGAGGATACCTTCGACCTGCCGGACGGCGCCGAGCTGCTGGCCGCGGGTGATGACGTCCAGGTGCAGGCGTTCCGGATGGGACGCAACGCGTGGGGCGTCCAGTTTCATTTCGAGGTCGATGCCGAGGGCGTGGACG
>Ga0207646_10002123_pt1 | contig 23715 bp, 18 predicted proteins | sample KBSK5502metaG_FD_184343 | JGI IMG/M metagenome (GOLD analysis project Ga0207646, IMG submission 184343) | Corn, switchgrass and miscanthus rhizosphere microbial communities from Kellogg Biological Station, Michigan, USA - KBS K5-50-2 metaG... | ecosystem: Host-associated > Plants > Roots >... | reverse complement strand
GCGGAGCTCCAACAAGTTGGCCAGATTGTTGAGTGTCACCGGCTGGTGCTCAGATGCTCCTGGCGCTGAGATCCGCAGCCGGTAGGCCTTGGCTCCGATTACGATCGCCAACCGAGCTTCCGGAAAGCCGTCCCAGCGCTTGGGAACAGTGCACATCGGAGTCGGACTTGCGTCGTCGGCGTTTACGGCGTATCCCTCAGCCACCGTTCCTGCCACCTCGCCAGTGAACTTCAAGGAGTTGACCAAGCAGACTGGCTTGGCGGCCGCGATCTGCGACGGGTGAAGTGCGAGCACGCGGTATGCGTCAGCACACGTGCTCGGCTTCGTGTTGCCGACAACGACAGATGCACTTCCCGATCGGAGATGCGCTAAGGCGACGCCGCCAATGCCAAGCAGGAGGACGACCCCTATCCCAGCGGCCCCAATCCAGCGCATTCGCGTTTCTCCTTTCAGCGATTCCCGCAGTAATCGACCCATACCTATGTGATCTGCTCCTCGGAAGGTCGTAACGGCCGTGCCAATGCGACTCTTTTGCGACTACTGGGCGACTCATCTGCGACTACTGATCTCAAGGCACGCGGCAGCCTGCTCGACCCATGACCGTCGCCCGCTAGAGCGCAGCGCGGACCAGTGAGGGTCATTTGCGTCCCGAGGCCAACCTGAGAGCTGATCGCGAGAACACAACCGATGTCTCTGGCCAGATCCGACAGAAGGGCGATGCCGCCATTCACTCGCGGCCCCGGCTGCATCCCGGCGCCCCAGTCCCGGGCCTCAAAGACAAACGGGCAGGTCGAAGCATCGAAAGTGATTCGGCATAGCCTTGATCCGGAGTGCCGCTTGACATTTCGGATCGCTTCACGGCCGGCGAGCCGGACCAGCTCAAGATGTGCCGGGGGCAGCACGAGCTCCTGGCCGATGACTCGTAGCTCAAGGTCGACAGCGGCTGCCTTTGCGTCTTGATTTAGAGAATGGCGAAAGTCGTCCAGCCGCGGTCGCACGGCATCTCGATCAGAGAGGGTCCGCGACAGCTGCCGCAGCTCGGCGAGCACTTGCTCAAGCGCCTCGATCACAAATCGTGAACCTGGCTGATGATCGCCAGGTCCGCCTTCTGACCAGCCTTTCAGTAGGCCGATCCCGACGGCTAACCCCGCCGAGGCGTCGTGAAGCTGAACGGCAAACTGACGCGTGCTTGTCGAATCTGTCCGCGACCGGGCGACCATGTGGAGCAACCATTGACATTTGGCTCCGTTTCTGCCTCACCGCAGCCTCAAGCTTTCCTCAAGAAACCTTGAGGATTACTACCTCCGCCTTATTCCATGGGATTTAGCGGCTCCCCCTGAGCTCAAACTCGACCCTTCTAGGCCAACGTAATTTGCTAGGTAGTTAACGTCCATACAGGAAAGCCATGATTCTTGTTACGGAAATCAATGAGGTGGCGCTCAACCGCCACAATCGCCATCCTCTAAATGGGCATACAAGCTGCGGCTTGCGTGGACCGACAGCCTGAGCCTCGTCGTCGAGAGCCTCCGACCGCAAAGTCAAACGCGGTCGATAACGAGCCTGGCCGCTAGGGAGGGCGTCCTTACTAGGGAAACCAAACCACCCTGCCCTGCCGTTTAGGCCGGATTGGCCTAATCGACGCACTCAACTCCGACTGATGGGCTCTAAACTCGCACGGTGACTCTTACGGAGCTCCTACCGAAGCTCCTCTCGACGGCGGATCAACTGAAAAATAAGGCTGCGGCAAACGAGGCCAACACCAAGCATCACCTGATCGAGCCTCTCCTTATAGGCCTCGGCTGGAATCTCGACGACTTCGGTGAAGTCGACCGTGAATTCAGGGTCTACGACGGCACGTACCTCGACTACGCTCTGAGGGTTGACGGGAAGCCGAAACTGTTCATTGAGGCAAAAGCGCTTGGTAAGAGCCTCGGCGACAAGCAGTTCATTGCTCAGACTGTCAATTACGCCAACAACGAAGGAGTGGTTTGGTGCGTACTTACGAACGGCCTGTCTTACCAGATCTACAAGTCCAACGAGCCTGTACCGATGGAACGAAAGCTCCTATTTGAATTGGACCTGACAGAGGCAGCCCAATCAGCGACCGACAACGCTGTCGTCGATGCTCTTCAGATCTTGAGCCGAAGCTCCGTTCAGGCTGGAAAACTCGATGCCTGGGGTGAGGCTGTGTTCGTTGACATCCGCACTCGAGCTGCTCTCGCCAAGCTCGGAAAGGAACCCAATGCCAAGTTCATTGCTGCTGTTGGCGCCGCTGTTGACGGACCGGCCATCGAGCCAAAACGACTTGGCGCAAGCCTTGCTCGCGTCCTAGGGGATCTAACCAGTACGAAGGCGGGAGCTCTCGTCGGCGCCCCGCCATCAACCTCGGTGTTGCCTTCTGGAGCGAAGACTCTCGATTCTTCGCAGTCACATTCGAAACCCGCGTATACGATCGCCCAACACACCGCCTCCAAGCCTTCAGTCATTGTCGACCTCTTCGAAAATGTCGACTCCTATGCAATCGCTCTTGGCGAGGACGTGCAGCGCAGGCCCGTCAAGCTGTACGTCGGCTATTTCGCCGGTAAGCGTTCGTTCTTCACACTTGAGCTGAAGCAAACGAAGATTTGGGCGTACCTTTCCATACCTCCGACCGACGCGAAGCCGTGGAACGACGACGATATGAGGGACGTCACGAAAATCGGTCACTTCGGCATGGGTGGTACGGAGTTCGCGCTCCGTACCTCCGAGCAGCTCCCGCGCCTAAAGGCTCTGATAAAACAGTCGTACCTACTGAATCGTAAGTAGTGACGCGGGGCCCTGTTCGGCCAGAAGAGGTCGCCTTGACAGACAGCCGCAAAAAGGGAACTTTTGACCTCCTGGCGGAGGTAGCAAGATAAGGCGGCTGCGCCGCTGGGCGGTAAGCCGATATAGCATGGACGGGGGCGCGAGTCCAGTCATATGGCTGCGTCGCCAACAAGTCTTTGTGACATTGCGCGAAAAAGCGATAGGCAGTCCCGGCGGTAAGTCGGCCCAATCCACACGATCCAGCCGGCAGAGCAACTTCGAGTAGGAATTGTGAATCGCGTTTGGACTGGAGGCACACGGCCGTGCGCTCGCGGTGTGGGGCGGTTCCGGCAACAATTTCCAGACCCAGCTCTTCTCATCCTCTCGTTGATCGGGTTCGTGTTTCTCGCGGCGGTACAGTTGGTTCATGCGTCGGGAACCACTGCCACGGTTGTGGCTGGAGTCGGCGCAATCCTTGTGCCCGCCGGCGTGCTGCTTGCGCGCACATGGCCGGACATCACGAAGCTGACCCTCGGAACGCGGATCGAGCTGGTCAAGGCCGACAGAGTGCGATCGTGCCTGGCGGGACCGGAGGATAGAGCCTATTGCGAAGCCCACGCTGGTGAGCTTGTAGGTGCGGCGATCGCCGAGAGCATCGTAGGAACGGCACTTTCATCACTCAATGCGTACTGCCATCTTGTTACCAGCGAATACCGTATGTACTTTCTAATGTGCGCGATGGTTCGCAACGCCATTGCGCGTGACAGATCGGTAGGCCATCGCGCGTTCGTAGTACTTAGGAACGCCGGTTTTGGCGTTGACGATACGGCGCGAATTATGGGCGTCAGCAAAGCCACCGCAGAAGAGGGGATGCGCTAGCACATGTGCGGTCCTAGTAGTTCGAGGCCAGATTGATGAGCAGACCGGTGTACGAAAATCAGCCGGAGCTCAAGGCGGCTTTTGCGGAAACCAAGCGATGGTTGTGGAGGCGCTTGGCAGCGCATTCTCTGGTCAGCGTGCTTGCGGCGACGCTTCTGTTCGCGGGCTCTTTGTGGGCATTGGCTCGGCCTGGATCACAAGAATCCACACAATCTCCTCCTCTTGGCACCAGCGTTATGGTTGCACTCTATGGAAGGATCAGTTCTCTAGATCCCCTTCTATCATCTGATCCAATAGACCGTCAGGTCTTGTACAACATCTATGACTCGCTGCTAACTATCGATCCGAAGGGGAACCTACGGCCGGGAATGGCCACTCAGTGGGAAATTAGTTCCGACGGTAAGGCCATAACGCTAACGTTGCGGACCGGCGCTAGATTTCAGGATGGAACCCTCTGTGACGCGTCTGTCGTCAAGTTCAATCTTGACCGGTATCTCAAGGACGGAGGCGCCGCGAATCAGCGGCGATCAGAGCTGAGCAGCATCGATTCGGTCGAGGCGCCCAACTCCGCCACTGCGATCTTGCACCTCAACAAGCCCGATGGGACTCTGTTCGCATCCCTCGTTGATCGCGCCGGCATGATGCTATCGCCCTCGGCAGTCAAGGCCGGTGGCCAGGACTTTGGCGCGCATCCGTTCAACGCTGGCAGCGGGCCGTTTATGTTCGCAGAGTTCAAACCTAATGACCATGTCACGTTAAGAAGGAATTTGAACTACTGGAATGGAGTCCCGTTCCTCAACGAAGTCATTTACTCGTTCCAGAACGACCCGGCGAACGCGTACTCTGCCCTGAAGTCTGGAAGCATCAACATTTCTAATCAAGTCGACTTCAACGACTTCCTCAAGGTTAAGTCGAATCCGGCCCTCACCTACAACGAGATTCCATCATTCGGGTTCGGAGGAATTGAGCTCAACCATAAACGAGTATTTCGGGACGCCAGTAAACGCAAGGCGCTGGCGATGGCAATTGATCGTAGGAAGCTGGTCGAGACGGTATTCGCCAACCTAGGCGCGATCTCGTATGGTCCGCTCTCGCCATCTCAATCTATGTACTTCGATCCTACGGAAAAGATCTTCGATTATGCAGATCCGCAGACGGCCCGCTCGATCGCTACCAACTTTGCGTTCTCACTTAAAACCGAATCTTCGCCAGCACACGTGGAAGAGGCTCGACTGATCCAGACCCAATTGAAGTTTGCTGGAATCACGGTGCTTGTCCAGCCGGAATCGCAGACTCAGCTAGACGAAGACGCCAAGGCGGGCAACTTTGACGCAGCTCTAGTAGGGTCGACCGGAACCCTCGATCCTGATGGCACCATGTACAACTGGTTTCACACAAAGGGTATCGACAACCTCGGTAGTTACACCAACTCCGAAGTGGACAGATTGTTGGACGAAGCCCGCACGGCAACCATCGCGGCGCGTGGGCCCGACTATCAACAGGCTCAGAGAATGCTGGTTAGCGACGTCGCGTTCGTCTTCATTTGGCATCCACCGGCTCTGGAAATTACATCCGCCCGGGTCAGAGGTTTGGTGGCATACCCGGATGACATCTATCGCTTTGCCAAGGTAACTGGCTGAGTCTGGTCGATGACGCGTGCAGTCGTTGCGCGGTGTGTTGGCCAATGTTATCGATAAGAGGCAGGTAACGCAAACACGGACGTGCGCTCGGTGTTGGGAAGTGTTAGCGCCTTCGACCTCGGCCCGGGCCCTTCGCGCCAGGTTCAGGCCATCTCGGTTTCGGCGAGACACTCGACAACTGATCGCGACGGTGCTAACTTCCGGCCGACATGAGCTTCAAGGTGTCGACTTTTCTGAATGTCGGCGGTGGAACGTACAAGTTCACCTTCCTGCTTGTGCTCTGGAATGACTATAAGGACAGCGTACGAGATGAAATGAATCGGCAGGCCGAGGCATTTGGTGAGGACCTTGGCTTAGAGGGGGCCCTCGTGCAGCCCTACCCACAGCGAATGCACGACACTGCACAAGAAGTGCTCAACAAGAAATGGCCACCGAAGATTGGCACGAGAATGTCGGACGATGCCGACCCACTACTTCTCATAGTTAACCGCGACTTCGCTTCCTTCGATCCCCGCCAAGATCCGTACGCGATTATTTGGTTATCGGACTATCACTCGAAGCCCGAGTCTATCCGTCCGATGCTTCAGCAGCTCGCGCGTAGAACCAGACGTGGAGACGACGTTATCGTCTACTTGCGCGATATCGCGGAGCGCGCATCAGAGGCTGAACACCGCCAAAAGGCTGCTGGCGTCGCAAGGCGCGCCGCTCGCCTCGCGAGTTATATTGAGATCAAGCCGAATATCTTTGGTGTGAGCGTTGATGTCAGCGCGATTCTCAAAGACATCGCCAGTCAGCGGGATTCGTAACTGAACTCACTGCGGGCTATCTTTGGCCTATGCCTCAACCTTGCTTTCGATAAGGCGAGCCCATTGGGAGCGATATGCTCTGGCTCTGTCGCAGCGATCCCGAGCACATACATCGGACTGTGGGCCCAATGGCTGACCAACCGAGTTGGCAACGCAAATTTCGACGCTCCGAGATCCACTTCGAGCAACTTGCAGGTCTCGTGCAACGGTTCCTAGCTGCCAGCCCGTACGGGGCCATCGAAGAGATCCAGGAGGGCCCAGACGGAGCCGTGGTTCATAGCTGGAGCGGTGTCATTCGTGAGCGCCCGCCGGCGGAATGGTCTCCAATTGTCGGTGATTGCCTGAATAATCTCCGATCGTCTCTTGATCACCTAGCCTGGGGGCTTGCTGCCGAGACGGGCAGGCACACGGCTTTCCCAATCTTCGGCGATGAGTCCGAGTACAAGAGAGTGACGCCGGGTCGCCATTTGAAATATGTGCGGAAGGACGCTCATGAATTCATTGAAAGCCTGCAGCCGTTCCGACATGTTAAGGGCCCGACAGCACATCTGTTGTTCCTTCTCGACCGCCTCACAAATGACGACAAGCATCGGGAGCTCATCGGCACCGAGGTAGGTGTTGCCCACATCTACGTAGGCGCGCCCGCGGGTGAAAAGGCAGAGGGCGACCTGCTGACTTTCGAATTTGAACCCCGCGACCGGTGGTACACGAACGGTACAACGCTAACTCGTTACCGCACGTCGAACCCCGGGGTGTATGTGCCGCTCCAATTCACCTTCGATGTCGCATTTGATCCTGAGGGTCCGGCGATAGGGCAGCCCCTTCTCACGATCCTAGGCACCTTGATGCTCGTTACATGGATGGTGCTACTCGCGTTTGAGGAGCGTTTCTTCGCGGGTTCCATCCCACATTTGATCGCGCCACCGTTGGAGGGACGAGCGGAGTACGTCGGAACCGACACTTTTGCCGAACGAACTGGATGGCGGCCTACCTGAGATGAGACCCAACGCTGAAGGCCCGGAGAGGATACTGACGATAACCGCTTGCCTCTCCAGTTTGCTCATGATAAGAGACAGCTACCGTCACCAATCGCGGGCGAGCCGCGCAGGTCGATTGCACATGACTCGCCTATTCGGCGTTGTTGATCTGCACGGGTGACCGCGTCTGGGCGAGCGGCAATGCCTTAAAGGAGCCACGGCGAAGGAACTTGGTCAACTCCAGACCCAGATTACGCTCTTCATTCGTGTTCTTGGGCATCGGCCAGTGAACTGACTCGTACAGCTTGAACCGGAACACGTCGTACGCGGCTGCCATTACTTCGCCGTAGCTCATAGCTGCGGTCATAACGAGGCGATGCGTGTACCAACCGAGAAGGAGACCGATCGGAGCTGCCCAGTTTACAAACGGCGTCCAAGCCAGGAAGAGCACTGACCACGTCCAAAGTCGAACGGCTGCATTGAGTGCAGAACGAGCCTCGGAGATCTCAGCCCTCGCCTCCTTCGGAATCACCAGCCAAAGCTGCGCCCAACATGCGACTGCGTCCAGGCCGTACCTCCACCACGGACGGAGCTCCGCAGTCCTCAGCAATTCGCCTAGCCGGGTTGGCATAGGAGAGGCAGGCGTTGTCAACTTGAGTTCGTCTAGGCGTTCCCACTCAGCACTCTCAGACGCAGTCCTGTTCTCTTTTGGCTTGGCCGCCAGCTCGTCATATCGGCGAAGCCAGCCTTTCTGACCAAGGAAGTCCCGGTTGCGCCACCAGTTCCGGAGTTTGATGGCAGCCTCCGACACTGGGCCAATCCATGGGAGTCCGTAACCCTCAAGGAATCGCAGTACTCGGTAAGTGACGCTGTCGACGACATAACCGCTCGCGGTGATAGCAACCGCCACGAGAACCAGCAGACCCACTTGTCCAACCGCAGGTAAGTGATCGAGCCATTTGCCAAAGTTGATTACGTCGTCGGGTAGATTGCGATGGGACAGTTCCCAAAGAAGAAGGCCGCCGGCCCAGTACGCGAAGGCTGGATAGAAGAAAACGGAGGCCCAACGCTGACCGAGTTGGTCACCGAGGCCCTTCCATAGGTCAGCTAACACAAAGCGGTCCTCAGCAAGGTCGGAACAATACGTTGTGCTTCTGGCACATGGGCATCGGGTCAGCCACGCTCGAGATGTAACGATGCTCACCGTCGACGGGGCAGCAGACGTCGAGTCCGTCATGCTCGGTCGTCTTACCGGGGGGAGGCTGCATGCCGCGATACTCGAAATGGGTGGTTAGCCGCTCATTCGCAGCCGCCCAATTGATCGTGCTCCACCAAGCATGAACATAGTCAGCGCGTCTGTTCTGATACTTCAGGTAGTAGGCGTGCTCCCATACATCCACACCCAGGATCGGCGTGAGTTCGTCCATGTAAGGGCTGTCTTGATTGGGGTAACCCTTGATCAAGAGTTCTCCGGCACGATCAGCTACTAGCCAAGCCCACCCACTGCCAAACTGGCCAATCGCCGCCTTGCTCAGCTGTTCGCGAAACGACGCTAGATCACCGTACTTTGACTTGATGACCTCACCTAGCCGACCTTCTGGCTCGCCTTGTCCATGTGGGCCCATGATGGTCCAGAAAATCGAGTGATTCGAGTGGCCGCCTGCATTGTTGCGGATTACGGTCCGAATATCGTCCGGAACAGACCCAATGTCCCGCAGCAGTTCCTCAACCGACTTCTTGGAAAGCTCGGGGTGCTTTTCGAGAGCCGCATTCGCGTTATTTACATATGCCGCGTGGTGCCGATCGTGATGGATTTCCATCGTTCGAGCGTCTATGTGCGGCTCCAAAGCGTCGAAGGAGTAGGGCAACGCAGGTAGTGCAAACGCCATTGCGAGCCTCCAAGAACTGCCGGCCTCTAGCTGAAGCGGACACAGTGATCGATTCATGTGAATGATCTACTGCGTGTGTGGGATGGTCAACTGGTCCAATCGTGAGGTGTTCAGCGATCTAGGAGAACATGTCCCCGTGGTCCTGCCCCGTTAGACACGACCGCTTCCAGACGGCCTTGGAACTGAGCCCGCCCTACTAACTGTCAATAATTGCCGGGGTGCCCGGGGGCAGTTATCCAGCCGTCGCTCCTGCTGTCCCAAGCTCTGATCCCAGATGGTGTCGTAGCGACCCATTCACACAGATCGCAGCCCGTTGACTCTTGAGCAATAGGCGGCTTCATCCGGATGCCATTGAGCTCTTGCCTAGGACAGTACCGTCCTAGGGAGAGTTGTATCACGGGCTTCGGCGAACCCCCTGATGGGTGAGCTGCATTGACCAGCGATCCGAATGCTTGCGATAAGACGTCGATCTCGTCAGCTTTCGCATGTTGTATCAGTGCTGGATCCCCTGACTGGCGGGACTCTAAACAAGATTGAGGAAGAGGTGACGTTGACCCCTGAGACGATTCACGTCCGGCGCGTGTCCCGTTCCCTCTTTTGTTCGAGGTGTTCAGGATGGAGCGTTAGCGCGATGAGGTGTCGGATTCGGGGCCGATCCAGCGTGCCGCCATTACACGGCCTGTTAAGTGGTTGTCAAGTGGGGTTGGATCTAGTGTAGAGTAGCGGCAACACAGGAAAATACTGTTCGGCGGAGGCTGGGCCGAATGGCTGCACTGCTCGACGCGCGTCGTTGCCGATTGTCTCGACCCTCGGTCTGGTTTCTGATCGCGTTCCTTGTCTCGATTGCCGGCACGGCGACCTGCGGTCCCGATCCGGGGCAACTCATCGGCTCTCTACTGGACGGCTTGGCGAACGAGGTCACGACGATCGCCAACAACGCTGCAGCCTCAGGTGACGCAGTGGTGCTGGCCGCAGCCGGCGCCGTCGGAGACGCTATCTCCAATGCAGAGTCGGCTTTCGCTAACGATCTCAATACGGGAATCAACAACGTCAGCGATTCGGTGCGTAGCGTCATGAATAACCTAACCGACCTAGTGAGCAAGCTAAAGACCAGCGCGTTGGAAGTGCTGCAAGCCGTAACGGAAGAGGCCCAGGTGCTCATCAACTCGCTGCCGTTCGCGAACCACAACCCACAGGTACGGACTCATCTGCCGCAGTTCGTTGGAGCTGACTTCGTCAGCGCCCCCGGGGCCACGGTCAACCTCATCATCAAAGGCAACTTCTTCTGGGTCTTTCACCAGGACCTGACGCCGAAGCTCAAGGTCAATGGGCAAGAGCTGCAACCAACCGACAAGGAGACGACCACCCTGGAATTTCAGGTTCCAGGGAGTGCCTTTGGGCAGCCTTCTCCTGGGAAGATTTCACGAACGACGCTGGAGCTGAACGTTCCCTACGAAGAGGGTCGGATCTTCAAGTCGATACATCCGGGAGTCTTCGACCTACAGGTCTCCGTGCTTCCAACCAGGCCCGCGACGAACGTCGAGCTCGACACCCAGCAGCCTGTTGACGGGGTCAACACCACGGTTCGGCGGTTCCCAGATGCCACGGACTTCTATCACTACGACTCTTACCATGACTGTCTCGACCACGTCGACACACTTCCTTTCGCGCCAGATGACAAATACAAGTGGATTCCTGCCTCCTATGCTCCGGTCTTCGCCGTGCTGCGGAACCCGAACAACGTCCACCTGACCCCAGCGATATTCGAGACGAGCGGTTCCTTGAAGGTGGAAACGGATGCCGGGGTTCCATGTGTGCCCGGAATCATCAGTGTCGGTTCCGGTAGCGTGACGTTTGCAGTCACCATCACCGAGCAAGCGCCCACTCATACAACTAGACCGGAAACCGAGGCCCTGAATCTCAATTGGGGAGACCGCCTCGTTCGGTCCGTGCCTCGTGGACAGTGGGTCGTCAAAGCCACGTTATTCAACGGGCAGACCGTCGAGATCAATGACACCTACACGTCGGATCGATACCTGTCCGTGACCAACGCAGGGAACTCGATAACGATTGCCGTGCTCGATCCCGAAACAATGATCGAGGGCATCACGGGTACATGAGAGCACGAGAACTGAACTCCAAACTGTTCGAGGCACTCGAGTCCGGTCTCGATTCGCTTCGAATTTCGAGGAGGCAGTTCGTCCAACTCATGGCCGCGGGCGTTGTTGCGTCGATGCTGCCGGGTTGCGAAACAGTCGATGCGATCCTCGACCAGATCGCCCACCGCCGGGTGCGCAAAGACATTACGACCCTTGCGCCGACTGATCCCGACATAGTCACTTTCAAGCAAGCCGTGTCATTGATGAAGGGCCTGTCGGCGACCGACAACCGAAACTGGACCAACCAGGCGAACATCCATCTCAATCACTGCCCGCACGGTAATTGGTTGTTCCTTCCATGGCATCGTGAGTACCTCTACCGGTTCGAAGAGATATGCCGAGAGCTGACCGGAAGCAAGAAATTCGCGCTTCCGTACTGGAACTGGTCCAAGAATCCGCAGATCCCCGCCTTGTTCTTCGATTCGTCCAGCCCGCTGTACGACCCCGGCCGCGTGGCCACGATTGCGGACACCGTGCCCTCGACGGCAGTCGGACCTGCGGTCATCAGTGGGATCTTGGCCCAGCCAAACTTCTTGCTGTTCGCCAGTGGAAGCATCTCAGCTTCTGCCAATCAACGAACTATCTCGGCATACGATCCACTCGAGGGCAATCCCCACAACACGGTCCATGGTTTTGTCGGTGGCGACATGGGGACGTATCTGTCGCCGCTGGATGCGATCTTCTGGACGCATCACAACATGGTGGAGCGGCTTTGGGTAGACTGGAACATGAAGCTAGGCAATCCCAACACGAATGACCCTGCCTGGACGAATCGTCAGTTCACAGACTTCTTCGACCAGCACGGCAACCCCGTGACGATCTCAGTTTTTCAAATGCTTCTCTACCCACTGTTCGTCTATCGATACGACGATCTTCCATGAGGCGGTGCATGAATGAGTAATGCCACTCCCGAACCAACGACACACGACGAAGCTCAGCGAATCCAGAACTTCTTGAAGCAGGGAGGCCAGGTCGCCCTGAATGAGGTCGAGACGATCAAAGCGCAGGCCGGCGTGCAGGCGACCATCGATAAGCCTGGAGTCATCTCGTATCCCACCACTCTCGACCATCTGAACACCGCAACTCTGGCCGCCCTCACCAGACGTACGACGATCGAATTGGAGTTCGAAGGCGTAAGCCCATCGGACCGCGTTTCTGCCGCGGTCTTCATCAACAATTCCGCCGCGTCGCGCCAGACTAGCTTTGAGCATCCAAGTTTCGCCGGCGCAGTCAGTTTCTTCATGCATCCCATGGCGCCCGACAATTCGATGGTCATGGCTGAGACGCTCTTGTATGAGCTCGACATCACGAACGTGGTCAAGAGGTTGGGAAGGGCGGCCGGCCCGGTGACGGCGTCCGTGGTGGTCCAGCCTCTGCATCCGACATCCCTGCCAAGCGCATTGACGATTCGCTCATCGACCCTGAGGGTCCTGGACTCGACGGTCAAACGCAGCGCTTGAAGGCGGCGGTCTTGTCGGTCGTGGCCACGATCAGTATCATCTCCTGCGCGCAGTCGGCCACCGCGCCACGTCCAAGCAACCCGGCATTCTCTCCTGCGGGGCTGATCCTCACGGCTCAGTCGCCGACTGCCCGTGTGGTGATCACGGTATCGAGTGCGGCCGTGAAGCTGTCGATAACGAGGATCGCCAACCCATCCGGCCAGGCGGTCGGCATCCACGTAGTCGTCGACGCATGTACCGGTTCGCAGATGCTCAGTTACGACCTGGGGCTCGTTTCTCCCTATCCTGTCGATCGGACAGGGGTCTTCGTCCTGTCTCTACCGGACGGGGCCACGACGCATCTGAAATCGTGCGCCGGCGCAGCATCGATGAGTCTAACGCTGGTGCCTGTCCGTGAGTCCGAAATCCTCGATGAGCGCATTCAGATCATCGCGACGGTGACGTCTTCTTGAGTCCTAGCCAGGCAGTCTGGCGCTTCGCCTCGACGCGTCGCTAAAGCGCTGAACGGCGCCTGGCTCCACTCCCGCATCCTTGCGGCTGCGAACCAAGGCTCTTGGTACAACTGACCCGTCGAAGATGTCACGCGCGTCCTCAGTTCAGATGTCGGCTCCAGAAATGGTCTTGATAGGTGATTGATATCGATTGCTACCGAATTGTCGATGACGCCACCCCGCAGATATTCGCGACCTCAGCGCCGGCTAACCCACGCTCAAGAACGCGCGACCGATAGAGTTGCGCATACCCCGTTATTGGAGGAGTCAAGCCTGTCTAATCAACGTGACTCCCGCACTCAGATCACTTGTTCGCGTCTGGCTGAGCCGTGTCCTTTGACAGGTAGCTCTTCCGGAGGCTTTCTAGCCCGTTAACCGTGTCCTCGGTCGCTCTCTTGAGGTCTGCGTCGATCGTTTTGGGATCCTCGAAATAGAGCAGGCGATCCCAGTAAGTGTTGATCAGGCAGACCAGTCCAGTGTTCAACAAATTGCTCTTCTGAAGGGAGGTAATGGGATTGAGCAGAAACGTACTGATGATTGCCGAAATAGTTATGCCGCCGAAGGTTGCAGTGCTGACCGGGTCGCCCGACAGACCGCGGACAATCGCTGCTCCAAAGGCAATTAGGCCGACCCCAAACAGGATCAGATTCATGACAAAGACGGTCCAGTAGGGCAACTCTCGTTGAAGGCGTCCCTTCTTGAGGTTGTCCTGGTTGGCCGTAATTACTTCCTTCGCAAAGTGCTTGAGCGTTGGATCCATGCCGCTGTTATTTGCACCGTTGCCCACGGGCAAATAGAGAAGCAGGTTCTCACCGCTGTTGTCGAGGCGGGCAAGAGTGGGTTTCGCAAGGTGACCAGAACTCATGTTCAACAGGCTTACAGGTATAGAAGCGAGAATGCGATGCTCCCCGTCTTTTGAATCGTTTGCTGCTGCAACGGGCGATACCACCCCTGCGGTGGAGACGTCCGGGGCTCCTCCCTCCTGTCCTTTGTCCCGTGGGCTCATTAGTATCAGTGCCCTCCTTAGCGTGATGTCTTGCTGATCAGCGTCGCGACGAATACCGCCAGGCCAACCGTGTTCAACACTCGAATTGCAGGCGCCGCAACAGAGCGCAATGTTGTCGACGTACTAGCTGACTCAATCTCCTTTTCCTTGGCGAACGATCTCAGCCTCGATTTGACCTGCCGCCCAAACTGGGAGATTGCGGAGCGCCGCGTCTCCGGGGAGTTCCGTTGCCGGCGGCCTGAGTTTGTGGTACTTGGCGCGGCCGGCGATACGAACCTCGTACATGCATCCGCCGACGACATGGCCGGCGACCACCTGCTGAACTTGGAAGAAGAACTTGGTCGCCGCGGTTAAGCGTCCAGTATTGCGGAGGTAGACCCCTGCAGCGCACGCTCCGTAGGGTTCCAGCTGCACTTCTCGTACGCGAACCTGCCGACGCTCACCCCTACCACTCGGCCGATAAATCGGAGGGTGAAGTGGCAGCGTCGGGCGACCTCGCCTGCGCTTCTCAGACAGTTCCTCGGAACGGATCGCCGAGGCATTGTTGTCCTTGGGACTCGAGGTGCTATGTTCTGGCGTTGGCAGCCCGTGCGAGGTGTGCAGGTGCGACAACCGTATTGCAACCTCGATTTGAGCCGGCAAATTAGAGAAGTCGAAGACAAGGTCGCACGGGCGGACAACTGAAGTCGGGTTGTGAAACTCCACATACTCACGCATCTGCCAGCGACCGGCGGGCGGGCTGCCGTCTGCTGGAGCACCCGTGCCCGGACTTCCCTGTGGGCCGCCGCCGCCTGAACCGTTGGGCGGCAATGGAGGGCCGATGTGCAGATTCTTAAGCCCAACCAGCTTCTTGCGAGAGGCCAAGTCGTCGACATCCATGCTGATGTCGTTGAGCAGACTCGCGGCGGAATGAACGAAGGCAGCGATGCAGTAGTGGCCTCGATCGCCATTGGCCAGCTTGGGTGCGGTCCAGTTCCACGACGCCACTTTCGGCGAATCGACGCTTATGCCTGACAAAATCTGTGGTGATCCCACCGGCTTCCACGGGCTGTCGCTAGGAAGCTGGGCGATTATTTGACCATTCGGCTTGAACTGCTGCCAGAAGGCGAAGCCGTTGCCGCCGGAGGGGGTGGCGTTGAGCGCTGGCACTCCTGCAGAGGCGTTGCAGTAGAGTGCCCAAACCCGAACCGCGCTGGCGGCAGTGCGGCTTCGGTTATGAACTTGCACGTGGACCAGCGTTGCGCCTGACTCCGGGACGGCGACGCTGTTGTCGTTAATTTGGTCGAAGGTCGTATGAGAGATTGGCAGAGGGTCTTCGGGCTCGTTCTGGAAGAAGCCGCCCGAATTCTCCGCGTCCACTTTAATGTCCGCGCATTGATAGTGATACACGAACGAGTCGGGGTTCTGCGGGTCGAATGGGTTGGGTACGCCGCTTGGGCATGTATCGAGGAGTGCGAGGTCCAGAAAGTTCGCTCGTAGATAGAGTTGAATCTTGGGTGGAGGTGGGGCTCCGGGGGTGACTTCGCGCTCGAAGACTCCGCGCGAGCTTGCCGCGACGCGTAGCAGTATCCGCGGTGCATTCGCGCTCCCGATATTGCCTATCCAGGAGTCATACAACGGCGCTCCTGGCAGGCCGTCGCTGATGTCAGTCCAGTGCCACGCCCCCTGAGAATTAACCAGCTGAAACGCCTGGCTGCTACGAACGACGTAGAGCCTGTCCGCGTTGAGCGGATCCGCCAAGATCTTGCCGTATATCCCTCCCGGGAGATTTTGGCACGACTGGCCTATCCAGTTGCCTCCCTGAATCGAGAAGAGCGGAGTCTGGAAAACGAACTCACCTGCACCGGTCGCAACGGCATCGGCGCACATCACGTACGGAACTCCTATGGAGTCCACAGTGATGGAGGATATTTGCGGCGCTGCAGGCTTTGAGCCGACAACCTCGTTCCAGATCGTTTGGGCGTTGGCCATTACCCCGTTGTTGGTTGTCCAGAGTCGCTGATCGCTCGTCGCGCAGAACAAAACGTTGGGGTCGATCGGGCTGCGCGCGACCAGTTTGACTTCCACCCCTTGGCCGAAATCCTGGCTGATCTGGCTGGCCAATCCATTGCCATCGATCCTGACGACGGGATGTCTCTGGAGTCGGAGTACGGCACCCGCTTGATGGGCTTTGGTGAAAGTGGCGGTGAATGTGACGTTTGTTATGGCGGTGACCTTGACTACTTCTGCATTGGCGGCCGCGTCAACCACAATGTCCGTGCCGACGCTGATGCCTTGCATCGTTAAAGGAGTGGCGGCCTGCATGCCAGGGGCGGGGATATCGACCTGCAGCATGTTGAGCTTTGGGCCGCCGTCGTCCCGGACCCATACGCCGCACACCAGCGCTTTGTCCAACCCCACAACGAAGTTGCTGGTGGCGACAAGGAGTTCGCCAGCCAGCTTGACGTCAATATCAGGGCTGTTAAAGGCGCCACGATCAGTAGCAAGCCGGATGTAGTTGGGAGAGCCGAGATACGACCAGACCTTCACGCCATCAGCGCCGGGCGAGACAGCGACATTGAAACCGTCAATGTTGTACTGGTCCGCAATCACTCGCCATCCGAGCGTCCCAGTTCCCCCTGCCAGGCCAGTGTCCTGGCAAGAGATGTAGCTGAGTGCTGGCACGCTGGGATCGCTTGAGTAGTTGTAGATGGCACAGCTTTGCAGCCCGTGGTTGAGGTTCTGGGCGATGCCAGTGTCGACGTAGGTAGCAGACTGGTTGTAGTCGGTCTGTGGGGCTTGAATGAGAAAGGTGGGATCAGCGAACTGATCGCTCATGGCGAGGCCGCCATCGCAACCGAAGTACGTCGACGGAACCGTTCCAGGAGGTGCTGGATCCGGAGAGAAAGCTACGCAGTGCAGATCGTCGTGGAAAGACGGCTGCCCGCTCGAGGCGTCGATCCATGTCTGGCCGGCATCGACCGATCTATAGAAGTGCCAACCCGGAAAGAAAAGGACATCGTTGACAGCGTCACCTGGGGAGTTCGGCGCGACTGCAAGGCCGAATGAATAGAGTCCCTGACCCGGATTCGGGAGTGACGGCGATTGGACTTGAGTCCAGGGCTTGAGGGGGTCAGCGCTGGTATAGAGCCCAAGCGTTTTTCCGGACTGTGCGGCAATCACGTAGGCGCGGCGCGCCGGGCTGCGGGCAACGTCGACTGCGAGAGTCACGAACGGGTAGGAATTGGCATTCCAAGCTGGCAATAGCGTTCCATCGTTAAGGTTCTTCCATGGTTGGGTCGGATCGGTGGTGTGGAAGAGGCCAGTGAAATCGATTGCGGCGTAGTAGTCCGGTGCCCCAGCAGGTGGGAACCAAGCCGCTATTGCGCGCGCGTCGCCGGCCAACCTACTGATCCAGGTCGCGCCTCCATCCAGCGAGTGGAACACCCCCTGCGAAGTGGCCGCGAGGATGTTTGTGTTTATCGGGTCGGATGCTGTACGAGGGTCAACCAGCAGTTGCCAGATCGACCCACCTCCTGTCGGTATTGGCAGGCTCCACGTCGAGCCTCGGTCTGGAGAAACGAACACGTTGCCAGAGTCGGTGCCGATGTACACGTAGGGGTTGACTTGATTGATGCCTACTGCAGATACGGACGCCTGACCGGCGTATTTGACGAGCAGAACATCCGTTATGGCCGTCCAGGAGGCACCACCATCGTCGCTGTGGAAGACATTGGCCCCGCCACTTGACGGCCGAACAAGCACGTAGAGGTGATTGGGATCCGTAGGATCGATTGCGATTTGCGAAACTAGGCCCTGGGCACCGAGCTCGTTTCGCGCCGACATCCGCACAAACCCTGCCACGCGAGGCGTAAAGACAAAGTCTGGACCGATCGGCAGGAAGCTCATGACGCGATCACTGACGATTTCTCGGGCCAGATGCGACAAGCGTGGCCACCTGATACCGGTGTTCCTCGAAATCGACAGGCCACCATTGGCCACTCCGACGTAGACGCGGGTTGCGGTGGCGGCGCCTCGGTCCACGACTGGCCGCAGTCGTGTAGTGCAGGCTCGACTGCACCAGATGGTCCGCCGGACTCGAGGCGCTCATTCCTCGTCGTCCTCGTCGTCGTCCCGGCGTCCTGAAAGCTTGAAGAAGAACGGGTCGATCGACGGCGGAATTACGGTTGCGCCGGTTACATCGAGCAATTTGTGCGTTGTGAAGTCAGCTTTCCGCTGGTAATGGACTCCGTGCGGAAAGTTCGTGTGATTCGGCGTGTTGTCAGCGGCGAAGATGCCGAAGAACTCGCGCCCACGAGTTTCCAGGTATGAGTAGTCTCCGGTCCATGACTTGACCGCTGTTTTGGCCAGAAGGATGTCGTGCCAGTTTGCGCCGCTTCGACTTAGCTGTAGGTGCTCCTCCCACCGCCAATTCGGCGAAGTTCCGACCACTTGCTGATATAGAAGCCCGACCCTGTGATCGGTGCCGATGGCAAGGGCTGGGTTTTTGGCGTTGGGAACGGTGAGCAAGTCTCCAGACCAGGTCTTGCCCGAGTCGGTCGAGCGTCGAGCATGCAGTGTGATCGCGCCACCTTGAACGTCGCACCAGGCCACCCAGACGACCGACGCGCGAACGGGATCGACGGCAAGGGTGAGGTCCGACCCCGTTCGGTCTGAGCCCAACCCGACTCCCCACCCGACGTTGATGCCCGTGACGACTCGCGAGCCACGTTTCAAATCCACCGAGTCGAGCAGATCCTTGAAGGGCGTCGCGCCAATGCCCCAGTGGTCGTCCCGGACAACCACGACGTCGCTGGTGGTCCTCCCGCCAGGCGGACGCCAGCCAAAGAACGCCGCGTACACCTTGCCGCTGCGATGGATCCCGATGCGCACAGACGGTCCGTCCTGACCTAACACGGGTCGGGCGTCGAGGCGGACCAGCTTGAACACCGGCGCCCCACCCGTTCCATTGGCACAGATGTCGATGGACGCACCGGCGCCCGGAAATATCGTTAGGTCGTTGGCGCCGACATAGACATGATCCTTGCCTGCACCGGGCTTCTTGCCAACAGTCCGCGTCTCCACCCATGGCTGGTCGAAGAATCCTCCGCCTCCACCTGGCCTGGCGTCGATGACGGCCATAAGCAACCCGATAAACGGGTTCTTCGTACGGAGGACGTCCATCGTGAGCGGGAACGGAGGCCATCGCAGGTTGCCCCCGTACAGTGCCCTGGAGCTGAACTTCGTGTTGTAGTCGCCGGTTTGACCGGGGACGATCGCATTGACCGTCCAGGTATCGCCCCCATTTTTGGAGAGGTAGACAAGAGTGTTTGGGCCCCCGGAGGGGGTGAACGCCGTCCCGGCAATCTGCCGCTTGTTGATCGGATTGACGCTGAGATTGGTTTCGGAATCGTCGTTGGTCTCGCTGCTGCGCGACAGCGGGACCATGTTCACCACCTTGATCTTCACGCCCATGGCTTATCTCCTTCCGTAAGGCTTCCTCGCGACCTCGACGGTTCTTGGTCGGTCAGGGGCTCGCTCACTTCTTCAACAGAGACTGGACCCGGCCCAGCGCACTCCGCGGCTGGAAGTCGGCAGGGTCCAGGGCCAGGAAGAAATCGGGCGGTATCCCCAATTTGGGCTCGTGGCGAAGCAGGAAAATCCCGCTCCTACCCTTTGTGAACTTAGGGGCTGGAGCCCAATCGTCGCTACTCGGAAAGAGCACGTTTACCGAATTCGGAATGGACGGTTGGCGACGCTGAGTGCTCTTCAGAACCGACTCGACTCGAACCGATGCCACCTTCCACTGCGGTGCGTTGAAGGACAGTGGTTCGTCGAGCGGACTTGGCTTGATGGCCTCGACCACGCCCACTATCACCAGCTCGGCACCACGGATGCGGGATGCGAGGTGCCTGATCGGCTGCTCATCCAGCACCCTGGCTACCTGTTTGTCGGCGGCCGGTGTGGCTGCGTGGTGGGACAGTTCCTGGACGGCGATCCGTTTGCCGTAGACCCAGTCGGTGGCATAGAAGATCGCCTGTTCACCGCGCTCCATCGCCGGCCGCTTGGTGGCGAGTTGGATCGTGATTTCCTGGCCCACGAGGTTGCCGAGGTCTGGGCTCGCCTTCAGAACAGCGTCGACTCGAGCGACTATTAGCCCCGGGCCTGGCGGCACTGATGGCTCATTGGAGGCGTTGATCCGGGCCACGGTCGCCTTGAAGATCAGGGTTGCCGCGTCCACCGGGTTTGCGGCGCTCTTGACGGTTCTGCTGCTCATCGCTTCCTCCTCGTCCGCTTTCGGGAACGCACCTCTTTGGTCGAGTCCCGCTTCTCCTTGTCACGGTGCTTCCGCCTTGGGACCAATTCCAGCTGCACGCCCCCAACGATCACTCCTCCGTCGTTGCGCTGAAAGATTCGGACGATCGATGGCGAGTCGAGGTCCAATTTGCTGGGTACCCTGAACGAGAGCGTCACGCGGTGCATCTGTCCCGGCTTGACGGTGAACCCCACGCTTGCCGCGTGATGAGTCAGACGCCACGTGTTCGCCGCACGCCTGACCCCGTAATCGCGGTCTGGATCCGACTTGGGTGGCTTGCCTTTTTTGGTTATTGGTTCAGCCCGGAGGACCATCGGTACGTCTTCCAACGCCGAACCCTTGTCAACGATCACTTCGACGAGGTGGGCATGGCTGAACGGATTCCCAATCACAAACGGGAACTTGATGAGGGTGTCGCCAAATTCGAGGATATGGGCGTACGTGAGGTTCCGCTGGCAGACGTTGTTGTCGCCCCAGAAGTAACTCCCGTAGTCACAGCTGCCGGGACTGACCGACAGCGGGGCGCCGTTGATCCCCCCCGCGGAGTCGTCGTTGTTGGCTCTGACCTCCCCCAGCAGACATGGGTGCCAGGTGTCTTCGACTGGTATCTGGGCGGCCGGCCACGTGATAGGCCCGAGGATCTGCTGAGCCCCGACGGCGATCGAGGGCAGCACTGGACTCTCGCCCAAGTAGAGATGACTGGCCTGGAGACCCGCGGTCTGCCAGTCACCCGGATACCAGTCCTGCGGATAGCGAAATTCAGATCCTGGCAGTCCAATCAGTGATGGATAGTTGCCGACCGTGACTGCTAGGGTGACGTTTTCGGCGGCGTTCGGGCCTAGGTTTGTCGTCCGACCGTAGATGTAATGATCGGTGACTCCATCGCGAACGAGGTCCTGGTTCACGAAGGTGACGGCGCCATCGGGCTGTCGTCGCACGATCAGATCGGGAGCCTCCCAGTGGTTGCCGGGAGAGGGGACAGCCCCTGAGTCAGCCGACGAATCCCGAATGTAGAGATCAGCTGGCCGCGCCGCCAACCTTGAGGTGAAGATTTCCTGGGTGCCGGTGCGCGTGTCCATCCAGAACGGGAAGAATCCGAGGCGACTGGCTGCCAGCCCGAAGTAATCTCCGATGAATGTTATGGCCGGATTTCCATGGGCCCATACGGCATCAACGGTTGGATCCCATGGCTGGTCTGTCACCGTTGCCCGGTCCACGAACGTGGCGCCGTCGTTGATCGAGACTCCGAGCACGACATCGATCAACGGCGTTGCACCACCCTTAGGCCCGAACAAATAGAAGGCACACCCGATCTCTCCGGTGGGCATGTTCTCCACGGAGGGCTGGAATTCATGCTGATTAATTGCCGAGATCGCGCCACCAGTAAGCAATGGTTGGCCAGATGCGCCGCCCAGCCAACTGCTGCCTGCGTTAGTGGATCGGACGTAGTAGATTCGCGCGACACCCTGTCTGAAGTCGGGCCACGCGACAAGCAGATCGTTTGCTGTCACGCCGGTACAGGCGGTAGACACCGTTGGCGTGCGGAAGATTCCTCCCGGCAGCTGGCCGGGCAGCGGCGTGATACCCGTGGCTGCCGTCGATGGAGCGGAGAACGAATTCCCGCCGTCTGTTGACTTCACGAATTGAACAGTGCTTGGAAATGCGATGAAAAAGATGTAAACGGTTCCGTCAGCCGCGACAACGACCTGCGGCGCGAACGATGAGGGCGCGAGTATCGAACCTACAGGGTTCGCACCTGTGCCTTTCCAGGTCGCTCCATGGTCGGTCGTACGACCGAAAAGCAGTCCGCCAGGGCCGTCCCAGGCTGCGTACACATTGCCGTGATGCGGGCTGGCCGGGTTCATGTCACCAAAGGCGGACTGCTTGTCATCGCCAGACGCGGAGTGAATCAGCTTCGGGGGGCTCCAAGTCAAGCCACCATCGGTTGATTTGTAAACGGCAATGGCCATAGGATTGCCGGCTTGAAAGGGCAACGCCACCAGAAATGTATTACCCAGGTCATCCCAGGCGACAGCAGGATCGGACGTCCCGTCCCAGCCGGCCATGAGCCCGAGCGGCGGCGCCTCGGTCCACGACTGACCTCCGTCGAAGGTCGAATAGGCGGCGAGTGAAAACGCATACGTGTGCGGATCGGTGAATCGTTTAGACGACCCGACCAGGTTGTATGGATTGAGCGGGTTGGCGGCAACGGCCGACTCGCTCCGGTCGTTGCTTGGGCTCGCGTCGCAGGTGACGCGGATGTTGGCCCTGGTTCCGGCCAGTACTGGCGTCATGGTTGACCTACCTTGACTACGCCCGCCCCCTTAGTAGAACCAGCCCGACCCCCGGCAGCTCGGCTAGTTCGCGGGAAGCATGTGCCTAAAGGCGGGATTCGTCAAGCGGTGAATTGACAGATGACTTGACAATGGGCCGGCCATCTCTCTGCTGCGCTCTCCTGGACCGGACTACCCTTCGGGGTCCGCCCCTTGACTCCAATCGCGCCTCGTTGCGGGCGTATGCTCTGGGTCAATGGTCGGGACCGGGCGCAGGGGTAGGCGCAAGGGCGTCACCGTCAGGGCAGGATCGGTAGCGGATGCGCGGAAGGAAGCTGGCCTAAGCCTAGCCGAGGTAGCTCACGGGAAAGTGAGCCGTACGGCGATTCACCTTATTGAGAAGGGACGCGCGCTGCCCTCGATGGAAACCCTCGAACATATCGCGGAACAGACACATAAGCCATTGAGCTTTTTTGTCCAGGCTCCCGAAAGCCTTTCGCCGCTGGTGGCACGGGATCGACTGCAAATGGCAAAGCGTCACCTTACCGAGGCGTTAGCCCTGGATGACGTAACTCGCGTACCCAGAGTTCAAGCAAAGATCTGCATTGTGCTGGGCCAGATCGAAGAATGGAGCAGCAATCATGCGGAAGCCGACGAACTCTTCGAGATGGCAATTGGAATCCAGGAAGAATCTGGCGAGCCTTACCAATTGCTCGATGCCCACATTGCATATGCAGAAGTGCTCGAGGCTCGGCCAGACTTGGCCGCAGCCAAACAGCACTGGAAACTAGCGGCGAAGATCGGCAAGATCGTTGCCTTAGGACTGAAGTGGGGCGAATCACCGGACGAGGGCGATGAATCAATCGAGCGGACACGCGGAGCCTAGCCGCGCGTTTTCCTCACCCCCGACCGAACCTGGCGGGGCTGTAGGGTCAGAGAACTCGGGCGTGGCATCGACCGGGTTGCTCTCGATAAGTGCTCATTAGCGGGATCAGCTTTTGCTTCGCGCGTCTCATGTGAATTTGAGCGACTCGTTTGCCGGACTGGCGCTGAGGT
>Ga0207646_10002122_pt1 | contig 23729 bp, 30 predicted proteins | sample KBSK5502metaG_FD_184343 | JGI IMG/M metagenome (GOLD analysis project Ga0207646, IMG submission 184343) | Corn, switchgrass and miscanthus rhizosphere microbial communities from Kellogg Biological Station, Michigan, USA - KBS K5-50-2 metaG... | ecosystem: Host-associated > Plants > Roots >... | reverse complement strand
TAAAGGTGCCTGACGACCGGCCAGCCCAAATTAACACCGAGCTCCCGGGCACCAAAGGAAGTCGGGCCGCTCCCACTAAACCAATTTTCATAGCTGTAGGCACCCGACCGGGAAGGCGAAATTAACAAGCAGGATTGTTAACGGGCCTGGCGCGGGTTACGGTCCAGGTCAGGCTCGGCAGGCTGGGGGAGGGCGCCGCCGGGAGAGGGAGGGCCCCGCAAGGGGTCCGGTTTTAGCCCAGGCGGGGGTTAGACCGTCCCGTCGCCCTGGTGCTCCCTGTGCTCCCGGAACAACATCACCCGGCAGTTCGCGTTCTTCAGCACGTACGGCACCGTCTTGCCCAGGTTGAACTCTCCGAACCGCCTCTTGTACGGCAACCCCATCACGATCAGGTCCGCCCCCCACTCGACCGCCTCATCGACCAGGGCCGGTCCCGTGTCGCGCGCCTGGACCAGCTCGGTCTCCACCGGCAGGTTTGACGCCGCTGCGAGCTTTTCCACCTCGTCCAGGATCTTCTCCCCGCGCTCGACGACGTCGTCGAGCACCGCGCCCAGCGGCAGCGACCGGTTGACCTCGATGATGTGCACGCCGTACAGCCGTCCGCCCTGCGGATCGGTCATCCGGCACGCCAGCCGCACCGTCTCGGCGTCGATGTCCTGCCCGCCCACAGCCACCAGGACCTTGCGCGAGGTCGTCGGATGGGTGTGCGCGCTTCGGTCCGCCATCAGTGCTGGGGCCCGTGCCTGACGCGGCGGATGAAGACGTACGCCGCCAAGCTGAAGCAGACCAGCGCCGTGCCGCCGGCCAGGTCCTGCGACACCGGATCAAGAGCCTTGTGCGCGGCCAGGTAGACGACCACCCAGATCCCGATCGCCAGCGCCATGACGCCCATGAATGTGAATGGGAAACGCAAGCGTCCAAATCCTAGCAACCTCCGTCGGGCTCGCCGGAGGGGGGTTCATGGGCCTCCCTATAATCAACCGGCGTTGAAGCTGGTTATAGTCGGGTGTGGAAGGGTCGGCTCGCAGATCGCGTCCGATATGGATCGCTCTGGCCATGAGGTTGTCATCGTCGATCGCGACCCGAATGCGTTCTCCCGTGCTTCGACGCGCGGGGTGCTCACCAGGGAGTTCAAAGGCGACCAGGTCGTGGGCAACGGCACCGACGCCGACGTCTTGCGCAGGGCTGGGGTCGAACACGCGGACGGGTTTGTCGCCGTGACCGAGGGCGACAACCGAAACATCATGGCGTCGCAGATCGCCAAGTACGTCTTCAAGGTCCCGCACGTCGTGGCTCGCATCTACGACCCCGAGCGGGCCGAAGCCTATGAAAAGCTCGGCCTGCACACGATCTGCCCCACCCTCGATGGCGCGCACCACATCCAGAGGGTCTTGCTGGAGCGGGAGACCAAATAGCGACGTGTACGTGATCGTCGTCGGTGGCGGAACGGTTGGCTACTACCTGTCGCGCGACCTCGTCGAGCGTGGTCATGAGGTGACCCTCATCGAGAAGGACGCCAAGCGCGCGGACTGGCTCGAGACTCAGCTGGGCAGCATCGTCATGCGCGGCGACGGCTGCGAGGTCAGGTTTCTCGCGCAAACGGGCATCGAGCGAGCCGACGCGATCATCGCAGTGACCGCCGACGACGAGGACAACCTCATCGCGCTGCAGATGGCGAAGCGACATTTCCTCGTCAAGAAGACGATCGCTCGCGTGAACAACCCGACCAACGTCGAGATCTTCAAGACACTAGGCGTGGACGAGGCGGTGTCGGCGACTGATGTCCTGCTCGGGGCGCTCGAGCCGCCGCTGACCAACTGAGCAACAAAAAAAAGGCCGCCCATCATGAGCGGCCCTTGCGTCGAATCTCGTTATAAAGCCTTGCCGATCTTGTAGATCTTGGTGCCGCAGTAGGGGCACGTGCCGACTGTTGCTGGCTTGCCGTTCTTCATCGTGATCGGCTGAGGGTCTTTCATCTCGACCTTTCTTTTGTCTTTCAAGCAGTAGCCTTCCACAAACTCACCGTCCTTATTCGAGATTCTGTCGTGGGGGCGGACCCGCCCATTCTAGGGGCGTGTATTTGGCCAATACAACCCAATTCAATCCGAATTCACGGCCGAGGGCCGAAAAACGTCCCAAAAAGCGGCCTCGAAAGGCCGTTTTGACACCTCGCCAAAAATTACAAAGCGAATCTCGGTGGCTCGCCAGCCCCCACTCAACGCGGCACCCAGGGACTCAGCCATCACGCGCGCGCATTCATCGAGCGGAAATCCGGCGATGCCCGTGCCGACCGCCGGCACAGCCATGGTCTTGACCTGGTGCGTGCGAGCAAGACGAAACGCATCGTCCATCGACGATTTGAGCGAGTCCCTGGTCGTGCGCCCGCCGAGGGCCATGCTCGCGGCGTGGATCACGTAACGCGCGCGCAATTCTCCGGCGCCCGTGATCGCGGCTTCGCCGACCCGCACTGGCCCGTGCGCATCGCATTCGTCCTGGATCGCGGGCCCACCCGCCCTGCGAATCGCGCCTGCGACTCCACCTCCGAGCTGCAGAGAGCTGTTCGCCGCGTTGACGATTGCGTCGACCTCTTGCTCGACCAGGTCGCCAGTGATGATCACGATTCGTGTCTCAGCCATTCCCACACCTCTGCCATGCGGTCGTCCAGCAGTTTGGGCGTCGCGGTGGCGATGCCGCGAATCCCGATCGACTCGATGGTCAGGGAAGCGCACGCCACCCCGCACACCAAAGCATCCAGCAGCCCCGAGCGTTGTGCTCCCGTGCTCAACCAACGGGCGAGCATTCCGCCGGCCACCGCGTCCCCTGCTCCCGTTGTATCAAACGCCGGATGCTTCGCGAGGGCCGGCACATGGTCGGTGCCATCGGCTGTTTGCGCGGTGAGCCCACCCGGTCCGGCCTTCAAGACCAGGCCATCCAACCACCAGCGGCGGCGAAACTCCTCCGGGTCGAGTCCGCCGAGAGCGGCGAACTCCTCCTCGTTGCAGAAGTACCATCCCACCCGGCTCAACGCGTCCTTAGCCTCCGGCATCCGCTCCCTGAGGTAGGACAACATCGCGTCTGCGGCCAAAAGCCGTGCCGAGTGGAGGGCCTTCAATGCCTGGGCCTGGCGGTCCGGGCGCATCGAGCCGACGAAGGCCCAGCCCGCGAAATCGGACGGGAGATGTGGCTCCCACCTGTCGTAAATGTCGTCCGCACCTCCCAGGTCGACGTTGCGGCCATGCTCCTGATGCGCCGTCCATCGGTAGGTCGGGGCGTCGACGACTTCGACAAAAGTTGTGTCGATGGGCCGTCCCTTGAACGCGCTCGTCACGCGCGCGAGAGCGTCCCTTCCGACCGGCGCGGCGACCTTCACCGGCAGGACCAGGCTTGCCGCCAGCGCGAAATAGACCGCGGAGCCTCCGAGCTCATCCTGGATCTTGCCGAACGGTCCATCGCGTGTGTCGAGCGCGATCGACCCGACTACGAGCAGCTCCGGTGCGTCAGGCACGCCGCCCGGTGCCGCTGCTCGCGGTCACGACATGTCGCGCGTAGCGCAGCTTCTCGAGAAAGTCCTCGATACCTGAATAATCTTCCATCTCCATCCAGCTGCGCCCCAGCTCCTCGGCCGAATGCGAGTCGGATCCGGTCGCAGTCACCTTGTCGAGATCGTCGGCGAGTTGCGCCGCCGCTTGATTCGCCGTCGCGTCGCACCACGGGTTGTACGTCTCGATGATGTCGATCCGGGCCGCCATGTCGATGATCCGCTCGGGACGAAAGTTGGCGCGGTGTCGATCCAGCGGGTGAGGAATGTAGGTCAGCCCGCCCATCCCATGGATCAAGTCCATGGCCTCCTCGGGCGCGAGATACGGCGGGATGCGGGCAGTGATGAAGAGGCCGATGACCTCGCCTTCCATGGTCTTGATCTCTTCGCCCGCGATCGCGAGCTCGGGCGCCATGCGCACAAAGTTGAGCGCTCCTTCGACGGTATTGTGGTCCGTCAGCGCCAGGCGGTTGAGACCGGATTCATGCGCGCGGTCGAGCAGCTGCTGCAGAGAGCTGCGTCCGTCATGCGAAAAGTGCGAGTGGAGATGAAGATCGACACGAAGCATCCGCGCTTAGAGCGCGGCTTCTTTCAGCATTCTCTCGCGAGAGTGTGCGAACAGCGGTATCACCTGCGCGGGTCCGCGGCTGATGCACGCGCGCTCCATGAGCGCCGCCTGCGCGTCGTAGATGATCTCCATCACCTGCTCGGGACGCCGCTCGCGACCAAGCCGCGCCGGCAGCTGCGGATGCGCCTGGCGAAGCACGGTCATCAATCGAGGCACCAACCAGCCCGGCACGATCCTGACTTGCTGCACCAGGCACTCTTCAACCCAGAAGAGCAGCTCATCCGATTCCTGCAGCAAGCGTCGCGGTGTCAATGCGTGAGCGCGCCGTCGATGCCACCGCCGATAACGCTCCTGCTCCTCGATGGTCTGCTGAAGCATGGGCTGCAACCCACTATATCAGTGACCTGCCGCAGTCCTTGCTCTTGATGGATAGCAAAGTGTTCGCCATCCGCCGGCCGCGGGAACGAGGTGAACCTGGCGGTCGAACGTCCACTCTTTCCACTGCTGTCGAACTCGATAGCGCATCACAAGACGCGCCACGTTGTTGTACGAGCGCTGATGCAAATTGTCGGTCCAGCTCTCGAGCACGGTGACGCTCGCCACCTGCATGTCGAGGATCTCGAGCCACTCGTCAAGCCTCGGCATCTCTCGGATGAAGTTCTGCAAGCCACCCCATGCGCGCTGCGCGTCCTCGGCGAGCATCTCCCACATCTCGTCGAAGCGTCCTTCAGCGTGCAGCTTCATGAACCGCATCTCGATCGTTGCCGGGGTGGCCGAGGCGGGCGGGGGAGGTCGAAGCGGTTCCACCGGTGGTGGGAGGGCCGCGAATGCGCCCGCCATCCCCGTGCCGACCGAGGCGCTGACGAACCGGCCGAAGTCGTCGGCCGGCCAGGTCGTGAACTGGCCGGCCAGGCGCAGAAAGAACGCTTCCACGGCCGGCCAGCGCCTGAGTGGTCGAAATATCCTCTTGACCATTGGGGCTAGATGTTGTGTGATCTCCCCAGACTGTATACATAATGTGGATAACTCGCAAGTCCTGGCGCAGTCGGGCCTGCCCCAAAAGGCCGGACAGAAGCGTCGTCGGAATGCGCTCTCCGCTGGGCTGCGGAACGCCCAAGCGCTGGTCGGGCGCGTGGATCATCGCGGTCCGAGTAAGGCTCAAGAGATGATCCGCATCGGGATCGCGGCCTGGCGGGTGAGCCCTCGCGCTCAGCGCATGGTCATGCGCCGCACCACCGCCGCGACCTCATCGAGGGGCAGCCCCACCGGGCAAACGGCCGAAGCCGCCGCAAGGTCCGGCACGTCGCCCGCGACGTCGGAGGACGCCTCGCCGATCCGCGCGTAAAGGCGCATGTAGGAGGAAGCGAGGTCGGGCAGCCGCGTTGTGCCGATGCGACCGGCCGCGAGCGCGCACAGGCCGCAGTTGATGCAGGTGACCAGTCGCGGGTGGCCCCCGCGCTCGGCCGGCGTGATCGCTCGGATGCCGTCCGGGGAGTAGGTCTCGAGCAGCTGCCCGAGCTGCGGCCCCGGCCGCCGCACGCGCCGGCGCGCGAGATGAAGGCCGTAGGCCCACGCGAGCTTCGCGAGCGAGTCGGCGCGCGCCACGCTACCGCTCGCCCAGCATCAGGCCGCGCATCGCGCCCTGCGCGAGCTCTTCCTGCGCCCACCCGGCATGGGGAAGCGCCGGCGCGCGCCCGAGCCACGCGCCTCGCACGAACTCGCGCGCCGCGTCGAACCTCTGCGAGGCGCTCCACCCGAGCTCTCTTCCGACGACCTCGGCCGCGCGCAGGATGCACGCCGCGCCGGCGCATGGTCCTGCGGCAACTCCGACGCGCCGAAATGCGTCCGCAAGGGTGCGTACCTGCTCATGTCGCGTCGCGAAGATGAGCTCTGCCTCGGTGACGGGCTCGCACCGGCAAAGGATTCGCGATGCGCCGCCCTCGTCGAGCACCTTCTCCGCGTTGGAACCATGCCGGCCCTGCAGCTTGACGACGGCGAGGGCGGGGACCCCACAGCGCGAGGCCAGCTCGGCCGCGGGCTCGACGTCAGACTCATTTCCCGGCAGGGGCTGGGTCGCGGTCGTGGACCGCACCTGCACCCCGAGCTTGCTGCACACCGCGTCCGACGTCTCCTCGGCCATCAGCCGGTACATCGAGAGCTTGCCGCCCGCGATGGTGATGAAGCCGTCGGCGCCTGTTGACGAGTGGTCGATCACCTCGTAGCGGCGGGAGAGCTCGTCCTCGTACCGGCGCCACTTGAAGAGGGTGGGCCTCACGCCGGTCGTGGTGCGCACCGGCCGGTAGTCGCGGATCGAGGGGAAGACGCGTTCGAATGCCTGGAGCAGGTATTCGACCTCGTCCTCGAGCACGTCGACCGAGTCGAGGTCGCCGTAGAAGTCGTCGTCGGTGGTGCCGAGCAACGTGAAACCGGCGTGCGCCACCATCAGAAGGTCGCGGCCGTCGATCGACTCCGCGCTGATCGAGAAATTCGAGATGCGGTGCGGGTAGACGATGTGGATGCCCTTGGCGGGTCGCAGGTGGACTTCGGCGCCGGCCATTGCCGCCACCTCGGGCGACCACGGACCGCTCGCGTTGACGACCACCCGCGCACGCGCCTCCGAGGTCGCGCCATCCGGCCCGCGATGGCGCACACCGATGACCTTGCCGCCGTCGCGTATCAGCTCGGTCACGCGCGTGTGGTTGAGGGCGCGCGCGCCGTGCGCGACCGCGTCCTCGACGTTGGCGAAAACGAGCCGGTGCGGGTCGACGCCCCACTCCTCCATCGTCACCGCGCCGATCACTTCGGGCGACAGACCGGGTTCGGCCTGGCGCGCTTCCTCTGCGGTAAGGCGCCGGTGGGGGTGCGCTTTCTTCAGCGGCTGGAATCGGTCGTAGACCTCCATCGCCGTCTCCATGCGCTCGATGTTGTTCCGGTCGTGCGGCAGGACCGGGATGATGAAGACGACTCGATAGACGAGGTTGCGCGCAATGGTCACGATGTGCCCGGCGTCGATGCACGAGAGGCGAGTGGTGTCCCAGTCGTACTCGAGGTAGCGCGGGCCGCCGTGGATCATCCAGCTCGAAGCCCCGCTCGTGCCGGCGCCCCAGTCGCCTTTCTCGAGAAGCAGGACCGACACGCCGCGCAGTGAGAGGTCGCGCGCGATGCCGGCGCCGGTCACGCCGCCGCCGATGACCACCACGTCGTGCGCGCTCGGCGCGGTCACGATCGGATACTAGTGCGCGGCGCTGGCCGCCTCGTGCTCCTTCTGGAACTCTTCGATGATCCCCTTCGCCAGGTGCGTGGGCATCTCCTCGTAGTGGGAGAACTTCTGCTGGAAGGTGCCCCGGCCCTGCGTGATCGAACGCAGGTCAAGGGCGAAACGCAGCATCTCGTGCGCGGGCACCGTCGCGCGCACCTTCTGATATCCGTCGTCCGGCTCGGTGCCGAGGATCTTGCCGCGACGGCCGTTGACGTCGGACATGATGTCGCCCAGGTTCTTCTCGGGCACGCGGATGTCCGCCTCCACGACCGGCTCGAGAAGGACGGGGCCGGCGTCCAGCGCTCCCTTCCGGATGGCCAGCGAGCCCGCGATCTGGAACGCCATGTCGTTGGAGTCCACCGCGTGGAACTTCCCGTCGACGAGAGTCACCTTGACGTCGACCATCGGGTAACCCGCGACCACGCCCTTGGCCATGTTGTCGACGATGCCCTTCTGGACAGAGGCGCGGTAGTTTTGAGGGATCGCGCCGCCGAAGATCTTGTCCTCCCAGACGAAACCCTCTCCTCGCCTGGTGGGTGATACCTCGATGACGCAAATTCCGTACTGTCCGTGACCACCTGACTGCTTGACATGCCGGCCCTCGGCTCGGCTGTGGCTCGAAACGGTCTCGCGGTACGCGACGCGCGGGGTCTGGGTCGTGGCCTCCACGCCGTACTTGCGCCTCAGCTTTTCCAGGATGACGTCCAGGTGCACGTCGCCGAGCCCGGCTATGACCAGCTGCTTGGTCTCCTCGACGCGTTCCACGTGCAAGGTCGGGTCTTCCTCGCTGAGCCGCGCCAGGCCGCTCGAGATCTTCTCCTCGTCGCCTCGGGCCTTGGGGGTGATGGCCAGGCTGTAAGCGGCCCCCGGGAGCTCGAGGGGAGGCAGCGGGCCTCCGTCCTTGAGGCCGAGGGTGTCGCCGGTGAGCGTGTGGGCGAGCTTGGTCGCGGCGCCGATGTCGCCGGCGCGCACCTCGGTCGCCGCGACATGCTCCTTGCCGCGCGGGTAGAAGATCTGGGCGAGCCGCTCCTCACCGCCGCGGCTCAGGTTGGGCAGATGAGCGTCGGCCTTCACGCTGCCGGCGACCACCTTGAAGTAGCTCACCCGGCCGAACTGGTCTCCGCCTGTGCTGAACACGAACGCCTTGACCGGCTTCTCGGGCTCCACCTCCGGCGGCGGCATCAGCTCCGCGATGGTCGACATCAGCGTTCGCACGCCGAGCAGCTTGGTCGCGGAGCAGCACACGACCGGGGCAACCTTGCCCTCCAGAATCCCCTCCCGCAAGCCTCGCTGAATCTCTTCCTCGCTCAGCGTGCCCGCGTCCAGGTACTTCTCGAGCAGCGAGTCGTCGCTCTCGGCGGCGGCCTCGATCAGCTGCCCCCGGTATTCGTCGACCAGCTTCTGCATGTCGTCGGGGATGGCGACCTCACCGCCCTTTCCATCGGCCGTGGTCACGAATGCTTTGAGGTGAAGAAGGTCGACGATGCCGCGAAAGTCCTGCTCGGTGCCGATGGGCAGATGCAGGGGAAACGGTCGGGGCGACAGGCGCTCACGCATCGCGCCGACGGCGCCGTAGAAGTCGGAGTTCTCCTTGTCGAGCTTGTTGACCACCACGACGCGCGGCTTGCTGGTTCGGTTGCAGAGCTCCCACGCGATCTCGGTCCCCACCGCCAGCTGAGGGCTGGGCCCGACCACCACGACAGCGCCTTCGGCCACCCGCAGCCCGCTGAGCACCTGCCCCGCGAAATCGAAGAACCCAGGGGCGTCCAGGATGTTGATCTTGTAGCCGCCGTGCTCAGCGAAACCGACGCCCAGGTTGATCGAGATCTTCCTTTTCTGTTCTTCGGGCTCGAAGTCCATGGTCGCGGTCGCCTGGTCGGTCGAGCCCATCCGGGCGACGGCGCCGGAGGCGAAGAGCATCGCCTCGGCCAGCGTGGTCTTCCCATCGTGCGAGTGGCCCAGCAGGACCACGTTTCTGATCTTGTCGGGAGTGTACTCAGTCGCCATCCAAACCCCCACCAGAAGCGGCCGCGTTCGTTTACGACACAAGTCTAAGGCCGGGTTAAATCTCACCCGGTAGAATCACTGGCGCATGGTCAAGAAGACGGCATCGATCGAAGAGGTGCTCGCCTCGATCGACGCGGCGCGCGACAAGGTGATGGCGGACGAGGTGAAATCGCTCACCAAGCTCGGCATCCCCAAGGCGATGGCCTACCAGATGATCGCAAGCCGGTTCCACCAGAAGGTGGGTAACCAGGAGGAGGCCGAGCCCGACCCGTTCGAGGGCAACGCGACTTCCTGGGAAGAGATCAGCTAGAGAGCGCGGGTGACGCAGGCCTCCCGTGCGGGGGACGGCCGGAGTGAATCCGGCCTGCGGCTCCACTTAGTCGTCCGATGAATCGCGCTGGGCGGCTCGCTCGGCTGCTGCGAGTCCTGGCCGCGATCATCGCGGAGCCCGGGCTGAACCCCTTGGAGCTGGCCGATCGCGCGGGCGTCTCGGACCGCACCCTGCGCCGTGACCTGGCCCAGCTGCGTGAGCTCGGTTACGAGGTCGCCTACACGAGCGGCTACGAGGTCCAGGAGAAGCTCAACCTCGAGGGGCGCGGCGGGCGGCGGCCGCGCAGCCGCGGCGACGACGCGCTGCTCCAGGCGGTCGCCCACGCCGTGGAGACGGCGGGCCTGTGGCGTGACACCGAGCACACCGATGTCATCGCCCAACGGCGGAGCAAACCCAAAGGATCGGGGCCGGGTGCGCTCGTCATGATCCCGAGCGGCGAGGAGGATGCCGATTTCAGGTATGCGACCGGGATGGGCCTCGAAACCGGTCTCTACATCCGATTCGCAGAAAACGACGACGTCCTTGTCACCAGCCCGCTCGAGGTCGACCGGGCCCGGGCCCGGGCACGCGTGAAGAGCGTCCTGGAGGACCGCGGAGCGTACGTCCGCGACGCGTGGGCAGGCCTCGCCGCGACCATGCTGCGGGAAAAGGGCATCTCCCGCGTGCGTGTCGCGCCGACCCTGCGCGCCGTCCACCTCGAGGACCTGCGCGCGAGCGGGCTGGACGTCGAGGTCGAAAGGGGCCTGTTCGTCGCCGAGCGCCGGCGCAAGTCGACCGAGGAGGCGAACGCCATCCGCCAGGCCCAGGAGGCGGCCGAGTCCGCCGTGGTCGCGGTCGTCCGGGAGCTCGCGCAGGCGCAGATCCGAGACGGGATCCTGTGGTCAGACGGAACGCCGCTGACCTCCGAGCACCTGTACGCCCGAGCCCAAAACGTGCTGGGCGAGAAGGGCTTCACGTGCCCCGACATGATCGTCGCCGGCTCGCCGGACAATGCGCTTCCGCACTATCGCGGTGAGGGCGCCATCAAGGCGAACTCGCCCGTGATCATCGACATCTTTCCGACCGGCCGCACCACTCACTACAACGGCGACCTGACTAGAACGGTGGTGGTCGGCGAGATAAGCGAAGAGGTCCGCACGATGCACGCCGCGGTGCTGCAGGCGATCGACGCGGGGATCGAGTCGATTGCGCCGGGTGTTGCCGCCCAGGATCCGCACCACGCGGTGTGCCACGTGCTGGTCGATCGCGGGTTCGGCACCACGACCAGGGGCTACGAGGGTCCGGACGGCGTCGCGCGGATGAACCACAGCACCGGCCACGGCGTGGGACTGGACGTGCACGAGGCGCCGCCGCTGCGCGACACTGTCCGCGATCCGCTCCAGGAAGGCGACGTGGTAACGGTCGAACCGGGCCTGTACCTGCTGGGGCTTGGCGGGGTTCGAGTCGAGGACACGGGGATGGTGACAGAGCACGGTTTCGAGAACTTCACCACGCTGACCCGCAGCCTCGACCCGCGCGACTACCTCTAGCCGCGGCCATGTCGCAAAACGAGACGCTGGGCCAGCGCATCAAGCGCATCCGCACCGAGCGCGGCATGAGCCTGGCCAAAGTCGTCCGCGACGATTTCAGCCGCGCCTTCCTCAACCAGGTCGAGCTCGGCAAGGCGAGGCCGTCGATCCGCGTCCTGAGGATAATCGCCGAGCGGCTGGGAACCGAGGTCGAGTACATCCTCGAAGGACACGAGGCGGGCATCGAGCGCGAGCTCGCCCTCGAGAAGGGCCGGGTGCTGCTCGCCCGTGGCGAGACGCGGCGCGCGATGCTCGCGCTCAGGCCGGCGGTCGCTTCGTATGACTGGCCGCTCGGCTCCGACGCGCGCGTGTGCCGGGCGCAGGCGCTGCTCCTCCTGGGTCGCAAGGACGAAGCCGACGAGGTCCTGGCCCGGGAGAAGAAGACGATCGAGCTGCACAACGACCGGCACCGCCTCGACCGCCTTCGCGCCGTCGAGCGCGGTGAAGAGTTTCACTTCGAAGGCGACGCGGTCGAGGAGCATCTTCAGCTCGCCGACCGGGCGGCGCGCCACGGCAACACTCACGACGAGCTCGAGCACTACCGCGCGGCCCGCATCCTCCTGGAGGCTAGAGCCCCGACGGGAAGGTAAACGTCGGAGGCGGGTTCACGTCCGGCGGCGCGATCTCGATCGTGATCACCTCATGCGACTTGAGCACGATCGCGCGCGGGTCGCCAGTGTAGGGTTGGGCGCCCTTGCCATCCCCCAGGTCGATGTAGACGACGATCTTGTCCTCCGGTCCGAGGGTGAAGGTCGACACGTGCTTGGCGTCCAGCTTCTGGGGCTGGCCGCCGCTGGCCTTGCTCCACGTGTCCCACACGTCGAAGAACTGGCCGAGGGTGAAGGTGTCGCTCGCCGGCGACTCGATGTGGATGACGTTCTTGTTCGCGGCGTGGACGTGCAGCCAGTAGTAGCAGTTGACGGCGGTGCCCGCGGAGTTGGTCTGGATGCCCACGTTGTCCGGGATGTTGACCACGTTGCCCTGGTACATGATCTGAACCGCGGCGTGGTAGTGCACCTGCGTGTGCTCGAGCTGGTCGCACTTGATCGCACCCACGCTCTGCGGGGCAGCCGCAGGCCGGCCGAAGTAGACGATCGCGACGATCATGGCGATGACCAGCACGCCGAGAATGCCGCCGACCACGATCGGGAGCAGCGGCACGTCGGCGCTTTTCGACCTGACCGGTGACCTGCGCCCGGCCTTGCCTCTCACGGTGCCCGCGGCAGCGTTCGCTCGGGATTTGGGTGCCATGACTCCGACTGGTAGAATACCGGCCTGACCTTTCTGGCCTCGGCCGGTGGCGCAGTGCCCCGTTCGACCGGGGCCTCCACCCATAGGAAGGAGGTTCCCCATTGCGGGATTACGAGGTTCTTTACATAGTTCGCGCCGACCTTGACGACGACAAGGTTCAGGACGCGGTCAAACGGGTCAACACGCTGATCCAGCGGTCCGGCGGCACCATCGAGCAGACCAATCTCTGGGGCAAGCGCAAGCTCGCGTACGAGGTCAAGCACCAGAAGGAGGGGTCTTACGTGCTCCAGGACTTCCAGCTCGACCCCAACCGCGTGCCCGAGCTCGAGGCCAGCCTGAAGATCACCGAAGAGGTCTTGCGCCACCTGATCGTGCGCAAGCCCGAGAAAGCAGCTCCCGTGACCGCCGTGGCGCCGCCGCCGCCGGAGGTCGTGCTGGAGCCGATCGCAGCGGAAACCGAGGAGGCGGCGGGGCAAGCGCGCCGGGCTGATCGAGAGGAGGAGACATAAATGTCGAACTTGAACAAGGCGCTGCTCATCGGTCGGCTGACCAAAGACCCGGAGATGCGGTACACGCCGAGCGGGACCGCGGTCACGAACTTCAGCATCGCCACCAACCGCTGGTCGAGCGGGCCTGAGGGCGAGCGGAAGGAGTTCACCGACTACCACAACATCGTCGCCTACAACGCCGGCAAGCGAAACCTGGCCGAGATCGTGGCCCAGTACACGCGCAAGGGCGCCCTGGTCTTCGTGGAAGGGCGCATCCAGACGCGCTCCTGGGAAGGCCAGGACGGCCAGAAGCGGCGAACCACCGAGATCATCGCCAACGACGTGCAGTTCCTCGACAGCCGCAGCTCGGGCCCGGCCGACGGGACGCCACCCGCGCGCCGTCCGGCGGCAACCGATGACATTCCCGCTCCGGACGACGCGCCGCGCGACGTCGACCCGGACGAAATTCCCTTTTAGGAGTAACCACCAATGGCAGTCAGCCGTCCACCATCTCGCGAGCACACCGGTTCTGGTCCAGGCGGAGGTCCGCGAGGACCGAAGCGCCAGCACCGCAAGGTCTGCACGTTCTGCGTCGAGAAGATCGACTACATCGACTACAAGGAGATCTCGCGCCTGCGCCGCTTCGTCAGCGACCGGGGCAAGATCCTCCCCCGGCGCGTCACCGGGACGTGCGCCCGGCACCAGCGGCCCTTGACCACAGCGCTCGAGCGCGCCCGCGCGATCGCGCTCTTGCCCTACACGACGGAGCAGCATTAGGTCAAAATCACAACGCCGCCGAAACCCCGTGATGGAGCGCGCCCATGACCTTTAACACGCAGCTGCGGATCCCAGGCCCGACGCCGCTCCCCGAGCGGGTCGTCCGGAGTATGAGCCGGCCGATGATCGACCACCGCGGGCCGGAGTTCGCGGCCATCCTCGGCGAGATCACCGCCGGGGCCAAGCGCGTCTTCAAGACCCGCCACGACCTTCTGCTGCTCACGTCGTCGGGGACCGGCGGCCTGGAGTCGGCGGTGGCAAACCTCGTCTCCCCGGGCGACGAGGTCGTTGCAGCGCTCTGCGGCAACTTCGGCGAACGCTTCGCGGCCCTCGCCGCCGCGTACGGCGCCGACGTCCATCGACTCGAGTTCGAGTGGGGCCAGCCCGTCGACCCGGACGACCTCCGCATGGTCCTGGAGCGGCACCCGAAGGCGAAGGTGGTGCTCCTGACCCACAACGAGACGTCGACGGGCCTGACCAACCCGCTGCGCGAGCTGGCCCGAACGGCGCGCGACGCGGACCGCCTCGTCGTGGTCGATGGCGTGAGCTCGATCAGCTCCATCGACATCGAGACCGACGCCTGGGGCATCGACGTGGCGGTGAGCGGGTCGCAGAAGGGGTGGATGTCGCCTCCGGGACTGGCTCTCGTCAGCGTCAGCGAGCGGGCATGGGCGCAGCAGGCGCAAGCGCGGTCGCCGCGCTTTTACTTCGACTGGAAGGAGGCGAAGTCCTGGGCGGAGAAGGGCATGACCCCGTTCACGCCTGCGATCCAGGTCGCCTTCGCTGTCCAGGAAGGCCTGCACATGCTCGAGGAGGAGGGGCTGGGCAACGTGTATGCGCGCCACGCGCGGCTCGCCCGGGCAACCCAGGCCGGGCTCCAGGCGCTCGGGTTTCACCTGTACGCGCAGGAGGGCTATCGCTCGAACACGGTCACATCGGCGCTGCCCCCGCCGGGCCTTGACGTGAACGCATTGCGCAAGCTGCTGGACGGCAAGCACGGCGTCGTCATCGCCGGCGGCCAGGGCAAGATGAGCGGCAAGATGGTCCGGGTCGGCCACCTGGGCGCAATCGCCGAGGGCGACGTGGTGCAGGTGATCTGGGCCATGGAACAGGCGCTGGAGGAGCTCGACGTCGCGCCCGCCGACGGACGCGGCGTGGCCGCGGTCACCGCCTCGGTGCAGGGCGTGCCGGCGACCGCGCGGTAGGCGCGGGGCGGAAGCGTGCCGAAGATCCTCGTCGCCGATCCTCTCGCGGAGGACGGCCTTGAGCGGTTGCGGAAGGCCGGCGAGGTGACGGTGGTGAGCAAACTGGCCGAGGCCGAGCTCATCCGCCAGATCCCTGAGTTCGACGCTCTTGTCGTGCGCAGCGAGACCCGCGTCACAGCGCCGGTCATCGCGGCCGGGCGCAAGCTCCGGGTGGTCGGACGCGCCGGCGTCGGGGTGGACAACATCGACGTCTCGGCGGCGACGCAGAAAGGAATCCTGGTGGTCAACGCGCCGCGCGGCAACATCGTGGCCGCGGCGGAGCACACAATCGCGCTGCTGTTCGCGCTCGCGCGCTGGGTGCCGCAGGCCGACGCCTCGGTCAAGCGCGGGGAGTGGTCGCGTGGGAAGTTCGTCGGGGTCGAGGTGCGCGGCAAGACGCTTGGCGTCGTCGGGCTGGGCAACGTCGGGTCGGAGGTCGCCAAGCGCGCCCACGGCCTCGAGATGGACGTCATCGCGTACGACCCAGTCGTCTCGGTCGAGCGCGCCGAGATGTTCAACGTGGCGCTGGTCACCCTTCCCGAGCTGCTCGAACGCGCTGACTTCGTCACCGTGCACGTGCCGTTGGTCGAGTCGAACCGCAACCTGATCGGCGCGGCGGAGCTGTCGCGCATGAAGCCCGGCGCCCGGCTGATCAACACCGCCAGGGGCGGAATCGTCGACGAGGCGGCGCTGGCCCAAGCGCTCGAGTCCGGGCGCCTGGCCGGCGCGGCCGCGGACGTCTTCGAAACCGAGCCGCCGGGCGACAACCCGCTGTTCAGGCTGCCCAACTTCATAGCCACCCCGCACATCGGCGCGTCGACCGCCGAAGCGCAGGTGTCGGTCGCGTTCGACGTTGCAGAAGAGGTGGCCGCGGTCCTTGCGGGAGACCTCCCGCGATTCGCCGTCAACGCGCCTGCCCTGCCGCCGGAGGAGCTCGCCTACCTGCGTCCGTTCGCCAACCTCACCGAACGCCTCGCGGCGCTTCACGCCCAGCTTTTCGGCGGTCGTGTCGGGGCGATCGAGCTCGATTTCGAAGGCGAGCTGGCGGAGCACGACGTCAACCTGCTCGTCGCCTCCGCGATCAAAGGAGTCCTGCAGCCGTTCACCGAAGAACGGATCAACGCGGTCAACGCGCGCCTCATCGCCGGCAGTCGCGGCATCAAGCTGGTAGAGCGGCGCAGCCGGTCGCACAGCAGCTACGCGAGCCTCGTCACCGTGCGCATGCAGGGACACGAGATCGCAGGCGCCGTCTTGATGGGCGAGCCTCGCGCGGTGCGCATCGATTCGTTTCGCGTCGACCTCGTGCCGGAGGGCCGCTTCCTGGTCAGCCGCCACGAGGACCGCCCGGGCGTCGTGGGCAGAGTGGGAAGCATCCTTGGCGAGCACGACGTCAACATCGCCAGCATGCAGGTGGGCCGCGACGCGCCACGGGCCAACGCCATGATGATCCTGGCCGTCGACGACAGGGTTTCTTCCGATGTCCTGTCGCGGCTGAGAGAGGTTGGAGGGATGTCCGATCTGCGCTACGTAGAGCTGGGCACGGAAGCCGACGGCTGACGTCCGGCCGCTGCCCGGCATCAGGTACTACCTGGCGCGTGCAGGCGACCCCAGCAGGCTCGTCGCCCCGCCTTACGACGTCATCGCCGAGTCGGATCTCCCGCGTTACCGCGCGCTCTCGCCGTACAACGTCGTCCACCTGACGCGTCCAGGGACCGACTACGACGGCGCCGCACGGACTTTCAACGAATGGCTGGACGAGCGGATCCTCGAGCCCGACCCGCGTTCGATGTATGTGCACGAGGTGACGTTCGACGGCCGTGTGAGACGCGATCTGATCGCGAGCCTCCGCCTGCAGCCGTACGCGGAGAAGGTGGTGCTGCCGCACGAGCGCACCCATCCCGGGCCCAAGGAAGACCGCCTCGCGTTGTTGCGTGCGACGCGGGTCAGCCTGGAACCGCTGTGGTTCCTTTACGAGGGCGCCGACACCGGCATCCCCGAGGTGCTCGAGCGGGTCGCCGCGCGGGCGCCGGCCGTCGCATTCACCGGGCCCGAAGGCACCGGGCACCGACTCTGGGTGATCTCCGACCCGGCCATCCACGCCACCGTCAACGCAACCTTCGCCCGCCTGCAGGTGCTGATCGCCGACGGCCATCACCGGTACGAGACCGCGCTCGCCTACGCCGAGGAGGTGGGTGGCGACCCTGACGCCCCCTCCCGTTTCACCCCCGCGCTGCTGACCGACCTCGCCGACCCGGGCCTGGTGGTCCTGCCGACGCATCGGGTCTTGAAGGCTGGGGTCGCGGTGACCGGCGGCGAGCCGAGGGGGTCGCTGGAGGAGACGCTCGCGTCGCTCCGGGGACGGGTGGCCGCGGGCGCCTACCGCAATCACCAGTTCCAGGTCCTGCCCCTGGACGGGGAGGTGGCGCTGGTGGAGCTGCACGAGCAGGTGATCGACAACATCCTCGGCAAGCGAAACCCGGAGGACTTCCTCCTCTACACGCGGGACCCTGCGCAGGCTGTTCGGTGGGTGGACGAAGGCGTCGGCTCGGCCGCTTTCTTCCTCGACGCGCCCGACCTGCGCCAGGTTTTGAAGCTGGCCCGAGAAGGGAAGACTCTTCCTCAGAAGGCGACCTATTTCCACCCGAAGCCGCCCTCCGGGATGGTTTTCGACCGGTTGAAGCGAGATCGCCGTTTATAGTTAGGAACCCAATAAAGTGCCCATTTACGGTTATCGATGCAGCAGCTGCGGACATGAGTTCGAGATCCAGCAGCGGATGTCCGACGATTCGCTCAAGGTCTGTCCCGAGTGCCAGGGAGAGCTGACGAAGATCCTCTACCCGACCGGCGTGATCTTCAAGGGCAGCGGGTACTACAGCACCGACTACAAGACCTCCAGCAAAAGCGCGTCGGGCAACGGGTCCAGTCCGAGCACCGAGTCAAAGCCGGACTCCAAGCCCGAGCCCAAGCCGGAATCAAAGTCGGAATCAAGCGATTGAGTCAGTAGAAAGAGGGAGTGCACGTGGCAAACATCCAGGAAGTCACCGACAGCGAGTTCGAGACCGCGGTCTTGAAGGCCGACAAGCCGGTCCTCGTCGATTTCTGGGCGACGTGGTGCGGGCCGTGCCGCATGATCGCCCCGATCGTTGAGCAGATCCATGGCGAGCTTGGCGACAAGATCAAAGTCATGAAGATGGACATCGACGAAAACCCGTCGGTGCCGATGCAGCTTGGGATCATGTCGATCCCGACGGTGATCATCTTCAAGGACGGCAAGGCGGCCGAGCGGACCGTCGGCTATCGCCCGAACATGAAGGGCGACCTGAAGGCGAAGCTCGAAGCCCTGATCTAGGCGATCAGCGCTCCGTCCGGCGTCAGTGTCGGCCCCGATGGCGTTCGCCGGTGCTGGTGGGGGGACTCCGACGACCTGTACCGGCGCTATCACGATTTGGAGTGGGGTCGCCCGGTGAAGGACGACCGGCGCCTGTTCGAGAAGCTGAACCTCGAGGGTTTCATGGCGGGGCTGAGCTGGGCGACCATCCTGCGGAAGCGGGAGAACTTCCGCGAGGCTTTCCGGGGTTTCGAGCCGGCGGCGGTGGCGCGATTCACATCACGCGACGTTTCCCGCCTGATGCGGGACGAGGGGATCGTCCGCAATCGCGCCAAGGTCGAGGCGACGATCACCAACGCGCGGCGCTATGCCGAGCTGGCCTCGGAGTTCGGCACGTTCGCGGCCTATGTCTGGTCGTACGAGCCAAAACGGCGGCGCCGGTTGCCCGACCAGGCAGAGCTGACGGCGGCCGGGCTGGCCGCCGAAGCCGTCGCGATGAGCAAGGACCTTCGGAAGAGGGGTTGGGCGTTCGTCGGCCCGACCACCGTCTACTCGTTCATGCAGGCGATGGGGCTGGTCAACGACCACCTCCGCGGCTGCGAGGCGGGCGCCGAGGTGGAGCGTCTGCGCCGCGCGTTCGTCCGGCCGAGTGTGGCTAAGGCGTAGCCGGGGTCTGAACCGCCGTCCATACTGTCGCTCGAAATGGGCTTCTTGAGCGACCTGCGACGCGAGTTCATCGCCCGGCCCGACGCCTATAAGGCGGAGATCGTCTTCAAGTGGCCGGACACCAACATCCGGCGCAGAAGCCAGGTCACCGTCGAGCAGGACGAGGTCGCTGTCTTCTTCCGCGACGGAACGGTGCGCGGCACGTTGCGGCCTGGTGTCAGCACTCTCGACTCCTCGGAAATCCCGTTCCTCGGCGACCTCGTTGACTCACTGACAGGCGGGAATTTCTTCAAGACCGAGCTGTACTTTGTCTCCACCCGCGAGTTTCCGAATCTGCCCTTCGGAGGCATAGTCGATAACGTGATCGACCCGGAAACGCAGCTCGGGGTTGGCCTGCGCGTCTTCGGCGACTATTCCCTCAAGGTCGTGGCGCCCGACAGCCTGATCGTCAACCTCGTTGGCACGCGCGACCTGCTGAGCAACGACCAGATCACCGACTGGATGCGCGACCAGCTGCTGAAGATCTTCCGGCAGGAGATCGTGAGCCATATCAACGCACATACGTGGCCGATCCTGGGCATTGCGGCGCACAACGCGGACATCGAGCAAGAGGTCATCGACGGTGCGCAGTCCGTGCTCCAGGGCTATGGGCTCGCCGTGGCGCGGATGGGCAACTTCACCATCTCGATCAAGCCGGACGACGAGGAAGCGCTGAAGAAGTATCGGCGCGACGTGCAATACACGAAGCTCGCGGGCTCGTTCCAGGCGGCGGCGGCGGGTGAGGCAATGGAAGGCATCGGCGAGGGCGCCGCGAAAGGCGGCGGCGCCGGCGGCGCGGCCATGATTGGAGCCGGTCTCAACATGGGCGTAGGAATGGTCGCGTCTGGCGCGGCCGCGCAGGTCAAGTGCGCGAACTGTTCGACGCTCAACGCGGCGACTGCTCGCCTCTGCAGCAACTGCGGCCACTCGTTGACGGAGCAAACCACCGGCACTCCGTGAGCACGGGGCAGACCCCGGATCCGGCCGTCGGGCTGGGGCAGATCCAGGCTGCAGACCAGGCGTTCAACATCGAGCTGTTCAAGCGCCAGGCCGTCGACACGTTCCTGGATGTGAAGCAGGCGATTGAGGAGCGCGACCTGTCGGTGGTAGTCGACCTGCTATCCGATCGCGTCTACGACGATCTGCGGCTGGAGGTGGCCGGACTCGAAGCGCGGGACGCGATTCAACATTACGACGGTCTGGCGCCGACTCAGATCGCGGTTGCTGCGGCGGACCATGGTCCGCAGGGAGACGCGATAACGCTTCGGATCCAGGCTGTCGCCCTGTCGTACCTGGGACCGGCCGGTGCCGGCGGTTCCTCACCGAACGGCCCGGGGATGTTCACCGAGTTCTGGACATTCAGTCGCCCGCCCGAGGCGACGACCGCGGGCGCACGCCGCCTCGAGTGCCCCACGTGTGGCGCGCCCATCGACGACGACACGGGACGCATCTGCCGGTACTGCAAGACCTTGCTCCCGCCCCCGCAAGCCCAGACGGGTTGGGTGGTGGACTCGATCCGGCCGGCGCAGGAAAACCTGGGGTAACCTGACCCCGCGCTGGGGATGTACGGGAGCTGGTGCTCCCCGCGGTCTTCAAAACCGTCTGCGGGGCGCTGTTGAGGCGTCCTGGGTGGGTTCGATTCCCATCCATCCCCGCCAAATTTGGCGGTTGTGAGGACCTGCAACTCGGCTCATGAGCCAGTCGCTTCGGGCACTGGCCGCTTTGGCGACGCGATCGTATTGGTAGCGGCCTCGACTCTGGCGCACCTCTACATGAGCCGCGGCCCCGCCACACGGGAGTCGAACCGATGCTGCTCTGTTGACCGCAATGTTCAGAGTCGTTGAGCGGAATCGTCAGCGCCGCTTGCTATCGATGTGAATCTACGCATCCATGCGGCACCCGCTCGTGCTCCAGGCATCACGGTCGACGCCTCGCTCGCGAGACAAGGAATGCAACGAGCAAAAAGACGGCGACCACCACCCACATCCACCAAGGGCTTGGAGTGATAGGCGTATTGGGCATCCAGCCCCTTAACACCACGGCGGCATTCACGTTGAACACGGGTGACACTCCCCTCGGCTCGCTGCTCCTCTAAGTCGAAAGTTGGCCGTTCTTAACCAGTATCTCCTGCCCATTGCTTCACGAGCTGTTATACGTGAACAAAACGCGGTCTTCAAAACCGTCAGCGGGCGTCCGTAGACGTTCGTCTGAGTTCGCCTTCGTCCGCTGACGTCCGCCCGTCGAAGGTTGACAGCCAATGAAAGCCAAGTCACTACGCAGGGCGACTAAATGGTTACCTGAAGTTAGTTACCCGCAGGGCAGTGCCGCAGGCGGTTTTCTAGTCCGCCTGTGGTCGCCGAACCGCTGCGTCAGCGTATGTATGCGATCGGGGAAGCGACTGCCGCCGGTCACTGCCTGCGATCGATAACGCGCAGCGGGCACGAGTGAGGGTTCGAAGCATTAACCGCGGAGCCGGCGGCGCCGTGCGCCTCGTATGCTACCCGTGACGTGGCCGGACGCGGCGTTCTCGACGAGATCGAGGGGCTCGATCCCGAAAGAGACTTCCAGCGGATCTGCTACCTGAGCACGAACTACGACTTTCCGTGGGACGTCGAGCAGTCTCTAAGCCTTGCCTTCTTCAAGACCTACGGCATTCCGACAATCAGCGAGCTTTTGGACCGCACGGGCGAATTTCGCGAGAGAGCCCAGAAGCGTTATGACGACACCAAGCTGATACTCGCCGAGATGTTCGATCACGGGATCGACAGCGAGCGAGGGCGCGAGGCGAACCGCCGCATGAACCAGATGCACGGGCGCTTTCCAATCAAGAACGACGACTACATCTATGTGATGTCAACGATCGTCCTCGAACCGATTCGTTGGAACCGGCGGTGGGGCTGGCGCAAATACACCGATAAGGAATCGCAGGCGCAGCTCGCGTACATGGGCGAGATGGCCCGCCGCATGGACATCCGCGATGTGCCGCCCACTCTCGATTCGCTTGAGAAGTGGAGTCGTGCGTACGAAGCGGCGAACCTCAGGTTCACGGAAAGCAACCGGAGAGTCGCCGACTACACCTTGGATCTATTTCTGTCGTGGTTCCCAGGACCGGCGAGGCCCTTGGTCAGGCGCGCCATGCTGGCGATTCTGGACGATGCGCTGCTTGAAGCGTTTGGCTACGAGCGTCCAGGCAAGGCGGCACGAACGCTTGTCGATCGTGCGTTGCGGACGCGGGCGTTCGTGATTAGGCTCTTGCCGCGACGGCGCTCGCCGCACCTCGTGACCGGCGAGCAGATGCGGTCATATCCGCACGGCTACCGTCTATCAGATCTCGGCGTGGCTGAGCTACGGGCCGGCACTCCATGAGGAGCACGCCTCCTGCGGCATGGCGCTTGGCGGCCGATTGCTTCGAATAACTACTTCAGCACCCGCCGCGGCCGCCTGATTCGAGCTCAGCGAAGTGACCCGCGGAAAACGCGAACGAAGGAGCGCGAGATGACAACAAACCCAGGTCCCGCTACCCGCATCCTTGGCAGCCTGCGATCGGCAGACGGCAAGGGCCTTGTGCGCATCGAAGACCGCTACGACACCGATATCAACGACCTGTGGTCGGCACTCACCGATCCCGCCCGCTTGGCCCGTTGGTACGGCTCGGTAGAAGGCGACCTGCGCCTCGGCGGACAGTTCCGCCTATACCTCGAAGCCGATGACTGGGACGGCACCGGGCGCGTCGAAGCATGCGAGCCTCCACGGCGGCTGCTGGTGACGACCAGGGAGACGGACGAGTCGTGGCGGAAGGGTCGCGGCGCGCAGCCTTTCGACGCGGCCATCGAGGCCACGTTGACCGCTGACGGCGACCAGACCATCCTGGTTATCGAGGTTCGGGGCATGCCCCTGGACAAGATCGCGTTCTACGGTGCCGGGTGGCAGATACACGCCGAAAATCTCGCTGCCTACCTCGCCGGGCGTGAGGGCGGCGATACCGAAGGGCGGTGGGACGAGCTCGTGCCTCCCTATCAGGACCTGGCGGCTGACATCGGCTAGGTCGTCTTGCTGCAGGCGTCATCCGGACTGACTGTCGTGTCACAGGCGTGTCACGCATTCGCGGAATCAGGGAGACGCGGGAGGAAATGCGAGGACATGACATACGTAGGGTTCGGGACCGTGTGTCGGAAGGGGGCAGGGCTCCTGACAGCCAAGCTGACAGCCATTCCGTCGGACGATGGCAACCGTCAGCGAACGTCAGCGGATCCCGGCTCGTGACTTTTCATCTTGTGCGGACATCACCGGACATCGGCGGATGTCAGAAACGCGGTCTTCAAAACCGTCTGCGGGGCGCTGTTGAGGCGTCCTGGGTGGGTTCGATTCCCATCCATCCCCGCCAGCTTTCGCCCGTTTTGGCCGAAATGAACAGCCAAGATGACAGCCGAGATCGGAAACGGTTTTCGAAACCGTCTGCAGCTCTTCATGTGCGTGCGTCCTCACAAATGTGCAGCCACCAAACCAGGAACCGCCGAGTGCTCGCGATAATTAGCTCTTCTGCCTATCCGGTTAGCTCCGGTACGATCTCCGCGTGCCGCGCCCGGACTTTCCGAGGACGATCGTCGAGTTTCAACGGCGGTTCGCGGACGAGGCGGCTTGTCGCGACTACCTCTTCGCCTGCCG